>Ga0265594_1000512_pt1 | contig 31829 bp, 26 predicted proteins | sample saktaG_11_FD_190147 | JGI IMG/M metagenome (GOLD analysis project Ga0265594, IMG submission 190147) | Saline water microbial communities from Sakinaw Lake, British Columbia, Canada - sak_2011_5_24_80m | ecosystem: Environmental > Aquatic > Non-marine Saline and Alkaline > Saline ... | reverse complement strand
AGCTATGGTACATTTTATGCAGTTGGTGAATATGAAAACTTTATCTGGCTTACAAAGAATGATGGATTTTCTGAGAATTTGAATATGATAGAACCCGACTCAAATTGTATCTGGGATAGAGTAACACTTGAACCTTATTCCCAAGCTCAAGTTCAATGGTGCAAATTCGATTGGGCAAATATAGGAATGCTTAACCATGTGAATGGATTTGAGATCTCGGATTGTATTTTTCAACATAGTAATTGTGGATTAATGGTAGAGGACGCGGATTCAACATTTTGTAGTAGTTTAATTTTTAGAAGGATTGATAATGACAACTTTGGTGGCTTTAGTTTTTACAGTTATAGCCATGGAGGTATCAAAAATAGCATTATAAGTACTTGCAAAATTGGAATAAAAATTTATGAGCATTGTAATCCAGATATAAATAATAACTATATCAATTCTTGTAAAAATATTGGTATAGAAATTTCTTATTATTCTGACCCTTTAGTAAATTTTAATACTATATCAAATTGTAATTATGGAATTTATGTTAAGAGATTTTCGCACCCATTGATTGAAAGAAATACAATCACATCAAATAACTGCATTATTAATTATGATATAACTAACCCAATTCTTTATATTAGATATAATAATTTATCTTGGGCAAACCGTTCAATTATAAACGGATGGATGACCATTTTTGTCTCAGCTGAAAATAATTATTATTTCACAATCTCTAGTGAAATAATTGAACAGTCTATATTCGACAAAAATGACGTGGAACCTTCTCAACAACAATATTATGGAGAAGTTGATTTTCAACCTTTTTTATACGAAGCAATAACTAATGCTGGAATCCAAAATTTATAAAGTAAAACCTTGCAGCTACCTTTACAAAAACAAAGAGGATTAGAATAATGAAAAAAGCTTTGATATCTGGAATTACAGGTCAAGACGGATCATATTTAGCTGATCTATTGATTGAAAAAAATTATCAAGTATGGGGAATTGTTAGACGATCAAGTAGCTTTAATAGAGCGCGAATAGAACATTTATATTTGAATAAAAAGAATCCTAAATTTAAAATGGTTTATGGAGACCTTGGAGACTCAAGTAGTTTATCAAGTATCATTTCAGAAATAAACCCAGATGAAATATATAATCTGGGTGCTCAAAGTCATGTAGGACTCAGCTTTGAAATACCTGAATATACTGCTGATATAACTGGTACTGGTTGCATAAGAATTATGGAATCAATAAGTAAATTGTGCCCTAATGCTCGGTATTATCAAGCATCTTCAAGTGAGTTATTCGGAAAGATCCAGACTCAAGTTCAAACTGAAGAGACACCCTTTTATCCAAGAAGTCCTTATGCATGTGCAAAAGCTTATTCATTTTATATTACAAGAAATTATCGAGAAGCATATAATCTCTTTGCATCAAATGGGATACTATTTAATCATGAAAGTCCTCGAAGAGTTGAAAATTTTGTCACGAGAAAAATAACTTTAAGTATTGCTAGAATTTTAAATAAACAACAGAAATATCTCATTTTAGGTAATCTAAACGCAAAAAGAGATTGGGGGTATGCTCCAGATTATGTGTATGGAATGTGGAAAATCTTGCAACATGATTCTCCAAGCGACTTTGTATTAGCTACTGGTGAAACACATTCTGTAAGAGAATTTGTTGAAAAAGCTTTTGCTTATGTAGGTATTAATATAGTATGGGATGGAATTGGAGAAATGGAAAAAGGTATCAATAAAAAAACTGGGGATATTTTAATTAAAGTATCTAAAGATTATTTTAGACCAAGTGAAGTTGACATTTTATTAGGTGATTCAAGGAAAGCAAGAAAAGAACTTAATTGGGTGTCAAAAACATCATTTGATGAATTGATTCAAATAATGGTTAATGCAGATTTGAAATATGTAGAGAATTATCAAATAAGGTATAGGTTATGATTAGATATCCAGTTTACAAACCATATCTTCATGGAAATGAGAGTAAATACGTTAATGAATGTCTGGATTCCACGTGGATTTCATCGAAAGGCAAATATATTGAAAAATTCGAAGATGAATTTGCAAAATATTTCATCTTACAACAGCAGGGATTCATGATACTACATTTAAAAATGTAAAATTTCAACAATATTATCAGGACACACCCGGTATTTGCGTTTTGAAACTTGTGAAAGATGAATTTTATTCAAAACAGGATGAAATAACAATTTATAAAGAGATTTCAAAAAGGCTGGGAAATACTTTTAAATTAATTATTAAATATGTAGAAAACATTCCCAGAACAAGAAGTGGAAAATATAAATTTTTTGTCCAAGAATTACCGATAAAATTTGGAGATAGATGAAAATAGCAATTTTAGGGATATATCCACCCCCTACTGGTGGAATTTCAATATATATTAAAAGATTTTTATTCTTTCTGAATAAAAGAGAAATAAATAATATTCTGTATAATGGTGGTGATTTTATTAATGAAAAGAAAAATATTATACACTTACGTTTTAGAAAAAAACTACTTAGGATGATTTTCGATAAATCCGATATTATTCATTCAAATGAAATAGGAATGAAAGCAAGAATGGTTATTCCTATATTTAGATTTTTTAATAAAAAAATAATACTATCAATACATGGAGATTCATTTAAAACTCAAATCAATAAATTATCTGGATTTAAAAAGAAAATATTTATATATCAGATAAAAAAATATGATCACATAATTGTTGTTAACCCAGGAATAAAACAATTGCTAATAGAACAAGGGCTTAATAAAATAAAAGTCTCCGTCATTCCCGCTTTTATCCCTCCAACAAGCTATGAAACAGATATAAGTCAATTACAAGACTTTTTTTACAAAATCAGAAAAAAGCACAAATTTCTTATTACAGCCAATGCTTCTCAAATAAGATTATATAAAGATCAAGATTTATATGGTATTGATCTATCAATAGAATTAATGAAAATACTTATTGATAAAGGTTATAAAAATGTCGGCTTTATCTATGTAATACCCGATATTGGCGATTATGATTATTATAAAAAATTGCAAAATTTAGTAAAAAAATATAATCTTGAAAATAATTTCTATTTCTACACAAAACCTGTTGCTTATCCAGCAGTGATAAATATGTGCGACCTCTTTATCCGTCCTACAAATACTGATGGATATGGCGTTTCCATTGCAGAAGCAATCTCACTAAAAACACCTGCAATTGCCAGCGATGTGTGTAAACGACCCGAAGGAACTATTCTTTTTGAGAATAGGAATATTGATGATTTATATAGTAAAACGGTTCGAGTGATCGATAATTATAATGAAGAAAAAAAGAAAATCGAAAATATTGAATTTGAAGATAATGCAGAAAGAATTATTGAAGTTTATAAAAAAGTATTAAATGAGAAGTAGATTGAAAGGTAAAAGTAAGTGGAAAGATAACGCAAGGTCACCGATTCTGTTTTTTATTGATGATTTGTGCAATAAATGGATTGATATTAATAATGACGGAAAAATTCTACCTGAAGAAGATTGGGGATATGCTGGATTTGACGAAATTGGAGCATTTAAATTTTTAGAGAACGAAATAATATCAGTTAATCCTGAGATAAAAACTACTTTTTTTGTTCCCGTTGGTAAACGCGCTAATTTGATTACTAATAGCAAAATAAATTCTATTTCAGAACCAATAAATAAAACCGAAAAAAGCAGGCATTTCTTTAAAATATTACACAACGATGAGCGTTTTGAAATTGCTTTTTTTTATTAGAGCAAAGAAAAAAGTGCTGAATGTTTGGGGTGAGTATATTATTCATCGTTCAATCAAAGGAAATTTCAAAGAAAGGCTTCTATATTTTCTATTATATAAAAAAGTCGATAATATTATTTTCACTTGGTATGAAACAAAAATAATATTTTTAAACAATTTCAGTATTTTCAAGAATAAAGTAAAAATGTACACATGGGGGATAAAATTTGTCCCCCAAGAGGATGAAATTGAAAATATTTATTTTAAAGAATATATTAAAAAGTTATCAAAAGATGATATCCTTATTTTTTGGCCTGAAACTATTGCTAAAACAGAATATATCCACCTTTATTTAAAGGCGTTGTGTATTTTAAAGCAAAAGATATCAAAGAGTGATTTTAATAAAATAAAAACATTAATAAGCAGTAGTACACAAAAAGAAAAAGATGAATATTTTATATCGTTGGAAAGAATTATTAAAAATAATGAGCTAAGTAATGTGACATTGAAGTTATCAGATTATATTTCTACAAGTGATATATATAATGTTTGGTCTCGATGCGATATAAGTGTGAAATTTTCCTCGATGGATCAATTGTCAAATGGCATACTAGAAGCTTTATATTTTGCGAAGCCTGTAATACTAAATAATAAATATTCTTATAGAAAATTATTGGATTATGGGTTTAATATCTATCTTGTATATTTATCAGTAGACTCTATTTCAAATATGCTCTTAGAAATAGTGAATAATATTAATCGAGACAGGAATTATTACAAAATTAAAGGGGAGGGTAATTCCAAAATAATTAAAGATAAATTTAATTTTGATAAAAATATTGATAATATGTTTAATGAATTATTGAATTAATACTTGATGAAACCAATCTTCAGGAAACTAGTAACTGAAAGCAGTTTATATTCGACTGCGCCAATACTAAGAAAATTTGTAGCATTTTTATTAATCCCACTATACACTGCTTATTTGACGCCGTCTGATTATGGACAGTTAGAGTATATCATTACAATAAGTGGTTTTTTTATGATTTTTGCTTCAGGTGGACTTCAGTCCGGATTTTTCCGATATGGATATACAGAGGTTTTAGATACTCGTAAAACGGTACTTTTTAATTGCCTTATTTCATTTTTTATTCTCAGTATATTTATTTTTTTAATTTCATTTTTTATTAAAGATTATCTGTTTGATAATATAAAGATATCATATTTATTTCTTATTTATTTAATTGGTGCAATCATCAATGAACTATTCAGCTATAATTTATTAGTATTACGATACCAGCATAAAGCAAAGCAGTATGTAATAATCTCGATATTCAGTTTTTTGTTTGTTGTAACATTAAATATTATTTTGATTGTTTATTTTAAACTCGGTTTTATTGGAATAATTTATTCGAATTTGATTTCGTCAACAATCGTTTTCCTAATTTTTTCGAAATTACTATATAATGAAATTATTTTCAAATTTGATACAAAAGTAATTAAAAACCTTTTTAAATTTGGACTTCCTCTAGTACCAGGTAATATTGCTTATCTCCTTATGACTATGTCTGATAGATACTTCCTTAAACATTTCTCAACAACACGCGAACTTGGATTATATAGTTATGGATTTAAGTTTGGTTCATTATTAAGCGCCCTTGTTATTATACCCTTTTTTTTAGGATGGGGTCCGTATAAATGGCAGATATTCAAACAGGAAAACGCAAAACAGATATATAGGGAAGTATTTTTATATTTTTCAAATGCAATGCTGATTATTGTTATTTTATTTACGATAGTAACTACATTTGTAGGGAGTGTTATGTCGTCAAATCCAGAATTTAGACAAGGATTGTCGATTGTGCCAATAATACTTGGATCTTTTTATTTTTTGGGTATAACTAATTTTCAATCCCTTGGAGTACTATTTAAAGAAAAAACTTATTTTGTATCTATATCGTTGGTAATATCAGCAATTATTAATGTTATATTAAATAGGTTTCTTATTCCTCATTATGGAATGGTAGGCGCAAGTTATGCCTCGTTGATATCAAGTGTATGTTATTTTTTTATATTCTTTGCAATTAATCAGAAATATTATTATGTGAGCTATCACTTTCTTAATCTTACAATAAATATATGTTTTATCATTGTATATTCTAGTTTTGCTTTTTTAGTTAAACGTTATAATGAAAACTTATTTTATTTCTCAAATCTAATAATATTTGCCATCGTGATAATATTTTTCGTATTCCGATTCAAAAATAAGATTAATACAGTTATTTACAGTTTAAAAAGACATTTAAATAGGAATTCCAATGAAGCAAATTATCGTTAAATTGGGTAAAACACTTGTTGAAAATGTACCTACTCCCGTACTGGAACCTAAAACCATTTTAGTCAAAGTACACTACTCGTGTATTAGCCAGGGGACAGAATTATCAACAGTTACAAATAGTGGTAAGACAAAAACAGAAAAGATATTTACTATTATTAAAGAAAAACCAAAAGCAATCCAAAAAGCTATCGATATTTTTAAAAATAAAGGAATTAGTGGTCTATATAATACTGTTTCCTCGGTTGCTAAAATAGATGATAGTCCACATCCAGTTGGATATAGTATCTCAGGTGTTATTAAAGAAGTTGGTAGTGAAATTGAAGAATTTCAAATTGGTGATAGGGTTGCTTGTGCCGGGGCGGGGATAGCAAATCATGCAGAATATGTCGTTGTTCCTAAGAACCTTGCAATAAAAGTACCTAGGAATTTGGATTTGAAAAATGCAAGCACCGTTACTCTTGGTGGAATTGCTATGCAGGGTATAAGGAGAGGGGACTTTAAAATTGGTGAAATTGTTACTGTCATCGGTCTCGGATTGCTTGGTCAATTAACCGTTCAGATTTTATCTGCATCCGGGTGTCGTGTAATAGCAATTGATATCGATGAACATCGGTGTAAAGTTGCAGAGAAATATGGGGCTGAAAAGGTTTATAATTCCGCAGAATATAAAAAGATTGAGAATGAGATAATAAGATATTCAGATGGATACGGTGTAGATGGAGTGATTTTTACTGCTGCAACAGAAAATCCTGAAATAATATCAAATGCATTTAAAATGTGTAAAAAGAAAGGGCGGGTAATATTAGTAGGTATAGCAGGAGATAAAATAAAAAGAAATGATTTATATAAGAAAGAATTGGATTACCTTATTTCAACATCCTATGGACCCGGCAGATATGATGATAATTATGAAATAAAGGGAATTGATTATCCTTATGCTTATGTCCGGTGGACAGAAAACCGAAATATGGCAGAATATCTTAGACTACTATCAAATGGTAAAGTAAAAATTGGTGATCTCATTGAAAGAATATATCCGATATCTGAAGGAGATAAAGCCTATGAAGAATTAAAGAACATTCCTGATAAACCGATAGCAGCTCTTTTTGAATATCCGGAAAATAATGATGTAAAGCATACTAAAATCGAATTAAGACCACTCTTGAAATTAGATAAAAAAGTTGTGAATGTTGCTATTATTGGAGCAGGAGGATTTGCAAAAAGTGTACACCTCCCGAACCTTTCAAAGTTAAATAATTTATATAACATCTATGCAATTTGTGATATTAATTCGTTAAACGCTAAAGAAACCGCCGGAAAATTTGGAGCAAGTGTTGCAACAACAGATTATAATGAAATATTAAAAGATTCCAATGTTGATATGGTTATGATCTGTACTCGTCATAATCTACATGCCGACTATTCAATCAAAGCACTTAAAGCTGGAAAAGCTGTCTTCTGTGAAAAACCTATGGCTATTGGCCAAAATGAATTGGATAAACTAATTGAGACTATCAAGGATACTAATTTACCATATATGGTTGGTTTTAATCGCCGTTTCTCACCTCATGCAAAAAAAATAAAAGATAACATCAGTAGCAGGACGAATCCTATTTTAATTTCGTATCGTATGAATGCGGGTTATATTCCATCTGATTCATGGGTACATGAAGATGGGGGTAGGATTGTTGGTGAGGGCTGTCATATAATTGATCTATTCAAATATTTTATTGAATCTGAAATAATTTCTATGTCAGCGGATAAAATAAATCCAAAGACGAAGGCATTTTCTTCAACTGATAATATTACTTTGAATTTAAAATATAAAGATGGGTCCATAGCAAATCTGATCTACACATCATTGGGAAATACAAAATATCCCAAAGAACATTTAGAAATTTATTGCGATAATACTATCTACAAAATGGAAGACTATTTAAGTCTTAAAATTTATAATGAGAAATATCGTGAAGAAAGTTTAAAGCATCAGGATAAAGGCCATTTGCGGGAATTAGTTGAATTTCATGAATCTCTTATAAATAGAGATATGCTTTTACCTATATCGATTGATGACATGATAGAAACGACTAAATTAACATTTCTAATTTAAGATAATGAAACTAGTTGAGAAATTCTTTCCAATAATTAATAAACTTCGGTTTAAAATTGGTTCTAAAACAAGACAATATGATGACCGGTTTTGGGAATGGTATCTATTTTTTAATGAATCTGAATCTTGGACATATGATAAAATGAAGGAGTACCAATTTGCTCAATTAAAGAGTATATTGTATGAAATACAAAAAACGAGCCAGTACTATAGAAAGAAATGGGAAGGTATTAATATAGATAGAATCCATTCATTCGATGATTTTTCTGCCCAAATTCCTAAAATATCAAGATTCGAATATAGGCAACATTTCAAAAATATTACTTCGAATAAACAGAGTGATTTCAATATAACAATATCTTCAACTTCCGGTACTACTGGTCATGCATTACAGTTTTATAATACTATTGAAGATAATTATAGAGAGTGGGCAGCAATTTGTCATCAATGGAGAAGAGTCGGGTATGATCCCGCAAACTCTATTAGAGCAGAGTTTAGAGGATTTAACCATAACGGTAAAATTATTAATTATTATCCAAAATCAAACATGATAAGGTGTTCAATTTTACATTATAATAGGGATACAATAAGAGAATATGGAAATGAAATAAAAAAATATGGAATCGATTATTTTCATGGATATCCAAGTGCTATTTATTTTTTAGCAAAGAAAATTCTTGCAGATTCGATTTCTTTCCCGCAACCAAAGGCAATATTACTTGCATCAGAGCAAATATTCGATTGGCAAATTAATACAATTAAAGATGCATTTAATGACTCTAAAATATTTGCACATTATGGATGTGCTGAAAGAACAGTACTGGGAGGATATTGTGAGAAAGTAAATGCATATCACATAATGCCTCATTATTCATATATAGAAATTGATAAAAATACTGGTGAAATAACTGGTACAAATTTGTACAATACTATTAACGGTTTTATTAGGTATCAAATGACTGATTCTGCAAGCCAATATGATTATTCATTATGTGATAAATGTAAAAGACCATATTATCCAATAATAAAAAAATTAGCTGGTAGAACTGAAGATTATTTGTATAGTATCGAAAAGGGATTTATTCCACCAGCAATAATTACGTATCCACTAAAACAATTACACAGTATTAGTGAAGTGCAATTTTTCCAGGAAACAGAAGAAGAAATTATTGTTAATTATACTGTTATGGATGATTTAAATAATCAGGATATAAACAACGAAATAATATTGATAAAAAAGGGATTAATCGAAATATTTGGAAAAAAGATGCAAATTAGATTTAATAAAGTTGATTCATTTGAAAGAAATTCGTCAGGAAAATTCAAATGGATTGTATCCAATTTAAATCAAAAAAATATTCTATAAAATATCCATAAGTACCTTGATCAGTATATCATATAAGATTTACCGAAAAATTTTCAATGTGTTCCAAATATATCGGTTAAAAATTTATTATAAAATAATAACTGTAAAAAATATTAAACTTTATAGTATTTGGAATCTAGGCCGCCCCAATGTTGACTTTAAAATAGAAGATAGCTATACTTCAATTTTTGGAGAATTAATTGATTTAAATACAGTTGAATGGAATAAAGATTATATTTCAGGTTTTATTTTTCCTTTATTTCGCTTTGATCGAATTAAAATCTCAAAATATTTTAATAAAGATATTGATGTGAAATTCTCATGGGAGCTTTCCAGATTTTATTTTGGTATTCAACTTGCTCAGAAATATTTTTTATCAAATGATCATAAATATTATTTAAAATTCAAAAATATAATTCTAGACTGGGAAAAAAAGAATCCATTTTGTGCCGGAGTAAACTGGTTATGTACAATGGAAGTAGCAATTCGTGCTGTGAATATTATTATTGCATTGAGTTTATTTGGTAATGCTTTTATCAATGATTGTAAATTAAAAAAAAAAATAATATTAATGTTGGTTCAACATGCAGAATATATTTACGCCTTTCCAGAAATAAGTAATAAAGGTTTTACCAATAATCATACAACAGCAAATTTTGTTGGCCTTTTATTTATTTCATTATTTCTAAAAGATTATTATAAGTCTAAGAAATGGTTAAAGAAATCTATTAATGAATTAGAAAGATGCATTCGTCAACAAACATACAGTGATGGAGTTAACTTTGAAGGTTCTATTCCGTACCATAGATTAGTTTTAGAAATGTTTGCTTACATAGCTATCATATGTAGAGCAAATTTTATTGATCTATCGAAGCATTACTACCAATTGCTTTTTAGAATGTTTGAATATACCGCTGCGTATATAGATCAAAATGGAAATGCACCGCAAGTCGGTGATAATGACAGTGGAAGAATATTAAAATTTATTAAATCGGCTGAACATGATCATTCTTACCTATTAGATATAGGAGAGAAGATTTTTAAATATAAATTCAGATTGAATAATTTTTACTTAAAAAATCCTATTGTAAACTGGATACCAGATATTAATAAAATTACATTGGAAGAGTTATCTTTATTACCCCGGCCTGTTCACAAATCGATTAGCTTCAACAATGGTGGTGCTCATATTCTAAAAACTGATAAAATTTCTGTATTTATCAGTTTATTTCCACTAGGTCAAAATGGCCTAGGAGGTCACAACCATTATGATGTTGGTAGTTTTACCCTATCATATCAAGGTAACCCGATTATTGTCGACCCGGGTACTTATTCTTATACTAGAGATCTTAATTTACGAAATGAATATCGTGCATATCATTCTCATAATACCATTATCATTAATTCTGATTGGGAATCAGACTTTTCTGGAGATGAAATATGGAAAATAACGGGAAAATATAATTATAAGATTACAAGACTAAATGATACAGGTATTGATATACAAATTAGATTAAATGATACAGAAAAACGAAGTAGAAGTATCAATATAATTAAAAATAATTTATTTAGTATCTATGATGGATATAATGGAAACTTTGAAACAGTACTTCATTTTAACCCCTCTATTTTTTTGTCTCCAAAAAGCGAAAGTGAAATTCTATTTAATTATGGTAGAATATTATTAGGTAGAGGATGTAAGTATATCATTAATGAATATGATTATTCTCATAGTTACGGTGTGAAACAAAAAGCCTTTTTCTTGATCGTAAATAACAATTTCAGAAGTGAAATTAAATTCTTGTTTTCATCCGCAATCTAATATGAATGATGATCTATTAATAATATTTGATTCAACAATAACTGAAAATACCCCCAGAGTCAATCAACTGATTGGTGTTCTGGATTTGTTGGTTGAAAACAATATTAATACAACATTGATAATACCTAAATTGAAAGATATAGATATTCGGGCTAATTTCCGTTATCAATTATATCATTTAGATAAAGTTAAAATAATTGAGATTAAATATAGTCGTATTGACAATATCTTTATTGTTAATAATAAAATATCAAATATCTATAAAAGAATATTATGCAAATTATTACCGATTGATTGTCTGTTCCTTTACTCGATCTTTGTATTAATAAGTGTAATTAGATTAAATAAAGTATACAAAAATACTATATGTATTGGTAATTGTCTTTCTGTATGTTGTGTTGGAGCCATTATTAAGCAATTGCATAGAACAAATAATTTAATTTTAGATATGGGAGATCCCTTTAAGGTTAAAAATTGGTTTAATAGTTTAATTGAACAATATACTACTGATAAAACTAATACGGTTATTTTACCAACTAAAGCAATGAAAAATGATTTTATATATCTAAAAAATAACTATACTGTCTTAAGTCAAATATTTACACAAAAGTCATTAAACTACAGTCTTTGTACAAACAGTGATTATTTAAATTTATTTTATTTTGGCAGGTTCTATCCGGGGATGAGAGAACCGTATAAATTATTTGATGCATTAAACAATTTAATTATAGAAGGCTATAAAATCAAATTGTATCTTTTTATAGTGGATTTCCAAAAGATATATTTAGATTTTTTAAAATCAAAAAAACTATATTCCTTTACAATTATTAACACACCAATAGAAAGAGAATATTTACTTGGAGTAATGAAGCAAATGACAATTTTAATAAATATATTAAATGAAAACTCCAACCAATTTCCTTCAAAGTTACTCGATTATCAGACTACTCAAAAACCAATATTAAATATTGGATATAAAAACAGTATGGATAAATTTCCATTAATAGGTGAGTTTTGTCTGAATAATACAAAAGATATAAAAAAAAAAATCAAATTATTGTTAAACAATAATGATCATTTTTGTATTAACTATAGCGATAACCATATAATTTCAAAAAACAAGTATTTATCTCTATTAATTCATGAATAATAGTTCCAAAATATACCTTATAACAAATATTCCGGCGCCCTATAGGCACCATTTGTTTAATAAAATTGCAGAGAATTATCCGAATTTTACTGTTATCTACTCATTAAGCAATGAATCAGATAGGAAGTGGGGAAACTCTCTATCTGAAATTAGATATAATTATATTATCTTTGAGAAAAAAATTAGGTCAAAAGTTAAAACATTTAATATAAAGATTCTTAAAATTATCATAGGACATTGTAATAAAAACACAATATTCATGATAGGCTCCTGTGGAGTAATAAATAAATATATTATTGTTACATTCTCTTATATAATGAAATATAAATATATTATGATTAGTGATGGTGAAATAAATAATTCATTATCATTAATTAAAAAGATAAGGAAAAAGATTATATGTAAATATTCAAGTGGAATATTAGTGCCTGGCAAAAGAGGAAAGGAATTCTTTGAAGGGCTGGGGATTGATTCAAAAAAAATATATAATTCATATTTTAGTCATGATATACAGTACTTCAAAAAGTATTATGATAAAAAACAATATTTTAGAGATAAAATTAGGGGAACGCTAGGTATTTGTGATGATGATATAGTAATATTAACAATTTCCCGTTTTTTAGATTGGAAAAGATTAGAAGATTTATTCGAAGCATTAAATCTTGTAAAAGATGATGAATATATTTTAAAAAAATTACAAGTATTACTAATTGGTAATGGAGAATATACTAAACCTATTGTGGAATTTTTAAAATCACAAAATCATATTAAAATAAATTGGATAAGATCTATGGCTTATAATACAATTTCTGAGTATTATGCTTCTGCAGATTTCTTTGTATTACCTAGTGAAGGAGATATTTGGGGCTTGGTTGTTAATGAAGCACTTAGTATGGGATTACCAGTTATTTGTACTAAAAAAATTGGGGCTAGCGAATTGATAAAAGATGGGATAAATGGTTTTATAATTCCTGCGAGAAAACCGATAGTATTGGCAAACAGGATCAGGATATTGTATGAAAATATAAATCTTCGAGAGAAGATGTCTTCTGAAGCAATTAAAATACATAAAACATGGAATTCTACTATGGCTATAGAAAGTATAACCAAATTATTAAATAAGCTAGATTAATGGTTAGTTATTGTTTATGAAAAAATTTAATTATATTATTTTCATTATTCTTGCGTTTTTTATATTAATAGTAATCACTGGGGAGAATATTTTCAAGATATCTATAGGTTCTTCTGAATACGGTTCGTATGTTGGTGTTTTCTTATACATTTTCTTGATTTTGTTTTCTCTCTTAATTCTAAATTTTTTAACAAATTATAAAATAGTTGAACGAAGATTAATTATTATAAATAGATTTTATCATAAAATTGTTTACATATTCTTTCTTTTTATAGTTTATCAAATTTTACAATTTGTTATATTATCTAATAAAAGAGCACTTCTGTTCATACCTAAATATATCTTTTTTATTTTAATTATCCTCCTTGGATCGGCCTGGGGTTTGAAGTTTGTTAGGAGAAATTTAGATACTCTTATTAAATTCGGTTTAATTTCATGTATTACTTTTATTTTACTTTACTCTATTCATTTTTTTTTATTACCTTTTAGCACAGGGTTTCGCATAAATAGGTTAAGTATTTTGTTAGGTAATGCCGTAGAAGACGGTGGTGTTTTTAGTGTATTTTTCCCATTCTTACTTTTTTATCAACATAAAAATAATTTTCTAAAAATCACATTGCTAACCTTGTTCATTTATTATATGATCTATTACAATGGTACAAGAAGTTCTCTATTTGCAATCATAACATCAATATTTATTTATTTATTATTTAAAAAAATCTCACGAAGAAAAATTATTCTTTTTTTTCTAATTTTTATTGTGTCTTTATTGATATTAATCCCATCTAGAAAATCGTTTGTAAAATATGATTCAGCTTTTTCATTACACGGTATCACTGCGGCATGGAATGGTAGCTACCATGGAAACTTAGCAATACGGATTGGTAACATATGGGCTCCCATGATAAAACACACCATTAATAATTCACCAATATTGGGATTTGGAAATGGAAGTTGGGCAACTCAGTCAAGAATGATTGGATTTCGATCTTCAAATAGTCAAACTTATATATATAATAGATCTCCACATAACGCTTTTCTTGTTTACTATGTGGATTGGGGAATTTTCGGCTTTTTGTTAATGATATATTTTTTTTATTGGGGCATAAGGACGAATTACAGAATTATCGGTGCTAACAAGTACACTAATCTCAGAAAATATGGAAATATTGGACTGTGCGCTTGGATTAATTTTTTGCTATGGTGTCTAACAGGTAATGCTCACAATTGGGCGGGATGGTTAATTTTTGCATTTCTAAATATTTATACCATTCTTTTAAAAAAAGAATATGAAAATACTGTGGCTGTGCCAATATCCGATTGATACACTAACAGGGGATGTTAGTTTACCTAAAAGGCATCCTTCTTCCTGGATTGTAAATTTATCAAATGCAATTTCCAAAATTAAAAATGTTGAATTACATATATTATCATCATGTCCTCGAATTCATGAAGATAGAACATTTTGTGCAAATAATATTAACTTTCATTTTATTAAGTATTCAATGCCTTTTACTAAAAGAGGTTTTCCTTATTTTTTACCCTATGATTCTCTAACTTGGTATAAAGGATTTATCAAGAAGGGAATGAAAGTTATACGGAAAATCAATCCCGATCTAATTCATTCACATGGTACGGAGAAAGGTTATGCTCTTTTAGCGATAAAATCTAAATATTTAAATATAACTTCTATACAAGGGATTATTACTTTGATTAATGAAGTAAGCCCCTCTTTTAAATTTATTGCACAAATACCCATTGAGAAATTTTGTATAAAAAATATCAATAATTTTGGTTACCGTACTAATTTTGATAAAAAATTTATAGAATCAAATAATGTAAATGCAAAATTACATTATATGCCAGAAATGATTAATTCCGTATTTTTTGAAAAATCATGGCAGCCGCTAAATAATCAAACCGTTGTGTTTGTTGGAGATATTATAAAACGTAAGGGTATAGAGATTCTTTTTAATGCAATAAAGAAAGTAAAAAACACAATTGGAAATATTAATTTAAAATTAATAGGCAATGTTACAAGAAAGTATTATAATTATCTAAAATTAAAATCGGAGAAGCTTAATATCTCAGATAATATTCAATTTCTTGGATTTATGGAATCGAAAGATGTTGCAGAAATATTATCGAGATCTAGTATATTCATTTTGCCTACATTAATAGATAATAGTCCTAACAGTTTGGCAGAAGCTATGGCTGTGGGAATGCCGTGCATCGCTTCAGATGTTGGGGGAATACCATCAATGATTTCAAATAATGAAGATGGAGTTATCTTTCCAGCAAAAAATATAAATGCACTAGCTGAACAAATTATCAAAGTTTTTTTAGATAATAGATTTATGGAGAAAATATCAAACAATGCAAAACGTAGGGCATTTCAAAGGAATTACGAAGAAGTAGTTATAAAGCAAATAATGAAGGTTTATAAAGAAGTCTTACAGAATGGAGATTAAATGTTTAAAAATAAAATATTATTAATTACAGGTGGTACCGGTTCTTTTGGGAATGCTGTAACTAAAAAATTCTTACTATCGGAATTTAATGAAATCCGCATCTTCAGCCGTGATGAAAAGAAACAGGATGATATGCGGAAAAAATATGACAGTCCCAAACTCAAATTCTATATCGGTGATGTGCGAGATTATGAAAGTGTTGTTTCTGCTATGAAAAATGTTGATTTTGTTTTCCATGCTGCGGCACTTAAACAGGTTCCTTCCTGTGAATTTTTTCCTATCCAAGCGGTGCGCACAAATATTCTAGGTGCTGAGAAAGTTTTAAATGCTGCGATCCAGGAAAAGGTGAAACGGTTGGTAGTACTTAGTACTGATAAAGCCTGTTATCCAATCAATGTGATGGGCCTGACTAAAGCTCTTATGGAAAAAGTCATGATTGCAAAATCGCGTGATACAAATCATAATACGATTCTATGTGGAACACGCTATGGCAATGTAATGGCTTCCCGAGGCTCGGTTATTCCTCTTTTTGTAGATCAGATCAAAGCAGGTAAACCAATCACTATCACCAATCCTAATATGACGCGCTTTATGATGACTTTGGATGAAGCGGTTGAGCTTGTACTCTATGCTTTTCAAAATGGTGAACCTGGCGATATGTTTGTCCAGAAATCACCAGCTTCCACCATCACAGATCTGGCTCAGGCTTTGAAAGAATTATATCAAGCAGATAATGAAATCAAAATAATTGGGACTAGACACGGTGAAAAGCTGTACGAATCTCTGGTTAATCGGGAAGAAATGGTGAAGGTGATAGATTTAGAAAATTACTACCGCATTCCAGCAGACACTCGTGATTTGAATTACAATAAGTATTTTTCAGAGGGTGAAGATAAAATTTCAGAAGTTGAGGAATATACTTCACACAATACTACCAGACTTGATGTGGAAGGCACGAAAGAACTTCTGCTCAAACTCGATTTCATCCGAGCAGATGTGAGGAAATAGTTGCTAACAGGAAATTCTATGAGTGAATATTCAATATTTTTTTCTTTTCTAAACATCGGTGATTATCGGTGACTAAAAGTGGGAATATAATGAAAATCGGGATTACTGGTCAATCAGGCTTTATTGGCACGCATCTTTATAATTACCTTGGTTTACATGATGATGTTGAGAGAGTTTCCTTTAAAGATGAATATTTTCAAGGTGATGAATCTCTGGATAATTTTGTTTCTCAATGTAACGTAATTGTTCATCTAGCTGCCCTGAATAGACATAATGATGCCCAAGTGATCTATGATACCAATATAGGACTAGTAAAACAACTCATCGCTTCTTTAGAAAGAACAAATTCAATTCCCCATGTATTGATTTCTTCCAGTACTCAAGAAGATCGAGATAATCCGTATGGGAAATCCAAGAAAGAAGGCAGAAAACTTCTCATTGATTGGTCAAAAAAAAGTGCCGGGAAGTTCACCGGCCTAGTCATTCCCAATGTTTTTGGCCCTTTTGGAAATCCCTACTTTAATTCATTCATTGCCACGTTTTCGCATCGGATCACACATCATGAGAAACCTGAAATTCAAATTGATGCAGAAATAGATTTGATCTATGTGCAGGATTTGATAAAATTCATTTATCAAGTAATCTCAGAAAAAACATATTCAGATGAAATCAGGGTTTCTCATACTGCAACTGCGAAAGTGTCTGATGTGCTTGCTAAACTGAATCAATACAATGATTTATATGTGAAGCTCGGTACTATTCCAATACATGACAACTATTTTGAACTATGTTTGTTCAATACTTTCCGATCTTATCTTCCTGCATCATATTTCCCCAGATTGTTCAAATCTAATATTGATGAACGCGGCTCTTTCGTTGAAATTGTCAAATCTAAAGGACGTGGGCAATTCTCCTTTTCAACAACAAAACCGAGGATTACTCGTGGAAATCACTTTCATATCAGGAAAGTTGAACGCTTTGCTGTTATCCAAGGAAAAGCTCTTATTCAACTCAGACGAATTGGAACGAGTGAAGTATTGGAATATGAATTGAACGGAGAAAACCCAAGTTATGTCGATATGCCGGTTTGGTACACACATAACATTACAAATACCGGAAATAACGAGCTGGTTACGCTTTTCTGGATAAATGAGTTCTTTGATTCGAAAGATCCTGATACATATTATGAAGAGGTTTAAATGAATAAATCTAATTTAAAGGTAATCACCATTGTTGGCACTCGACCTGAAATAATTCGTCTTTCAAGGGTAATGCCCTTACTGGATAAATATCTTAATCATATCACCGTTCATACAGGCCAGAATTATGATTATGAACTGAACGAAATATTCTACAACGATCTTGAGCTTCGCAAGCCGGACTATTATCTTGGTGTTGATACCAATTCTCTCGGCCATGTTCTTGGCGAAACTTTAATAAAAATAGAAGAAATCTTCATTAAAGAAAAACCGAACGCCTGCTTAATTCTCGGTGATACAAATGCATCTATCTCTTCGATTATGGCGAAACGCATGAAAATACCAATTTATCATATGGAAGCAGGAAATCGCAGTTTTGATATGAATGTGCCAGAAGAAATAAATCGCCGGATTATTGACCATACCGCTGATTTTAATCTTGTCTATACTGAAAACTCCAGAAGACATCTTCTGTCTGAGGGTTTACCACCCAGAAGAATCTATCTCACCGGTTCGCCCATGTTTGAAGTCCTGAATTATTACAAAGATAAAATTATGAGTTCGAATATCCTAGAAACGCTACAACTAAAGGAAAAGGAGTACTTTATTGTCAGTGCTCATCGAGAAGAGAATGTCGATAATCCTTATAATTTAAGAAAAATTGTTGAAACTTTAAACAACTTGGTTGAACAATATGATGTTCCGGTAATTGTTTCCACTCATCCTCGTACGAAAAAACGTTTAGAAATGCTAAAGAATATTAAACTTGATAAACGAGTTCAATATTTGAAACCTTTTGGCTTTATGGATTATAACTTTTTGCAGATGAATGCGATTTGTGTAATTAGTGATAGTGGCACAATAAGTGAAGAATCTGCGATGCTTAATTTTCCGGCTGTAACTATTCGCAATTCTATGGAAAGACCTGAAGCTATTGATGCTGGAACAATTATATTAACAGGTCTAGACCCTAATCTTGTTCTTGATTCAATTAGGCTGGTTGTCGACGAACATAATAATAGCAGATACACACAAATACCTGCAGAATATCAAGTGAAAACTACTTCGTGGAGAGTACTAAAACTAATACTTGGCTTAACAAAACTTAGTAATCAATGGAATGGAATTATTAAAAAATAAAAAAAGCATTTATATTTTAAAATGTGTGATATTTAGCACAATATAACTAAGGATTTAAATGACTAAAGGCAACAAATTTTACAATAAAAGAGGATTAATTTTTTATAATGGAGGATATCCTTCAGGCTCTTGGCCAAATAGAGTAAGACATATTAGAAAAGGATTACGTTATTATGGAATAGATATAAAAATAATTATATCATGGCCCCCACCCACTATTGAAGATAAAAATAATTCAGAACATTTTATTAAATATATTTTTAGACCTTGTAAAAAAAGATTAAATCGTAAGGGTCTATTATTTCTTTTTTTTTATTTACTTGGAACATTTAGGGGGTTCTTATACCTGCGGAAAAATCGTAAAATAGATTTTGTTCTTTTCGCCCAAGGTAGCTTTATAGAATGTTTTCTTATTATGACATACTGTAAAAGAAAAAAGATTAAGTTTTTAGTTGATCTAGTTGATGAAAATTCTAAGAAATATTGGGAAAGTAATTTAACCATCTTTGATAGAATTGCAAAATTAAATAAAGAATTATATAATATATTTATTATACCGAAAGTTGATACTTTATTTGTAATTTCAAATTATTTAGAAAAGAAATATAAAAATTACTACCCACATTTAAAAGTCATAAAATCCACACCTGCTTTAATAGATTTTGATTCATATAACAAAAATAAATATAATAATATATCTAATATTATTGAGCCAAATTTAATAAAAATATTAAATGAAAAGGGTATTAAAATTGTTTATGCAGGATCTTGTGCAAGAATAAATGGAATTAAGTTTTTTTTAGAATGTATTTCCGATTTAATACATAGGTATAAATACGATGTCTGGATTATATTTTTTGTTTTACTTGGAGATAAGAAGAAATTAATTACTATTTCAAATAATTTAGGAATTCAAGATAATGTTTTTGTTTTTGATAGCGTTTTGCCAAAATACTTACCAGCAATTTATGAACGGGTAGACATACTTTTTTTACCAGAGCATGGTGAAGTTATTGCAAATGCTGGATTTCCTGGTAAAACTGCTGAATATTTAGCTTCAGGTAAAGCTATTATTACAACAATTTTCAGCGACTTAAGCGATTATCTTACTACTGATTACAATGCTATGATGTCTCCGATTGGTGATAAAACTTCGTATTGTGTAAATCTAATAAAATTAATTGAAGATAAAAATTTAAGGATGAAATTAGGTACTAATGGTATTAAAACTGCTAAAGAAAATTTCGAAGTAAAAGAAGCCATAAAACGTTACTTAAATGATTTATAAAAGAACATAATAAAATAGATGTTGGATAGTAAAGTAAAGCTAATTTTTGTTGGTGATATATTTCCAGCAAATCTTGATTCTACAATTGGTTTTGGAATTGCAAGTGTGTTTTACAGACATAATGGACAATTTTGGAAAAAATCAATAAAAGAAATTACACAAGATTCTGATTTTGCATTTGGCAATCTGGAATCACCACTTTTGTTTGATGAAAAGAAAGCAACCCAAACCTCTTTTGCCAGCAGTTATAGATTTGCATCTTTTTTAAAAGGATGTGGATTTAATGTACTTTCAATTGCCAATAACCATATTCTTGAACAAGGTGAAGAAGGATTTTTTGAAGCAATTAGTATTTTAAATAACGCTAACATTAAACCCGTTGGATTTCAGAAAGATAATAATTCAAATTTAGTAATATTAATAAAAGATAATGTTACGTTTGGGTTTGCTGCTTACAATTCTGTTCATGATATTAAAAATCCTGATTTATACTCTGATTTTTGTATTGATAAAGCAATTGCTTCTCTAAACAAAATGAAGAATTCAGGAGTTGATTGTAAAATAGTTAGTTTACATTGGGGATGGCATGAGGAATATATAAATATTCCTTCTGCAGAAAACATGAAAATTGCAAGAACTTTAATTGATAATGGTGCAGATATAATTGTTGGGCATCATCCTCATGTGGTTCAACCTATTGAAAAATATAAAAACAAGTTGATATTTTATAGTCTTGGTAATTTTTTATTTGATATGATTTGGTCAAAAAATGTTAGGACATGTTTAGCTGTAAAAGTTCTTTATGATAAACTAACTAAGAAATTAGATTATGAGTTAATTCCAATTTATTTAAGTAATAATTATACTCCACTATTATACGATAAAGCAAAGTTTGAAAAGAAAATACAAAAATATTCAAATCAAATGAAATTATTTAATGAAAATGAAAATGAATATTGCAAAAAAAGAAGACGTCAAATGAAAATAAATCAGTATTATCAGAGAATAATGATGAAAATATTTTTAATTAAAAATTGGAATAAACTATCTTCATTTGGCAAAAGTCAATATATAAAAAAAATTAAAATTAAAATTTTTGGAGGATAAAATTTGAGTCTAAGAAATCTATTTACCGAAAACATCATTCTGCCTTTAAGCGATATCGCTTTAGGACAATCTATTTCGAAGCACTTTAAATTTTTGCAAAAAAGCCAGTGGTGGTCTGAAAATGACTTAAAAGAATATCAGAATGAAAAACTCAGGATTTTGATTAATCATGTTTATAAGAACGTTCCTTATTACAATGATCTTTTTAAGAAATTAAGATTAACCCCCACTGATATAAGGAATACAGATGATCTATTAAAACTGCCTATACTAACGAAGAAAGATCTTCGAGAAAATTTTAGAAATGGCGAAATCATAAATAAAAATATTCATAAAAAACAATTAATGTTTATTGGCACAAGTGGTTCTACTGGAGAACCTTTACAATATTATATTACAAAAGACGCTTATAGTTTTAATATTGCAGCTAATTTGCGTGGCTGGTATTGGTTTGGATATAGACTCGGTGATAAATATACTAAGTTAAGTATATATCATCGGGATACATTTAATAAGAAAATCCAAGATAAATTTAACAACTGTGTTTACGTGTTGTTTCAAGATTTGACAACAAGTGAAATAAAAAGCATAGTTAAACAAATTAGGGGATCAAATTCAACTGTTGTTAGGGGTAATCCCTCAACTTTATTTATTATATCAGATTATATCTCTAATAATAACATTCTAGATATTGAGTTAAAAGCAATAAATACAACAGGAGAAATTCTATTTCCAAATATGAGGAAAGCCATTGAAAGTAATTTCCATTGTCCCGTTTTTGATTCTTATTCCTGCGAAGGAGGAGCAACTGCTTTTGAATGTGATACGCATAAAAAATACCATATTGCTGCAGAATATTCGTTCACTGAAATTATTTCTAAAGGAGAAAGGGTAAGTAAATCTGGCAAAGGAGAAATTGTATATACTGATCTTTGGAATTATGCTGTCCCTTTTATTAGATATAATTCAAAAGACATTGCAGTTATTTCTGATTCAAAATGTTCATGTAAAAGAGGATTACCCGTAATAGATAAAATTGAAGGTAGAAATGTTGATATTCTTGTTACCCCTGGTGGCAAAAGAATAACAGTACACTACTTTAATGTATATTTTGACTGTCTTGATTCAATATCACAGTTTCAGGTTATTCAATATGAACTAGATAAAATTGAATTGAAACTAATCCCAAATAATGATCTTAGTAATACTGAAAGGGAAAAAATCTATAATGATATCAGTTCCTTTATCGGTAATGATGTGGAGTTTTCAATTAAAATTGTTGATGCAATTCCTATAGATCCCAAAAATGGAAAAAGAAGATTTGTAATAAGAAATAAAGATATAAAATTTGATTTGTAATGACAATACTAAGTTATACCAATTCATTTGCATCTGAAAAATCTAAGATCGATATTGAAAAGTGGTCTGAATTTGTTTACAGTCATCCGCATGGTAATATTTTCCAAACATTTGAAATGTATAAGGTCTATAAAAATACAAAAAATTATGAACCTGTTTTAGTTATTGCTATAGATGATAACGAGGATATTCACGGACTATTATTAGCTATTATACAAACAGAATATTTAGGGTTTATTGATAAGTTTACAGCAAGATCAATAATTTTTGGCGGACCATTAATAAAATATAATAATCCCAGTATTTTAGATTTTATTCTAAAAGAATATGATAAAATTATCAGAAAAAAGGCAATTTATTCTCAGTTTCGTAATATGTGGGAATGGAAAAAGTCGAAGGAAATTTTTATTAAAAATGGGTTTGAATATGAAGATCATTTAAATATATTAATAAATTTAAATAAAAGCAAAGAAGAATTGTGGAAAGATGTGCATTCTAAAGGAAGAAATAAGATAAGACGAGCAAAAATAGAAGGAACTAATTTTTCTGAAAAAAATACTATAAAAGATCTGCATGAATGTTATAAAATTCTGGAATCTGTTTATAAGAGAGCAAAACTTCCAGTTCCGGTTTTCAGTTTCTTTGAAAACATTCTTATTAATACAAATAACCATTTGGGGTTAAAATTGTTTTGTGCTGAAAATGATAACAAAATAATCGGCTGTATGATTGCCTTGACTTATAAAAATACTATATATGATTTTTACGCAGGTGCATATTCAGAATATTATAATAAATATCCCAATGATTTAATTCCTTGGGAAGTATTTTTATGGGGTAAAAAAGAAGGATATTCAATATTTGATTTTGGGGGAGCTGGAAAACCAAAACAACCTTATGGTGTAAGGGATTATAAAAAGAAATTTGGTGGTGAATTTGTAAATTATGGCAGATATGAAAAAGTTCATAAAACTGTATTAATGGGCATAGGGAAAATAGGTTTAAAACTTTGGCAGAAACTAAAATAACAATGAGAATACTAATAGATATCGGTCATCCTGCACACGTGCATTTATTTAAGAATTTTTCATGGGAAATGCAAAAAAAAGGACATAGAATACTATTTACTGCTCGTTATAAAGAATACGAAATAAATTTATTAAGATATTACGGATTTGATTACATTTCATTTGGGAAAAAAAACTCATCAATATTAAGTAAGATAACGGGTCTTTTTAAATATAATTCTAAACTGCTCTTTATATCTTTAAAATTCAAACCAGATATTTTTATTAGCCATGGTTCTATACATGCTTCACAAGTATCATTCATTCTTCGCAAACCTCATATATCTTTAGAAGACTCTGGTAATATGGAACAAGTTCGGCTGTATAAACCATTTACAAAAGCAATATTAACTCCTGATATATTGCCAGAAGATTTAGGGAAGAAACAGATTCGTTATTCTGCATACCATGAATTGTTCTATCTTCATCCAAAATATTTTAGACCTAATAAAAATATCTATAAGGGGTTGAATATCAGTGAAAATGAACCATATTGCATTATAAGATTTGTCGCTTGGAAAGCGACACATGATTATGGTCATAAAGGTTTATTACTTAGTGAAAAAATCAATTTAATAAACATGATTTCTAAAAAACTAAAAGTATTCATATCCTCTGAATCTCATCTTCCAGAGCAGTTTATACAATACAAGATTAATATACCTCCTGAAAAAATGCATGATGCTTTAGCGTTTGCTTCTTTGTATATTGGTGAAGGAGCAACGATGGCATCTGAATCTGGGATTCTTGGAACCCCTGCAATATATATAAATACCATAAGGAGATCATATTGTGAAGATCAGGAAAGATTTGATCTTGTTAGTAATTTCAGTAATGGAAAAGGTGTAATTGAGAAAGCATTAGAAATATTAAGTATTCCAAATTATAAAGAGAATCTTAAAAACAATGTTAATGAACTATTAAATGAAAAGATAAATCCTACTCCTTTTTTTGTTTGGTTTGTTGAGAATTATCCTGAAAGCGTAAAAACGATGAAAGAAAATCCTGATTATCAGTATAGGTTTAAGTAAATGGACTTTACTCTCAAAACCTACCAAGCTCTTCTCAAATCGCTTATAACTCAAAACTACTATTTTCTTACTATGGAAGAATACTTTTCTCACTCGGTCATCAAGTCTAATAGTCACCTCCACCTAATTATGCGTCACGACGTGGACAGCAAATCTCAAAATGCGCTGCGTATGGCCAAACTGGAAAGTGAGTTAGGAGTTAAAGCGACCTATTATTTTCGCATAATTCCAAAAACTTTCAAACCAGATATTATAAAGGAAATTGCAGACTTAGAACATGAAATCGGCTATCATTATGAAAATATGGATACTTGTAACGGAAGTTCGAATGATGCCTTTGAAGATTTTAAGAAGAATTTGGATAAAATGAGAAAACTATATCCTGTCAAAACCATCTGCATGCATGGGTCACCAATGTCAAAATGGGATAATCGAGAAATATGGAAAAAATATGATTATAGAACACTTGGTATAAACTTTGAACCATATTTTGACTTTGACTTCAATGACTTGTACTATATAACTGATACTGGCAGGAGGTGGGACGGACAAGAAACGAGCATCAGAGATAGTGTGAAATCAGAAATACAATGGCCACAATATCATTCCACTAATGAAATTATTTATGCCTTGAAAGAGGGCACATTTCCCTCTTGTGTTCTTATGACAGTTCATCCTCAACGTTGGACAAACAATTTAATTTCATGGGCTAAAGAGTTAGTTTCTCAAAATATTAAAAATATAATTAAATATTTTTTGATTAAATACAAAAATTAATGAGACAAAAAAATAAAATATTCATTTTCTTTTTCGATGTTATAGTTATTATTCTATCCTTCCTATTTTTCATCTGGCTCAAACCTGCATCCCGAAGAGTATATTTACCACAATATTTGCTGCTTTTTACGGGCTTTTTTATATTATGGATTATATTATCATTAGTGTTAGATAAATATAATTTTAAAAATAACCAATCACTAAGAAAATACATTTTGCCTATATTTAAAACCACGATTATATCACTCGTGATAGTTTTACTTCTAATATTTATTTTTGATTTATTACACTTTTCTCGCCTTATTGTTTTGGGTACTATACTGCTGGTGACATTTTTAGAGTTATTTTTTGTTACGACTTTATATTTACATAGAAAATTCAAAGGTGAATTGGATATACCAAGTAAATTTACCGAACACGCAACTACAATTAATGACAATCATGTTGAAGAACATATTGAGATTAAATATTCATTTCCGGATTTAGAGGATAAAGATAATTCTATAAAGAAGAAACTTTATGGAAAGTATTTATCACATTCTGAAGAATTATTACAATTCATTTCTTCGAAAATAAATTTGAACGGTATCCATTCAAACAAGTCATCAATTCTTAACACTCTCACACTCTATAATATTGAAAATATCGATCCTGAATCTAAGCAGCTTTTTATAAATTTGCATAAAATTAATGATATACGCAGAATTAATCGCTTTTTTATTCAGGTAAATAACAACCTACAATTGGGTGGATATTTTGTTGGTACAGCTGAAACAATTAAAGAGAAGCATAAAAGATACCAAAGTAAATATCCATTCTTGATTTTTAAAGTTATTCATTGTATTAGTTTCATGTTCACGCGCTTATTCCCTAAAATTCCAGTTCTAAAGGAAGTTTACTTTGCAATAACAAAAGGCAATAACCGTCCATTATCAAAGGCTGAAACTTTAGGTCGTTTATCATTTTGTGGCTTCAATATTATTGCGCAAACCGAAATTGGTAATCAACTCTATTTTATCGGACAGAAATACAAAAAACCTAAAGAAGATCTAACTCCTTCTTATGGACCCTTAATAAAGCTTAAACGAATTGGTCAGGGTGGGAGTCTCATTTATATTTATAAATTTAGAACAATGCATCCCTATTCAGAATATTTGCAGGATTACATTCATAAACAAAATGAATTGCAAACAGGTGGTAAATTTAAGAATGATTTTAGGATTACTGGATGGGGAAAAGTACTTCGTGCATTCTGGGTAGATGAGCTACCTCAGTTGATCAATCTTGTGCGGGGAGATATCTGTTTAGTTGGTGTGAGAGCTCTGAGCGACCACTATTTCAAATTATATCCAGACGATATGAAAGCATTGAGGACTAAGTTCAAACCAGGTCTTATACCACCCTTTTATGCAGATATGCCAAAAGAGTTTGAAGAAATTGTAGAATCAGAGAGAAAATATCTTGAGAAAAAAATTAAGTTCCCTATTAAAACCGATTGTCATTACTTTTTTAAAGCATGGTGTAACATTATTTTTAAAGGAGCGAGAAGCAAATAAAATGCAGAGCATTTTATTTTAGTAAATAGTAAAAGATAGTAAGTAGTATGCAGTATTAAGTAAGTTGTGAATAAGATGAGCGAGAAGACAAGTGATGATAGAGGTCAGGGATCAGAAATCAGGTATCAGAGATAAGAGTTCGGGTTATCTGATTTGAAAGTTATGCATCAGAAGTTGGCAGTCAGAAAAATTAAGGTAATTGTTTAATGAGAATTAATTCAGCAAAAGATTTAGAAGTTTATAAAAAAGCATATTCAGTGGCAATGCAGATTTTTGAGCTCAGTAAATCATTTCCCAAAGAAGAGAGATATGCTTTGACAGATCAGATAAGACGTTCTTCACGTTCTGTTTGTTTAAATCTAAGAGAAGCTTGGGCAAAACGCCGATATGAAGCACATTTTATCAATAAATTAACTGACTGTGACGGTGAAAATAGTGAAACTAATTCATCATTGGATTTTGCGCGGGATTGTAAATATATAAGTGTAGAAGAGCACAAATTCTTAACCTCACAAACCTTAGAGATTGGCAAGATGATTGGCTCTATGATAAATAATCCTGAATCATTTTTGATAAAATGAATGAAGACTTAATTTTGACTTCTGCCTTCTGTCCTCTGATCTCTTTTTGATAAATAAAAATAAAATGAAAAAATTATTTCTTTTCCTTATCCTATTCCTTTGCACGGGTCTCGCTTTTACAGATTTCACCGTTCCCCTCGACGATAAAGTCTATAACTACCTCCAGTCAATGGAAATATTAGGTATAATGCCATCAATTGCTGTTTATCCGGAATATAATAATTATATTGAGAATCATCTTAATATTATAAAAAATGACCACAGAATTCCAATAAGTTATCAAGCTCTTAATAAGAAATACCTATCATTCACGAGACTGGGTGATGAAGATGGACTCCATTCAGACATGATTCCTCTTAAAGAATTACCATGGAAAATATTTAAACCAAAAAGTGATGTTCAATCGAGATCGTCATTTCTATCTTATAAGAAAGAAGAACTCAACTTGTTCTCTTCATTTCTACTTGGAATTGAATATGACACCAAAAATAATAATGAGCGGCAGAATCGTACCTATCAATATTATGGTTTGGAATTTGGCGGTAATTTCCAAAAGAATTTGGGACTATATACTCGTTATAGAAAAGGTAATTATACTGGCGATTACGACTTCATCCATGAAGATCCCTATATCCATCAGAGCGGAGGGATGGATCGTAAAATGTCTGTTTATTCCGAATTTGATTATAAGAATTCTGTACTGAATCTATCTCTAGGTTATAGTAATTTTGAAATTGGAAAGAACATTACTTCATCCATTATTTTGAATGGAATGACAAATCCTTTTGGGTATTTCAAATACTATAAAAAGATTGGGAGATTCAACTTCCTTGCATTTAATTCTCAACTCACAACAGACAGTGTGACAGTTTCATCTGAATTTCCGGTTAAATCATTCTCTCTTCAGACTCTCTATTATCAAAGTGATAGATTTTTGCTTGGAATTGGTCAATCGGTCATTTATGGAAACAAGACGATCGATCTTGCATATTGGACACCTCTCATGATTTTCAAGCTGATAGATTTTAAGAATCATAATCGTGATAACGAATTTGTGTTTGCTTATTCAACGTGGAGGCCTGTTGATGGACTTATGCATTATTTCAATTTTTTCATGGATGATCTAATGAAGAGTCAACTATTAACAAAGGACTGGCTGACTAATTTTGCCTTACAAACAGGATTCATGTATCAGTTTTCATCATTACCCTTAAGGTTATCTGCTGAATGTACTGCAGTTGGTCCTTCAACGTATACACATAGAGATTATGAACTGGTCTATTCTCAAGATAATATGCTTTTAGGTTATCTGTATGGATCTAACGTATTGAATCTTGCATTCCAGATAAACTATATGAATCCTTATTTCATCGTTGAATTGCAGTATGAAAATATGCAGCAGGGGAGTAATGGGAGCGATCCATTTAGTTGTGATACAGACCCGGCTGAGTTTCTTTCTGGAGAATTCACTCGGACCCAAAGAATTAGTGGAAAATTGTTGTTTTATTTGAATCAGCATTTGAGGGCAAAAATCCAGTACATGCATGTTGAAAAAGATAATAACGCAGTAAATTATCTTTTCACAGGACTTGAATTTAAATTTTGAAACGAGTTCGATTATACATAATATAGATTTCTAAATTTCCACCTTAGTTCTAAATGTCAATCAACAAAAATATCTTCCGAATTCTTTTCTGGATCTCCCTGGCTGTAATCACTATTGCATCAATTGTTCCTAAGTTTTTTCCTCAACATGTTACCATCACTCCTGAATTTTCATTTCGTTTAGATTATGTGCTTCATTTTCTCAGCTATTTCTTTTTGGCTTTATTTTTAACAAGTTGGAAATTTGCAAAAAATAATATATTTAGACTAATTCTAATTGTTATAATATTTGGAATGGTTATAAGCTCAATTTTCGAGTTCATCCAATATTTTCTACCAAATAGAACTTTTAATCCTTATGATATGCTTTGCAATTTCTCCGGATTCATTATTGGACTCTTATTGAGTATAATTATTGAAAGCCGAAGAATAAATGCAAAATACAATAGATCATAATTTTTAATATACACTTATAAACTACAAAAGGAGTAATACGTGAAAAATATTTCAATATCCCCCAGCGGAACTGAATACGAGCTTCCAACAGAAGCAGAATCAAACAAGGAACTTGAGGTTCTTAAGAAGATAACAGAAGAACAACGCAAGCTTGGGTGTAAGATCGTTGCAGTGCAAGGTATGGGCTTTGTGGGCTGTGTCATGGCAGCAGTGGTTGCTGATGCAGCTGATGATAAAGGTGATCCTCTCTATTTCGTACATGGACAACAGAGAGCTTCTGCACGCTCATTCTGGAAAGTACCTATAATAAATACTGGAGTACCGCCCGTCAGCTCTTCTGATGCTGAAGTACCTGAGATATTTCACAGAACTGTTGTTGAAAAGAAAACACTTCGTGCAACGTGGCTCAATTATGCTTACGAAGTTGCAGATATCGTAGTCGTGGATATTCAGCTTGATGCCACCAAACCTGCATTTGGTGATGCCCAGCAGGGATATTGTGACATGTCTGCATTTAGGGATGGAATGAAAACACTTGGAAAACATATTTCTCCTGAATGCCTAATTCTCGTTGAAACAACAGTTCCACCAGGAACCTGCCAGCATGTTGTCAAACCGCTTATTGAGGAAGAATTCACTAAGCGGGGAATAGATATAGAAAAATGTCCTCCGCTTATTGCACATTCCTATGAACGTGTGATGCCCGGCGCAAAATATGTGAGTTCCATTCGTGATTTCTGGCGAGTATTTTCCGGTGTGAACGAGAAGAGCAAAGAGATCGCCCGAGCATTTCTTACCAACATTCTCGATACCGACAATTATCCGCTCACTGAATTAGATAATACAAATGCATCCGAGCTTTCCAAGGTTATGGAAAATTCCTATCGTGCTACGAATATTGCGCTTACACTTGAATGGGCAAAATGTGCAGAAAAAATTGGTGTTGATCTTCATAAAGTAAGAGCTGCGATCCGCAAAAGAAAAGGTACTCACGATAATCTGCTCAGGCCGAGTTTAGGCGTGGGAGGATACTGTCTTACAAAAGATCCTGTGCTTGCAAACTGGTCTATGGATGCAATTTTCCATATTGACGAGAAATTGAACATTGCCATCAATTCTGTTGACGTGAATGACACAATGCCGCTCCATACGATCGATCTTATCAAAGAGGAGTATCCAGAGCTAAAAGATGTAAAGATTGCTGTTCTAGGGGTCTCATATCTCGAAGATCTTGGTGATACACGACATTCACCCTCCGAAACATTGATAAAATTCTTGAATGAATATTGGGCAATTGTCAAAACGCATGATCCTTATGTGGAATATTGGGCAGAAATGGAGAATGTTCCAATTGAAAAATCCCTAGAAGAAGCATTTAAAGGCGTTGATGTTGTCATATTTGCAGTTGGGCATACAGAATACTTAGAACTAGATCCGAAAGAAGTTGTGAAGATGTCAGAGGGCAAACCGCTTATCATAGACTGCTCGAATTTTCTTAATGATGAGAAGA
>Ga0265594_1000511_pt1 | contig 31839 bp, 24 predicted proteins | sample saktaG_11_FD_190147 | JGI IMG/M metagenome (GOLD analysis project Ga0265594, IMG submission 190147) | Saline water microbial communities from Sakinaw Lake, British Columbia, Canada - sak_2011_5_24_80m | ecosystem: Environmental > Aquatic > Non-marine Saline and Alkaline > Saline ... | reverse complement strand
GACACCGGCTACTATTAGCCCATTCGATCCCGGCTTGCCCTTCGCCACCGCCCGCACACGCCGCCCGCCTCCCCACTGTCTGAATCGCAGTTGCCGCATGAGGGATAAACCTGAAAACGGCAGATAATTCACCACAAAGAACACAAGGAGGCGCTTCCGGGTTTATGGGGGGATTTTCTATTGATGAATGCGAGGTCATGTCCGAGAGCCATGTGGGAGCGAGTAAGCAGGTGGAGTAAGTGTGCCGTTTTAAGATAGGGCTTAAGTGTAGGTGTGTGGGAGGACCTACACTTCATCGCATCCTTACTCGCCTTCTTAAACGGTTTCACTTAAACCACCCGCTTCATCGAGGGCCGACGATATGGCTGCGATGCGAGTCCATGAGAAATCCCCCCACAAACCCGGAAGCTCCAACGAAGATGTACTGGAAGCGCGGTTCATCCGGCTTGACATAGGGGTCGAACACGAGGTTGACCTCACCCAGGTTCACCTCCACCGACATGTTGCCCCACCAGGTGACGGCGATCTCGTTTGTCTTCCGCGTCGGCCTGGCATCCGGCGCGGGGATCGCGCATCGGCGGGCCGACGGACCAGCAATCGACGGCGGGATCGTTAATGTTGAGGCTGACGCGATATTCGTACGGGCTGGCTTGACGCAACCGGCGCTGCTTCGGCTGCGACTTGCAGCGTCGGCGGGCCTTCGAACCATCCGATGGCTGCCAGGAATTCATCGCTCCGTCGGATGGCTTTGACCACCCGTTCATCCGGCGCGGTGTAGCGCGGCAGCACAAAGGCATGCGCGACTCCGGCCAGCTCCACATAGTCGCACCGGTTGCCGGCTTCCCGGTACGCCTGGTCGAAGCGGCGAATCTGTTCCACGGGAACGCAGGTGTCCTTGTCGCCCTGCATCAGCAGGACCGGCGGCTGCCCCCCGGCAATGGCGAAAATCGGCGAAAGCGCCCGTGCTCGTTCTTGCGGTGTCTTGCCGAAACGTTTCTCGATCTCAGCAATGGGCAGGCTACCCGCGGCGCCTGCGCCGTAGATCTTCACGCCCGACGAAGATTGCGCCCAGCGCAGCGTGGTCAGATCCACCTCCGGGTTATAGAGCAGCAGGGCGGCCGGCGGCGCATCTTTCGCTACGCCGGGCGGCGGATCTTCCGTGGCAACGGGAATCCCCAGACAGGCGGCCAGGTGCCCACCTGCGGAATCGCCCGCCACGGCGATGCGTGCCGGATCGATCTTCAACGCCACGGCGTTTGTTTGCACGAAGCGCAGCGCGGCCCGGCAGTCCGCCAGGCAATCAAAGAGTGTGCCCACCACGTTGGTGCCCTGATGCGTCAGCCGATACTCCACGCTGATTGCCACGGCGCCGCGCGCGGCAAAGTAACGGCTGTGGGGAAAGAACAGCGCCGGGCTGCCGCTCATCCACGATCCGCCGTGGATGCACATCACCGCCGGACGGCGGTCGCCCTCCTTCAAACCCGGCGGATCGAAGACATAGAGTTTGAGGTCGCGCCCTGCAACCGTGCGGTAAACGACTTCACGCGGCACCAGACTTTCATCCAGCAGATTTGTCAGGGACAACGATTTCGCTGCCGTGGCGCCCGGCGACGGCAAGGTCAGCGCGGCTGCCAGAAAAATCGCCTTCGGTAGCATCGTCCATGCGGCAAGCCCCGTGATCGTCGTTCGCCTCTTCATATATGCCTTTTCGATCATGATGGAGGACAAGCGACGTCACTTTCCCGGCCGCTCAGGGTCGAACCATTGTTCCCATGTCGGCGCCAGGTAGCCCGGCACGCCTTGCAGTTCGATGTCCGCCTCGATGTTGACCTGAGCCGGGTGGCCTTTGCCGGACACGAAGCGCGTGGCGCTGCCGATCTCCGTCCGGATGAACCAGATGCGGCCGGCCAGTTGCGCGGGCACCGGCACGACCAGCTCGCGTCGCGCGCCGCCGCGCACGGCCAGTTCCTCCAGCAGCCGGTCCGGCGCATGCACTTCCACGCGCAACACGTGCAGGGGATCGCGCACCTCGACCGCCACCTTGAACTGCTTCGTTCCCGGCAAGACCATGAAAAACCAATGACGCGCCACGCCCGTCTGCAGCGCGAAGCGCGTGCCGCCGTCTTTTGTCGGCTGGCCCTGGATCACGATGGGCGGCGCGGGGAACGTCCAGGGGAACCAGCGCGGGCTGTCGCAGTCCACGCGATAGACGCCGGCGCCTGCCTCCACGAGACTGACGCTCTTGCCCAACGGCAACGCCTGTTCCAGCAGCGTGTCTTTCTTCGGCCCCGTCACTTTGATTGCCACGCGATTGGTTTGATCTTCGGCCGAAGGCGTGTAGGTCTGCACGCCGAACTCGATCTTCCGGTTTTCCGGGTTGAGCAGCCACACCGTGTGCGCCCCGCGCCAGCCGTTGTAATCCTCATCGCCAAGAAATGGCGACGGCGTGCAGAAGTAGCGGGGATAGGGTTCATGTACATTACCCTTGGCATCCACAGTGTCCGGGGTGCGGATGACGGCCTCGTCGTAGACCAGCGGGGGTGCGGACAGGCCGGTGCGAGGATCGAACCATTGCTCCGGCGAGGATGCGAGATACGACGGAACACCGTCGAACATCAGCGACAAGTCGCTGAAGTTATGGCTGTCGCCGCCGGTGATCCACAGGCTCCAGAAGCGGCCGGCCGTGCCCGGGTCCACCTCCACGGTGCGGGTGATGGGCACAGGCGTCAGCGGCAGCGTGAACTCGGAACGCGGGCTGCCCGAGGTCGGCGACATGTCGAGCGATTTGCCACCGTAAAACGCCTCCACCCGCTGGCCGCGCGGATTCATCACGAGAAAGCCGTAGTCCTCGCGATGGGTCTGCGCCGTGAGGATGACGTGTCGCACTTGAAAACGGCGGGTGCCGGCCGGCACGTAGAAATACCAGCGACGCGGTGTCATGACGTGAAGCTGGATACAGTCCCTGGCAGCGGCGTCCTGCCAGTAGGGGCATTCTGCCACGAGCTGCGGGAGCGAGCACTCGACCCAGGCCAGGCCATAGCCGGATGGCTTGATCTCCAGCGTGTAAACACCTTTTGCGCCGGCAGGCACCTGGAGCGTTGCCGCATCGTCGCCGCTCGGGATGGTTCCCTTGGCTTGTTCCGTACCGTCCGAGGCGAGGATACGAAGGGCGAAATTGCCGCCGTTGGCCCAGTCACCGGCAGCCTTCCAAACGTGGCGATGAACGGTCATGGTGAACGCCACGCCGTTGGGATTGTTGGCGAAGATGCGCGTCGGACGCTGAATGAAATTACCGGCATCGCCCAGCCAGGAACCGGGTGCAGGCTCCTGCGCCCCGCCCGTGGCCGGGAACAGCAACCCCATCACCGCGATAAACGGGACAAGTTTACGAATAATCATTGGGCCTCCGATGGTGTTTCTACCGCCAGCCCAGCGTCTCCAGCGCCGCCTCCAGTCTGGCGGGCGGGTCGGTCTGGTTCAGCAGGGACTTGGCAATGGCAGCCCAGTGTTCGCGGGTTATAGGATCGGGGGCGGACAGGGACAGCAAGTGCGCGGTCAACGAGTCCACAGGATCGCGGGCAAAGGCCGCTGCGAGAAGCGTCGCTGCATCTGCCTGCTTGCCGGACCTGATCAGGTTGGCGGCATGAAGCTGGGCCACGGCGTTGTTACCGGGCAGGAGACTGATGGCGGCCGTGGAATGGCGCAGCGCAGCGGCCGCATCACCTTCGGCGGCAGACAGGCGGGAGAGTTCGACTGCGGCAACAGGATCGCCAGTTGCGGCCTCAAACTGGCGGCGGGCGGCCGGACGATCACCCTGGCGCAACCGGACTTCGCCCAGGAGCACGGCTGCGCGCGGGTCACTTGGCGCGTGTGGATTGAGTGTCGCGGCCGCGGCTTCCAGATTCTTCTTTGCCAGCGCCGCAGTCTCTTCCGGTGTGCCGACCCGCGGCTGACCGGACTGACGGAGTTGCACATCCGTGAGCAGGCTGCGGGCGACTCCGAGGGCGAATTCGACATTTTTGGGTTCTTTCTGCAGCAGGGCGCGGAATGCGTGGGCGCCCTTGGCGCCGAAGTCTCCATAGCCGCCGGTGGGACCGCGCCACAGCACGTGGTACTGCTCGGCCTTGAGTGCCGCAAGGTAGGGCGAGGATTGCCAGAGCGGTTTGCCGCTGAAGCGCGGTTCAGGTTGCAGGCCGGGATCGGGGCGCGATGCGTAGTGCAGCAAGCAACGGCCGTCGGCAGCCCACACGCGCAGATCCAGCGGATGGCGACCGGGCGCGCGCGGGAGCGTGTTGCGCCATGGCTTCTCCGGGGTCAGGTCGACCACTTGCCGCAGCCAGTCGCCATCAATGCCTGACAGCACGATCACTGCGCCGGGGAGGGGCCGTGTGACGCAAACGCCGACCTCGACGGCGTTGGTGAGCCGGGTCAGGTTCAGCGCACCGGCCGTATCCGCGTAGCGGTAGCCGCCAATGCCATGCACACCGAAGAAGGCATCTTCATATTCGCGCGTGCCGAAAGCCTCCCACCAGAGCAGGTCCTCCATGCACATGACGGGGCTGCTCCAGATTTCCGTGTAGGCGGCAGGGCCGGGCTTGCTATTCGGTTGCGGCGGGATGCAAAACATCTTGAGACCGGGCTGTTCTGTGCGGTCGAACAGTCGGACCATGCCGTGATCGGCGCGTGTATAGTAAACGCCGTGGAAATTCTCCTCCACGCCCACGGCGAAGATGCTGTTGTAGCTTGGCGGGATGTTCCGCCAGTAGCAGATGCTGCTGTCGTCCCAGTCGGGCCAGGGCCACGGACGGAGTTCCAGGGTGGAGTCGTTGAACCCGTGCGGTGCCACACGGGAGGCGGGGATGATGTACTGGAGGTCGTCGGCATAGCCGAAGAGCATGTCGTTCCAGGGCGCGAAGCCGAGCGGTTGCGGGTTGAGGTTCGTGAAGCGATAGGTGGCGCGCAGGATGGCGTCGCCGGGGCGCAGGCTCCAGCGCACGACCACGCGCTGGCGGCGCAAGGGTTCGGTCCAGCCGACCGTGACTGCGGCGGAACCGTCGTCAAGGCGTTGCGCCTGCCAGTTCCACTGGTCGCCATAGTTGTTGCCGTGGTGAAAGGCGGGAAAATTAACGGCGTGTCCGCCCAGTTGGGAACCGTAGCAGGTGTAGAGCGTGGGCGGCCATTCGATAGGCCGCACCAGAAACAGCTCCTGATTGGCGGCCTTGTCGAACGCCGCGCGCAGTCGTCCGCCGAGTTGCGGCAGAAAATCCACGCGCAGGTACTCGTTCTCCAGGCGCACCTGCCGCAGTGTCCGTTCGCGCGGGTTGCCGCCGCCTTCGTCCGTCACCGTGAAGGTTGCGTCGGTCTCGGCCACGCGCACGGGCTCAGGCGCGGCCAGGAGTGCGATTGGAAGCGATGCCGCCAGCAGTGCCAGCAGCAAAGAAGTCGATAAGAAATCGCGTTGGGGTCGGCCCCGGCGTGCCTGGGCCGAAGTCATGCCGGAACCGATCTGACGCAGCGTTGTCATGGCGGAGAGCATGGTTGTCATGGCGAAGAACATGGCAGAAACCGGGAAAAGTGTCAAGAGGACTGCAAAGTGGACTAGCAATTCTCATTTTGAGCACATACGCCAGACTGCGGGAGGCCGAACTGGATCAGGCCGTCCGGGAGGCGCGGGCCGACTATGCCGCCGGACGGATTGCGGACGATTCGATCGAAGCGCACCTGAAGCGGATCGACCATGGCGTATAAACTGGTCTTCACCGAGAGTTACACGCGGCGCGCCATCCGGTTTATTCGCAAACACCCGGAGGTTCGGCGGCAGTACGAGAAGACGTTGCAACTTCTCGAACTCAATCCTTTCCACCCTTCGCTGCGTCTGCACAAATTGAAGGGACGCCTCAGCGGCCTCCACTCGGCATCCATTAACCTCTCGTACAGGATCACAATCGAGTTTCTGATCGAGGACGCTACCATCATCCCCGTCGCCGTGGGACCGCATGACGATGTCTATTGAGGCGAACGGAAGGCCCGTCCCGAATGACGCTAAGTTAAGGGGCTATTTCCATCTTAATCGTAATCCTAATCTTGATCTTAATCTACTGGTGGAGAACGGATTACGATTATGATTATGATCGGAAGCATCGCTTAACTTAGCGCCATTCAGCCCAGGCCCTTGTGGCCTTCATCTCTCACTCTTCCCGTTGGCATTCCACCAGTTTCGCCACGCATCGGCATCTTCCCCCAAGTTCTGGGCGGTTATCTTCTTCAGCACCGTACCGAATGCATTCTTGGCTACAGCAGGGCCGTGCGAAGGTGCGGAGTGATCTGGTCGCCCAGCGCTTCCAGTCTGGCCAAAGTTGCCATGTTCTCCGGTTTGATGTCGTAGCCGGACGGCAACGCCAGAAGCAGCCGATACACTTCCTGCTCCGCGTTCTTCTCCGCCTCGCCGGCAACTGCATGCGAGCCTGCCACCCCCAAGGCGACGACACACAGTCCAAACAGCAAACAGGTCGTTCTTTTCATTTCATCTCCCGCAAGCGAGCCACGTACCGGATTCATTGCTTTCAGAAATACCGGCGCAGTGGCAAATTGATAAGAAATCGCTTTTCGGCCGGTACCGGCCCACACGGGCCGGAATCATGCCGGAACCGGTCTGACGCAGCGTTGTCATGGTGGGGAGCATGGCGGAAACCGGGATAAATGTCAAGAGCACGGCACCCTCGGCCTAGGGCAAACGCATCTTATTTTTTCGCAAAACCCGCCAATGTGCGGGTTCACTCGGATGCCTCACCCGTGGATACGGGGACGGCGGATGGGGAGAGCAACCGGAGATCGGCCATGCCGAAGTAATCGTCGCGGTCGCCGTATGGAACGTTGCTGATGCGAAAAGCGACGCGGGTTGAATCCGGCGAGAAGACGACTGAGGAGAACTCGAGAACACGTTGCCTCCGGGGTCTGGCTCTTAACTCAAGAACCTTCCCGCCCGTTGCCATGCTTACGATGCACAGACCTTCGGTTGCGCCAATTGCGAGAAACTGCGCGTCGGGACTGATTGCCAAGAAATGGACGCAAGGCCCGTCCTTTGTGGCTCCACGGGTTCATCCGCTCGGCGGATGTCATCCTCCTCGGTTCATTTGGTGCATCGCCTGGTTCGCCGCCCTATTCATAGTGGGTCCACATTCGCAGTACTTTAACGGTCTTGATCGAATCCAGCACTTCATACACGAGTCTGTGTTGGATGTTGATTCGTCGCGAATATGCGCCGGCGAGATCGCCAACCAGTTTCTCGAAGAAGGGCGGCGTTTGGTAGGGGTTGTCGGCGAGAATCGCCAAAAGTCGCTCTGCTTGCGGCTGAAGGCCAGAGGATGCAAGTTTTCGGCCATCCTTTTGGGCCTGCCGGGTATAGACAAGTTGCCAATTCACCACCCCGGCTCCTTTGTGCATTTGTCAACCGGCGTTCGCAGCCCTTTGACAATGGAGTCCTTCATGCCAGGAATGGATTCAAGGTAAAGCGTCTCTTCGATGGCGCGCCAATCGTCAGCCGAAACGAGTACGGCCGAATGGCGTTTGCCAGTGATATGGATCGGCGCATGTGAGTCGGTCACATCATCCAGCAGGCTGTAGAGTTGTTTTCGCGCTTCTGTCGCGGTTAGCGTTGTCATAATCGTATCTCCAGTCGTACAACATAGCGTACGCCATCTTGCCTTTCTCATCAATCACTATTCTTGCCGAGCCAAACAGCCTGTGCAAGGACATTCGTGCACCCACACAGTGGGCGCACGGGGGAGGGTAAAAGAAAGCGGGGCGCAGGGGGGCGGGGGGGGTGCGGACGCAAGTCTCCGTCCCTTGTGGCTCCGCACGGACGCGTCCCGTCTGTGCGCTTGGGTTTAGATCACGTGCCCCTTTTGCCGACAGATCGGCTTTTTTGTCACTTCACCTCGATCTCGAAGCTTTCGCTGTGGCTGTTGAACTCCGGGGCATACATGCACTGGATGCTGGCAATGCCGCTCTGATACGCGCCCTTGAGCTGTACCCGCACGCTGTACTCGAAGACGTACACGCCCTTGGGCAGGTAGTGGATGAAGAAGTGGCTGGCCGTGTCGCGGGTGCTCTCGTAGTACATCAGCCCGTCCTGATACTTCGCCTGACTCAGCACGTTCACGGGCTCGGTGCCGCTGCCGCGCTGATCCTTGAGATGCACGTATTCCATGTCGCGATCCACACGCACCTCGATCCGGCAGACCAGCTCGTCGCCCACCGCCAGCGCCCCTTTCACCGGTTCGAGCACCTGCCCCTTCTTCGTCGTCTCTTTGCGGTAGAGCGTCTTCTTCACCTTCAGCGGCGTCCCCTCGTAGGGCGTGACCTTCGTCATGTCCTCCAGGTACTGCCAATGGACGCTCCCCCAACTGACCCCTTCGTCGGTCTTTGTGACGGTGATTTTGCCCATGGCGGGCTTGATCTCGCCGCGCACGAACTTCTGCTGGTAGAACCCGGTGCCGGCCTCGACCTTCTCCGGCTTGATGGTTTCCCCACCCATGCTGACCTCGACCAGCGCGTCGCTAGCCAGCAGGTTCTTGCCGCGCAGCAGCAGCAGCCCGTAAACCGCGTCGGCCGTGGCTTTGGTGGTCTTCCAGTCCTGCGTCTGCTTCTGCTTGAGCAGCCAGACCTTGCAGTCCTCAACCGCCTGGGCGTCGCCCACAACCTCGTCAAACGCCTCGATCATCAGCGCCTGCGTCTCGATCGGCGCGCGGAACCACGACCAGCTCAGCTCGGTGTCGCGCCAGAACATCCCCATCTCTTCGTTGCTGACGCTGAATTCGCGGATGGACTTCAAGATCGCCAGCGGGGTCTCGGCGTCGCCGAAGCGTTTCAGACCAATGGCCAGATGCGCCTGCGGTTGCCGCCAGCGGAGCTCCAGCCAGTATTGCTTCCCCTGACCGAGCCAGTAATCGAGCGCTTCCTGATACTTCTTGGCGATCGGCTTGTCCTTGAGGAAGAAGCTGCGGCCGTAGAGGTAGAAGGCGATGGTAGGGCTCAGGTTGTTCACCCCCTTGTTGCCGTGCTTGAGGATGTAGCGATAGGTGTCGTCCATCCAGTTGTCGAGCGCGTCGAGCGACTTGAGCGCCAGCGACAGGTCCACGTTCTCCGCGCCGAGGTGGCGCATCCGGCCGCATCCGGTCGTGATGTAGAGCGTGATGTATACGTCGCCCCGGAACCCCGGGAACCACGGCCACAGGCCGTCGCTCAACTGCATCTTCGCGAGCTTGTCGAACGCGCGCGCCGTCTCGGTGTCGAGCCGGTTGGCATCGAAGAGAATGCCGACATTGCGCCGCGCCTGGCTCTCGTCCTGCGCCTCGCGCAGCCACGGGGTCTCCTCGATCATCAGCGCTTTCAGCTCCTGGTTCTTTTCCAGCGGACTATCCAGCGCCGGGGTATTCTTCCACTGATCGAAGATCCGCCGGATCTTCGGGTCGGAGTTGGCGATGAAGCGGGCGAGGTTGTTCGCATAGAGCCGGTTGAATATCTGCTCGCTGCACTCGTACGGATACTCCATGAGATAGGGCAGGGCCATCACCGCGTACCACGCCGGCTGGCTCACCATCTGCACGGTCAGGTTCTCGCTCTTCAGCGTCTTCGATTGGCCCGATTGCAGCAGCTTCGTGAACTCGAACGTCTTGGTCTGCTTGCCGCGGATGGGCAGCGGCAGCGACTCGATCACCAGAATCCGCCGCGACAGCACCGGCAGATTGCCCTCCTCGCCGTCGCTCAGCCGATCGGTTGCGCCGACCGCCTTGTAGGTCAGGAAGTCACAGCCGTCCGGAATGGCGATCCGCCAGGAAAACGACTTCGATTCTTTCGAAAGAATGTCGAAGGACTGTTCCGTCAGCACACGGCCTCCCGCCGGTTTGCCCTGTTTGTCGAAAAGATCTGACACACCGGTAAAGTTACCGAGCGCCTCATCCATGGGCTGGAGCGTCCTCGCATCGGCGAACGTCAGCCGCACGGTGCCGCTCTGGCGAGCGGCGGACTGGTTGCTGACCTTGACGGTGAACTCAATGATGTCGCCCTCGCGCACGAACCGCGGTGGATTCGGCTCGACCATCAGGTCCTTGGCGGTCACCATCTTGTCCTGCAAGGTGCCGCTGCGCAGCTCGCGGTCATGAGCAAAGCCCATGAACTTCCACTCCGTCAGCGCCTCCGGCAGGGTGAACGCCATGCGCACCACGCCCTCGGCGTCGCTCACCAGTTGCGGGAAGAAGAAGGCGGTTTCGTTGAGGTTCTTGCGCGCCGCGACCTTGTCCAGCGCGGAAGCGGGGGGCGGCGGCGGCGACTCGCCGCCGGCGGGGCCCCGATCGGCCGACAGCGCAAGCACCGTGGCATTCCTCTCCGCTTTTGCCGGCGGCGGCGGCGTCATGGGGGCGGAGTCCGCCATTGCGCCGGAAGCCGCCATCTCCATCACCATCCCGTCATCGACTGAGGCTGAGGCTCTGACCGCCATCTTGGACATGATGCCATTACGATTACGTCGCTTCCCACCCCATCCACCCCACCAGATCTGTGCCGAGAGGTCGTCGGGATAGCGGCGGTAGAGCAGGTGCGTCGAACGGGTGTCGCTGCGCCAGTTGCCGAGGATATGCTGGAAGGCCACTGCGGTGTTTTCGAACTGCGGGCTGACGCGGCTGGTCTCGCGGCGGAAGACGTTGAACCCCTGCATCCAACTGTGCGGCAGGTACTGGTCCAGCGAGGCGTCGTAGAGGGTGGCGACCATCTCGGCGACAGCGGGCCGGGCATCGGGGCCGCTCACCACGGCGGTCCAGGTCTCCTTCTTGCCGGGTTCGAGCTTGGAGGTGAAGTGCTCCCATTTGACGGTGAGCTTTTTGTTAGACCACGGCACATCCACGACGCGGTTCTCCAGATAGGCGCGATTCTCGCGGACATAGGTGATGAGCACCGTGAACCCGCCGCGCATCGCTTCGGTGACCGCCTGTTCGATGATCTCCTGCGTCCGCCCCGCGCCCGTCCAGAACGCGCGCAGCGTCTGGTTGCGGTGGCGCAGCTCGACGTAGGCCCGGCCCGTGGGATAGCCGGTGCCCCAGAGCGCGGTGAAGGTTTCGCCCGGTTCGACCGACCACGCGGGCGCGGCGAACTGGTGCGCCACCCGCACCGGGTACGTGGCGCTCTTCACATCCATCACCTGCATCGTCTGGCGCGCGGTCACGGCCTTGCCGAACCGGTCCTTCGTTTCGAGCATCGCGCGGTAGATGCCGGCCTTGAGCGGCGTCGCGAGCTTCAGCTCACCGGTCGCGCCGGTCTTGAAGGGCTGCTCGGCGACCACGTCGGCCAGCTCCCAGGAGTCGGGATTGGCGGGGTCGGCCTGAGGTTCGGTGTTGGCGGAGCCTCGGGACGCATAGACCCAATAGGGCCTGTTTTCGGAAAGCGCCGCGCGCGCGACGCGATCGGGTTGCTTCAGCGCATGAATTGCGAGCGTCCCCTCGGCGGCTTGCGGTTCGCCGTCGAGCGAGGTCGTAGCCAGCGTCCATTCGACCGGCTTGTCCTGCGTCTGCCACGCATCGGCGCGGATCGTGGCGGCGAGCGCGGTGTAGCCGACCAGGAGGCTCTGACTGCCGGACCGCGTCTCGCCGGTCGTATCGGTTACATCGGCATAGACCGTGAAGGTAAACGTCGGCTCGGTCTTCTCCGACACGGACAGATCCGGCAGGGCGGTAAAGGTGACGGTGAACGCGCCGTCGCTGCCGGTCAGGGCGGTGCCGTGGGCGATGTTCTGACTGGCGCCGCGCCCCGGCGGCAGGCCGTACCAGCCCCACCAGCACCAGGGCGGAAAGCGCACTTCGCGGACCACGCGCCACTGGACCTTGGCGCCGCCGATGGCCGCGCCGGTGTAGGCGGTGGCCTTGCCGGGGACGGTGACGTCCGCGCCGAGCTTGCCGGCGTCCTTGGGCCGCGCCAGCTCGACCTGGAACTTTGGCCGCTTGTATTCCTCGACGTTGAAGGTGGTCGAACCGGGCGGTCCGCTTTCAACCTGCAGCGTCATCTGTCCGGCGACCACGCCTCCCGGCGCGGTGAAGCTGCCGGAGAAGGCGCCGTAGTCATTCGCCTGGTGCTGCTGCCGGGCGACCTCCTTGTGGTTGGGATCGCGGAAGACCACGGTCAGCGTCTGTCCGGCGAGCGCGCGGTAGGTGTTGCCCGCAGGGTCCATCGAATGGCAAATGCCCTTGTACTGGATGGTCTGGCCGGGGCGGTAGAGCGCGCGGTCGGTGAAGAAGACGGTGCCCTCCGAAGTCGACTCCGTGTGCGGATGGCTGATGGAGAACATGGAATCGCTGGCGACGGCCTGATCGTCCTTCTGCGCCAGCAGCAACAACCCCTGGCTCTGGCCGTCGCGTCCGGTGAAGCGGAACATGCCGTTGGTGTCGGTCTTCGTCTCCGGGCCGGTGATCAGTTTGCCGTTGTCGTTGCGCGTCCACGTCAGCACGGTTGCGCCTTCGACCGGCGCGCCGGACAGGGCCCTGAGCACAAAGCCGTCCAGCACACCTTCGGAATAACTCGGCCGCATGACGAGCGCCAGATCGCTGACCCAGATGGCGGCCAGCGTAATCTGATTGTTGTCCGCGCCGAAGGCCGCGTCGTGGCTGGCGAGGATGAAGTAGAACCCCGGTTTGAGGTCTTTGGAAACGGCGACTTCCTCGGTGCGTTCGCGGAAATCGGGCGTGGCCGGAAGGGCGACATCCCACGCGACGGCCGGTGTCCGGGCGATGAGATCGGCGATGAACGCATCCCGCTCCTTCCACTGCAGATTATGGAGCGCGTCGCTGTAACCCCAGCGCTGCTTGGAGGCAAACGCCGCGAAGTCCATCGGCACGGCACGGAAATAGGCGTTCGTCAGATTCTTGTAACTGAGCGAGAGGGTCGGCCACGGCGCGTTCCAGACCCGCTCGGCGGTGATGCCGGCCTGTTTGGCCTCGATCTGCTGCAGCAGGTTGTAGCACGCGGCGCCGCCCGTGCTGGTGGGATGGGCGTTGGCGCCGCGCGTGGCCAGCGTGTGCGCCGCGGCGGGATCGCCCTCTTCAAGGACGACGGAAGCCCAGGCGGCGAGCGCCCGCGCCGAGATCTCGTGGTCGGCCCATGCGTCGGTAAAGCGCTTCAGCGCGGTCTTGTAGTTCGCGTTCAGTTCCGGGCCGACGGCCTGGTTCTTGCCGAACTGGAGGCGCCAGAGGTCGGCGTCAATGAATGCGGTCTGATCCGCGTCCTTCTGGTGGAACGCGAGGAGGTTCTGGAAGAGCCAAATAGCCCTGACTTTCGGGGTAACCTGGGCCGCCGTAAGCGCGAATTGCCATTTCATAAAATCGGCAGCCGGCTCGAAGACCGGACTGGAGTCGGCGATTTCGAATTCGTCCTCGGCCTTAGCGGCGCCTTGTTCGCCGGCCTGGTAGAACGCCAGCGCCTCGTGCGCCAGAAAATCAAAGAGGGTCGGGCGATAGGCATCGGGGACGGTGCCCTTTTCGAGCAGGTCGTCGTAGGCTCCGATCGGGGTGGTCTTGAGCACTTTCTCATGGGCGAGCGCGGCGGTGAAGTGCTTGTCGATCTCGACGAGGATGCGCGGCAGGTCCCAGGTGGTAAAATCCGTGCCGGGCGCCTCGGCGGTCTGGGTGCGCTGCTGGAAGCGCCAGCGGTTCTGCTGGAAGTAGTGCCAGTACCAGTTGGCCAGGATTGCCTCCATCACCGGCTTCATCTCGGCCGGGGCTGCGGCGATTTCGGCCTCAAGCCGGACCACCTTCTCCTCCGCCTTGTTCCCCTCGATCTGCCCCTCCAGGGCGATCTTGGTGCAGACGGCCTTGATCGCCTCGGCGTACTTCTTGTTCTGCAGGGCGTCGGCGATGATCGGGGTGACGGCTTCGATGGCCGTTTTGGGCAGGCCCTTGTCGCGGGCCTCGTAGACTCGCTGCCACGTGCTGGCAGAGACGGCTGTGGCGACGGCCGCAGCGGCGGTGACCGCCAGGGCGGTTTTGAAACTCGGCATGAACATAGCACTACTCCCTTATTTCAGATAAGACACGTGTGGGGCCTGAAATGTTCCCGCGCGGCGCGAATCTTGTGCAGGGCTTGCCCGCCACGGAGGGGACGCCGACATTTGATCAGCGTCCTTAAATTAACACGCCTTGGGCATATTCACAATGAAGGTTTTTCTGTTTTGTAAAAGCCCGTATTGACAGCGCGACGGTTTTCTGGTTAACTACTTTGTTTGCGGCTGATTGGGATCGTTCCGATCCGCGCTGAATTGTTGTTCACTAAGGGTTAATGAGGCAGACATGGAAGCGTATGCAATCGTTGAAACGGGGGGCAAGCAGTACCGCGTGGCCACCGGGGATACGTTGGAAATAGAGCGTTTGGACGTGGAGGCGGGGCAATGCGTTGATGCGGGTGCGGTTCTGGCCGTTTCGGACGGCAACGCACTGGTGATTGGAACGCCGACCGTGCCGGACGCCAAGGTCTCGTTTTCGGTTGTCGAGCACAAGCGCGGCCCGAAACTGATCAATTTCAAGAAACGCCGCCGCAAGGGATATGAGCGCCGGGTCGGGCACCGCCAGGAACTGACCGTGGTCAAGGTTGAATCGATCGCCTGAGGCGATGCGCAGCAGCAACAGGGAGTTTACAAATGGCAGCATCCAGTTCCGCACGCAACGGCCGCGACAGCGCGGGTAGACGCCGGGGCGTGAAACGCTTTGATGGGCAGAAGGTTCACCCTGGCGCGATCTTGATCCGGCAATGCGGCACCAAGTTCCATCCGGGCAAGAATGTCAAGATGGGGCGTGATTTCACATTGTTCTCATTGGTTGAAGGCGCGGTCAAGTTTATCAAAGACGGACGTGTCGTGACCGTGGTGGCGACTCCGGCTGTCGGCGCGTAATGCGCCTTTAAAGGTTAGGGCGCCGTGAAGTCACGACGGTTTGTTGACAGAGTGACGGTGCATGTCCGCGCTGGCAAGGGCGGCGACGGAAGCTCGAGTTTTCGACGCGAAAAGTATGTGGACAAAGGTGGCCCTGACGGCGGCGATGGCGGCCGTGGGGGCCATATTTTTTTTGTGGCAGACCACGATACCGATTCGCTCGTGCGTCTGTATTTTGAGCCCTTGGTGACGGCCCCGGACGGCGGACCGGGACGGAAGAAGCAGATGCATGGCCGGGACGGCGCCGATCGCGAAGTGAAGGTGCCGTGCGGCACGTCGGTATTTGACCCCGAAACGGGCGCGTTGCTGGCGGACATCACGCAGCACGGCCAGCGGGAGTGTCTGGCGCGGGGCGGCAAGGGCGGGCTGGGGAACATGCATTTCAAGACCTCAACCCACCAGGCCCCGACCGAGCACACGCCGGGGGATGCGGCCGATGAACGCGATTTAAGGCTGGAACTCAAGACGGTCGCCGACGTCGGCTTGTTGGGATTCCCGAGCGCGGGCAAGTCGTCGTTGCTGGCCGCAATCAGCGACGCCCATCCCAAAGTCGCGGCCTATCCGTTCACCACCCTGAACCCGATCATTGGCACGGTTGCGTATCCCGATTACAGTCAAATCCGCGTGGCGGATATTCCGGGCATCATCAAGGATGCAAGCACAGGGGTTGGACTGGGGCTCGATTTCCTCCGCCATGTATCACGGGCGCGCATGCTGCTGATGGTGATTGACATGGCAGGGATCGACGGCCGCGAGCCCTGGCAGGATTACCGGACACTCCGGGCCGAACTCAAGGCGTATGACCCAGCGTTGCTGAAGCGCCCGATACTGCTCGTCGCCAACAAGATGGACGTCCCCGAGGCCAAGGCTTTTCTCACCGTTTTCCGAAAAAAGGTACGTGGCCGAATCCTGCAAGTCTCAGCGGTTGACGGACGGGGTCTGGAGGCATTAAAAACGAACTTGTGGGATCTGATCCGACCGGTCGCGGGTCGCCACGAGCTGGCCGAGCCGGAAGCCGCCGAGGTGCCGGTCGCGGTCTCCCCTTCGCCCGCATCCGAGCCCACACCCGAGCCCACCCACGTACAGCGGATTTTGAACGAGGACGGTCTCGAAGAGTCCGTTGAGATCATCACGCCTGACCGCGTCCGTTCTGCCGGGTTTCTGGTCATCGAGCAGCCAAAAAAGCGGCGGAAATAACGCCCTTCTCGCGGAGTTCCCTCCCCTCTTCTCTCCGCACAACGCCGAGGGCCAGGCTCACGCACTTTTAGGATACGTGATGAGTTTCGCTTCTCTACAACCCGTTACGTTGGACCAGCGCGACCTGTTCAAGGCGGCGTTGGCGGTGCAGGGACGCTGGAGCTGCGAGTGCAACTTCGCCAATCTCTTTATCTGGAGCGGGGTGTACGACACCGTTCATGCCGAAATCGCCGGCCGTCGCGTCGTGTGTAACCGTCGTGTCGGCTCGCTGCTTTTCCCCTTCGGTGAGGGGTTCGAGCCCGCCGCGCTGGAGGCGGTCCGGGCTGGGTTGGCCGATCAAACCGGCCTGCGGCTGACGTGGGGGGATGTGCCGTGCGAATATGTCACCGCCCACGTCGATGCGCTGAACGGCAGGTACCGGGTGAGCACGACGCCGGACGAGGACGATTATCTCCTGCGCACGGCCGATCTGTCGGCCCTCGTCGGCCGGGGACACCAGAACACCCGGCGCCTCATCCGCCGGTTCGGCGAACACGTCCCCGGCTGGCGTTGCGTGCCGCTCACCCCAGACCGTCGACACGAGGCGCTTTCTCTCGCCCTGCATCCCGACACGGCCAAAGGGACGCGCGTCCCCCCGGGGGAGGAGGATGCGTTGCGACTGGCCTTCGCCCATTTTGACGCGCTCGAACTGGAAGGTCGCGTCCTCACCGCCGGAGACGGGACGCTCCTCGCCTGTTCTGTTTTCAGTTTCACGCTGCCCGACCTCGGAAACGTCCATTTTGAAAAGGCCAGCCGACAGATCCCCGGCGCGGCCCAGGCAATGCGGATAGCCGTGGCGCGCGAGTTGGCCGACCGTTGCACCTGGCTCAACATCGAGCAGGACATGGGCGTGCCCGGCTTGCGACGCTCCAAACGCTCCTATCTTCCCGCGACGCTGCTGCCACGCTACCGTTTGGACCCGCTTGATTAATATGAAGACAACGTATCGAGATTTGCTGGCGTTCCACATTGAGGCGCAGCGCGGCATGTTCATTGACGAAGCGGCGCGGGCGGAAGACGGGTCTGGGGTCTGGATCTTCTCGGCCCGCGAGTCCGAACCCACGTGGAATCTGTTTGCCGTATTCGACGCCGGCCTAGCGCTGCGGCACGAGGCCCGTATCGCGCATGAATTCCACGCTCGCGGGCGCGGGCCGGTCTGGTATGTCGCCGGCATCGACACGGTCAGCGACCCCCAGTCGCTGCCCGCTCCGTGGCGCCGTTTCAGTACCGATTACTGGATGGTGCGCGACGGCGCCGACCTCGCGCCGCCCCGTGCGACGGGCCTCTCGATTGCCGTGGCGATGACGGCGGCCGACGCCGAGACCTTCAACCGGCTCTACGCCGACGCGTTCTGGGATGGAGTGGAAGACTCCGACGTGGCCGTGCCGATACCCACTGGCGTCCCCGGCACGGGGGGGTGGATGGAAACCCGCCATTGGCTGATTTATGAGGCGGGGGTTCCCAATGCGCTGATCTCAACCGTATCGCATGGCGGTGTCACCGCGCTCTACAATGTCGGCACCCGGCGTGCGGCGCGCGGACGCGGTCTGGGCCGCGCGCTGATCCAGATGGTTCTGGAGGAAGAGGCGCGGCGCGGCGCCGCACACTTCTTTCTGCTGACCGAACGGGACAAGCCGCTGGAGGCGTTCTACCGCCGCTTCGGCTTCCGCACGGTCGCTACGGGCGGCTATTACCGCAAGGGCTAAGCGCGGATCTTATTTTCCTTGCGGCGCTTCTCAATGATCTGCTCGGTCAGCTCGTAGGGCACCGCCTCGTACCGTTCGAAGCTCATCACAAACGACCCGCGTCCCTGCGTGAGCGTACGGATCGAATTGGAATAGCCGAACATCTCCCCGAGCGGCACCAGGCCGTTAACCAGCTTCGAGCCCCCCTTGTCTTCCATTCCTTCGACACGTCCGCGACGCTGGCAGAGCGAGCCCGTGGCCGCGCCCATATAATCTTCGGGCACCGTCACCTCGACCGCCATGACCGGTTCGAGCAGTTCCGGAGAGCCCTTCATGAAAGCCTGGCGGAAGCAGACGCGAGCGGCCTCGATGAACGCGAACTCGTTCGAATCGACCTCGTGATACGAGCCGTCGTAGACGACCACCTGCACATCGACCACGGGATACCCCGCGTAGGGGCCTGACTCCAGGGCCTTGATAACACCCTTCTCCACCGAGGGAATGTACTCGGACGGGATCGTGCCGCCCTTGACCTCGTTGACAAACGAAAATCCCTTGCCGGCGGGCTGCGGGATGAGCTTGAGGCAGACATGGGCATACTGGCCGCGGCCGCCCGACTGCTTGACGTGTTTGTACTGGCCGTCGACATGCTGGGTGATGGTCTCGCGGAAGGCGACCTCGGGGCGGCCGACCTCGCAGGCCACGTTGAATTCACGGCGCAGACGGTCAACAATGATCTCGAGGTGCAGTTCGCCCATTCCCGATATCACGGTTTCGCCGGTCTCGCGGTCGTACTTCACAAAAAAGGTCGGGTCTTCCTCGGACAGCGTATGCAACGAAACGCCCAGTTTGTCGTTGTCGTTCCGCGTCCCGGGTCGAATGGCGATCGAAATCACCGGTGCCGGGAACTCGATGTTCTCCAGAATGATCGGATGCGCGCGATCACACAGCGTGTCTCCGGTGCGCGTCTTGCCGAGGCCGACCACGGCGACAATTTCGCCCGCGTTCGCCTCATCGATCGCCTCCTGCCGGTTGGCATGCATGCGCAGCAGACGGCCGACGCGCACATCCATGTCCTGCGAACTGTTTCGGATCGTATCGCCGATGCGCAGCGTACCCGAATAAATGCGGATGAAGATGATTCGGCCCATGTGCTTGTCGGACATCACCTTGAACGCGAGGGCGGAGAACGGATCCTTGTCGTCGGGCTGGCGCACCTTCGTCTGATCATCGTTGGCATGGACGGCGCCGATATCCAACGGTGAGGGGAGAAAATCACACACGGCATCCAACAGCAACTGAACGCCCTTGTTCTTGAAGGCCGTTCCGCAATAAACCGGTACGATCGCGCGGGAGATCGTACCCTTGCGCAATCCGGCCATAATGTCAGCATCGGAGAGATCGCCATCGGCAAAGTATTTCTCCATCAGGACATCATCCTGCTCGGCGGCTTTCTCGACGATGTTCTTGCGCCACTTCCGACACACCTCCAGCAGCTTCTCGGGAATCTCTTCGTAGCTGATCTTCACTCCTCTCGACGCCTCGTCAAAGACGCAACGCTTCATGTTCAGGAGATCAATGACACCCTCGAAATTCTCGCCCTGACCCACGGGATAGACCATCGGCACGGGGTTGCCGCCCAGTTCGCTGCGGATTTCATCGATCACCTCAAAATAATTGGCGCCGATACGATCCATCTTATTGATGAAGCAGAGCTTGGGCACTTCGTACTTCTCGGACTGCCGCCACACCTGTTCGCTTTGCGGCTGGACGCCGCCCACCGCGCAAAACAGCGCGACCGCGCCGTCGAGCACGCGCAACGACCGCTCGACCTCGGCCGTGAAATCAACATGACCAGGAGTGTCGATCAGGCTAATCTGATGATCGCGCCAACTGACGACCGTGGCGGCCGACGTGATCGTGATGCCGCGTTCCTGCTCCTGCACCATGTAATCCATGGTGGCGGCGCCGTCATGAACTTCGCCCATCTTGTAGTTCTTGCCGGAATAAAACAGGATGCGTTCGCTGCATGTGGTTTTGCCGGCGTCGATGTGAGCCATGATGCCAATGTTGCGTACGTGGGTCAATGGGGTGCTGCGCGCCATAGTGTCTCCTTGAAGAAATTGACAGATTAGTATACAGCATATTCCGACAGGCTGCAAGGCCTGATTTTCAGCCTGATTTTCAGCCTGATGAGGCGCTTGCAAAACCTCCGGTTTGTGCAAGCTGAGGGTTCAGGGTTCGGGGTTCAGGAGGCGTTTCCGGCCTGAACCCTGGCATCCTGAACCGTGATTCCCGGCGCTTCCAAGGGTTTTGCAAGCGCCTCTGATTTTCAGCGTCCGACGCGAAGGGCTTTACTCACCAAATCGGCCCAGCGGATTCAGCGAACGGCGCCGAACGCCTGAAGCTCCCAGGCGTGTTATGCCCCTGCATCCGCGAGTATGCGGATACGTAACCTTCAATCGGCGAATTTGATGTGGCCAAATGTGGCAATACTGTGATGGTACCAGTTGTCATAGGTGGGGGACCAGTTCACATAACGGTTGGCTGATCCGCCATTCTGAATCACCAGTTGGATCCGCCACACATCGCCCGCCTTCGGCTTCTTCTGCCCATTCGGCAGCAGCAGCGAGGCATACGGCAAACGGATCTCTGCCGTCCAGCCGACGTCCTTCTGCTCGGAGTCGTTGAGCGTCCCCGCAACCTGCACCGCCGTTTCAAAGGCGGGCAGATTATACTCCCGCATAAAAATGATTTTATAGGACGGCAGCCGCTGATAAAGCGGGGTGTCTTTGGGCGGGCGTATAATGAACAGGTCGGTGAACCCGTTCAGCGGGTTGACGTGAAACTCGAAGAAATGGTGGTCGTCGTTGTTGACGTCGAGAAAGACCTCGACCAGATCGTTTGGCGGCGCCAGGTCAACATCGTCACGCCCGGCACCCAGCGCACAGACGTCGTCGTCGGTCACCTCGAATGCGATGAAGATGTTTTCGTCATCGCACGTGATCCGCCCAAAACCCGCAGGTTTCTCCAGTGTCTTCCCCTTCTGATTGTGCAGCACGTTGATCGGAAGGGGCGCCGCATCCTTCCACGCCTGCTCGTCAAGCTTGCCGTCCATGACAATCGGATCGACCGCCTTCTGAATCGTCGCCTCCTGCGCCGGCATCGGCTCCTCGGAGGGAGCCATCATCACACAGCCTACGGCGCACAGTCCGAAGATCAGCGCCGAGAATAAACGTGTCCGAAAAAGGCTTCTTTGAAACGCAGGAATCATCATAACCACTTCCTTCCGTTGTAGCTGAATAGGCCGACGACCTCACGCCGGGGCTGTTATACGAGATAGCATTCCGTGTGCCAAAACAGTTGCGGTAAAATTAAGATGCGTTTGCCCTGCTGCGCGGGACCGCAATTCTAATTATGACAGCCGCTATCGGGATCCAAATCGGGATCGGGACCGGGACCGAAATCGACGAGAAAGCAAGGAATTCGACCCCGATAGCGATAGCGATTTCGATTTCGACTGTACAGATGTGCCATAATTAGAATTGCTGGTTGCGCGGGACCGCATCCTGTTTCAGGCACGGATTTTGCTTTAATATTTTTTTAGCTTTGCATTTAGAACGACTCACAAAGAGAGATTCATCCATGGCGCGCGCGTTTCGGATAGGCATGATTGGCGGCGGACTCGATTCCGCTACCGGGGAAAGGCATCGCAAGGCGATCGCCATGACTGGCAGAATCGAATGGGTATGCGGCGCATTCGGAAGCACACGCCACCACTCCTATCAAACTGGCGCGGCTTGGAAGGTCCCCACCGAGCACGTGTTCGGCACCTATCGCGACCTGTTCCGGCGTGTCCCGCGGATGCCCGCCTCCAAGCGGCTTGATTTTGTCACCGTCATCGTGCCCAACTACATGCATTATCCGATCGCCATGGCCGCTTTCGATGTGGAAATGCCTGTCTTCTGTTGCGCGCCGATGACCACCAACATGGACGAGGCTCTGAACTTGGAGCGGAAGCGCAACGATCACGGTCTGGCCTACGGCCTAGCCCTGCCCTACACCGCTTTTCCCATGGTCATCCAAGCCCGCGCGCTTGTTCAAGCCGGCGCGCTCGGCACGCTGCGCAAAGTCGTAACCGTGTTCCCGCAGGGGTGGCTGGCCACGCGGCTGGAGACGGCGGGCAACAAACAGGCTGGCTGGCGGACCGATCCCCGTCGCGGCGGGCCGAGTTGCTGCATGGCCGACCTGGGAATCCATTGCTCCACTCTGGCCGAATTTGTCTCCGGGCAGTCCATTACAGAGGTTTGCGCAGATCTGCGGACGTTCGTCGCAGGCCGCCCTCTTGATGATGATGGCTCTGTGCTTCTTCGTTTCGACAAGGGCGCGCACGGCGCGATCTGGGCCAGCCAGGTCTGCATCGGGCAAGACGCCTCCCTTCGCATCATGGTGTGGGGCGATAAAGGCGGCCTTGAGTGGCGGCTCAGCCACCCCGATGAACTTCGGTTCACCCCTCTCAACAAACCGACGCAGATCCTCTCAACCGAATCGTCCGATCTGGTTGATGAGGCCCGCACGGCACTTCGCTTCCCGCGTGATCCGGCAGACCCACTGCTCGCGCCACTGGCCCTGCATTACGATGCGTTTGCCGACAGTGTCGCAAACAGCAAAAAAACCGCCTTGCCCGCATGTCCCACCACGGCTGACGGAATCCGCGCCATGACCTTCCTCGATGCCGTCTTACGCAACACCCACCCGGAGAGCACGGAGAAATGGACGGCGCTGGGAGCGCCGGCACCAAGCCGGCCACCTCCGCAACGCGGCTCGTTCTCGTAGCGTCTCGCGACCATCCTGAAAAAGGCAGAAGACTGTGAGGCTGTAAGGCTTGAGGGCGCAATCGGTTATGCACACGGGAGGTTTTGCAAGCGCCTCTATAGCCTGTTCTAGGTTCCTGCGGCGGGCCCTGCTTCGGTCGGGCTGTCCAGCACCGGCATAGCGGCAATACGGGAGGCGATCTCATCCGCAATGGCGCTGCGCGCAGCAGCCGCTCCCGCATGGATGGCGTGAAAGATCGCCTTTTGCGTCGACGATCCGTGCGTAATGATGATTGACCCGTTCACCCCCAGCAAGGGCGCGCCGCCGTAAATCTCGGGATCCATCCGGTGCTTGAGCGTGCTGAGCGCCCCTTTCAGCAGCAACGCGCCCAACATCCGTATCGGATGCCGCACAAACTCCTTCTTCATCCAGAAGCCGATGGCATGGGCCACACTCTCGGTGGTCTTGAGCACCACATTGCCGACAAAGCCGTCGCAGACCACCACGTCGGTCTTGCCCAGAAATAAATCGTGGCCCTCGACATTGCCGCGGAAGTTGACCCCGGTGCGCTGGATCAGCCGGAAGGCCTGTTTCGTCATCTCATTGCCCTTGCCATCCTCAGATCCGATGCTCAGCAACCCCACCACGGGATTGGGTTGCTTCATGACGGCCTGAGAATAGACGCTGCCCATGATCGCGAATTGTGCCAGCCAGGCGGGATCGCAGTCCATATTCGCACCGGCGTCCACCAGCAACAGGGGCCGGTCGCGCGTCGGCAATACCGTCGCGATGGCGGGCCGGGCCACGCCCGTGATCCGGCCCAGGCAGAACATCGCCGCCGCCGCCACCGCCCCCGAGTTTCCGGCGGACACGGCGGCCTCGGCCTCACACTCCTTGACCATCCCGATGCAACGATTGATGGATGAGTCCTTTTTCTTCCGCACCGCTGTGGCGGGCGCATCCTCCATGCCGATCACCTGGGACGCGTGAACCACGCGCAAACGATCGCTCTCCACGCCACCACACGCCTGCAGCTCGCTCCGGATCGCGTGCTCGTCACCCACCAGAATGACCGCGTCAATGTCCTTGAGGGCTTTGACGGCTTGCACAGCCCCGCGGACGATTTCGCGAGGCGCGAGATCGCCACCCATGGCATCGATCGCAATACGCATCACGATCAGTCAACTTTGATCGTCATCACCTGACGACCATTGTAGAACCCGCACGACGGGCATACGCGATGCGAGCGGTGCGGTGCACTGCAATTCGGACAGTCCGCGACCTCGATCACTTCAGCCTTGAAGTGTCCCCGGCGCTGACGAATGCGCATTTTTGATTTTTTCCGTTTTGGTACGGCCATTGATTACACTCCGTTTCGATCGAATCACATTGTTGCGTTTGCCCGCGCCACCTGCGGCACCCCTGTCGGATTTCACGCCCCCATCCCGTCCCCGACGTAAGCCGAGCGCATCCAGCGCACCCCAGCGTCCGTCCACGTCGTCCGATTTGCATCGGCACGCCGTCTGATTCAGGTTCGTCCCGCACTGCGGACACAAGCCGCAGCACGCCTCCCGACAGACCGGGTATCCGGGGAGGAGCAGTATGATAGCTTCCCGCAGGTCTGCGGTCAAGTCCACGAAATCCGTTGTCTCTTCCAGCGGGTATGAGGCGACGAATGCGGGTTCCTCAATCTGCGCCACAAACCGTTCGGCACAGCGGCTGCAGACACACGCCACCGCGACGCTCACCGCGCCTCTGACGAGGAATTCACGGTCGATCTGTTCGACGCGCAGGTCATACCGGATATCTCCAGCGGGTTCGATCAAGCCATGGGTTTCACCCAGATCGAGGAGCGCGCACACCAGTTCCCCGGACCGACGCTCCCCCGCCTGCGCGAGCCGCGCGACATCAACGGTCAAACGCGCCTGTGTTTGCAATCCCGCCTCCTGTCCTGATCCGCTGCTCCGGGTGTCCGCTCATGAAGCTCGCGATGTGACGCTGCACCGACGGCGAGACAAACGTGCTGGTGTCACCGCCGTAGCGGGCCACCTCGCGCACCGTACTCGCGGTCACATAGCTGTGCTCTTCATTCGGCATCATGAACAGCGTCTCGATCTCGGCGGCCAGCTTGCGGTTGGTCAGCGCCATCTGGAACTCATACTCGAAATCCGAATAGGCCCGCAGACCCCGCACCACAACCCGAGCCTGCCGTCGCCGGCAGTAATTGATCAGCAACGTGTCGAGCGCGTCGACCTCCACGTTGGTGAGACCGGCTTCCGTCGCATCCTCCCGAATGATCGTCATCCGTTCCTCGGTGGAGAACATCGCCGTTGACTTGGACGAGACGTCGGCCACGGCGATAATCACACGGTCGAAAAGCGCGGACGAACGCAGAATCAGATCAAAATGGCCCAATGTCAGGGGGTCGAATGTTCCCGGATATACGGCCACGCGCATGCATCCGCCTTTCACTTTTCGCTCAACGCCGCCACGCCGGGAAGTTCCTTCCCTTCGAGCAGTTCGAGCGAGGCGCCTCCGCCTGTGGAGATGTGGGTCATCTTTCCCGCCAGTCCGCTCTTGTTGACGGCGCTCACGCTGTCGCCCCCGCCGATGATGGAGACCGCCCCGCTGGCCGCAACCGCCTGGCAGACGCCCAGCGTGCCGCTCGCGAAGGGTTTCATCTCGAAGCAGCCCATCGGACCGTTCCACACCACCGTTTTTGCCCCCTTGATGGCGGCCGCATACAGCGCCGTCGTCCTGGGTCCGATGTCCAGCGCCATCCAACCGGCGGGAATATCGTTGCCCACCGTCTGCGTGGCGGCCGCGGCGGAAAACGCGTCGGCGGCAATATTGTCCACGGGAAGCAACAACTGTTTGCCGTTCGCCCTGGCCTTCGCCATCATCTCGCGAGCATAGTCGAGTTGATCGGTTTCACACAACGAGTTGCCGATGTCGTGACCTTGCGCCTTGAGAAACGTGTAGGCCATGCCGCCCCCGATGATCAGGGTGTCGACCTTGTCGATGAGGTTCTTGACAACCGCGAGTTTGTCCGACACCTTCGCGCCGCCGAGGATCGCGACGAACGGCCGTGTCGGGTTCTCAATCGCATTGCCGAGGTATTCGATCTCCTTCTCCATCAGGAAACCGGCCACGTTTTCCTTCAGGTATCTGCAGACCACGGCTGTGGAGGCGTGGGCGCGGTGGGCAGAACCGAAGGCGTCGTTGCAGTAGACGTCGCCATAGGAGGCCAGCTTCTGCGCCAGCACCTTCTGCTTCTCCTTGAGCGCGGCCTTCTTCGCCCGATAGTCTTCCTCGCTCACGTCGTCGGTCTTCTTGACCTTCCCCTCTTCGGCCTTGTAGAAGCGGGTATTCTCCAGCATGACGATGCCGCCGGGTTTCAGGGCGGCCACTTCGGCGTCGGCATTGGCGCAGTCTGCGGCAAAAACAACGGCCCGGCCCGTCAGGCTGGCGAGATGCTCAGCAACCGGTTTGAGCGAAAAATCGGTTTCATACCCGTTGCCCTTGGGGCGCCCCAGATGGCTCATCAGCACCAGGCTGCCGCCCTTCTCCAACACGAAATTGATAGACGGAAGCGCCGCCGTGACACGGGTGTCGTCCGTAATGGTTCCATTCGTGATCGGCACGTTAAAATCCACGCGCATCAGCACCCGCTTACCCGCCACCTCGATATCACGCAACGTTTTCTTGTTCATCGTATCCTTGTGAAGAGAATGTGCAGGTGTGCCGCATCCAACGGCACACCTGCGTTTCGCTCATCCGCAGCAGCAGCACCCCTTGCCACTGTCCTTGTCCGCCATGAAGCGAACGAGTTCGACCACGCGGTTGCTATAGCCCCACTCGTTGTCGTACCAACTCACAATCTTGAAGAAGCGCTTCTCACCCTTGAGGTTGTTCTGCAGGGTGGCGAGCGAGTCGTAGATCGAGGAGCGGGCGTCGTGGATGAAGTCTGACGAAACCAGCTCCTCATCCGTCACGCCCAGAAGACCCTTCAGAGGGCCCGCATTCGCGGCGGCCTTGAGCGCGGCGTCGATCTCTTCAATCGAGGTGTCCCGGGTGCTGCGGAAGGTCAGGTCGACCACCGACACATCGGGGGTGGGAACACGGAAGCTCATTCCGGTCATCTTGCCTTTGGTCGCGGGCAGGACCTCGCCGACGGCCTTGGCCGCACCGGTGGTCGAGGGGATGATGTTGCAGGCCGCTGCTCGGCCGCCGCGCCAATCCTTCTTGGAAGGCCCGTCAACCGTCTTCTGCGTCGCGGTGTAGCTGTGGATCGTGGTCATCAAGCCGGTCTCGATGCCCACGGTGTCGAGCAGGACCTTGACAACCGGCGCGAGGCAGTTGGTGGTGCAGGACGCGTTCGAGACGATCGCGTGCGCGGCCGAATCGTATTCGTTCTGGTTCACGCCCATGACGATCGTTTTGACGGCGCCCTTGCCCGGAGCCGATATGATCACCTTCTTGGCGCCCGCTGCCAGATGGCCTTTGGCCTTCTCGCTGTCGGTAAAGAGACCGGTGGCCTCAATCACGTAGTCGACGCCCAGCGCGGCCCACGGCAGATCGGCGGGTGACTTCTGCGCCATGACGCACCGAACCGGATGGCCGTTGACCACCAGAACGTCGGCTTCGGTTTTGTCGGGACTGCTCTTCCGGGTCTCGACCGCGTGCTTGAATTTGCCGTGCACGCTGTCGTATTTCATCTGATAGGCGAAATAATCGGCATCGGTAGAAATATCCACCACCGCCACCACATCCAACTGCCCGCACCCCTTGCCCAGAAGCCCCTGATCACAAAGCGCCTGAAACACCATGCGGCCGATACGGCCAAATCCATTGATACCCACTTTGATAGCCATGCGTTCCTCCGTTTATCCGTCCGCCATTCGGACGATTCCCCATCGTGGCGCCTGCGGGCAACCGGCCCGCGATGGAAACCACTTCTGTTTGACAGTTGGCGTAACAGGATAACGTAAGGATCAGGTGCCGTCAATATCGATCTACCGGTTTGCCCGTCTCTCCAGATCCGCGATCAGCTCTTGCAGCAACTCCATTTCGTAAGGCGGAAGCTCATCCTGCCGACTCCGGATAATCCCAACCAACTCGCGCGCCCGGGCGATATTTCCCTTCCGCATCTGCAACCGGGCCATGCTCACATGGGTCCGCATGTCTGTTTCATCCAGTTCCAGCGATTTGGTGAGCGCCTCCTCGGCCTCATCCAGCCGATCCGTATCCATGAGGATGCTCGCCAGCGTTTCCCAGACGATATACAGGTTCGCGTTTTTCGCGATGGCTTCCCGCGCGGCCCGTTCGGCATCTTCATAACGCTTCATCCGACGCAGGCATTCGGCGTAGTCGTTGAGCGACGCGAGCGCCGGCGCCGCCTCGACACTCCGGCGCAGGTAGTCCTCGGCCTCTCCATACTGGCGCAAATTGAGACGCAAATGGCCCATCACATAATTGGCCAGCGCATGGTTGCGGTTGATCCGCAAGACTTGCCGGGCGTGCATTTCGGCGCGCTCCTTGTCGTTCAGCCAAATATCCAGTTGCAGAATCATGTCTCTGACGCCCGCCACGTCCGGTCGAAGCATGGCGGCCCGGATGAACGCATCCCGCGCCTCCCGGTAGAAGTTCTTGCCCTTCTTCATCGCGACTTGCGCGCGTGTCACCTGCACGAAATAATTGTCAACGGTGCCGCAGGTCTTGATCATCCGCGGCAGGATGACCCGCTCCACATCCTCCAGTTCGTCCTGCTGAATCTGCACCACGCAGAGCATGGCCCAGGCCTGCAAGTTCTGGGGTTGGCTGTCGGTGACCTGCTGCAACAGCAGCCGCGCATCGTTCAGATTGCCCGATGCGAGATGCAGCGCGGCGAACTCCAACCCCATCGACATTCCGCCCGATACGCCCAGCTCGCTCGCCTTCTCCATCCAGTTCCGGGCCGTATCCAGATTCCCCTCTTGAATCGCCATCCGGGCCAGAGACAACATCGCCTGACGGTTTGCCGGATCTTGCCTCAGCAGCTCTTCGTAGATTTCGGCCGATTTCTCACGATTATCGCTCATCGCATACATCGATGCCATGGTCGCCAGCAGCGCGTCACGTTCGGTATCCTTGAGCAGATCCATTGCCCGCCGGATGCCGGCCAGGCCCGCGCCCATCTGCCCCGACATGGCCCAACTCCAGCCCAGACGCGCGAACAACTCGGGCGATCGAACATACCCGTAATAACGTGAGAGCGACCACAGCGAATACCGGTGTGACAGGTTGCCGATCATGTCCTTCATCTCTTGCTCAACCGCTTTACGGTCCTCGGGATGTGCGCCGCGACGGATCATCTCGAACCGATTGAACAACACGCTCACGTTCTCCGGATCGAACTGGCGCATGCGGGTGTAAACCGCGTAGGCATCCTCCTCGGCGCCCAATTCCTCAAACAAGACGCCTAGGTTGTTCCCCAGGAAGCCGATATGGCGGCGCAAGTAGGCGCGGTAACGCTCGATCTGATCGCGATCGGCCTCCGTCGCTTCCACCCGCTGCAACAGCGTGTCGGCCTCGTCCCAGAACGCCTGATATTGCGGCAGCAACGCGCTCGGAACAATCTGATCGACCTGCTGCCTGCCGCCGAAAAAGAGAAATTCCGAGACCGGATTGAGTCCCGCGCCGTACCACAAATCGGGCACGCCAAATACCGCGACCTTCTGGCCGATCTTGGGATCGGTCATGAACCAGTCCTGAATAAACGGCAGCACACCCAGATCGATCGTGTTGCGGATGCGCGTCATGTCTGAGGGGGCAAAAAGCTTCCGTGTCTCCACCTCATTCTTGAGGGCTTGCTGATACGCCTTGTTGACGTCCTTCTGCAAGCCGATCAGGAACAGCTTCTTGCCGCGCGCGCGCGCCTCAACCAGCAGATGCGCGTCGAACGAACCATCCGTGACCATCCACTCGCGCTCTCCGAGACGGTCGAGAATCATCCCGGCGAACCGGTCTGCAAACATCCCGCGCCGGCCATGCGCTTCCCCGGCGTTGATCGCAGCCGCAGCCACGACAGCAGCCAGGATCGGCCACACCAGCACCTTGCCAAGCCAGCGGCCCGCCACGAGCGTGAGCGGGGATGCTGTGCCCCGGCGCTCAGACGCCCGTGCCCGCCACAACAACCGCCAGATCGCAACCAGGAAAGCGACCAGCATGCCGACCATGGCGGCCGACACCACCGGCAGTTCGCCGCGCGTCCGGTACAAACTCCACGGCGACATCGGCACGTTCATGATCGAGCAAATCGCCAACACCGTCATGACCACATAGAAGATGTAAAGGCTCCAGCTCCGTTCGTTATTGAGCGCCCGCGGCGCCGCCAACACGGTGGCCAGCCACGGGACCGTACTCAGCACCACCATCAGAATCCATCCCTCTCCGGGCACGAGGCTGCGAAACTGCTGGTATTGCTGCTTCCAGAGCGCAACCACCACCTGGAAGACCCGGGTGTAGCCCTCGGCCCTCCCTGACACGCTCTGCAGGTATCCGGTCCCGGCAGCCCAATAGACGATGGCCATGCCAACGGCCGCCCACACACCCATCCAACCGATGGCCGCGACCGATAACCGGCCACGCTTCCAGAGCGTGATCACGGCGGCCAGAATGAAAACCGGCGCAAACGCGATAAAGATCGCCGACTCGGGAACACACATGCCATAGAAAAGCGCAGCGACGTAGGGCAGAATGCGGATCCCCGATTTGCCAAAAGCCATCAGCGCCGAACCGCAAATCAGGAGCAGCATGAGGACGAATCCCTCGTGCCGCAGACGCGTCGCCGCCTGCCACATCGGAACACTCGTCATCGTGGCCACAACCGCCAGAACCCCTGACGTCCAGGCCAGCGACGAGGCATGGTCGACAGCCTGATCGTCGTAAATCACTTCATGGATGAAAAACGACACCAGTCGGAAGAGCAACACGGCAGCACACGCGACGCACAGCGCACTGAACAGGTTCATTCGCACGGCCAGGCCGAACAGGGGAATCGTGGCCCACGCGCGCGTCAGCCACGTGAACAGCGGCCGCACCGGAAGCCCGCCCTCCTCGAGGCCGTAACTCTGTATCACCAGATAACCCGATTCGCCGGGGAAAACCCCGGGCGACAACGTCACCAGATAAAACAGAAACACACCGATACCCACGGCCATCGAGATGCGGAAGTCAAACCAACGCCGCTCCGGCGTAAACGATTTAAACGGCAACATGGGCACCTCCTGACAAGCCCCTGCACGAAAGTCCCATGCGGTGGGCGTGAAAAAACACTTCAACTTTGTGACTTCATTTTACTCGATTGCCATCCTGCTTGGCAAGCACACAGAACGGAATCCGGCAAATCTCATTTTGGAGGTGGGACCATCGGCGTCGGGGTCGGGATCGGTATCAATATCGGTATCGATAAAACCAACGAAAATTCGACCCCGATTCCGATACCGACCCCGACCCCGATGGCCCAATCGCCTCATAATGAGAATTGCTGGAAAAAATCATTTTATGGGGCTGGGCCGCCTGCACTCAACCGGCGTGCTTGTCGTATTCTTCGGGCATGACACGCATCATGGTCATGCAGGGGCGGCACCTCGGCGAGTCGGATATCGGGATGATTCGTGGCTTGCTCGACGTCCATCCCGATTGGCACCGACCGCGCCTGAGCCGCGAAATCTGCGAGCGATGGGACTGGCGTAACGCCCAGAGTCAGCAGGATATGGCGGCACGCACGTTGCTGCTGATCTGAGACACGTCTCGCTATCGGATCATAATCGAGGCGCCAAAACCTCCGGTGTGTGCAAGCGCCTCTCAAGTTATTAGGCAGGCTGGAATAGAATGGGGATAGAGAAAGAGAGATTTTAACACAGAGACACGGAGACACAGGGGGAAAGGCTGAAAGCTGAAAAGCTGAAAAGCTGAAATTTGAGCCACAAAAAACACGGAAAAGGGAGTGTGTGTGTGGGTGGGTGGGTGGGTGGGTGGAATGCGCAAAGCGTCAGATAGGGCGGCGGCGTCCCGCCCAATGCCACTAACTTTTTGGTACGAGGTTGTTGAGGTTTTTACGTGCGACTTGGCGACTGCCGCGTAATGGCGGGAAGG
>Ga0265594_1000509_pt1 | contig 31892 bp, 28 predicted proteins | sample saktaG_11_FD_190147 | JGI IMG/M metagenome (GOLD analysis project Ga0265594, IMG submission 190147) | Saline water microbial communities from Sakinaw Lake, British Columbia, Canada - sak_2011_5_24_80m | ecosystem: Environmental > Aquatic > Non-marine Saline and Alkaline > Saline ... | reverse complement strand
TCCACCAATAGGCATCGACGGTTTTCCAAGAGAATTCATACACCGACCCATTAATGCTGCCCCTCTGGCAAGGCCATCATCCACAAATACCAGATGGTTAACCGGATCATTAAACAATTTTCGCTCAATAAGACCTTTGAGAATATAATTTGGTTTACTACCTGATATTGCAGCCCTACCGGTAAACCCAATTGAAGTTTTTTCTGATATGAGACCACATTCATGTGTCACATCGATTAGTCGCAGAGCCATTTCTGCACCAGTCTTATCAATAACGGTTCGAAGAATATCTAAAGAATGGTTTTCATGAATTTCTCTTCCAATAAGCTCTAACTGTTCCATTTGCGATCCATTCTCACCAACATCAATACCAATAAGGGTAACTCCGGATTTTTTAGCAATATCGGCATATACAGGAACCTTTCCGTACCGTCGTCGATGAGAAGGAACTACTTCAACCGAGATTACATCGTGACAACGATTCACATACTCATCAACGATGCGCGATTTTTTCCGGGTTGAAATGCCAACGGTTTTTTTGGTACTATCTCCAAAGATATCCAGCGCTGTTCCTGTTTTTTCACTGACAATACCAGTCCCCCGAACAATTCCATCCAGAATAGACCCAGCAAGACCACAGAAATTTCCTATGGTGTTTGCAAATGGATCAGTTGCATCAGGGGCAACATCACTGGTTATCCGTCCATCAAGTGTTGTCCCAAAATCGATAGCTATACAAGGATTTCTAAAATCTACCGGAGTCCATTTTGCCCCTTCTTTTATCCCTGCCATAGCTAGTTCACCTTCCATTTCATTCGCAACCATCTCAACACCAGTTGCACCTTTTGGAGGGACAACACCTGCGACAGCCCCTGAAAAATTAACCCGATCAGCAAATGAAAATGGCTGTAATTTTTTTGCCTGATTCGCTTTCGACATGGGAGGAGTCATCTTTTTTGGAGGAACACCTGCTTTTAAGCATCCATTTGCAAGGGCAATAACAAAATCACCTACCTGATCAGGTGAATCCATCGCTGCAACGACACCAGTACTGCGAACAACAAAATCCAGATCTTCCCTGATATCCAGATGAGCATCTGCATGACAGGTAATAATCGTCTGACTCACAAGTTCAGTTACCGACTCGCGGGTGAGTGAAGTTCCATCAAGGGTTTGCCCAAATATTTCTTCTCCTGGTTTTGGCTTTCTTACATCCCTGCTCATTCTGACAGTTTTGTTAATGACATAACAAACACCCTTTTCTAAATCAACTCCTGTAAGAATACATTTCGTAGTCGTATTCCCCATTTCAACTGAAGCTACGATGAAATATGGTTTTATATCATAATCGTTTTTTTCAAGACCAGGTCCTTGAATTATCCGGGGTGGAGGCGGACTCTCAACGATATATGGTTTAGGTGTAGATTTTAAAAATGGTGCAAAAAAATCCAGACTCATAACAGAAATATTTCGCTTCCACACCTTATCAGCTTTCCTTTTTAATCTGATTACAGAATATGCGTATCATTTTATTGTTCAAAAAAAATGGAAATGGTATGAAAGCATGAAAATGATACCTGAATCATGAATCACTCAACAATATTACCATTTTTTTCTACTATTTTTACAGTTGTTGTTTATCGATGTATTTTAAATGGAACTAATTTATACCATGTTTTCATTGTATCCGATTATACAACGAAACCTACAGGAACAACCTGTGACCATACTCGGATATTTTGTATACCCCAAATAACATAACCACATTTTTACCCTTATTATTTCCTGAAAAAAAACAAAATTAGTGGTGATAAAGAAAAAAATAAATTTCAAAATATTAACTCATAATTCTCTTTTTTTTGGTATATCTTTTTTGATTCCCAACACAGACAAATAAACCATGCGAACATGAATTGTCTCATTTCATAGAAGAATAATATTGTACCACACAACGCGTTAATCAACTCTAACAGAAAAATGCATAATATTTACACGATCTGATATTACTATAATCATCTCATCATAATGGAATTAAAAGGTTTCAACACGAAACGATTGATGAAATTCTATTTTACCAATTTTAACTATGCACATTTATGATTCATTTGCCATAAATATTCGAAAAATCCATATTATATGATAATATAAAAATTATATATACTGAAAAAAGGACTATTTCTCTTTAGGGTGTCTTATCACAACTGCATTTATTACAGGATTGGGATCATTATGGCTAGAAAATTATCCTCTATTATCATGAACCCTGTGAAGGTTACCCGACACAAATAAAACAGGCAGTAAAGGATGGAAAAATGAGAATGTAATAAATATGAATAATATAATTTACATAAAATTAAATTGCAACCATTCTGAATGTTGTATTGATGTATAATAATGAATCTATCAGATTCTCATACCATTGTACTTTAGATCAATTCACTACTTAAAAGAAAAAAGATACCAGTTGTACAGACTATGCATACAGAACAATATTCTCTTCCTGTCCATGCCATCCTTTTTGATCTTGATAATACCCTTTTTGACTTTGTCGCTGCTAAACTAGCAGCTTGTGATGCAGTTAACGCATATTTGGGCGTCGGGAACCGGGAAGAGCTTATTACATTCTTCCTTCGTGACATATGGCATCTTGAAGATCCTGCCATAATCAGAGAATATATGAATTATTATGGCTTTTTTTCAGATGAACAATATCATACATGTGTACATATTTATGAAACAATAAAAAAAACACATACATATCCATATCCTGGAGTATACAAGACACTATCACTATTGCACAAAAAAGAGATTATTCTTGGAGTTGTAACCGATTCACTCACAACTATCGCAAAAAAGAAATTGGATATACTCAACCTCTGTCCTTTTATCACAACTCTGGTTACTGGAGAGATGACCGGGACCCTTAAACCAAAATCAGATGTTTTTCTCCTTGCATTAATGCGGTTGTCTCTACTCCCAAACGAGGTATTATTTGTAGGAGATTCACTATACCGGGATATCAGTCCATCCAGTCTTTTAGGAATGCAAACGGCTTACGCAGCATATGGAGATAGAAATACCCTGGATGAATATTGCGACTGTCTTCCGGATTTTACCTTATTTGAAATAACAGATCTTATCGATATAGTATTTTCTTCTGAAAGAGTAACATAATTTGGAAGAATGAAACCAAAGAGATAACAATATATTTATTATCATACCAAAATAGCCGTTTATCAATGATCCCAGTCTAGTAACTCTCTCATTTGAGAGATACAGAACCAAAACAGGAAGGTACATTTACGTTTCTCTCGAGAAGTTAATAATAATCTTTCTTATGATATCAGGTGTTGCAACGGTATCAACGGCCCCGGTTTTTATGGCTGCCAACGGCATACTCGCTATTATTGCGGTTTTAGGATCCTGAGCAACCGTAATGGCATTAATAGACTTAAGATAGAAAAGACCATGTGAACCATCAGCTGCCATTCCTGTAAGAATTATTCCCAAAAAGTGTACCTTCTTATCAGCCTGGCATGACATCATGGTTACATCAATTGATGGTCTAAACCGATTGACTGGATCAGTATACCCATAGGTAAAAGATGAATTATGTTCTATCAGGAGATGAACAGATGTAGGTGCGACATAGATAAACCCATTTTGAATGATTTCTTTATCTTTTGGAACACAAACAGTCATTTCAGTTAATGAATTAAAAAAAGCGCTTATCCTTTCTGCATATAATTCCATGATATGCTGCACAATAACAATTGAAAGTGGTAGCCGAGGAAGATTTGCTATAATTTTTTCCAGAACTGCAATACCTCCAGTAGAAGAACCTATTATTACAATATATCGGTGAGGATTCATATTTCACTCACAGGTACAGCATATAGTGAACCACAGTTTCAATTAATGTATCACTATCAAACGGTTTTACGATATAATCAAAAATAAAACCATTTAATTCAGCTTCTTTTTCATCTGGTTCTAATTCAGCAGTTACCATAAGAATGATTATGTTATGAAAGAGATCTTCTCTGACAATAGCCCGGATTGTATCCCACCCATTCATTACAGGCATACAGATATCCATCAGAATGATCCCTGAAAAACCATTACGCAGATAAAAAAGGCACTGTTGTGCATTCAGGGCGACCTCAACTGATATTCCCTGTTCCGCAAACGTCTCTACAACACAGGTGCACAAAGCAGGATCATCATCAACAATCATCACCCTGGTGAGTCTTTGTACTAATTTATCAGTCATATGTTAGATATTCTCATACAAATATATAATGTAAAGGATACATCTCTCATTTCTATTACAATACATTGCTAAATATTTTTAAATCATCATAATTCCAGGTTTATAATAAAACAAGCTTTTTATTTCATATTGGTATTGAAGGTGTTACCAGGAATCTTTTCTAAAAAGGAATGTGTAAGAAATTTTCAGATAATCTGATGAAAAATCCTATATACCATACCATATGCAATGATGAATTCACAGATAGAAAAAAGGATATCAATTACTATCTGTCATGATATTCTTGGTTTAGACAAAATTAGAACTACTCATATAAGAGAACGAAATAAAAAATGAAAAACTCCTTTCAGAATTAAATTAATTTTATCATTCCTGTTTGAGGTTCCATCGCTTCACCTACCAGTAACATATTACTTATATGCTTATCAACATCATCCAAATCAAATCCTCTTGCAACTACCCGCTTAACCACATCCTGAATTGAAGAACGCCCTCTTTCATCTGCTCCTTCCCGAATCATCTCCTTTATTGTCCGGATCAGATCCCGCTTACTGAGTGACAGTCCTGAAGAAATTCGATCAATATCATATTCTCCGGTTTGTGGATCATACGCAACCTTTCTCAAACACTGATCAATAATCTTAATCGAACGTTCTGCATCTGAATATTCAATTGTGGATGATAATCTGACACGGGCACTTGCTTCAGCAAGGCGAATAATAGCTTCAAGCTGACGCGCAGTAACCGGAACCGGTTTGTCGAGAGAAGCTTTACTTCTGAGATCCAGATAATATTGTACGAGCATTTCCCGTGCTTTATCAGATAACAATGGAAAACACGTACGCTTTGCATATGCCACAAATTTTCTAAAGAGCACCTCATCGATTTCCGGTGTAACCGGTTTCATCTGATCCAGAATATACGAGTCATCAACACCAGGGATTGGTTCATATGTATGCTGGGCAATTAATTCCCCTACTTTGTGTGATTGCAAAATATGATTTGCAATGGCATTATCCCGTTCCCGATCAGGAAGATCAGTCATAATAAAAAGGAGATCAAACCGGGAGAGAAGAGACGGGGGCATATTAATCTGCTCACCAATAGGTGCAAAGTCATCAAATCTTCCTAATTTTGGATTTGCAGCCCCAAGTAAGGCACATCTGGATCGAAGCGTTGCAGTAATACCAGCTTTTGCCACACTTATTGATTGCTGTTCCATTGCTTCATGAAGTGAGCTCCTGTCATGCTTATCCATCTTATCCATCTCATCAACACAGGCAACACCCATATCTGCTAGTACTAATGCACCTGCTTCCAGTGTCCATCTCCCATCCCCAAATTCATCTTTCACTGCTGTTGCAGTAAGACCTGCTGATGTTGATGACTGTCCACTGGTATAGATAGAACGGGGAGCTAATCGTGAGACATACCGTATCATTTGAGATTTTGCAACGCCAGGATCTCCGACTAAGAGAATATGAATGTCTCCCCGAAGATGTGTGCCATCAGACATCTCTTTTGTAACACCGCCAAATAACTGCAATGCAATTGCCATTTTGACCTCGTCATGTCCATGAATCGTCGGAGCTATTGAATGTGTTACTTTTCGGTAAATTAACGGATCTGATGCAAGATCCCTGATAATCTTAACATCTTCATCAGCAATGTCAACCTCTGCAAACTCTTTCTCTGATATTTCAATAGAGTTACATTCCAGATATATCTCAAAGACAGTACTCTTCGTTCCATATGAGGTACGCTGCATAGATCGAAGAATTCCATTGAGTACTACACGGTCTCCGGGTGCAACAACTCCGGTCAGATCATCAATTAGATCAACATCAAGGGTTTGTGGTTGTTCTCCACCCCGCAAACCTTCCGGGGATTCCTGAATACGAAGTTTTTGCGAGTCAATAAATTCTGAAAATTTGATGATGAGTTCAAGTTTTTTATGGGTACATCCATCAGTTGCACACCCGTCAGGTTCAGTAAACCCACCATATCCTTGTGCACGGGAAGTTATATGCCCGGAAGAACAACGGAATTTTGCGAGGGTTATTCGTGGCCGAACTTCAGTTATTTTTCTCAGAATTCCTTCTACACTGATGAATTTTCCGATATGATCAGACCGTATATGACGAATTCCAATCTTTTTAGGGAGGTTAATAAACCTGATATTAACATCTGGAACCGTCTTATCCTTTCTGACTACAATCAACTGGTGGTCTTTAATACAATCCTTGATGTCACCAATAACTTTTCCCGGGTTTTCAAGAAGTTCATCAGCCATCTGCGTGCCAACCCGCCCATAGCTCTCTATATCTCGATAATTTATGTATAGTGAACGTTTAAAAGGAAATTCTCTTGACAATTCCTCCAGATTTTTTTTATATCGGGTTTTTAAAAATCGTTTCCAGTCTGCATCTCTGTCGATTATTTCTACATCCATGGCGTTTACGTTTTACTTATCCACATTAACTTCTGCAGGTCATCACAAATTTTGCTATCAGTGCTTCCATCTGGATATCACTATGAGCCCCTTCTGACAGCCTGAAATCAGTCTCACCAATATGACTGACAAGGTGCATTCTGACATCCATAGAAAGATGAGATTGTAATACCACCCTGTATAACTGCCCAAGTAATTCCTGTGGTGCAATTCCCCTGTCATGCATTAACTGACTAAGAGCCTGCTCTGCTCCTTCAAAATTTCCAGATATGCAGAGATCAATAAGTTCCTGCAACTCCTCAGGTCGTGCCGTTGCAGTAATCGCATATATCATCTCTGGCAGAATTTTAGGTGAGAGAATAGCAGCACCCTGAAGAGCATTGATAGCTTTTCGCATATCCCCCTGTGCGACAAAACAGATAGCTTCAAAAATATCAGGTGATAATGATAAATTTTGTTCATGACCGATCCTCTTTATCATGGTTGTAATTGCTTCATTACTCAAAAACCGAAACCGATATACTGCACATCGACTCTGTATAGGATCGATAATTTTAGAAGAATAATTACAGGATAAAATAAAGCGACAGGTCATTGCATATGTCTCCATCGTTCTTCTGAGTGCTGACTGCGCATCGTTTGTTAATGCATCGGCCTCATCCAGAAAAAGAATCTTAAATTCTGCTCCCCCAAATGGAGACGTTCTGGCAAATTGTTTGACCTGATTTCTGACCACATCAATCCCCCGATCATCAGATGCATTCAGCTCCCGAAAGTTCATTCTCCAGTCATCACCAAAGAACTCACGTGCCAGGGCAACTGCTGCCGTGGTCTTGCCTATACCTGCACTACCGGTAAAAAGCAGGTGTGGCATAGATCCTGCAGAAACATAACTCATAAGCCGCTCAATGATTTCAGCTTGTCCAACGATTTCACTAAGCTTTGTTGGCCGGTATTTTTCTATCCAGATAGTATGGCCTTCATCCATAGATTACTCCCAGATTGTCTGCCTGACAAGATGGGTTCTCATAGAGAATGCGTCTTGCAGACAATGGTCCTATACATTGTTTGTTGTATAACACAAAAGACCTGATTGGTACATACCTCATATGCCCATAAACAAAAAGCGTTTCGTAACATCAGGAAATTGTTTCAATCAAAAAAAAGGAGCGTGTAAAGTTACTCACTTGCAGGAGTTGATTCTGCAAGAGGTGCTTCAATCAGTTTTTCATCGACTTCATCGGTAAGATTCTCTGAACTGGTTAATTGAGCAGAGAGAGCATCAATCTGATCTATTGCCTCTTTTGCCGGGATATCATCAGGATTAATTCTGAGGACTTCTAAAAATGCATTTTTAGCCTCCTCAAGTCTTCCGGCCTTGAACAATGCAGTACCCTTATTGTACCACACGACATCATCATCAGCATTGAAACCAATAGCCATCTCAAATGCATCAATAGCATCATCGTATCTCTCAAGTTCCATCAGAGTCAGGCCTTTACTATTATATGCTCGTAATGCCGGTTCTAACTCTATAGCCTGGTCATAAAATCCTACCGCTTCCTCATAGGAACCAAGGTTATGACTGGTTGACCCAAGATTATAATACACTTCTGCAGATTTGTCACCAAGGTCCAGTGCCTTATTAAAGGTTTCAAGAGCTTTTCCGTACTCTTTTTGTGCGTTATATGTAGTACCAAGGTCAATCCAGTTTAATACATTTTCAGGTTCTAACTCTGTAGCCTTTGTAAAGGCCATAATAGCATCACTATATGCTTCTATTGAAGCCATTGAAAGACCATACTGACCCCATACCGTACCATTTTCTGCATATCCAGGATCCTTGACTACCATCTGGAGAATCGGTACTACCACAGGATACTTTTCAAGTTCTATCAATGAAACAGCCATAAAGTACTTCGCATCAATGTTATCAGGTTCAAGTTTGAGCGCTTCCTCATATGCCAGAATGGCTGATGCATAATTTTCACTATCAGCACGAATATTACCCAGATAGAACCATGCTTTTGCATTTGTCGGATCTATTGCCGTAACGGTTGCAAAGTCCTGCGCTGCCCTATCCAACTGTTCTAGAGCCATATACGCAATACCCCGGTTGAGAAATGCAGCTGCTACTTCCGGGTTTATTGCTATTGCAGCATCAGTTGCAGTAATAGCATCTTCATATTGTTCTTCAGAGTTGAGAATACCGCTCATATCAACATATGCAGCTGCATATTCAGGATTGACTGAAATTGCAGTTGTATATGCATTGATTGCATCCTCATTATTTCCAAGTCCGTAATGAGCAGTTCCGGTATAGTACCATGCATCATCTAACAATTCACTGACATTATCAGGATCCAGTTCGATGACTTTGGAAAATGCCACAATTGCATCTTCTTCATTTGCCAGTGCAAGACTTGCCCGACCTTTCTGATACCAGCCAGGAATGTAATTGGGTTCAATATTTAATACCGTATCAAATGAATTTATGGCATCCTGATAGAGCCCGTCATGATCAAGATATAAAAGTCCGATCTCATAATTGACGGCATAATTATCTGGATTTATGTTGTAAGCCTTCTCTAAGGCATCCCGTGAATTGTCATACTCTTCAAGAATACCTCCATAGATCAATCCTTCATAGTAATAAGCTGCATCATTTTCCGGTTCCAGACTGATTGACTCTTCAAATGCAGAGATGGCATTTTCATAGTCTTCTTTCTCCATATAGATGCGTCCTTTATCATACCAGGCCTGATCATCTTCAGGGAATGCTACAAGAAGTACATCTGCCGCTGCTAAAGCTTCATCCAGCATTTTTTGCTGATTGTACACAAATACGATATTTCGGTATGCATCCAGCCTCTCTGGATCTAATTCTGTGACTTTGGTATATGCGCTAACTGCATCATCAAAATTTTGCAGGAGAAATGCTGTGCTTCCTTTCTTAAACCATGCATCAGTGTATTCCGGATCAATTGCAATAGCTTCATCAAAGAGTTTAGACGCCTCTTCGAAATTTTTCTCTTCGAAAAAAACCAAGCCCTGATTATAAAGATCGGTTGTATTCTGTTCAGCTGCCTCTATTGCAGTGATTGAGCAGCAAAACAGAATTCCAATAACAAATAGAATTGTTATTCTACTAACTTGCATGCCTTAAAGGTGCATAGTGCACGCACATATACTTTCTTCAATAGTGTGATTCCAAACCAGAAAATATTTCGATACATCACAAAAAATGCGCAGAATATTGAAGTATATCTTAAAAATCCATAATGCAATACAAATTGATCAGATATCCTTTTCTCATTATTAAAATTATTAATAATGACTTTATATTTATCGCCCGGAATCTCTATTGGCAGAATCTCCTACTATTAAACTCATTTAATAAGAGTTCATTTTATTATTCGAAATATCAATATTGTGACATAATTTTCCTATGATACTCCTGTTATGTCAACATAGTACTAATAAAACAAAATGAAACCTGGTTTTTCGATATGTAACTTATGAATCATGCAAACATATTCTGGTATGATAAAACTGAAACATAAAACTGAAACAAAATGAAGAAAATAAACTCAGAATAATGCGAGGGATGGGATTCGAACCCATGGACTCCTTCGAGAACGGATCTTAAGTCCGCCGCCTTTGGCCTGGCTTAGCTACCCTCGCGCTTTAACACATTGATCGCTGTAGGTAAAATAAGTGTTGTGACAACTTTATCCAAAACTGTCATTTAGAATTTTCTTCCTGCCCTCAATTGCCAGCGTCTTCTACGATAAACACAAGATTCTAGTACCTACAGATAAAACCACATGGGAATTATATGCATCTTTTAGGATGGATAGAGTATAACGGTAAATCTCTGACTCATGAAGAAATAGTCTCACTTCTTTGTACCAATCCTGCAAACGCCAGACTTTTTGGAGGAGAATTTTATCTCTCATGGAATGGATACGAGGCACGTGACCATTACGGGGTGATTCCAGGCCCCTGTCCTGCTGGAACTCTTATGCACCATGGAACCATTATCGGTTCTGTACAACCTGAAATTCCGGAACAAAACCTGGAAGAAGCTATCATATCCGCAGTCCGGTTGCGCTCGGATACAGGAGTTACTGCTCTTTCTGGTGGTGTTGACTCAACACTTGTTGCATCATTAGCAAAACTACCCTGTATATCAGTTGGTCTTTTAGATTCCCATGATACCAGACAGGCAAAGCAGGTTGCAGAACGACTTAAACTGGAACTTGATCAGGTTATCATCTCTCCCCGAGAAATTGAGGAAGTTGTATTAATTGTTGCAAACCTTGAATCAGTATGGACCCCGGTCGATATCGGAATCGCAACCACACTCTTTTTCATTGCACAACGTGCTTCTGAATGTGGATACGAACGCATTTTGACAGGACAGAGTGCTGATGAGATATTTGGAGGTTACTCCAGGTATCTGGAGACGGAAGATCTCGCAGGAGATCTTGCAAAGGACTTTCGCGGACTTTCATATCAGGCTTCACGGGATCAGAGGATAGCTACATACCACCATACATATCTCTCAATGCCATACCTGGATACGCGTGTTGTCTCTACAGCAGCAAATATCCCCCCTAAAGAAAAAGTATCAGAAGGAATACGAAAAAAACCGCTTCGCATGGTAGCTGCGCGGCATATTCCTGCAGAATATGCATATTATGAGAAACGAGCAATGCAGTACGGGACTGGTATCTGGAAGGAGATCAAACGGCTTGCCCGTCATAATGGTTATAACACGTCGGTTCAAGACTACATAAATAGTTTAAGGAGGACCTGAATACCAATGGTTAGCAAAAAAGACGTCATACATGTTGGAAAATTGGCTGACGTCGGTGTGAATGAGTCAGAATTAGAAGAATTTTCAGTGCAATTTACTAAAATTCTTGATTACTTTGAGATATTAGATGAACTACCAGAAGAACGAACTATAACAGGTGAAACCTTCAATATACTTCGTGAAGATATCATCACTCCATCACTCAACCATGAAATAGCCCTGAAAAATGCAGGTGAAGAAGAAGAAGGGTTCTTCAAAGCACCACGGGTGATGTAATGGAGATGATATCCTTTAACCCTCATGATACCTGTAACGCTTTTATTACAACTCAAATACAGGCTCCATTCAAAGAAGGTGCTCTTTCCGGCGTTCCTATCGCAATAAAAGACAATATCTGTACAGCCGGAATCGAGACGACCTGTGGATCGGCCATCCTCAAAGGATATATTCCACCTTATGATGCCCATGTAATAACACTCCTTAAAGATGCGGGTGCTGCAATAGTGGGTAAAACTAACATGGATGAGTTTGGGATGGGAACTACTACCGAATCAAGTGCATTCGGACCAACCACAAACCCCCATGATCCCTCCCGTGTTCCTGGCGGCTCTTCAGGGGGATCTGCTGCGGCTGTTGCTTCTGGAATGGTCCCCTATGCACTTGGAACAGATACAGGGGGTTCTATCAGATGTCCTGCTTCGTTCTGTGGAATTACCGGATTAAAACCTACCTATGGAAGAGTGTCACGGTTCGGTCTCATTGCTTATGCTAATTCACTAGAACAGATTGGGCCTATGGCACAGGATGTATCAGGTGTTTCCCGCATTTTTTCCGTAATTGCAGGCCATGATACACATGATGCAACTAGTGTGAATCATCCTTATACTCATAATCCTGATCCCGAAAAGATAAACGGAATGAGAATTGGTGTCCCTGATGAATTTTTTGGAGATGGTGTTGATCCGGCAGTTAGCACAGTAGTTAAAGAAGCACTTGATGTTTTCGCTTCCAAGGGAGCTGAGCTTATTCCATTTACAATGCCATCAATGCGGTTTTCTCTTGCTGCATATTATGTCATCTGTACTAGTGAAGCAAGTTCAAATCTTGCCCGGTTTGATGGAATCAGATATGGACCTGCGATAGATACCAAAAACCGCTGGCATGATGCCTTCTCTAAATACCGTCACGACTATTTTGGAAAAGAAGTCCGTCGCCGGATTATGCTGGGGACATTTGCACTCTCATCCGGCTATTATGGAAGATATTACCAAAAAGCACAGGCGGCAAAAAGAATGGTCAGAGAAGATTTTGCACGAATTTTCACCGATGTAGACATCATAGCAGGCCCTACCATGCCAACTGTTGCATATAAGCTGGGAGAAAAGAACGACCCACTTCAGATGTACCTTTCAGATATCCTTACCGTGCCTGCAAACCTTGCAGGTGTTCCTGCTCTCTCAGTCCCATGCGGACATATTGAAAAGATGCCAGTCGGACTGCAGATAATGGGCAAACCTTTTGATGATGAAACCGTGATAGATGCTGCTTATGCCTATGAACAGGAGGTCGCAAAGAATGGCAGATGAGATAATAATCGGACTTGAGATTCATTGTCAGCTTAACACGGCATCAAAACTCTTCTGTGGATGTTCTACCGATTTTCGTGATGATGCACCAAATACTCACACCTGCCCGATATGCTTAGGATTACCTGGTACAATGCCTATGCTAAACAAAAAAGCAATTGAATTTGCTCTTTTGGTTGCAAAAGCCTTACATTGTGAAGTATTGGATGAATGTGAATTTGCACGGAAAAACTATTTTTATCCGGATCTCAATAAAGCATACCAGATAACCCAGTACGACAAACCTCTTGCTGAAGGCGGAAATCTTATCATTGAAGGAGATAACGGGGAGAGAAAAATCAGAATAACACGAATACACCTGGAAGAAGATCCAGGAAGATCTGTTCATATGGGTTCACAGGATAGAGCACGATATACTCTTGTTGATTATAATAGATCCGGAATTCCCTTAATTGAGATCGTAACAGAACCAGATCTCAGATCTCCAAAAGAGGCACGACGCTTCCTGAACAAAATGAGGGCTACTCTTGAATATCTAAATGTATTTGACAGTGAAGCAGAAGGTTCTCTCAGAGTTGATGCAAATATATCAATTAAAGGAAGTAACCGAGTAGAGGTAAAAAATATCTCCAGTTATAAAGGCGTAGAAAAAGCTCTTCTCTTTGAAATTACAAGACAGAAAAATGCTATCAGACGTGGTCTTAAAGTTGAACGAGAAACGCGTCATTTTCTAGAGACACGCGGAGTTACAACCTCATCACGATCAAAAGAAGAAGAGAATGATTACCGCTATTTCCCTGAGCCGGATTTGTTACCACTCAGAGTCAAATCATGGATTGATGCTATAGAGCTACCAGAATTGCCTGATGCAAGACGTGAACGTTTCATAAAACAGTATGCATGTTCTGTTGAACACGCAAAAACATTAACAGGATCTATCAGAATTGCTGAGTTTTTTGAGAAAGTCGCATCAATTGATCATACTCTTGCTTCTACCTGGACCGCAGACTATCTTCTTGGAGAACTGAATTATCGGGGAATGTCTATTGATGTAGTTCCCCCGGATATTTTCAGGGATCTCCTTAGTCATCTTAAGAATGAGTCAATCACTGATAAAAGCGGTGTCGAGGTTATGCGGATTATTCTAGACAAAATAGCACACAAAGAACCAATAGAAACGCCAACTGCCTGTATTACACGTCTTGGCCTAGGAAAAACAGGTGAAGGTGAAATTACAGGAATGGTTAAAGATGTGTTAGATGAAAACCAGTCTGCGGTGCAGGATTATCGTACCGGAAAAAATGAAGCCCTGAATTATCTAGTCGGACAGGTAATGAAAAAATGCAGGGGACGGGCAGATCCTGCTCAATTAAACAGATTACTCATAGAATTGCTAGCAAAAAAGGAATAATTGGTCATGCATCTGATAATTGCAGAAAAGAATATTGCAGCTAACAGAATATCTCAAATTCTCGCAGGGAAACAGAAAGTTTCACAGAAACGAGAAGGCAAAACAACCATCTATCAGTTTAATGACACCTCGGTAATTGGACTACGTGGTCATGTTGTTGAGGTGGATTTTGTACCAGGTTATTCTAACTGGCGTTCAGAGACTCATCCCCCAAGATCACTTATTAATGCAAAAACCTTAAAAAGACCGACAGAACCAGGAATTGTAAATCTTGTTAAGAAACTTTCAAAAACATCAAATCTTGTTACCATAGCAACTGATTTTGATACTGAGGGAGAACTAATCGGAAAAGAAGCGTATGAGATAGTCAGAATGGCACACAAAACAGTGCCTGTAGATCGTGCGCGATTTTCTGCAATTACCAAAAAAGAGATAGAGGATGCATTTTCAAACACAACAGAAATTGATTTTGATCTCGCATCAGCAGGAGAGACACGACAGATAATTGATCTTATGTGGGGAGCTTCCCTGACCAGGTTTATCAGTCTTGCTGCAAAACGTGGTGGAAATAATATTTTATCAGTTGGAAGAGTACAGAGTCCGACTCTTGCAATGATTGTAGAACGTGAACGTGAGATTGAAGCGTTTATTCCTGAGCCATATTGGGATCTAACTCTTTCCACCGAGAAAGATGAGATAACGTTCATTGCAAAGCATACAAAAGGTAAATTCTGGGATAAACATGAGGCTGATACTGCACGGATTGCCACGAAAGATCCGTTACGAGTTGTAGAGATTAAAGAAGGAATCCGTAGAGATGCTGCACCAACGCCGTTTGATACGACTGCATTTATCGTAGCAGCCGGACGAATCGGGTTATCAGCTGCAAATGCAATGCGTATCGCTGAAGAACTCTACATGAACGGGTTTATTTCCTATCCCAGAACAGACAATACCATCTATCCACCATCACTGAACCTGGACGATATCCTAAAGGATATAACTGGTGGTATCTTTGACAAGGAGATCGCATGGGTCATGCAGCATAAAAGAGATGTACCAACCAGAGGGAAAAAATCTTCAACAGACCATCCGCCTATTCATCCAACCGGTAAAGCAACTCCTGAAAAACTCGGAGAAAACTGGAAGGTATATGAATTAATTGTCAGGAGATTTCTTGCAACACTCTCACCTGACGCTGAATGGATTACAATGAAGATCTCATTTACTGCCGGAGATGAACCATTTGCATCCACCGGGAGCCTGCTTAAAGTCCCGGGTTGGAGAACGGTATATACCTATAGTGAGGCGAAAGACAGCCTGCTTCCCCATGTTTCCAAAGGTGAAATCCTCCCGATACGTGCAATTAATCTCGAAGAAAAACAGACCCAGCCACCACCACGCTACTCACAAAGTAAACTTATCCAGCAGATGGAAGAGTATGGTCTTGGGACAAAAAGTACCAGGCATGAAGTGATTCAGAAGCTGATAACCCGAAAATATATTGAAGGGACGCCACTACGTCCCACTTTGGTTGGAAGGGCTGTAACTGAATCACTTAAGACCCATGCCGATGCCATCACCAGACCTGATATGACACGAGCCATAGAAGAAGAGATGGAAAAGATTCGTGAACAGAAAAACTCGAAAGACAGAGTAATTTCTGAGTCACAACATATGCTACACCAGGTCTTTGATGCTCTTGAACACTATGGTGATCAGATAGGCCGGGATATCATGGAACAGACCGATGAAGAATATACTCTTGGTCCATGCCCGGTCTGTGGAAAAGACCTGCGAATAAGACATGTCAGGGGACAAAACCAGTTTATTGGCTGTACCTCTTACCCGGAATGTACTTTTAATATCGGACTTCCTGGCAGTATGTGGGGTTTTGCAGTCAGAACAAAGAATGTATGTGAGATACATCATCTCAATCACATCAGTTTAATCTCAAAAGGAGCACGACCATGGGAGATCGGATGTCCTTTTTGTCATCACCTGCAACAACAGAGTGAAATCTATGCAATGATGCCATCAATGACTGATGATATACGATCCAGAATTGAGAAAAATTACATCTTTTCGGTATATGATCTTTCCCGGCTGCAGAGTGAAGATCTGGTACAAAAAACCGGACTCAGCAAAACAATCGCAGAACTAATAATTTCTGAAGCTGGTTCTGTAATGAATCTCTTAAGAAGACGTTCTGAATGTAAAAAATTTATTAAGAAACTTATTCCTCCAAAAAAAGGACGGAGTCATACTAAAGTGATGTCAGCACTCCAAAAAATGGGTATTGATGATATACCGGATCTGGCACATGCTACAGTGAAACAACTAAAAGATGCAGGAATGAATGATGATGAAGCCAAAATTGTCCATACCAATGCAAACATAATAGTAGGCAAAGAAAGAATGCGAGCATTCGGGATACCTGCAATAAGCATCAACAAATATCAGGAAGCAGGATTTATTACTCCAGAAAGTCTTATTGCCACACCCATGCCTTTTATTACTATCAAGACCGGAATCACTATTGAGACAGTATACCGTCACTTGTCAATGATAGCACAAGGACAAAACCGGGCCCTTCCAAAAAAGGTTACCAAAGCAGCTCTTGAGAAAGGAAGAGAAGAATTACTTGCGAAAGAAGGTATCGGAGAGGTAACACTGGAACGTCTATATCGTGCCGGGATCTACAACTGTGAAATGATGAAAAATGCAGATCCAAAAGTAATAGCATCACAAACAGGAATATCAGAAAAACAAATTAATCAAATACAGCAGGCACTTTCATAATCTGTTTTATATCTTTATTCAAACATGACAAAAAAATACACATCTTTGGAGAAACCATGTTAACAAAATGGAAAAACTGGGCACATGTAACAAAACTCGATCCTGATAAAGTATTACATGCTGAAGATATTGCTAATATCGCTACAAGCGGTACTGATGCCCTGATGCTATCTGGCACTTTAAACATTACCCAGGAGAATATGAAGATGCTGCGTGACCAGGTATCTGCATATGACCTTCCCCTTGTTGTTGAACCATCAGGGCCTCATGCTGTTATTGCAGACGGAATTGATCTTCTTTTCATTCCAAGTGTGTTAAATACATCAAATCTGGAGTGGATTATTGGAAAACATAAATCATGGGTTATGCAGGAACATGTTCCCTGGGAACGAGTTATTCCAGAAGCATACATTGTCCTTAACCCAAATTCATCAGTAGCAAAAGTAACAGGTGCACAATGTTTTCTCTCAAATCAGGAAGTTGTCGCATTTTGCGAAGTCGCAGACCAGTATTTTCATTTCCCACTAATCTATATTGAATACAGTGGAACCTATGGTGACCCGGGTATCGTAAAGGATGCATCAGAATCCATTAGTAATGGTATATTGTATTATGGCGGCGGGATAGATTCACCAGAAAAAGCATATGAAATGTCTCGATATGCAGACACCATCGTAGTCGGAAATGCAGTCTATGAAAAAGGTGTTGAGACATTGAAAGCAACGGTAAAAGCTATCCAGTGATTTTTTTTCATGCCACATGTAAGAATTGTACTTGTTGAACCCATATATGAAGGAAATATAGGGTTTTCAGCACGAGTAATGAAAAATTTTGGATTTACCGATCTGGTCCTTATCAATCCCTGTAAAATTGGTAATGAAGCTTATGCGAGGGCATCACATGCAGATGATGTTCTTACACATGCTACTACCTGCTCTTTTCACGATGTTATCACATCGAGTCATATTCTAATCGGAACAACCGGAGAGATATCTAAATCAGTATGTCATTCAATGCGTATGCCATATTTTGTTCCAGGAGAAATACGAACAATGATAGAGGATATTGAAGGTACTGTTTCTATTCTCTTCGGAAGAGAAAACTGGGGATTGAATAACGAAGAGATAAGGCAATGTGATATTATCTGTACAATTCCTACTTCTTCAAAATACCCGATAATCAATCTTTCTCATGCTATTGGCATTATATGTTACGAACTAGCCGGGATCTGCAGAGGAGAGTATCCTCTGGCAACTCGGGAAGAAATGGATCATTTATACCATCACATTAATGAATATCTGGATCTGATTGGTCATCCCTCTTTTAAGCGTATAATGACCATGACTCTTATCAGGCGTATTCTGGGACGCTCAAAATTAACCATTCGTGAAGCTTCTACACTCCATGGACTGTTACGAAGAAGTGAATGGCATATTGATCCCAATCTTGAGAAATTTAACAGAACAAATGATAGACTTATCTGATTTGATACAGATAGGTGTATGGAATGATCCTTGTTGACTGGCAAATCCATGATAGGATTGACCGTGGATATATCAGCGTAGATCCGTTTGATCCCAATCTGATACAACCAAATTCACTTGATATAAGGCTTGGAGACCATTTTGTCTGGTATGAAGAGGGAGATGATATCATAGATCCTTTTCATCAGGAGAGTGTTCTTACAAAAACAAAAGAACTGACTTGTGATAGTGTTGTTCTCATCCCTGGGAAATTTGTGCTTGCAGAAACCATGGAGGTTATCGGACTTCCTGATAATATTGTAGCCAGTATTGAAGGGAAAAGCAGTATTGCCCGCCTTGGAATTGAGCTTCATCAGACAGGAGGGTGGATAGATGCAGGATTTTCAGGAAGTATCACTCTTGAGATGTGCAATGTTAATCAGAGACCAGTCAGGATGTACGCTGGGATGGCTATCGGGCAACTGGTTTTTTACACAACTGAACGAGCAGCATGCCCATATAATTCGAAAGGGGATGCCAAATATATGAATCAACGTCAGGCAACCCTGTCACGGTACTATGCAAATAAAAAATAACGCAATTTAACTGGTGAAAAAAAAAAGCAGACGTTTTCCAGAATAAACGACTAAAACATATAATGAATCCCATATTAGTAAAATGAAATAATTATTCCGATGTAGAATCTCATCAGTTTAATCTGTACTGAATTTAAAATATATGATACAGACCATTGCCAATCAACACGATATACTTCATTTATGAAGTTAATAAAAAACCATACGATAATCCAATCGTGTTACACGACACAACAGATACACAGAAAATTGTACATTCCCTACAGAACCTATGAGATATAATACCCCATTTTCCCGGATATTTGCCCAGGAATTGCAACAGGCCAATCTTATTAAAAATCAGGATAAAGACTCTCGTGTTGAAGTCATAACCCCTTCAGGAGAATGTCTGAAAAACCTGTTTTGGTGCGGTGCTCTGACTGAAGTGCAATCTTATAACGGAGCGGTTCAGACAATCCGGGTTGCCGACCCTACCGGCGGTTTTACTTTTTATATCAGATTACAGGACATAGAAATTCAGGATATTGTTAAGAATTTAGAACCTCCGGTTTTTATTTCAGTCTGTGCAGATGCATATCTAAAAGGCCAAAACTGTGATCTCTCTTTTCGCCTTATTCCAACTTTTCTTGCTCCAATAGAAAGAATGATCCGTGATCAATGGATAATAGAGACAGCAGATCTCATGATTGACCGACTCGAATTTCTTCGGGATAATCTGAACAGAATCTCTGATTGTGAAAAACAACTGAAACAAAGTATCCTGTATTATCAGATAACTCCCCAGAAATTGCTAGATCTGGGTAAACTGACTGAACACGCCCTTACCCATATCCTTGAAACAACATCAGTTCTTACCAAATGTGTAGAAACTGATATAAGCCCTGATGAGATAGTCATCAAACTCATCAGAGAACAATCTGGTCCCCGGGGGATAGCGGTTCAGGATCTTGTTATGTTGGCAAAAAAAGAATCCTTTTCAGAAGAAACAGTCTTTGCAGTAATACGTACCCTCATTGCTGATGATGATATTTATCAGCCTTCTGCAGGATATGTTAAATTGCTATGAATATTTCTTTCCTTCCTGAAGGTCCTGGCATTCTTCTTATCAATAAAGAACGAATTCTTGTCTTTGCAGATCTTCACATGGGAATAGAATCTGACCTTATTTATCATGGAATCCATATTCAATGCCAGGGACTACAAAGAATAAAAAAAATAATTTCGTGTGTCAAAAAGGTCCGACCAGACCGAGTCATTCTCCTCGGTGATGTCAAACATCGTATTTTTAAAACATCACAACAAGAAGAGAAAGAACTTCCACATCTGCTTGAGCAGATAAGAACATACGCCAGACTGGGAATTACCTTTGGAAACCACGATCCCGGAATTCAAAAGTTTCTTGCATCCGATGAGCTCTATCCTGCATCCGGTATACTTATCGATGGAATCGGATATATGCACGGACATACCTGTCCTGATAAAAAACTTAAGGGACACCTCATTATAACCGGGCATCATCATCCCACACTCGCACTACGGGATGGAGTTGGAATTGCACTCAGAACAGATTGTTATCTTCTGACTGAACTTGATCCTAACATAACCGGACTAACAGAAAAGAAAAAAACACGTGCTTTATTTGTACCTGCCTGCAATGAACTCGTAGGATACAGTCTTGAGCGAACAGTTAAAAAACCATTTAGTCTCCTATCAAGAGCAATAATCGCAGAAACAGCTGAAGTTCTTCTTCCCGACGGAATCTATGCAGGATCCCTGATGGATCTTATACCTGATTATGATACACAAAATAAAAAATGATTCCATTAATCGACGGCAACCATAAGTCTGATACCATGATCTTTTTAAGATAAACCGATATCTCAAATCATATTGTACTTATCATGTGGGCTGCATTAAGGATACGACAAAATGTATGTTTGGTTTAATCCTTAAATATAGTAATAGATACAAAAAACGAAACTGGTAACAATAATAATAAGCTGTCTAAGTCCAGAAATAAACGTATATTCAGACTTCCAGCCTGCCATCCAGTGAAATAAGTTTCAAACTAATACGAGATATACAAAAAACTGAATACAAATGGCTGGTAAAAAAAGGTTAGCCGAAAAGAGCTCCAAGCCCTGCCATTCCGCTCTCTTCTTTCTCTGATTTATCTTCTTCAGGCTCTGCTTCTTCTTCAGCGGGTGCGGCTGCTCCTGCTGGAGCTGCTGCTGCAAAAGCTACAGGTGCTACTGCAGCTTTACTGATTGCCTCATCAATATCCACACCGTCAAGAGCTGCAATTAAAGCCTTGATGCGGGCGTCGTCAACGTCAATTCCGGCGGCAGAGAGAACTGCCTTAACTGAACTTTCTGAGATCTCTTTTCCTGATTTAAACAGGAGGAGAGCAGCATATACATATTCCATTCTTATTCACCATTCTAATTGATACAATTCTTCTAATTATCTAATCAATGTCTGCTTTAAGAGCAGCGGCCTGATTCTGAGCTTTACCAATGATGTCTGATATGACATCAGGACAATACACGGTAGCCTCTATGGCAAGTTTCCGTGCATCTCCTGCAGCCTTGGTAATTATTGCTTCCGCAGTATCTACTGTAAAGTAACATGTATTTACGGACAGGTTAAATGCCTCTGCCGCAGCTGTTACTATCTTTGCATAGAATGCGGTTTCATCAATTGCAAGAACTGAAGGATCATACAGAGTACTTTCAAAATATGCAGCCTGCAGGAGCAGACCGATATCCATCGGTTTAATGTCGAGCTTGACAAGCGCATCCGCTAACTTCCGGTTGATAACTTCTCCTGATTTTACAACCGTTTTTGTTTCACGAATGGTAACTTTTCCTGCCTCAATAGCTGCAGGAATGCCTGCCTGCTGAAGTTCACCGACAATCGGACCTGGCTTAAAGCTTGTAGGTCCTTTCTCAACGACAATATCCTCTGGTGCTTTTTCACCAGCACGTGCAGCCATCTTCGTCTTTGTCTTCTCAAGCGTTGCAAATAGTTTGAACGGATTTTCATTGGTGAAAATAAGTGCTGAGTGACCTTCAATACTGTCTCCCAGTTCTTCTACTCCACCACCAAGTTCATCTAATGCATACTTGATAAGAGTATTACGTGTCATGCGGAGTTCTGCTCTGTTTCGTAGGTTCCGACGAATATCCTGAACCTGCTGAGCAGGAATTCCGTACATATCCACAAGACCAACGAGTTTATACTCCTCCACAAGACGTTTGATGGTTCTTATTTCTTCCTTTTTCCATTCAGGAAGGTGTGTGGCATACAATCCCATTATAGCACCTTCACAGAGGGTCCCATGGTTGTCTTAACATACACCGATCGAATCTGAAATGCACCCTGATCAAGAGCACTCTCAATTCGGCGTAATACCACGTCGATATTCTCAATGATCTCATTATCAGGCATGGAACTTGTCCCTACCTTCAGTGAAAACGTTGTTTTATCTTTTGTTCTGACCCTGACTGATTTCCTGAGACGTTCGACAACAGGTCGAATATCCATCTCAGTCGGGACTGGTTGCGGCATTCTACCGCGTGGACCAAGCCGGGGACCGAGCCAGCGTCCGACAAGTGGCATAACTCCTGTTTCTGCGAGGAAGAAATGGTATGCGTTGGCTACTCTGCGCGCCTCGCGGGGTTCTCCACCAAGGCGCTCAATCTCTTCAGGCCCAATGATAATATCCACTCCTGCATCTTTTGCCTGGGTTACAATATCACCAGAACCAAGAACAGCGATTTTAGCTGGATTGCCGTTACCGTGTGGGAGAAGAATTGTCTCATCAATACGGTTTTTTGGCTGCGCCATATCGATATTTTTTAAATTCACTGTGATATCAATACTCTCAGTGAATTTTCTATCGGGCGCGTTCTCTCGAGCCGATTTCAATGCGTCTTGAATGACGCTTTTTTGAACCATTTATCTCCTCCATAGTTCCACGACCGTACAACATACGATCTTCTATGGTTTCCTTAATCTATACAAACGCCGTGTCATAACTACCCGCATCAATATCAGCTAACACCTGTTTTGGTGCTTTGCCGTCAACTGTAACACCCATACTTACACAAGTACCCACGACCTCTTTGACCGCGTTCCTGATATCATATGAAAGCATGCCGTCCAGTTTCATCTGGGCAATTCTGACAGCGGCCTCAAGCGGTAAATCTCCAACATTGATGGTGTTGGGTTCTCCTGATCCTTTCTCGATATTAGCCTCTTTTTTAATGAGCGCTGTAGTCGGTGGAATACCGACTGAGATGGTGAAGTTTTTCTTCGCATCCACCTCTATCCTGACAGGTACCTGCATCCCGTTAAAGGAGCTGGTTTTTACGTTGATCTCATCAACAACTGCCTTGACGTTTATACCGAGAGGGCCTAAGGCAGGCCCTATTGGTGGACCAGCAGTAGCTTTCCCGCCGGGTACTAGTACCTCGACAACTTCTGCCATTGTTATCACCCATATGAGGTCCAGGTCATACCTGCAAACCCTCGTGGGTTGATAAAGGTCGAAGGGAGATTTTAAAAAAGTACCTCATAAGGGGAAGTTATCAGAGGTTGTTACCTATCTTCACCCTTATCAATAATTCTCACATTATCTGCACGAACGGTAATAGGAATAGGCAGAACACTCTCGTATAACTCTACCGTAATCTCCTCTTTTGCAGGGTCAACGCGCTTAACTACTGCTTTTTCACCTTTAAACGGGCCTGTTATCAGTTCGACAATAGTACCATCTTCGATACCACTGACGGCAGGTTTCGGGGTGAGATAGTGTCCAACTTCCTCTAGTGAGGTTGCACCAGAGAGAACCGTGCGCGCATTAGGAATGCGTTCCATGAGTTCCTGAACACGGGCAAGAGACTCAGGTGACTCAACTAAAACATACCCCTTTAATTCATCAGGCACGATTACTGCTGTGACCACGATATCATCGATATCGTCCCGGATTGCTTTATCTATATTATCTGCTACACCTCGTTCCTGACGATTTGTAGTTTTTATAGCATAAATCCGAGATTTATGTATCTCTCTTGTGACAGTTTCAACAGAGTCGTCGATAGGGTCCATAATTATAACAGCTGCATTATCTCAAAGATAATAAATCCAATAATACCAATAAGGAAGATACCGATTGCGGCAACCCCTGCAATCTTTATAAATTCCTGTCGGGTCGGTGTACGTGCCAGCTTTAAAACACGAAAATATTTGCGGAATAATTCTTCGTTAATGAACTTTGCATAGTTTTTTTTGGTTATTTCCATATGTATCACTTTAAAAAGTCTATCTCAAAATGTTTCTGTAATGTGGGAACATTTCTTTCATTCCTTCCATATATTTGTGGTGATTGAACACCTGTTAAAATTAAAAGTGTTCTGATTTTATTCTGCATCATTGGATCTATCTGAGCCCCCCATATAATTCGTGCATCAGAATCAATCAAATCAGAAACTGCTGATACTACCCCTTCAGCCTCTGCCATAGTCATATCAGGACCTCCGGTTACGTTAACTAGGGCTGTGGATGCTCCTGATATATCAATATCCAGAAGGGGTGAACGGATTGCTTTCTTAACTGAATCTGAAGCCTTATCTGAAGACTCACTTTCACCCATGCCAATCATTGCTACACCACCTTTTTCCATCACAGTTCGTACATCTGCAAAATCCAGGTTTACAAGGCCAGGTACAGTAATGAGTTCTGTAATTCCTTTCACTGCCCGCATCAGTACTTCATCTGCTACTTTAAAAGCAGCCGCAAGAGGTAGTTTTGGCACAACCTCCATCAGACGGTCATTGGGAACAACAATGACAGTATCAGCAATATCACGTAGACGTTCAAGACCGGCATTTGCATTTTCCATTCGTATGGAACCTTCTGCAGTGAAGGGAAGAGTGACAACAGCTATTGTCAGAGCTCCTTCTTCTCTGGCACATCTTGCAACGATAGGTGCACATCCGGTCCCGGTTCCTCCCCCAAGACCGGCGGTGATAAAGACCATATCTGCATCATCCACAGCCCTCCTGATATCATGCTCACTCTCAAGAGCGGCTTCTTCTCCAATCTGAGGGTATGAACCGGCACCTAAGCCCCTTGTCCTTTGTCTGCCAATGAGTATTCGTTCATCAGCATTTATTGTTGCCAGATGCATGGCATCGGTATTTATTGCATACAGAGTAGTTCCTTTTATCCCCTCTTCTTTCATGCGGTTAATCGTATTTGAACCACCACCACCACATCCTATGACCGTGATCCTGGTCATCAGAGATCTGAGAACCTGCTCAAGATCATCATTGTTCCTTGAAATCTGCTCAGATTCCTCTTTTGCCCTTGATAATGCTTCTTCAACGATTGATTTCATACATCGTTCTCCACCGGAATCGCAATGCTGGTTATCGTAGTAGTCATGACCATATTAGGAAATATGCATCTGCCTTCATGAATGATAGATTCACCTGACATTAATGTACTATATAACGAACCCGGCGGGATACCATACTCTTGTGCTTTCTTTGGATCAAACCGAACTCGTCTGATAGTAAGAATATCTCCATTTACTGATGCTTCACTATTTTTAAGTATAATTGAGATGCAGAGATGTATTAAATCATGCCTGACCTGCCTTGAATTTTTTTCTTCAGAGATAAATACAGGCAGCAGATTCTTCCCTCCTTTTCTAATAGTTGCAACCGGCATCGCGCCAATAGCAGCAATAAGACTATCAGAATCACTTTTTTCTGCTTCACTCAATAACTCTTCAGAAATACATACTACTACAGGATTATGACAGGTAACAAGTGACTGAATACGGACCCGTGAACCCGGAACTTCTTTTTCTGCAACACTAATAATACGTATATACTGTTCAAGCGGAATATCCTGCATTGAAATAAGATCAGACTGACCTAGGAGAGGAAGGGAGAGATCTGATAAAATTGATTTAATCCTCTCTATTTCTATCCTGGAAAGAGATTTTTTATCAATATATGCAGCAGCTGCATTTGTCATTTCTGCCATCGTGATAACCATATCTTTATTAATGTCTCCAATCTGGCGTGATGGAACAATATGACCAAATGCTGCACGTGATTGAAGGGCCAGTTCTGTCTGACGTATTGCATAATGTGTCCCCCCAAATCCAATCATAGGAATAACAGAGATTGGTTGAGCATCAAGAACTGCCCTGGCAACTGCATTGGCAGCGGCAATATCATTCCATTCATCTTGTGTACTTCCAATCTCGACAAAGAAAGAAGGTAGAGAAAGACCAGTTGGCCCATGATGAGTCACTTCATATGAGACTCCGTATCCTGTTGGAGCATATAAAAAAAGATTCTTTAAAATGGCATGCATCATGGACGGATGCGCTATGGTCAGACAGCCAGGTTTTCCACCCAGATCTGCCTTACAATAATTACCGGTTACATGAACCGTAAGCAGAGGCTTTGGATTTTTCGATGCATGTCTGGATAAAAATAGTATAATATCCGGATTTTGCTGTATGAACGCATTCGGATCATAGAACCAGTTAATTAATCGTTCCTTTGTCCGGTGATGGTGATAGCGACCGGATATATCAGAATGATGTTTTAATTGTTGGCAGATAGCATCATGAATATGTGTACCTGCAGGATCCTGATGAGAACTAACCAGTAGTATTGATTCAGGTATTTCCATATGAATGTATATGTTGTATCAGACTGTAGGCTTTTCACCTGATTACAATAAAAATGGTGGTATCCTACAAGGGAATACCCTATACTCTGGCAATATGTAATTAGACGCTTAAATATCCTTTACTTCATTCATTCCAAAAATATACCATGCAATATCTCATTAGAAAGTACTTCAATCTGATGATATATCAAAAAAATACACAATTTATGGTATGCCGGTGAAAATTATTTACAAAATAAGGATGCTTGTATGATCTGCGAAAAAACATTATTAATCAAATCAGACTGCATCAATCTGAAACAAACCTACAGGATATACTGCAATATATATATATATAAATTTTTATTTTTCATTGAAAATTACAAACCTGTTAGGAATGAGTTATTCCTGTAGTTGAAATGCAGCATGCAGAGCAGCATGCACAGTCTCTTCAGGAGTCATACAAACAACCAGCCCATCAATGGCCCAAGTTTTCCAACCATACAATGGTTTTTGCATCTTTCGTGCTATCGCTATCTCTGACAATGTTCCAAATTCACCTCCGACAGCTATCACAACATCGGCAGATAACACCAGGATTATATTACGTGCCTGACCCATATCCGTACTAATCCTGATATCCACATACTCATTAGCATCAATAATACCAGGAAGAATCCCTACTGTTATACCTCCATTATCATGAGCACCTTGTGCTGCCGCTTTCATTACACCACCTTGCCCTCCACATAGCAAGATTGCTCCAGATTCGGCGATTCGGCTACCAATAAAATAAGCTGCCTGAAATTCTTCACTATTAGCTTCAGAAGTTCCAATGACTGCTATCTGCACTTTCACGTGTTGCATCCTCCTTTTCTTAAATTAAGTGATTTTTTAAAAGAACTGCTGTTAAAGTATAAGCCATATAGTCAGTTACAAAAAAAACAATACATCAGGCAATTCAAAATGCGTATTTAGATGTATTCGTTGTACACAAATACATCATATTATCAGGACATTCCTATTAATCTTCCCTACCTGCTGATTTGGTTACCGTATCTGCCAAATTTTCCATTACACTAATTATCTGTTCTGACGGAAAAGTTGCATAATCAGGTACTTTCACATCACTAACTTTGTACCAATACATCGTCCGGTATGACATCCAATTAGCATAAACCGGTATGATGTCAACAAGTACGGTTGCATTATCTTCAAATCCGGGTAATTCATGATCCAGGTGTGAAATCTGATTCAGAATTCTAAAGGTGCTAAAAGTAATATTTTGATAATCAGTCCTGACAGAAGTTGTAAAAGAGGTAAGGTTATAATGCATCATCTCTTTAGTATCAGCCATAAGAGTTACTTTCACATCAGCAATAGTAGCATTGAAAAGACCTGGATATGCCCCGTTAGAGCAGATAGCTAAATCCATTTTTCCACTAACCGAATAAATATCCGGGATCCAAACCTGATTCATTGTTTGAAGAAAAATGACATCTTCTTCTGTTTTTGAACTATTCACATCATACGTCGCTGAAACTGTAATGATTGTCAGACTTATGGTTATAATTGCACAAAAAAAAAGCAAGATCAATATTGTTCGATGCATTGTAACGCCTATAATCTATCTTCACGTATTGTGATGCTATATGTTATTTATTTTGTTAATAAACAACTTTCAATTTGGCGCTGTCGATTTTTCAAGTGATATGAAATAGTCATGTTAGAATCACTTTCATTTGAGAATTAAAATGATTTAACCACAGAGGACGCAAAGGACGCAGAGGGGGGAACCCCAGGTTTTAGAACTCTGCAAACGAGCATTCCCTTCTTGTATTACATCAGTTTAATCGGAAAATATATTGAGGTTGAAACAGTCTCTTGCGTCCTCTGCGGTTGGAATTCTTATCATGATATGATATGAAAGTCAGAATGTCACGTAATTATATCCTGCCTAAACATGATGATATGGTATCACTTGATTTTTAGACAGAACCTCAATTTTAGAAAATCAATAATTTCTACTTAAAAGTATCCATATGAATGACACCGATATGTATCTTAAAGAAATAATATAATTTGCATAATACTGGTCACTCAAATAATAATACAATAATAATGAAATAAATAAATAGTTGAATTTTCAGCCTCTCCCTTTAATATAAGAATTATATAACCTTTTTACCAGTTTTTTGCTCATATATGGCGCAATAAATAAATGCCATTAAATATATTTTTAAGAGGAGTGGAAATATTGGCAGACTTACCCATTGCAGCAATTATTAGAATTGCAAAAGAAAACGGAGCAGAACGTGTTGGAAGCGACGCAGCAGCCGCATTAGTGGAAAAAACAGAAGAATACATTGCAAACCTGGCAAAAGAAGCTAACAAATTAGCTATACATGCAGGGAGAAAAACAATTAAAGCAGAAGATATTGAAATGGCAGATAAATCTGCATAATTTTCTCTTTATTGAATTTCTATTGAGATTCAATCATAATTTGAATCATTCTTTTACGCATCTTCGATTTCATTTTATATTCAGTCTTTATTTATTCAAGATAAATATATAAAAAATCAGTAATGTTCTTATGAATTGTCAAAGTAGTACTTTTGACTATGAATTGATACATATTCATTCTTCTTTATCTGCATAATAATAATTTGTCTGGCACTTTCTATTCTACAAACCAGTGTATAAACTGTCGACATATTTCAAAATCTAAAATAACATACGTGTCAGGAATCGAAAATCGTATGAATGTCTTACCTCTATATTGTACCACATGCATTTGATATGCAATCAAATGACATAAACCTCAAATATACATATAATACCGATGAAAGAAACATAAACTATTCTGATAATAACAAAAGAAAAAGAGAGTATAAACCTGTAAAATTCGATACTCGAAATAGAACATACGCAAAATCAGATATTTATCATGTCCAATCAACAACACATTTCAAGTAAGAGTGGTCTTCCTCCCGGAATTCCTATTTATATTGGAGAAAGAATACCGATTAATACTAATATATCAGTAATTCGATATGATGCAAATACCATTTATGAAGAGAATACAATCGATCCAGAAAAAATTATACAGCAAATAAGTCCTTCAGAAGTTATCTGGGTACAGATATCAGGTCTTTCGAATAGTACCCTAATTGAAAATATCTGTAACTCTTTTAATATTCATCCATTAGTGACTGAAGACATTCTCAATACAAAAAACAGATCAAAAGTTGAAGATTTTGAAACATATCTCTTTACCATTCTTCCAAAAATATCATTTACAGATGATAAATATAATGAAGAACAGATAAATTTTATTCTATTTAATCAGATACTAATCTCTTTCTCCGAATCTGAAAATCCTTTTTTTCCCATCATTGAACAGATACATCATCAAAATGGAAAGATACGTCAATTTGGATCTGACTATCTGATGTATACACTCATCGATAATATTGCAGACGATTATTTTGTTGTTCTGGAACACCTCGAGGATGATTCTGATGAACTTGATGCTGTCGCACTCACCATCTCTTCACAAGAGACAATCACTCATATTCAAACTTTTAAGAGGGACCTTGTCTGGTTTCGTCGTTGTGTCTGGTCATTGAGAGATACTATTACCCATCTTGAACGTACCAATTCTCATCTTGTGAGCCTCTCAACGCACATGTACATACGAGATGTGTATGATCATACTCTTAAACTTGCAGAAGAGGTTGATGTCCTACGGGATATCGCTGAAGGCCTTATGGAGATCTATCTAACCAACCTGTCAAATAACACAAATGAAATTATGAAAGTCTTAACATTAATTGCAGTAATATTTATTCCTCTATCATTTATTACCAGTTTTTACGGTATGAATTTTGAATATATGCCAGAGTTGCATCATTCACTTGGATATCCAATAGTTATTGTCACTATGGCCCTCGTTACAATCTCAATGATATTATTTTTTAAAAAGAAAAAATGGTTATAAGTAAAACCTGATAACTAATAAAAAAATGAACCAAATATTTTTTTACTGGTAATAATAGAATTATCCACATTATCGTGGCATTCGCACATATTGATTCGTGATTTTAGATGGTTTAAACTAAATTTAACGTGAAAATATTCCTTTTTAATTCGCCTGGTATGTGGAATTTCACAGACTAATCCAATGTTTATTTCTGAATCATCAGGTACCTAACTTGTAAATGAATCAAAATTCGTTTGATTATTAAGAGTAAATCCTCTATAATGAGCAATAATTTATAAATTTCCGTATAATATCTCATAGATGCCATTTTCATTTTTGTAAAACCTTAAACAAAAATATGCGAACGCCAAGATTTTAGTATAATGGTAAAAATTGCATCAAATATTAACATGAAACAAATAAAATTCAGAATATGTATTACTAATAAGAAACATTACAATTAGTATCGTCTAAACTTATTTGTTAATATAAAAGGTTCATTTCTCTTTGCGAAATATGATTCTGCAAAGAAATAGACAGACATAACTATACTTGTCAATGAAGCAATAAGCATTGGTAGCACATTTGTTTTATCAGGATCATTTAATGAAATAAGAATAATAAAAATCCCTAGTAAAAACAGACATAACCCGTCAAACAAATAAACAAGCCATTCATATTTATCCACATTTATGATGGTCATGCATGTAACTCCATATCTAACTATCTACTAATAAAGTTATCACTAAATGGTAACAAACAATAATAAAAAAGAATTACTACAATCACATTTGTAAACAATAGCA
>Ga0265594_1000508_pt1 | contig 31987 bp, 30 predicted proteins | sample saktaG_11_FD_190147 | JGI IMG/M metagenome (GOLD analysis project Ga0265594, IMG submission 190147) | Saline water microbial communities from Sakinaw Lake, British Columbia, Canada - sak_2011_5_24_80m | ecosystem: Environmental > Aquatic > Non-marine Saline and Alkaline > Saline ... | reverse complement strand
TAATTATTGGCTTTATAATCTTAGTATTATTTTTGGCTTTTCTTTTATATCTTGTTTTTTTCAAAAAACCGGCAGTTGTAGAGCCAGTAGAAGAACCCCCGATAGAGATTCTGCCACGATTGCCAGTAATCCCTAATGGGGACTGTCCCCTTCTTCTGCCCTTTGCAAACCCTTTCTGCGAACGGGCTTTAAGCAACATTTTCCGATTTGGCAAAAAACTGACCAAAAATACAGAGCAAATTCCCATTTGGGGATAAATTATTGATAATTGATAACTAATCATTTTTATGAACGCGAAAACTAAAAAAATTTTAATAATCATTGGCTTTATAATATTAGTATTAATTCTAGCTTTTCTTTTGTATCTTGTTTTTTTTAAAAAACCAGTAGTAATAGAGCCAGAAGAAGAACTCCCGACAGAAGTTCTGCCCCGCTTGCCAGTGAGCAGAGAAGATTGGGAGAGAATGACTGTTAGCGAGAGAATTCAACAAGATTTGCCTCTTGTTGAGTGGCCAGAAGAGGATTTAGCGCCGATGGAGACAATTTCTACAGAAGCAGAGGTAATTGTTGCTCAAATTGATGAAGTTGCTCAAGGCCGAAAAACTTGGGTAAGCCCAGTAGTTATAGATCCAGTTAAAGGAGCGACCCTTAGCGCTAGTGGAGATAATAGTATTTATTATGACCCTAAAACAGGTTATTTCTATGAGACAGATTATTTGGGTAATAAAACTTTAATGAGCAACCAAGTTTTTTATAATGTGCAGGACATCAATTGGGCTCCTAGCAAGGATAGGGCAATTATTGAATATCCAGATGGATTTAAAGTGATGTATGATTTTAATAAAAAAAAGCAATATACTTTGCCCAATAATTGGGAAGATTTTTCTTGGGACCCAGCTGGCAATAGAATTGCCTTTAAGGCAACTAGCAGATATCCCGAAAACAACTGGCTTTCTATTTCTTTGGCTGACGGTAGCCAAGCTAAGCCTATTGAACATTTAGGGGATAATGCTGACAAAGTGACCATGAGTTGGTCTCCAAATAATCAGATTATAGCTTTTTCAGCTACTGGTAGCCCGCGTGGAGCATGGGAACAAGAAATGCTTTTAATTGGTCAAAATAACGAGAATTTTAAATCTTTAATTATTGATGGTCGTGATTTTGAACCACAATGGTCTCCCCAGGGAAATAAACTTGTTTATAGTGTTTACTCAGCAGAATTTGATTATCAGCCTCGTCTTTATCTTGTTAACGGCCAGGTGGATAATCCAGGGGCTAATAAAAAAGTTCTTAATTTAACAACATGGGCCCATAAGTGCGCTTTTAACAATAATGGTAGCATTCTCTACTGCGCGGTTCCAAAGGAATTGCCAGAAGGTGCTGGATTAGTTAAAGAATTAGCAGATGGAATTAGAGATGATTTTTATAAGATTGATGTAGAGACGGGTCGTGTTTCTTTTTTGGCCGAAGGAGCTATGGGCGGATATAATGTTGAAAGTATTTATGTTTCTGAAGATGAGGATTATTTATATTTTACTGATGTAGATAGCCAGCGTTTAAGGCAGATACAACTTAAGTGAAGTCATATTATGGGGACTGTCCCCTTTTCTTGCGTCCCGCAAACTCGCTTTTGATGCGTGTTTCAGCTCTATTTTTCAAATTCCGCATGATTTTGACAATTTTTTAAACTTGGCGTGATTTGACGCAATTCCAACAATCAACAATCAACAATTAACGGATGAGTGTATTTATTTGTTCAAAATGTGGTAGTCAGTTCCCTAAATGGTTGGGACAATGCCCAGAATGTGGTGCATGGGGATTAATTGCCGAGCAAAGCTCGGCTAATTTAGTTGAAAAAAATAAAAAGATTTCTGGCAAAGATGGTTTAATAAAATTTAACCAACCAGAAAATCAAATTTTTGTAAAATTAAAAACAAAAATAGAAGAAATAGACAGAGTTCTTGGAGAAGGCATGGTTCCTTCTTCTTTAATTTTATTAGGGGGCCAGCCAGGAATTGGTAAATCAACATTAGCCCTTCAGGTTGCTGGCCAGTTTTCTGACCATTCAGTTTTCTATATTAGTGGCGAAGAGTCGGTTTTGCAGGTTCATTCCAGGATTAAACGTTTAGGAGTCAAAACCACTAATTTAAGATTTTTGGGTGAAACAGATATTGATGTTATTGTTTCCACAATTAAAAAAAATAAACCTCGCTTAGTTGTTGTTGATTCTATTCAAACTGTTTCATCTCATCTTTTGCCTTCGGTGGCCGGAAGCGTTAATCAAATTCGTGTTGTTGTCTCCAAATTAAGAGAAGTGGCTATAGCCACTAAATCAGTTGTTCTAATTATAGGACAAGTAACAAAAGAAGGCTCAGTAGCTGGGCCAAAAACATTGGAACATTTGGTTGATGTTGTTCTTTATCTTGATGGTGATGCTAATCAGCATTTTCGTTTTTTAAGGGCAGCCAAAAATCGTTTCGGCTCAACCCAAGAAATTGGCGTTTTTGACATGAAAGAAAAAGGATTAATAGAGGTAAAGAATCCTTCAGAAATTTTTTTAGCAAATCGCAATTCAGAAACCAGTGGATCAATTATAACTTCTATTATTGAGGGTCGCAGGTCTTTTTTGGTTGAAGTTCAGGCCTTAGTTTCCAGAACTAATTTTGGTCATCCTCAGAGAAAGAGTAGTGGTTTTGACTTAAATCGTTTAAGTCTTCTGACTGCAGTTTTAATCAAAAGGATTAAATTGAACTTAAGCAATCAAGATATTCATATTAATATTGCTGGTGGTTTGAGAGTTAAAGAACCGGCCATTGATTTAGGAGTTTCTTTGGCTATAATTTCTGCCTTCAAGAACAGGCCCATTGGACGGGATTATGCTGTTTTTGGGGAGGTTGGGTTAGCTGGGGAAATCAGGAGCGTTGCTTTTCCAGAGAAAAGAATACGAGAGTGTTTAAAGATGGGACTTACTAAAATAATTTGTCCATTAGATACGAAATTTTTTGATAAGAAGAAAATCCTTCCAGTCAGAAACCTAAAGGAAGCAGTATTAGAGTTAGAGAAGAATTCGTAGCAAGCGTTATTCTAAATGCGTTATATTGATAGATTTTTTTATTCTTTTTACCAAATCAGGATAATTTTTTATGGCTTTTTGGGACGCTAACCTAGTTTTTTGAACTAATTCTGTATCAGTTAATTTAGCAATTTTTAAGGAATTCAAAAAACCAGATTGTTCAGTGCTAAAAATTTCTCCAGGACCTCGCAATTCTAAATCTTTTTGAGCCAGTTCAAAGCCATTTTTTGCTTTTAACAAGGCCTCTAGCCTTTGTTTTGTTTTGGGCCCTTCATTTTCAATAAATAAAAAACAGTGAGATTGATCTGAGCCACGTCCAATTCTGCCTCGCAATTGATAGAGTTGTGCTAAACCAAAATGTTCTGCTCCTTTGATAATCATTATTGTAGCATTGGGGACATCAATACCAACCTCAACTACGGTAGTGGAAATCAAAATTTTAGTTTTATTGGAGTTAAAGTCCTGCATAATTTTTTCTTTTTCTTCGTTTTTTAATTTTCCATGAATGAAATCAATTTTTAAGTCAGGAAAAATATCTTGGGATAATTTTTCATATTCTTCTTTAACAGATTTTGTTTCTAAACCGTTAATTTGCTTATATTTTGAGGTTAATGGGGCGGAAGAATTAATTAATGGGCAGATAACAAAAGCTTGCCTGCCTTTGGCAATTTCTTCTCGGATAAATTGATAAGTATCTGATTTTTTGCAGGATTCAACAATTTTAGTTATAATTTTTTTTCGTCCAGGAGGCATTTTATCAATGATTGATAAATCAAGGTCGCCGTATAATGTTAGGGCAATAGAACGAGGGATGGGAGTGGCAGTTAAGGACAGAAAATGAGCTGAAAGATTGTTTTCGTTTTGTAATTTAGTCAAATTAGAGCGTTGTTTGACCCCAAAACGATGTTGTTCGTCCACAATTGTTAAGCCGAGATTTTTAAATCTTATTTTTGATTTCGTTTTTTTTATTTTTGGTTCTATAAGGCTGTGAGTGCCGACAATAATTTTAATTTCTCCATTAGATATTTTTTTAAAGAAATTTTGTTTTGTTGTTTTAGTATTTTTTTGTGATTTAGGATTATAGACAAGAACATTTGTTCTAGTAAAAAGGCCAATTTTAACTTGAAATTTTTGCAATAAATTAGAAATATTTTGGAATTGTTGTTTAGCTAAAATCTCTGTTGGTACCATATAAGCAACTTGATAATTATTTAGAACAGCATTGAGGCAAGATATAATAGCTACTATTGTTTTTCCACTGCCTACATCTCCTTCTAATAAACGGTTCATTCTGCTTTCTTTTTTTATATCATTAATAATTTCCCAAGATGCCTTCCTCTGTCCGTCGGTTAATTTGAAGGGCAGGCCCTTAACAAATCTTTTTGTTTCTTTTAGTTTGAATTCAATTGAAGGGGCCTTTTCTTTCTTTATTTTCTCACGGATAATTTGATTTTTTAATTGAAGCAAAAATAATTCATTAAACTTTAAACGTTGTTGGGCTTGTTCTAATGTTTTTTTATTTTCAGGAAAATGTATTTGCTTAAGAGCAAAAGACAGATTAACAAGTCGGTATTGATTTTTAATAGATATAGGAAGCCAATCTTCTATATTATTGCCGGTTTTTAAGGCCCGACTTATTAAAAAACGGATTTGTTTTTGGGTTAGACTGGTGGTAGTAGGGTAGATAGGTACTAAACGACCAGTATGTATTGGCCTTTGATTGGCGCAAATCTCGTAAGAAGGATTTATTAACTGTAGGCCGTGATTAGCATTGTCAATTTTTCCAGCTAAATATATTTCTTGTCCATGTTTTATAGTTTTGGTCAGAAATCCTTGATTAAACCAAACAACTTGCAATGACCCAGTTTTATCAGAAACAATTGCTTCAGTTAATATCATTTTTTTTCTCAAAGAACGACGATTAGCAATTAAATTAACTTTGGCTTTAATAGTGCCAGTTTTTTGGGTTTTGAACTCTTCAATAGTTAATATTTGACTATAATCTTCGTAGCGAAAAGGATAATGCGACACCAAATCTTTAATAGTTTCAATACCTATTCTTTTCAATTGAGTTGCAGTTGTTTTGCCCACTCTATTTAATTCAGAAACAGGCATTTTAAGATTATTCATATCGTTGATTTTATCATAATTTGACTTTTTGGCAATTTAAGGGTATACTGAAAAAAGATATTCTTTGCTATATTTTTAAAAAGGAGAGGTGCCTGAGTGGTTTAAGGCTTTTTAAAAATTTACTTGTTTTTATTTAACAGATATGATAGAATGGAATAATGGTAAAGTCGTTAATAGAGAAAGGTAATAAAAGAGTTATTTTTCCTTCTGGTAAACAGCAGCAATTTTTATTAATGGCAAAAAAAAAGTTGGGTATCCAGTGGCTCTCGTTTGCAGATGAAATAAAAATACACAAAAGAACGCTTAATGATTGGAAGAGAGAAAAATATTCAATGTCTTTGGTGGCAATAAAAAAGATTTGTAGATTGGCAACGATAAAAATGCCAAAAAATGTTGAAATCAAGAATCCTTTTTGGTATGTTTATAAGGGTGCTCATGCGGGAGGTGTTGCAGTATATAAAAAATATGGCCATATTGGAGGAGACCCAAAATATCGGAAAAAGAAATGGCATGAGTGGTGGGAGAATACAGGAAAATATAAGACACATTCTATTATTGGAGTGTCCAAGCCAATTAAGAGGCCACGTTTTTCACAAGATCTCGCTGAATTCGTTGGAATTATGTTGGGAGACGGTGGGATATCTAAGTATCAACTAAACATTACCCTTCATCGTTTTGATGACGAAGAGTATTCTAGATTTATTGTTGCTTTGATAAAAAAGCTGTTTGATGTTCCTGTCGGTGCGTATTATAGAAAGAAGGAACTGTCAGTGAGTTTTATTATTTCACGAATTGAACTAATTCGTTTTTGTGTTGACAAGCTTGGACTTAAGCAGGGCAATAAAATAAAACAACAAATAGATATCCCAGACTGGGTTAAGCAGGATAAATTATATTCAATTGCTTGCGTTCGTGGCCTTATTGATACTGACGGATCTGTTTTTACACACAAATATAAAGTAAACGGAAAGTTTTATAAGTATAAAAAATTAGCTTTTACAAGTTTTTCTAAACCACTTCGTCATTCTGTGTTTAGTATTCTTGAAAGCAATGGAATAAAACCAAGGTTAGCGCGAGAGAGGGATGTGCGAATTGATAGTATTGCGAATGTGAAAAGATATTTCGAAATTTTTAATCCCCATAATCCAAAGCACTTAAATAGATACACTGTATAATATTAAGTTTTATTATTAAATCTGGAGAGGTCGGATAATGGTATTCCACCAGTTTGCTAAACTGGCGTCCACAAGGACTTGCGGGTTCGAGCCCCGCCCTCTCCGCCAGTTAGTAAGACAAAACGAAGTGGATTAGTTAGTAGAAAGATTATCGCGGGTTCGCCGAGTCATTCGACTCGGCGTCAGGTCGGATGACCTGACGAATCCCTCTCTCTCCGCCAAAATTTGAAATAGTGTTAAAATAATACGAATTATATGCAAACAATTATTCAACAAATATCACCCTGGTTTTTTGATCACGGCATAAAAATTATTGTTATTGTTTTTGTAGCCTATCTTATTAGTCGTTTCATGGGCACTTTAATTGAAAAGTTTGTTAGAAAATTTGTTGTTTCAGATCGTTTTATTAGCAAAGAAGCAGAAAAAAAACGTGAAGATACGCTTATTAAAATTTTCTCTTCATCGGTAGGTATCCTTGTCTGGATCCTTGCTTTATTCATGGGATTGCAAGAAATTGGCATTTCTGTCGGGCCACTTCTTGCAGCCGCAGGAATTGCGGGCTTGGCTTTTGGATTTGGCGGACAGTATCTCATTCGCGACCTCATCAGTGGAATTTTTATCATAATGGAAAATCAATATCGTATTGGTGATGTTGTCTGTTTTGATAAAACATGTGGGTTGGTTGAGGCCATTAGTTTAAGAATGACCACGCTTCGAGATTTAGACGGAACAGTGCACCATGTCCCTCATGGAGAGATTAAAACAGTTTCTAATCTCTCAAAAACCTTTGCTAGGGTAAATTTAAATATCGGGGTTTCTTACAATTCCAACCTAGAAAAAGTTATTTCAGTCGTAAATAAAGTTGGCAATGAATTAGCAGAAGATGAAATATGGAAAAATCAAATTATAAAATCTCCGCAATTTCTGCGAGTTGATGATTTTGCGGATTCCGCTATTATTATCAAGATTCTAGGAGAGACTAAACCACTAAAACAATGGGATGTAACAGGAGAGCTAAGAAAAAGGATAAAAATTGCTTTTGATAAAGAAGGTATTGAAATTCCATTTCCGCAAATGGTCATTCATCAAACAAAGTCTTAAAGAATTTATCGCCAAACCGAGCGAAGCTCGTAGTTACGTTAAAAACGGAATGAAAGATTTGAAATCGTCCAACCCGGGTGAAATCTGTTTGAATTTTTTCGAACACCGCCACGCTTAGCGCAAAGTTGAGTTTGGGTCCTGTGTGGTTTTGAAATAATAAGCGTTTCTTTGTATAATCGTATAATGGAGAGGTCGGATAACGGTTCATTCCACCGCTCTTGAAAAGCGGCGTCCGCAAGGACATGTGGGTTCGAATCCCACCCTCTCCGCCATCCTTCGCTCCTCGCTAACGCTCGGAGCTTCGGACGGCAAAGCCACACGCTAAGAATTTCGCCATTATTTATTTTTTAAATATGAAAATTAAAGCCACAAAAGAACAAATAGAAGATTTATTGACTCGAGGAGTTAATGAAGTAATTGATGTTGGCCATTTACGAAAATGTTTATCCTCAGGAAAAAAATTAAGAATAAAATTAGGCATTGACCCCACTAGTCCCAATATTCATTTAGGACGAGCAGTAACGCTTTTAAAATTAAAAGATTTTCAAGATTTGGGACATCAGATTATATTTATAATCGGTGATTTTACCGGAGAAATAGGAGATACTTCTGACAAGGAAAGTGAGCGACCTATGCTTTCGGAAGAAGAAATTAAGAGAAATATCAAAACATATATTAAGCAAGTTGGAAAAATTTTAGATACCGATAAAACAGAAATACATTTCAATTCTAAATGGTTGAAAAAGATAGGATATGCAGAAATAGGGAAACAGGCAAATCAATTTTCTCTAGCCGAGTTTATTGGACGAGAGAATATAAGAAAAAGATTAAAGCTTGGTAAAAGAATTTCTCTAAGAGAATTATTATATCCTCTAATGCAAGGATATGATAGTGTAGTTGTAAAATCAGATTTGGAAGTAGGAGGCACTGACCAAAGATTTAATCTTTTGGCTGGACGAACCTTGCAATCACATTATAAACAGCAACCACAGGACATTTTAATGATGAATCTTATTTTAGGTCGAGATGGACGAAAAATGAGTTCCAGTTGGGGAAATACTATAAATATTTTTGATGAGGCAAATGATATGTTCGGCAAAGTAATGAGTATCCCAGACGAGCTGATAATAAGCTATTTCGAGCATTGCACCAGAATTCCCATTAAACAAATTAAACAATATTTAGAAGAATTAAAAAGGGATAGGATTAATCCTCGGAACATTAAAGTAGAATTAGCAAAAGAGATCACTGGGATTTATTGGGGTAAAATTAAAGCCCAAAAAGCTCAAGAAAATTTTAATTTAATTTTTCAAAAAAAAGAAATTCCAGATGAATTATTAGAACAGAAGTTAGCAAATAAAAATATAGTGGATGTTCTTGTTGTGGCTAGTTTGGCCCAAAGTAAGGGCGCAGCGCGACGTTTAATAAAACAAAAGGGCATTAAAATAAATGGGAAAGTTGTTGAATCAATTGACAGAATAGTCAGAAAAGGAGATATAATTCAAAAAGGGAAGAGGTATTTTTTGAAAATCGTTTAATATGCCCGCAGAAAACAAAATAAAGAAAATAATAGACATCGCTTTAGAAGCCCTGTGGCTGGCGATTATTTTTTTTATTCCTGTTTTTTTTCTCCGTCAATGTCATAATATTTTTGAAATTCCCAAAAATATTCTTTTTCAAATTCTGACCGAGATATTGTTGTTTTTTTATATAGTTAAAATTATTCTTTTTCCTAGAAACAGAGATAGGTGGGCGAAAATCAAGAGTTTTTGGCCTGCCTTTGTTTTTATTCTTATTTTGGGTATTTCTACAATTTTTTCCCAGGTTAAATGGTTTAGTTTCTGGGGGTCATGGGAGAGAAGAATGGGTTTTCTGGCTTGGTTGCACTTTTTTGTTTTTTCGTTAATTCTGTTTTTAAACCTTAAAAGTAGAAAACAGATTTACCGTATATTAATTAGTATTATATTTTCTTCAATTTTAGTTGTTTTTTACGGCCTAATACAATCACAAGGTTGGGATATTTTTGGTTGGACCTATGACCCTTTTGCGCGTGGGAGAATTTTTTCTACTATTGGTCAGCCAAATTTTTTAGGTTCTTGGCTCTTGTTGATTTTGCCCATTCCATTAGTTTTTCTATATCGCCGAAGCTTTAAAACTAAAATATTGTCTCTTTTCCTCTTTTTACTTTTGTTATATACCTTGTTTCTTACTAAATCGCGAGGAGCAATGGTTGGCTTGATTTTCTTGTTTGGTTTTTTGTTTTTTATGTGGATTTGGAAAAAAAACAAGAAATTAATAATTATTCCTATTCTTTGTTTTCTTTTTATTCTTTTATTACTTTTTTTTAGCCAAACTAATGTTCAAAAATCTAATGAATCGCCTGTTTCTTTGCCTTTTTTGGCGAGAATCCAAAGTTTTACTAGTTTACAAGAAGCCGGACAATATCGACTTGAACATTGGCGGGCTAGTTTAGATTTAATAAAGCAAAGGCCAATTTTTGGTTATGGAATAGCAACTCAACGCTTTAATTTCCCTAAATATTACCAACCAGAATTTGCTGTTTACGAAAAACCTAATATTTATCTTGATTACGCGCATAATGACATTTTAGATATATTATTATCAGCAGGATTCTTTGGTTTAATTAGTTATTTAATGTTGATCATATATGTTTTTGCTAGGGGATGGAAATATTTTTTAAATAAATCAGAAAAGTCAGATTCCCAGATAATAGTTTTGGTATTAATGGCTGGTTTGTTTGGTTATTTAACATCGATATTGTTTTCTTTTCATGTTATGTCCACTCTTCTTTATTTTTGGGTTTTTTGTGTTTTAATTATTGTTCTATCTCAACCTTCTCGTATCATTTTGAAGAAATCTAATCAAGGAAAGGAGCTCAACTTAACTTCCTTTAAAAGTTTGTTGATTATTTTCTTTTTACTTCTGATTATTGGCTCTATTTATTTTTTCAATTTTAAATTATTGTTATCCAGCTCTTTTTTAATGGAGGCCCGAAAGGCTAAGGCAAATAACGATTGGACAGAAAGCATTTCTCAGCACGAAAGGGCAATATATTTTAGTAAATCAGATCCTTATTTCCGTCAAGAATTTGGTTTGACCTTGTATCAATGGGCGCGCTTGTCTTCTGCTAGTCAACGACAAAGATTAGAATGGATAAACACGGGTATTCAAAATATAAGGGCAATTCCAGAGAAAACAAGCCCCATTGAATCTTTGGTGTGGTTGCCATGGTTGATGACCGTTAAGGCCGAGTTAACCCAAAAAGAATCTGATTTTGATGAAGCAGAAAGATATTTTCAAAAAGTAGCAAATTTTACCCCTCAAACAGCTTTGATTTACAATAAATGGGCTGAATTGAAAATTGCCAGACAAGATGATGAAGGGGCGATAGAAATGGCCAACAAAGCTCTGTCACTTTATCCAGACCTTTCTCATCCTCATTTAAATCAGGAGCATTTACAAAACATTACAGAAGAAATAGCTTTGGTTCATATGAATTTGATTAGAGTTTATAAAGAACAACAAAAACTAGATGAAGCGCTTGACTATTGTTCCAAATCCATTTATCTTATAGTTAAGGCTTTTCCGTCACCATATCCTTCATTTTTAGTTTATTTTTATCAACAAATGATATTTATCTTTCAAGAGAAAGGAGAGAATGATATGGCTCAATTTTGGACCAATCATCTTAATTCTTTAAGTTTTGTTAATTTTTAATTAAAAATATTTTATGACTCGTCCAAAAACAGAACAAATAAAAGACCCTATTTATGGACGTCTTCTTTTAGGTTGGACGTTTCCTGAATATGCTCGTCACAAAAGAAATTTTAAGTGGCATTTGTTAATTTCTTTGGTTTTAGCTTCTGTTATTTTTTATTCTTTCCTAACTGGTAATTTCCTTTTTGTAGTTTTTTTAATTCTATTTGCGGTCATAATTTTCTCTTCTGACCATCGTTCTCCAAGCAAGGTCTCTTTTGATATTTTTGAAGATGGCATTAAGCTTGGCGAGAACAAATTTTATGCTTGGTCAGATATTAAAAATTTTCATTTAGTATATCAACCCCCGCAAGTAAAAAGGTTGTATATTGATCTAAAAAATGCGTTTTTATCTGACTTATCTGTCCCATTAGGAGATAAAGATCCTTTAAAAATTAGAAAAATACTCAAAGAATACTTAGAGGAGGATTTAGACAGAGAAAACGAGACTTTGATGGATCGCTTGAATCGTTGGTTGAAGATATAAACTTTTGCCCCTGTAGCTTCCTCCTGCGCTCAAATTTGCATTTGAGCTCCGGAAGGACAAGCATCAATATTAAAGCGTCTACTTGCGCATCGTAGCTTTGATGTAAATCAAAGCGAAGTTGTGCCCCTGTAGCTCAATGGATAGAGTGTATCCTTGCGGAGGATAAGACCCAGGTTCGATTCCTGGTAGGGGTATTTTAATATTGAGGAACTCGGTTAATATTGAGGAACTCGGTTCCTCAATATTTTTGTATAAAAAAATACCGCCCTAAAGCGGTTTTTTGTATTGTGGGGGACTACGGGACGATTTTTAGAAATTGAGTAATTATTTTTTGTTTTCAAGTTTTTCTAATGCTATAAACATAGCCATCTGAGAAACACCAAAAATAATCGATAACTGAGAAGCTAATAATTGGTTTAATGTTTCTTTCGAGACCGATTCTATTTTAGATAATAATTCTGCATCCAATGACTCTAATATTTGATTCCCTTCAAGTTTCAATCTGTCTTCTGGTATAAGAAGGTATCCCGCAAAAATATCAGCTTGCTTGTCAATTCTTTTAATATTTTTCTGATAAGATTCTTTTTCTTGAATGTTGTAAAGGTCTTCCCAATCTTTTATTTCGAATTTTTTATAAACATCTTTATGTAAAACAAAATGCCCGATTTCGTGGGCATAAGAAAATCTTAATCTATTTTTTTGCGTTTCGTCAGAATAATTATTTTCATCAACGTAAATAGATTTAAAGTCAGATGTTATTAACATGTCTATTCCCTGGAGGTATTTTAGCCCTGGCGATGGAACAATACACATTCTTAGCTTCAACTCTATAGCATCTTCCATTTTTACAGGAATTGAATTGTCTGAGAATTTAATTCTAAAGCTATTCGCTATTTTTTCAATTTTCTCGTCACTAAGATACGGGATTTCCATCTAACTTTTTCTGATTAATTTTATTAATTCTTCTATATCTTTTTTAGTCATCTTTCCTTTTTTTATGGATCTAAAAAAAGCTGGCAGACATTCTGTAATATTTTCTTCTTTCATAATGTCGGACGGAATCAAGCCTTGTGCTACTTGTGCATCGCTTATGAATTTTTCGATTTCTACAGTATTTGTTAATTCTAATGCTTCGGCCCATTTATTTAGTATTTTTTCATTAGATGGGGGAGGGATTCTGCCCCTTTCTATTTTACTCCAATTACTTGGGTCATAATCTACTTTTCTACACATTTTTCTAAGAGTTAATTCTCTATTAATCCGCAATTCTTTTAGTTTTTGACCAAATTTTTGTAAATTTTTGTTTTTCATAATTTTTTAATTAGTTGATCTTGACCCTTGTGGTAAAATAATACCACAAAGACAAGGAATCTACAACACTTAACCCGTTGATAACTTTTTGTATAAAAAAAAACCGCTGAAAGCGATTTTTTGTATTATTAAATGGCGGGGTTTAGGGGACGATTTCAGAACTATGTATTGGGAGGAAGCAAGCAATCAGTTGATGGGAAAAAATGGGAATTTTTTTTATTCATTTTTTCAGAGATTTCTCTTGCGGAGATCTAATGGTTGAAAATAAGATCGACGTGCGCGTCTAGTAATGTCACTTAATTTTTTTAGATTCTCTGATATAGACCCCCTAAAGAAGACTGTTTCTATTTTTTTATTAAACACCTTTATACTTTCAATAGCACTAATGAAATCCCCATCATTAGAAATAAGAATAGCCGTGTCATATTTGTTAAGTGCTGCTTCTGTTACCATATTAGTTGCAATTTGTGTATCTATATTTTTTTCACGTAGAGCGCCCCTTATGCCTTTAAGATCGCCATATTTAACTTCTACTAAAGGTAATTTTTCGATAGCGGAATAATATTTATTAGTTATATTGTATTTTTCTTTATGCTCTTCGTCCTCTTCTAATAAATATACTGGCGGATGAACGCAATAGAATTTTACGGAAACTAATTTTCTGTTACCAGATAGTTTCTGCGCAAGCTTAAGTGGATTGTAAAAAGAAATCCACTTATAATCAATTTTTTTTATGCGTTGAATGTTTCTGAACACATTACTATTGTCTATAAAGACGGCAATTCTTTGGAGATTCATATATTATATTATTTTAATATCATTTAGTGTAATGCTTATATGCAAAAAAACAAGAGGCCTTACAGCCTCTCGTTGCTTACCATTGCCGAAGCATATGATAAGGGTTTCTTGTTATTTAGTATGACACCAATATTTATTATTGTAAATATATACTGTGGATAACTTTTTAAGACAAAATTAAATAAAAAATAGAGTAAATAACTCTATTTTAAGGTAGTGGCGGTCCGGACGGGACTCGAACCCGCAACCTTCTGCGTGACAGGCAGATGATCTAACCAATTGATCTACCGAACCATTTCAGAGATTTTGATGAAGATTTCTGGATAATGTTCTGCAAGTTGAGCTAAGATTTTGCGGTCTATTTCAATCTTATTTTTCTTTAAACCAGCAATAAATTTAGAGTATGTTGATTTGTTTCCCCGACAAGCAGCATTGATTTTAATTTGCCAGAGTCGTCTCATGGTTCTTTTTTTGTTTCGGCGATCGCGATAAGCATAAACACCAGCCTTTTTAACAGCAGTTTTTGCTAACTTTATTTTACTTTTTCGTCCCCCACGATATCCCTTGACTGCTTTTAGCAGTTTTCTTCTTTTTTTGAGATGAGCTTTTCCTCTTTTAACTCTTGGCATATGTGTTAGTTGATTAGGTAATTGGTTAATTGGGGATTGGGATTATAATACATAGATCCTGATTACCTAAGTACCCAGGCACCCGATTACCCAATCTACAGATTTTGTTTAAGTGTTTTTCTGAAACCCTTGCTAAGCAATTTTCGTTTTCTTTTATTTTTAGTTACTTTTCGCGATTCTTTGGCATTAAAATGGTTTTGCCCACAAGTCATGTGCAAAAATTTTTCATTTTTAGTTTTTTTTACCCTTTTGGATATTGCCTTACAAGGTTTGTTCATCTTTGTTATTTTTTACTAATTAATACTGTCAATCTGTTTCCCTGTTTTTTTATTTTTTGTTCTATCTGAATATTTTCTCCTAACATATCTATAAATTCTTCGGTTAATTTTTGAGCCAACGGGAAGTGCGCTTTTTCTCTTCCGCGCAATATCATTTCAATCTTTACTTTATTCCCCTTTTCCATGAATTCGCATGCTCTTTTCACGCGAAAATCTAGATCGTGTTTTCCTATTCTTGGAGTTAAACGTATACCTTTAATTTCATTAATTTTTTGTTCTTTCTTTTGATGTTTTTCTTTCTTTTTGAGGTCGTATTTAAGGTGGCTAAAGTTTAAAATTTTGGCTATAGGTGGATTGGCCTGCGGGCTAATTTCAACTAGGTCTAATTCTTTATCTCTAGCCATTTCCAACGCTTTTTCTGTTTCAATAACATCTAAATGTTCCCCTTTCTCGTTTATTAAACGAACCTGGGGAGCAGTTATTTTATTGTTTACGCGGTAATATTTCAATTTTTTAAATTTAAATGTTTTTTAGAGAAAGCCACCCCCGATCCACTTTTAAGATACTTTTCAAATTTATACGCATTAATTTTACTAGCAAATGCGCAATACCAAATTAATTTGTACGGTTTTTTACTTGAGGTAGATTTGACTTGTCCAGAGTTGTGATTCTTGATTCTTTGTTTTAGGTTAGTTGTAATTCCCGTATATGGACTATTGTTTTTGGTGCCTTGGAGAATGTAAACATAATGCATAGAATGGGAGTTATTCCTCCTTCGCTAAAGCTACGGAGGACATCCTTCGTTTTGTGTCATCAAAAGCGATCGATTAATAATAAGTGGCCTTGCCATCCGAAGCTCCGAGCATGAGCGAGGAGCGAAGGATGGTGGAGATGGCGGGTACTTCCCCCGCGTTCGCAGGAATTAAGACAAAAATTTCTACCTTTATAGTTCAATTGATTTCTTGATTAAAGATTAAAATTGAACAAATTCCTTTAATCACAGCCCGATTTAATACAACCATTCTATTCGGGCGACAGATTGGTCGTTTTCCCGCTGATAATACATCAAATTTTTTAGCAGGATTCAAAAATTTGATGGCTGTTGCTTTTTTAAGCTCTAGCAAAATTGAAGGCTGGAATGCTTAGCATTTGCCTTACTTTAGCAATTAGTTTGCCATTTATTTTGTTTTAGAGAACTAACGCGTCTCTAAGGTGTACGAAAGGCTTGTTTTCGTCGCAATTTTCTCGCGTCGATTATAAGACATCCCCTTATAACACATTAAGGATACAGTTTTTAATCAGAATGTCAATTATTTTTTGTCGTCTTTGTTGGTTAATTTAGCCTGAACATTGGCAGGGGTCGGAACATAATGGTCAAATTCCATATTAGAACTGCCACGCCCCTCGGTTACTGACCTTAAAGCAGTGGTATAACCAAACATTTCAGATAAAGGTGATAAGGCATGAACTATTTTTACCTGGCCCCTGTCTTTTGTTTCTTGAATTTGGGAGCGGCGGGAATTAAGATCCCCAATAACATCTCCCATAAACTTTTCAGGAACCACTACTTCCAATTTCATTATTGGTTCTAATAAAGCAGGGTTTGCTTTCTTAACTCCATCTTTGACCGCTCGTGTAGCAGCGATTTTAAAAGCTGCTTCCGAGGAGTCCACGTCATGAAAAGAACCATCATAAACAGTAACTTTCATATCTACCAAAGGATAACCAGCTAAGGCGCCTTCAGACATAGCCTGAATAACTCCTTTTTTAATGGCTGGAACGAATTCTCTAGGAATAGCTCCGCCTTTAATTTTATCTATAAATTCAAATCCTCCGCCTCTTTCTTTGGGCTCAAGCTCTAACCAGCAATGTCCGTATTGTCCGCGTCCTCCTGATTGATGAATATATTTTCCTTCACTTTTAACAGTAGTGGTAATAGTTTCTTTGTAGGCAACTTGAGGCTGACCAACATTAACATTGACATTAAATTCTCGCTTTAAGCGATCAACAATAATTTCTAGATGGAATTCTCCCATACCCGAAATAATAGTTTGTCCTGTCTCTTCATCTGTTTTTACTCTGAAAGTTGGGTCTTCTTCTACCAATTTGGCAATAGCTAGTCCCATTTTTTCTTGGTCTAATTTTGTTTTTGGCTCAATAGCAACAGAAATAACAGGATTAGGAAAGCTGATAGATTCTAGAATAATAGGATTATTAACATCGCAAAGCGTATCACCAGTGGTAGTGTTTTTTATACCCACAATGGCGGCAATGTCTCCTGCTGAAACCTGATCAATTTCTTTTCTTTGGTTAGCGTGCATTTGGACAATTCGCCCCACTCTTTCTTTGTTTTTGGTTGTAGTGTTTAAAACATATGACCCTGAAGTTAGGGAGCCAGAATAAACCCTGAAATAGCACAATCGTCCAACATAAGGGTCTGTGGCTATTTTAAAAGCTAGGGCGGCGAATGGTTCTTTTTCGTCAGCCATACGAATTGATTTTTCTTCAGTTTTGGGGTCAATTCCTTCTACTGGAGGAACATCTAATGGCGAGGGAAGATAAAAAGAAATAGCATCCAAAAGGGGTTGAATTCCTTTATTTTTTAGGGCCGAACCACAAAGAATAGGCACTATTTTTCCTTTAATAACAGCTTGCCTTAATAATTTTCTTAGAATTTTTAAATCTGGTTCTTTGCCCTCTAAATATTCATGCATTAATTGTTCGTCGCCCTCAATAATAGCCTCTATTATTTCAGTTCTATATTTTTCTATTTTTTCTTTTAAATCTTCTGGAGCATCTTTTATTTCTACTTCCATTCCCATTTCATCCGAATATATGTGCGCCTTGCGAGTAAATAAATCAACAATTCCCTTAAAATTTGTTTCTGATCCTATTGGTAATTGCAAAGGATGAGCATTTTTAGTTAAGCGTTCATAAATAGATTCTAGGTCGGCATAAAAATCAGCGCCAGTGCGATCCATTTTATTAACAAAACCAATTAGTGGTATTTCAAATTTTTCAGCTTGATGGTAAACGGTTTCAGACTGTGGCTCAACTCCCGCTACTCCATCAAAAACAACTACTCCTCCATCTAAAATACGCAAAGATCTCTGGACTTCTGCAGTAAAATCAATATGGCCAGGAGTATCAATAATGTTAATTTTAGTATTCTCTCCGCTTGAGTTAGACCAGAAAACAGTAGTAGCTGCGGAGGTAATAGTAACACCCCTTTCTCTTTCTTGCTCCATCCAGTCCATTTCTGCTTGACCCTCATGAACTTCTCCTACTTTATGCTTTTTGCCGGTATAATACAGAATTCTCTCACTAACGGTTGTTTTGCCAGCGTCAATATGAGCAATAATTCCAATATTGCGTACCTGTTCTAATTTATGTTCAGTAGACATATTTATATTTAAATTAAATAATTAGTAAATTGGTTATTAATAATTTTCTCCCCTTAGTAAAGAGGAGAACTTTGTTTAATAAGTCCAATTAGATATCAAAAGATTTTTGGTAATGAATTTTAATGATATCTAGCAAAATGAGCGAAAGCTTTATTTGCCTCGGCCATACGATGGACATCCTCTTTCTTTTTTATAGCGTTGCCTTGATTTTCTGCTGCGTCTAGAAATTCTTGTCCCAATCTTTTGAACATTGGCTTTCCTTTACGTTTGCGGGCAGCATCAATAATCCAACGGGAAGCAAGAACATATCTACGGGATTCGGTGGTTGGGGTAGGAACTTGGTAATTAGCTCCACCAACTCGGCGAGATCTTATCTCTATAAATGGAGATATATTTTCTATTGCTTTTTGAAAAATTTCCAAAGGGTCTCTTTTGGTTTTTTCTTTAATAAAATCAAAAGATTGATAAACTATTTTAGAAGCAATATTTTTTTTACCACCTTTCATAATATGATTGATGAATTTGGCTACAGGAATTGATTGGTATTTAGGATCTGGACTGATTTTTCTTTTTATGGCTTGTTTTCCTCTCATAAGTTAGTTGATTGATTGATTAGTTAATCGGGATTATAATTATCCGATTACTTAAGCGCCTGACTTTGGTTTTTTTGTACCGTATAAACTTCTGCTTTGTTTTCTACCCTCAACACCACTAGTGTCGTAGACCCCCCTAACAATATGATATCTAACGCCGGGCAAATCTTTTACTCTGCCGCCTCTAATTAGAACTACGGAATGTTCTTGCAGGTTGTGTCCAATTCCAGGAATGTAGGCAGTTACTTCCATGCCGTTAGATAACCTAACTCTAGCAATTTTACGTAAAGCTGAATTTGGCTTTTTGGGAGTTTGGGTAGTAACCTTCAGACAAATTCCTCTTAAAAATGGACGACCCTTTTTAAGGAAAGTTCTTTTTCTTTTCAAAACATTAAAATTAACCCTGAGGGCAGGGGTTTGAGATTTTTTTTTCGTTTTTTTTCTTCCTTTACGGACTAATTGATTTATGGTAGGCATACATATTGGTTAATTGGGGATTAGTTAATTAGGTAATTGGGATTTTAGAAGAAACATCTTTCGTTTCGTTCATTATAAGAATAATTTTTTGCCTGATTACCCAAGTACCCGAGCACCTAACTTATTTTACTTTATTTTTTAAAAAATGTCAATTTTTTTCTCTAAAAATGATTAGAAAATGAATGGTTGCCCCACAATAAGTTTATATATACTAAAGATTATTGGAAATATTATTTGAAAACCAAAAAAGATGAATAAGAATAAAATAAAAAATCCATATCTTTGCATTACTATTTCGTAATGTCTAAATCTGCTTGGCAGAAAAGCAAACAAAACTTTTGAACCATCTAAAGGGGGGATAGGCAAAAGATTGAAAACAGCCAAAAGGATATTGGCATAAACAATAATACTTAAAAATAAGGCAAATTGATTAAACACGGAAAATCTAATCATTAGGCCAAAAATTAAAGCAATAATTAGATTGGCCAAAGGACCAGCTAAAGCTACTAATCCTGAGCCGTGTTTTTGGTTTCTTAGGTTGTATGGGTTAAAGGGGACGGGTTTAGCATAAGCAAAAAGAAATTTTCCTCCAGAAAGTAAAAATAAAAGAATAGGCATCAAAATAGTTCCCCATATGTCAATATGAGCTAACGGATTCAATGTCAATCTACCTGCTTGTTTAGCTGTTGGGTCTCCTAGCTGATCAGCAGCCCAAGCATGAGCATATTCGTGGATAATTGCTGAGGGGATTATTACAAAAAAGAAAAAGAGTAAATTCATACACTTGTTAAATAAATTTAAAATGTTATGATAGGTACTTAGGTAATTGGGTACTTAGGTAATTAGGATCCCAATTAACCAATCCCCAATTAACCAATTAACCAATTCTTATGTCAAGACGTTGTGATATTTGTGGCCGTGGGCCCCAGACAGCTATTATCAGATCACATTCTAATATAGCGACCAAGAGACGCCAGTATGTGAATTTGCAAACTAAAAATATATCTGGTTCCAATAACCCTTTAAAAAATCTTCTTAAGGATGATAGGATTATTAAAAAGTGTTTGACAAAAAAAGCAAGTCCGTCTGAGAGAATAAATGTGGAAAACAAGAATAAAACTAAGATAAAAATTTGTACTAAGTGTTTGAAAATTTTGAAACGAGAATTGGACAAGATTTGATTTTTGGCCCTCCTTCGGGGATTAGCGCAGCGGTAGCGCGCACGTCTGGGGGGCGTGAGGTCAGGAGTTCGATCCTCCTATCCCCGACCACGCTCAGCGTGTTTGATATCGCGCTTAGTGCGACATCACGTTTAGTGTAGTTTTTGGTAGTCTTAGAGTACCGATTTAAAAATTTGTAATTAAAATTAAATTATGATTATTACAGAATCTAAACTTTACGGCATAATTAGAAGTCAGTTAAAAAAAATTGACAAAATAGGTATAGTTTCTTGTAATTCGTGCGCGAGAATATGTGGGACCGGAGGACGAGAAGGGATGGACAAGTTAGCAATAAAATTAAGAAAGGACGGATTTAATGTAGTAGACACTGATTTAATTGGTCGTCCTTGTGCTTATGATGAGTTAGAATTAAAAAAAGGAGAATTACATGGAGATACTACTATAGTTTTAGCTTGTGATGCGGGCGTTCATCTTCTAAAGAAACTTTTCCCAGGAAGAAAGATTATTTTAGGGTTAGATAGCATCGGCGTAGGAACTTGGGACAAAGAGGGAAATTTAACTTTAGTCCGAAAATTTGAATGAACCTTTAAGTTTTTGGTTGATTCTTTTTTTAATATCTTTTTCTTTTATTGACTGTCTTTTGTCATATTTTTTTTTGCCCTTTGCTATGGCAATTTCTATTTTTATAATACTGCCTTTGGTATAAACTTTTAATGGAATTGCACTTAATCCTACTATATGAGTTTTTCCGATTACTTCTTGGATTTCTTTTTTTTTGAGAAGTAATTTTCTGCTTTGAGTGGGTTCGTAATCTTGTTGGACCTGAAAAGCGGGAGGATAGGGGTCTACATGAGCATTGAGTAAGTAGACATTATTTTTGTTATCCACTATAACATAACTGCCAGCAAGGTTTATCCTTCCGTTTTTAATTGATTTCACCTCAGGTCCAGTTAGAACAATCCCAGCCTCTATGGTATCTAAAATTTCATAATCATATAGGGCCTTTTTGTTTTTAGCTATTATTTTCATTATGTTCTGTTTATTAATGGTTGATTATAGTTTACAAATTAACGCCTGTTTTGTCCACCATTCATTCGGCTTGCCCTTATGATTTTAGTTTTGTATAATATAGTAACTAAGTTCATATTAATTTATATTTATGAAGATTGGCATAGATTGTCGGACAATTTTACATCCCGAGAAAGGAGAACGCGACGGCATTGGTCATTATACCTATCAATTGGTTCGTCATTTATTAAAAATTGATAAAAAGAATACTTATGTTTTATTTTTTGACCATTCTGTTGGGCAAAGCAGGATAGCAAAATTTAAACAGAAAAATGTTTTAATTAAATTTATTCCATTTTTGCAGTATAGCAATCTAATGCCAGATAAATATGCTCATTTTTTGGTTAGCGCTGTTTTTTCTCGAGAGAAATTAGATATTCTTCATTCACCCATTCCCTGGTTGCCACGTCCTTATGTTGGCAAAACAATAATAACTGTTCATGATTTAGCGGTTTGTAAATTTTTTGAGTTATATTCTCGTCAAAAACAAGATATTCTTTTTAGAAAAAATTTACCGAGCATTTTAGAAAAAGCTAAAATGATTATCGCAGTTTCCAAATCTACATCCAAAGATTTGCAGCAGATTTTTAACATTAATCGTAAAAAAATTAAAGTTATTTATCACGGCGTTGATATAAGATTTTTTAAAAAAAATACATTATCCAAAATCAAGCAGGTTCAAAGTAAATATAAAATCAAAAAGGATTATTTGTTTTCTTTGGGCAATTTTAGTCCTAGAAAAAATGTTATTCGTATTATTTTTGCTTATGAGCGTTTAAGGAGGAAAATAGAATCTATGAAAAATAAAACCTTGCCAGAGTATCAATTAGTTTTGGGTGGGGATAAAAAAGATCCTAATTTTAAAAAAATAAAACAAGCCGTTAGGTTGTCAAAATATAAAAAGGATATTATTTTTCCGGGTTATGCCGAAGCATCTGACTTAAACGCATTGTTTGAAGGAGCAAGTTTGTTCATGTTTCCGTCTCTTTACGAAGGGTTTGGTTTTCCCATTATTGAAGCTATGGCTAAAGGAATACCAGTAATTACTAGCAACACCTCGTCTATGAAGGAAATAGCTAGTCAATCAGCGGCAATTGTTGACCCTTACAATGTTTCTGAAATAACGACTGTTGCTTATAATTTGTTGACTAATAAAAAATTATATGATAAATTTAAAGTGAAGGGAAAACTTTTAGCCAAGGAATTCAAATGGGATAAATGTGCTCGTGAAACTTTAAATTTTTATCAAAGGGCGATTAATTCTAATTAATTTTATAACTTTTAAATTATTGATTATGAGTGAAGTAAAATCAAAATTCGCAAATTCTGATTCTTTTCCATCTTCTCGAGGAAAGAAACATGGCTTAGTTGTTTTAGTTGTTGGTGTCATTGTTCTTATTGTTTTGGTCATTGCATTGACCTTTGTTTTTCTGGAACCGGCAATGAATCAAACATCCACTTCTTCTTGGTCAGCCGTTTTTTTGACTAATGGTCGAACTTATTTTGGCAAGATAAAAACAGAGAATGCAGAGTTTATAACATTAAATAATGTTTACTATTTGCAGGTTCAAGAAGTGCCACCTGTTGATGAAGGAGAAGTAGCCCAACAACAACTTTCTTTAATGAATGTAGGTGACGAAATGCATGGACCAGAAGATTCTATGAGAATAAATAAGGACCATGTTCTCTTTATAGAGAAATTAAAAGCAAATTCTTCGGTCGTTACTTCCATAGAACAACAGTTAAGCCAATAGTTATTTTGATTGAATTATAAAATGAAATTCCAACACAAAAGCATGGCATCAAGTCTTTTGAGCCTTGTTTTTGTTTTCTTGTTTTTAATATTAGTTGTTAGTTTGGTTAGCTTTTATTATTCTAACCAAGCCGACAATATAGATACAGATGACAAAGACGTTGACTTCTGGCTTCATGGTTCATCAGATTGTCATGTGGGAGAAGAATGTGTTTTTTTTATATTTATTCGCAATTCAGAGTCATGCGACTTGAATCAGGTAGAAGTATCTTTATCTTTCCCGCCTGGCTTTTCTATTAGTTCAGATGTTTTTGGTTATAAGAAAAATTCAACTAATCACTATGTTTGGCATTGGAAAGAAATAAAAAGCAAAACTTTACAGGAGATTAGAATAAAGGGTGTATTTTCGGGAGAAGCTGATTATAACTCTTTAGTAGAGGGATCTTTATATTTTAATCTGGAAGGTTTTTCTTCAGAATTTCAGGATTATTTTTCTGATTATTTGCAAGTAGAGCCATTTCCTCTTAATATTAACTTAAAAATTCCAGCTATTAGTTATAATTGGGGAGAATTATTGCCCTTGACTTTAGTTTATGAAAATAACAGCGACAAGGAGATTAAGGATTTAAAGATAAACATTTCTCTAGACAAGAATCAATATTTTGACTTAAATGATTTAGAGAAAAATTTTTGGTATTATTATCTTAGCACAGATTATCAAACTTCACTTCCTTACCTTAAGTCCAGACAATCTTTTGATTTAATGTCAAAGGGATGGGATTCAAGATTAATATCTAATTTAGTAGAAATTAAACCGGCAGACCAAGGAGCAATTGTTTTTTATTTACCTTTAGTTTCTGTTTCCCAGGCTCAAGAAAATAGATTTATTCAAGCAGAAAGCGAAATTCAAATTTTTGCTCGTGGAGACTTAGGGAATTACGAGGGCATAATTGCTCAAAGTTCTAAAATAAATTTAAAGATTGCCACTGATTTAAATTTAAACGTAGATTTGGGATATTATGATTATATCGGACAGGAACTGAAAAGAGGAGAGCTACCACTCTTGAGTGTCAATGAGAAAAGTTTTTATCGAGTTATTTGGAATTTGAAAAATGGTAGTAATACGGTTCAAGATGTTGTTATTAAAACAAAATTGCCAGTTTATATTGAATGGACTAATCAATCAGAAAGTTCCGAAGGAATTCTATCTTATAATGAATTAAACAGAGAGATAATTTGGGAAATTCCAGAATTGTCGGCTTATCAGGGTTTTTATCCCTCACCTTTATTGGAGGCGAATTTTGAAGTAGCAGTTATTCCCAAATTAGAAGATGCGGATTCAAAAATAATTCTAACAGGGGATATTTTTTTAACAGCTAAGGATAAATTTACTGACACTCCCCTAATGCAACAATTTGATTTTTTGAACACTAATTTTGTTCCTCTGCCCTAAAAAATTATTCATTTTTGCTTATCTGCTTATTATCTGTATAATATTAGTATATAATTTTTTTTAGACAAATTTTATGCCTCAATTTAATTTTGCCGAAAAAGAAAAAGAAATATTAAAGTTTTGGGATAAAGACAAGACTTTTGAAAAATCTTTGAGAAAAAAATCTCCTCAGGGCTCCTCCTTCGCTAAAGCTACGGCGGACAAGGATTTTGTTTTTTATGATGGCCCTCCTTTTGCTACTGGCACTCCTCATTATGGACATTTGGTCGCTGGTTTAATGAAAGATATTGTTCCTCGTTATTGGACAATGAAAGGATATCATGTTGAAAGAAAATGGGGATGGGATTGTCATGGTTTACCAGTTGAGAATATTGTTGAAGAAGAGATGAAAATAAAAAATAAAAAACAGATTGAAGAATTGGGTATTCATAAGTTTAATGAAACCTGTCGGAGCAAAGTTCTTGTGTATGCAGAAGAATGGAGAAAAATTATTCATCGTTTTGGCCGTTGGGTGGATATGGATAATGATTACAAGACAATGGACAAAGATTATATGGAAAGTATCTGGTGGGTATTTAAAGAATTGTGGGACAAAGGATTAATTTATGAAAGTTATAAATCAATGCATATTTGCCCAAGATGCGAAACAACCCTTTCTCAATCAGAAGTAAGTCAAGGATATTTAGATGTTAAAGATTTAGCTGTAACTGTAAAATTTGAGTTAGAGGACGAACCAGGAACTTATATGTTAGCTTGGACAACCACTCCATGGACCTTGCCGGGCAATGTTGCTTTAGCTTTGGGAGAAAATTTAAAATATGTTTTGGTTGAATCAGGAAAAGAAAAGTTTATATGTATTGAAGGGAATTTAGAAAGTGTGTTTAAATACAGGAAGTATAAGGTTTTGAAAGAAGTTAATTTCAAAGAATTGGAAGGCAAAAAATACAAACCATTATTTAATTACTACTCCAAAAAAGATATAGAAAATAAAGAAAATTTATACACCATTCAATTAGCTGATTTTGTTACAGGAGAAGATGGCACTGGCATTGTTCATATTGCCCCCGCTTTTGGAGAAGATGATATGAGTTTGGGAAATGAGAAACAATTGCCATTTATCCAACACGTTAAGATGGACGGACATTTTACCGATGATGTTATAGATTTTAAAGGCCAAGAGGTGCGGCCAAAACAGGATTCTCAACAAACAGACAAAAAAATAATTAAATATTTAGAAGAGAAAAATTTTTTGTTTAGTAAAGAAGAATACGAACATTCTTATCCTCATTGTTGGCGTTGCGGTTCACCCTTACTAAATTATGCCACTTCTTCTTTGTTTGTTAATGTAATTAAAATCAAGGAACAGGCAATAGAAACAGCTAAAGAAATCAATTGGATTCCTGGTCACATCAAAAACGGCAGGTTCGGCAAGTGGTTAGAAGGGGCTAGAGATTGGTCAATTTCCAGACAAAGATTTTGGGGTTCTGTTATACCTCTTTGGGTTTGTGATAAATGTGAGGAAAAAAGAGTTTTTGGTTCAGTTCAAGGGTTAGAAAAGGTTTCTGGAGAAAAAATTGATGATTTGCATAAACATTTTGTAGACAAGATTACTTTTAAATGCGAGAAGTGCGATGGAATAATGAGAAGAATTCCGGATGTTTTGGATTGTTGGTTTGAGTCAGGTTCAATGCCCTATGCTCAGATGCATTATCCATTTGAAAATAAAGAAAAGTTTGAAAAGAATTTTCCAGCTCAATTTATTGCGGAAGGAGTTGACCAGGCAAGAACATGGTTCTATTATCTTCATGTTTTGGCGACTGCTCTTAAAAAAACTAATTGTTTCAAAAATGTTGTAGCTAATGGGATGGTTTTGGCAGAAGATGGGAAGAAAATGTCAAAGCATTTGGATAATTATCCAGACCCTATGGAAATAATGGAAAAATATGGAGCTGATGCAATGAGGTACTATTTGTCTAGTTCGGCAGCAATGAAGGCTGAAGATTTGAGTTTTTCAGAGAAAGATTTAAAAGAACAATATAGATTTTTTCTTACTTTGATAAATGTTCACACCTTTTATCAAATGTTTAGAGGAGATATTAAAGTGGAAAATGTAGACAAAGATAAAGACATCACTAATGTTCTTGATAAATGGATTACAAGTAGGCTTAATCTATTGGTTAAAAGTGTTACCCAGAAAATGGATAGTTATGACTTAAATGCAGTTAGGGAGATACCAATTTTTATTAACGATTTATCTGCATGGTATATTAGAAGGTCAAGAAATAGATTTAGAGATGGTGGTCAGGACGATAAAATAAAAGCTTTAAAAACATTAAGGAGAACCTTGTTTCATCTAAGTAGGACAATGGCTCCCTTTATGCCATTTTTAGCTGAATATATATATCAAGAGGTGGATGGAAAACAAGAATCTGTTCATTTGCAAAGTTGGCCATTATTTGACGAAAGCTTAATTGATGAGAAATTGTTATCTGAAATGCGAATAGTCAGAAAGATTTGCGAATTAGGACATAACCTAAGGGCACAAACAAAAATAAAAGTCCGTCAACCTTTAAGTAAATTAAATGTTTTAGGAGTCAGACTCCCAATTGATTTAATAGAGTTGATTAAAGATGAATTAAATATCAAAGAAGTTGAATCCATTGAAAATTTCCCCCAAGGAGATAATTGGGAGAAGATAAAAGAAGGAGATATAGAAATATATTTAAATACAGAGATAACTCCTGTTTTAAAAGAAGAGGGAAATTGTCGGGAATTGGTTAGGGCAGTAAATTCTCTACGCAAAAAAGCCCAACTAACAAAAGATGATTTAGTTAATCTTTATTGTTCTGAAACCAAGGAAGGTTTAGAAAAGATGATTCAAAATAAAAAAGAATTTTTGAAATCTCAAACAGGCAGTAAAGACATTATAATCAAAGGACCGCCAGGCAAGGTTTTGATTCAAGAAGAGGTTTCCCTAAATGGAATTAATATTATTTTAACACTGAGTCAATAATTTAGAGTTAAAGATTCTTCTATTTATGCCTATTTCGAATCATCTATTAGGAGTTATTCTTGGAGAGCGAAACGTCAAGGAGAATGATAAATTTATAACATTTTATAGTCAAGAGAAGGGCAAGGTTGAAGTTTTGGTGCGAGGAGCTCGCAAGATTAGTAGTAAATTAAATCCTATAATCTCCGCCCGTTTTTCTTTTTTAGATTTAGTTGTAATTAAAGGAAAGAATTTCTATCGTTTGATTGATGGAAAAACTCAGGAAAAATTTGAAGGATTGATTAAGGATTATCAGAAGATTCTATTGCTTAATAACATTTTGAAGAAAGTTGATGAATTGCTTAAATTTCAAAAAACTGATGAGAAGATTTTGGCTTTAATTCTAGAATTTTTACGCCATATAGATAGGTTGCCCATAAAAAAAGCGTTGCCTCTATCGGCTGCTTTTTTAATTAAACTTTTGGCTTTCTCTGGTTATTGTCCTGAACTAAAGCATTGTTCAATTTGCCAGAAAAGTCCTTCCACAAAGCAAGTCTTTTTTGATTTAAACAAAGGAAGCATTATTTGCTCTCAACATAAATTACCTCCAGTTTTAAACGGCGATAGAATGGAAATTAGTTTAGATTGTTTACAAATTCTACGAATTTTTCTTTATAAAGATTTTAGTTATTTAGAAAAATTTAGTATCAAAAAACAAGAATTTTTGAAAATATGGGAATTAGTTAATCAATTTTTAAAGTGGCAGGTTGGGTGATCAGGTACATGGGTGCTCGGGCAATCGGGTAAAAAATATTTTAATAAATCCTAATTAACCAATCCCTATGTACCCAATTAACTAACATATATGTTTAAGTTAATCAAAAAATCTAATATTTCTCAAGCGCGTTCAGGGAAGCTAAAAACAAAACATGGGATTATAAATACCCCGTTTTTTATGCCTATTGCCACTCAAGCTACGGTGAAGGGATTAACTATTTCCCAAATAAAAAATTTGGGTGCTCAAATTCTCCTTTCTAATACATATCATTTATTCTTACGTCCAGGACTTAACACCATTAAGAAAGCCAAGGGACTGCATAATTTTATGGGTTGGAAAGGTCCCATATTAACAGATAGTGGTGGTTATCAAGTATTTTCTCTATCTAAAAAACGAAAGGTTAGTGATAAGGGTGTAGAATTTCAATCAGAAATTGATGGCAAAAGTATTTTTCTATCACCAGCTCAAGCTATCAAAATTCAAAATGTTTTAGGGTCAGATATAATAATGTGTTTGGACGAATGTGTTAAGTGGCCTTGCACCAAAATTGAAACGCAAAAAGCAGTGGATAGGACGTCTGCTTGGGCAAAGCTTTGTAAAAATGCCCATAAAAGGCAAAATATTAATAGGATGCTTTTCGGCATTGTTCAGGGTTCAGTTTATAAAGATTTACGTGCCAAAAGCGCGAAAGAACTTATTAAAATTGGCTTCAATGGATATGCTATTGGAGGACTAACATTGGGAGAACCTATTAAAGAAACATATGGGGCGATTCAATCTGCTATTCAAGAATTGCCATTGAACAAACCTCGTTATTTGATGGGTGCTGGTAAACCAGAACAGATTGTTGAGGCAGTTAAAATGGGAGTTGATATGTTTGATTGCGTAATTCCAACTCGTAACGCTCGTCACGGTTTATTGTACACAAGGTCTAACAAAATTGACCCGTCGGGTCGGTTATCAACAAATTTTTATAAGAAAATACATATAACTAACGCTAAGTATAAAAATGATTTTAAACCATTAGATTCAAATTGTTCTTGTTATGCTTGTCAGAATTTTTCCAGAGCATATATTAGGCATTTATTTATGGCAAAAGAACAATTAGGTAAAACATTAGCAACGATTCACAACCTTGCTTTTTACCTAGACCTAATGAAAGACATTAGAAGTATGATTACTGACTCCAAACTATAAAAATTTAATGGTTGACCCCAGGGGTCAACCAATGGAATTTTGACATTTTAAAATATTTTGTTATTATTGAATGATGGCGCGTTCGTCTAGTGGTTAGGACGCCAGGTTTTCATCCTGGTAACAGGGGTTCGATTCCCCTACGCGCTACCATACAGCACAGAACATGGGAATATTGAAACATTATATTATGTTGTAACGAAATTTGTGTCTGTTGAGGTTGGACTTCAACAGTTTTTTGTTTTGCTTTACATTTTTTAATTTTCAGATATAATTGAATTAAGATGATAGCTCATAATACGAAATTAAATATTTAATTTTATGTTAAATTTACGAGAAATTAAAAATAATTCTCAAGTTTTAGAATTTATCAAACAAAGCGATTTATCTACACAGGCTTTGGGTTATACTGAACACGGGTTTCGTCATAGCAATTTAGTTTCTAAAGAAGCAAAAAGAATAGCCAAAGAAATGGGTCTTAAAGAAAAAGAACAAGAATTAGCGGGTATTGCTGGTTTTTGTCATGATATGGGTAATTTTTTAGGACGCTCTAGGCATCATTATTGGGGTGCTCTTTTGTTTCATCAAATTTTTGCTAATGATTTTTTCAATGAAGAAATTTCCTTAATTATGCAAGCTATTGCCAATCACGACAAAGACACTATGAAATTAACCAACAATATATCAGCTTTAGTTGTTTTGGCCGACAAGTCAGATGTTCATAAAAAAAGGGTTTCTTCTAAGTCTATGAAAGAGATTAAGGGAGACAAACATAATAGGGTAAATTATGCAGTTACTCGTTCGGATTTGAAGGTAAATAAAGCGAAGAAGCAAATTAGTCTATTGTTGAAAATTGACACTAATTTTGTGCCTATTATGGAATATTTTGAGATTTTTACTGACCGTATGGCTTATTGCCGAAAGGCAGCCGATTATTTGGGGTATAAGTTTAATTTAGTAATTAACACATTCAAACTTCTGTAATTTTTATGAGTCTTTTGCGACGAAAAAAAGTTAATGAATTAATTAGAAGAGAATTGGGTGAGATTATTGTTCGTGAGTTTGAGGCTCCCGAAAATTCATTAGTGACAATTTCAAATGTAAATACTTCAGCTGATTTATCGTCAACAAAGGTTTCGGTAAGCATTTTCCCCATTGACCAAGCAAATAAGACGTTTGGCTCTTTGTGTAAAATGGCAGGTTTTCTGCAAAAATTGTTAAACAGACGTTTGAAAATGAAGATGATACCGCGTATTAATTTTTATTTAATCAAAAATGAATAATTCCTTAGAAAAAATTGTTAATTTATGCAAAAGAAGAGGGTTTGTTTTTCCCTCTTCTGATATGTATGGTGGTTTTGAAAGTTGTTATGATTATGGTTTTCTGGGAACCTTATTGGGAAACAATATCAAACAAGCTTGGTGGAAAAATATGACTCAGTATAGAGAGGATGTGGTTGGCGTAGATGCTAGCATTTTAATGTCTCCTTTGGTTTGGAAAGCTTCTGGTCATTTAACCGCAGGATTCAGTGACGCTTTAGTAGAGTGCAAAAAGTGCCATCATCGTTTTCGTAAAGACTATTTAAAGGAAAATAAATGTCCTGATTGCGGAGGAGAGTTGACCAAAGAGAGGAAATTTAATTTGATGATGAAAACTTTTATTGGTCCCGTAGAAAATGATGCATCAGTTACTTTTTTGAGAGGAGAAACTTGTCAGGGAATTTATATGAATTATAAGGGCACGAAAGATTCTATGCGTTTAAAAATTCCTTTTGGAATAGCGCAAATTGGCAAGGCCTTTCGCAACGAAATTAGCCCCAGGTATTTTGTTTTTAAAACTAGAGAATTTGAGCAAATGGAAATGCAATATTTTATTTCTCCAGATAAATTAGAAAAAAAGAAATGGTTTGAATATTGGCAGAAAGAACGCCAAGATTGGTATATTGGTTTAGGCATAAGAAAAGAGAATTTGCGAATTAGAGAGCACTCCTCAGATGAATTAGCTCATTACGCGCAAAAGGCCGTTGACATAGAATACAAATTTCCTTGGGGTTGGGACGAAATAGAAGGAATACATGATAGGGGAAATTGGGATTTGTCTAATCACAGCCAGCACAGCGGACAAGATTTAACCTATACTGATGTCGATAAAGACAAAAAATTTATTCCTCATATTATTGAAACTTCTGCTGGTGTAGCTCGTTCTTTTTTGGCTTTTATGATTGACGCTTATACCGAAATAGAAGGAGGGAGAACAACTACTACTGAATCTAATAAAGAAAAAGAAATGGTTTTGCATCTTCATCACAATTTAGCTCCTATTAAAATAGCAGTTTTAC
>Ga0265594_1000507_pt1 | contig 32022 bp, 31 predicted proteins | sample saktaG_11_FD_190147 | JGI IMG/M metagenome (GOLD analysis project Ga0265594, IMG submission 190147) | Saline water microbial communities from Sakinaw Lake, British Columbia, Canada - sak_2011_5_24_80m | ecosystem: Environmental > Aquatic > Non-marine Saline and Alkaline > Saline ... | reverse complement strand
CATTTTGGTTCCTGCTTACAAGAACAACAATACATGACGTGAAAATGGTAATTATCACAAGACTAATGGTAACCGATACTGCCGTAATGACAAAACTACTGTAATGAATCAGCACAACGGATCCGATACTCACCATCACTGAAAAGAAAACAGCGAGAATAATCAGTGGAAGGATTTGAGGTTCTTTGCACCATCGCATAAAGATGACGGCCAGGGGATACCCGCACAGAAAGAGTGACAGCAAAAACCCGGCAAAAACCGTGAGAAGAGAACCATCCTGTCCTGAACCAAAAATAATAGCACCACAGAGCAGCGCTCCTAACGAGACTGCTGCCACCTCATACCGGGTCTGATAATATGTTCTCATAACAACCAAAGATATATAGAAGTCAGGATAACGATTCCTACATGGATCCAGATGATCAGGCACTGACATCAGCAATACTCATCGCCTGTCTCATCGGAATATCACTCTGTGTAATTCTTATCATATATGTAACCGCTACCGATTATTTTTACCATGGGTATACCGAACTCTATCTAAAAGATACTACAAATCTCCCTGATAGTAGTGAACCTGAAGTTTTTTTGAACTATTCATGTACTGTCGTTTCGCACCATAAAGAACAGATGGGATATGAATACTCGGTATATTATGATGATGAGATTATCCAGTCAGGAACGTTCTTGATACCGGATTTGGGGTCTGAGAGGAGCCTGACCATTCCACTTTCGGTTAATCGTTCTCTTCTTGCAGGGGATACGAGTGCAGCACGCATACCAGGAACCGATGGTATAAATGACGGAATATCTGCCAAAAATTACTCATCAGCTCATACTATATCAGTCTCATTGCATGAAACACCTCTCAATCCTGACCAGGTTCCACAATCATACATGCTCTGCTTTCCAGTATTTGAAACAAATGATGAGGATAAATGAATCCGGATATGTTCCTTACTGATATCTTTCTCGCTCTCGTTGTTACGATTGTGACAACCTGTACTGGTGGAGGATTTGTCTTTTTTCTGACAAAGGGCAGAAATATTGTGGCACGTATTGCACTTTCCTTTGCAACAGGGTTTGTAATAATCTCACTTTCTGGAATACTGGCGTCATTTTTTTCTCTCTCACCACCCCTATTTCAGATTCCTCTTATAATTCTTGGAATTATTCTCTTCATCATCTTTTGTAAGAATCATCAGTTAACTCTCCCAAATCGGCAGGATAGTACAGTCCTTATTCTTGCCGGAGTGTATGTCCTGATTTTAATTAGTTTTTTCACGGCTATTGTAATCTGGCGGGCTGGTGATGTCACCGTCCATGCATCAATAGTCAGAATGATAATGGATGGGATATCTGTCCCGGTCAGTATCTATCCGGTTGGTTCTTCCTGGGATTACTATCCAAAAGGATTTCATTATTATACTTCTTTCTGGACGCTTTTCTTTCCACTCATCAATACCATTACCATCATCCCGATTCTTATCACTGCAGCAACAAGTGTACTCTTGTATGCCGTCATACGCGAGTATTATCCTGGCTGGTGTGCCTGTACTGCATTTATCCTGGCCTGCTTTTGTTTTCCCCAGCACTTTGATAACCTGATATGGGGGGGATATCCATCAGCAACAGCCCAGATGCTGTTTGTGGCTATTATTCTTGCAATTATTATCGAAAAGCGGATCCTGTTACTTCTTCTTCTGGGACTTCTTCTCACTCATACACGATTTATAATTTACCTGGTGCCTGTACTTGCATTCTGGATAGGGGGAGAATGGATGATACAATCCGGGTTAATTAAAAAAGAACGCATCTATATCCTGACAGGGATCTGTATTTTAATCCTGTTTCTCCTCTGCATCCCTCTCATGCTCTCATCAACCTCATATATATTCTGGATCCTGTCTGAAAAGACATTAACAACTGAATTTATCACAAGATGGGTATTTGCACTCTTATCAGTCTTTGGAATCCTCATTGCCTATTACCGTTTTCATGCCATGGAGCGTCTTGCACTAGCATGGGTTGCAGGGCTCTCAGTCATTGTCCTTTTGGTAGACTCTGAGATACTTGTTATCACTACCGCAACCAGGGTCATTTCTCAGTTGTATCTTCCATTCGCATTCTTTGCTGCGATTGCCCTTGCATATATGACATGGCAGCTCAAAGATACCCGCCTTCGGACTATAGTCTCTGTTTTTCTCATTCTGGGCGGAATTGGCATAATGGGAGCTGTCTTTTACAGTTATGCAGGTTCATTTGCCCTGCCTGAAGATGACTATCAAGCCATGCAATGGCTGCGCGATCAGAATTTTACTCATCCCATCTGTATCAATATCGATCCAACAGGCATGCTTGTCTATCCTCTCACCGGCATTCCGGTTACAGAACCTACACTAATCCCCAAACCAGAGATAAACGGATCATTTTCCTTTAGTGAACTCTCATCGAAAATTGTCGCAGATCCAACAGATCCCACCATTCCAGACCTTATAAGAAGTCTTCCCTATCATCCGGTTCTGCTGTACATCTCAAGCATATCGCGTACTAATCCAGACTATAACCCGCCATTTTTCAATTTTTATGATGGCATATACCGGACGGTGAATGTGAATGAGATGAGTGACTATTATACAATATTATACGATAGCGGTGCAACAATTGTTGCCATCTCCTGAAACATGATATATCATATCAATCAACCTTTTCTGTAGCAATTATGACAATTTCATCTGAATATCCCCTTTTATTTTTGATTAGTTTCATTACGGTTCTCACATCAGCACCCATTTTCATCAGAAAATTTACCAAACAGGGTTTTTTAGTTCCTGATATGTATAAAGATGACAGAAAAGTTCCGACAATGGGAGGCATGGCAATTCTTGCAGGGGTCCTTGTCTCACTGATTGTTGCAATCTTTCTTGTTGGAAATGTTGCATCACTTCTCATCTTTTATTTCATCGTCTTCACCTATGCCATGTTTGGAATTTTAGATGATCTGGTGGATGTAGGAAGACAACTCAAGATTATCGCACCATTCTTCATGGCATTGCCAATAGCTCTCATATCTACCGATACGGCAATCTGGGTAGGCTTTGGAGAAGTTGAACTCGGCGTTCTGTACCTGTTTATTCTGGCACCACTCTTTGTGATGGTCATCTCAAACCTTATTAATATGCATTCTGGATTTAACGGAATGCAGAGCGGTCTCTCCATCATCATCATGGCATTTCTTGTAATTCAGGGTATTATCTGGCAATATAATACAACTCTTTTCATTATGCCTTTATTTGGAGCTCTCTGTGGTTTTTATATCTACAACAGGTATCCATCACGGATATTTGAGGGAAATATCGGTTCTCTGGCAATAGGATCTGCAGTCGGAGGATACATCATTCTGATGAACATGGAGATCCTCGGAGTTATCCTCTTTATTCCTCATATCATCAATTTTCTTATGTATGCATACTGGCGAATCAGAAAACTCCCGGCAACAAAATTTGGTACAATCAATCAGGAAGGGAACCTGATTGTTCCTAATTATCTGACACTAAAATGGGTAATCCCTTATTTCTTTGAGGTTAATGAACAAAAAGCAACACGGTTGATGTTTCTTTTAACCGCCCTCTTTGGAATATTCGGGCTCGTCATTCAGAATACATTATTTATCTCGTACTAGTACATCGCACACATTCAATTTTTCTCATCACCTTCCTATACTCATAGATAAAATACTAGTACGAGAACAATCACCTCTCAATCATACAACTGATATCATGATATCCAAAACTACCCTATGCTCCCGCTGCATCCTTGACGATACAATTGAAGGAATACAATTTGATGAGAATGGAATCTGTAATTTCTGTGGCATTCATGATCAGCTGGAAGTGCAGTATCCTCTTGATGAACAGGGAGCAGAGCACTTAAAGGCCTGTATTGCACAGATAAAGGAGGATGGAAAAAGAAAGAAATATGACTGTGTAGTCGGTGTCAGCGGGGGGCGTGACAGCACGTACACTTTATATATGGCAGTCAAATTAGGTCTCCGGCCACTTGCGGTTCATTTTGATAATGGCTGGAACTCAAAGACAGCAGTAACAAACATTTATAACGCAACACAAAAGCTTGATGTAGACCTGTATACGGTTGTTGCGGACTGGGGAGAATTTAAAGATCTCCAGAGATCCTTTCTTTATGCATCTGTACCAGATGCAGATGTTCCCACCGACTGGGCGATTTATTCAGTGCTTTTTGATGTGGCAGCAAAAGAGGGGCTACATTATGTTATTCAGGGACATTCATTCAGAACAGAGGGAACCTCACCAATCACCTGGACCTATATGGATGGTCGGTATATACGAAGTGTTCAGAGACTCTTTGGCTCCAGAAAGATAACCAGTTTCCCTATAATGGGAATGAAAGATCTCCTCTGCCATATGTTCCTTCGTAGAATTAAGGAGATACGGTTGCTCGAATATCTTGACTATAAAAAAGAGGAGGTGGACGCAACTCTGAAACAGGAGCTGGGATGGACATATTATGGCGGTCACCATCATGAGTCAATGTACACTCATTTTTTCCAGTCTTATTATCTTCCAGAAAAATTTGGTATAGATAAACGAAAACTTGAATATGCTGCAGAAGTCAGATCAGGCCATATAAGTCGCCAGGAAGCATTAGAAAAAATTGCACAGCCCTATGAATATGATCCAGAAATAGTTGCATATACCATCAGTAAATTAGACCTCTCACAGGAAGATTTTGATGAGATAATGAAACTCCCGGTACAGAGTTTTCATAACTACCCGACCTATTACCCGTATATCAATGCATTGAGTCTTCCTGTCAGGTTAGCATGTCATCTTCATCTCCTTCCTCCCATACTTGCGGAAAAATACCTGAAAAAATAGACGCATACAATATGATAACAATAATTGATTATAAAACTGGGAATAGTGGAAGTATTTTAAATGTTTACCGGCGGATCGGCTGTAATGCTATTATTACTTCACGCCCGGAAGATATTCGGAATGCTGAAAAACTGATTCTTCCTGGAGTAGGGTCATTTGATCGTGCGATGAAGAATCTGCATGATATGAATCTGATACCAGTGTTAGAAGAGAGCGTTTTAGACGGGAAGACGCCACTTCTGGGTATCTGCATCGGGATGCAGATAATGGCATCACAGAGTGAAGAAGGAAGCTGCCAGGGATTGGGATGGATAGATGCTGATATCAAAAAATTTCAGATTCCAGAGACAGAACACCTGAAGATACCCCATATGGGCTGGAACAGTCTCCACATCAAACAGAAAGACTCAATTATTGCCGGCGTAACCGACTCTGACATGTTTTATTTTGTGCATTCTTTCCATTATTCAGAACCAAAAGATGCAGATATCCTGGCAACTACAGGATACGGATATGAGTTTCCATCTCTCATTAAAAAAGAGAATATCTATGGGATACAATGTCATCCGGAACGGAGTCACGCAAGCGGTATTTTGTTTTTGAGAAACTTTGCTGAGATGGAGCAGTAATGTTTAGGCCACGAATTATTCCATGCCTGCTTATGAAAGAGAACGGGCTTGTTAAGACGACTCAGTTTGATAATCCACGATATATTGGTGACCCCATAAATGCAGTCAGAATATTTAATGAAAAAGAGGCTGATGAACTTTTATTTCTTGACATCACCCTCTCAAAACCAGCAGCCAGGTTTACAAAAAAGAAAGAGAAAAAGATTCAGTATGATCTCCTTAAAAAAATTTCTCGAGAGTGTTTCATGCCATTCTCATATGGAGGAGGGATTACAACCATTGAAGAGATGGAACTTCTCTTTAGCATCGGTATTGAGAAGGTAGCCATAAACACCAGTGCAATAGAACATCCTGAACTGATTGCAGATGCAAGCCGGCAGTTTGGCAGTCAGAGCATCATTGTAGCAATTGATGTAAAAATAGGAAAAAAAGGGAATTATGAGGTATTCATCCAGGGGGGGACACGACCAGTAAAGGCAGATCTTGCGACTTATATCAGAACTATTGAAGATGCAGGAGCCGGAGAGATTCTCATTACCTCAATTGATAGGGATGGCATGATGCAGGGGTATGATATCTCTCTTATCAGAATGGTATCAGATGCGGTGAAAATTCCGGTCATTGCCTGTGGGGGTGCAGGATCCATTAATGATATGGCAGAGGCATACCATAAAGGTCATGCATCTGCCCTTGCAGCAGGGAGTTTCTTTGTATATCATGGACGAAAACAGGCAGTTCTCATTACTTATCCGACAAAAAGTGAGATAAAGACCCTTTATCAGGAGAAATATGAAGATCGTTGTTGATATTAACCATCCGGCTCATGTTCATTATTTTAAGCATTTTATCTGGCAGATGCAAAAGAGGGGGCATGAGATCCTGATAACGGCAATTGATAAAGAAGTCTCTATCGACCTCTTAGAACGATATCATTTCTCATATACCTGTCTGGGTCATCATCAGAAAGGAATCGGAAAGAAAATACTGAACATTCCTTTGATGGATATACGAATGATCCGGGCAGTAAAAAAATTTAACCCTGATATATTCATAGGATTTGGATCGATCCGGGCAGCTCATGCATCACGAATACTAAGAAAGCCCTGTATTGCTCTTGATGACACCGAACATGCAACCTGGGAACATATTCTGTATGTACCATGTACTGATGCTATCATCACTCCTATATGGTTTAAAAAGGATTTTGGAGCGAAACATATCAGATATGATGGGTATACTGAGCTTGCATATCTTCATCCTGCATATTTCTCTCCAGATGAGACGGTTCTTGATGAGGTAGGCCTTACAAAGGATGATCTCTTTGTGGTATTACGGTTTGTTTCATGGGATGCAAGTCATGATATTGGTCATAAAGGAATTATCCATAAAACAAGACTTGTTCATGAACTCATGCCGTTTGGAAAAGTGTTTATCTCATCTGAAGGAGTGCTTCCTCCTGAGCTTGAGCAATACCGGATTCATATCCCTCCGGATCGATTGCACCATCTGCTCTATTATGCAACACTCTATATTGGGGAAGGCGCAACTACTGCGTCAGAATGTGCAGTATTGGGAACACATGCTCTGTATGTCAACACACTCAGACTGGGATATACCGATGAGGAAGAAGAAGCGTACGGACTTGTTTACACATTCTCGGATCCTGCAGCAATGGAGCAGGATGTGATAGAAAAAGCACGCGAATTGGTACAGAACAAAAATATAAAGGCAGAAGGAAGAGAAAAAAGGGTTAAATTGCTCAAAGACAAAATTGATCTTACACAATATATCATCTGGTTCGTTGAGCATTATCCAGATGGTCTCTTTACACCATGGGAAAACTAAAATCCGGTTTTGATATAACATGATTGATCTCATTGAGAAAATAGCTACACATAAAGCATGTATCGGTATTATCGGACTTGGATATGTCGGTCTTCCGCTATCATTGGCATTTGCAAAAAAGTATTCCGTTATCGGGTATGACATCGATCCCGACCTTATTACCGGTCTTTTAAAAGGAAACTCACATATCTGCGATATCAGCAACGACGAATTACAGGAAGCACTTACATCATCATTCTGTCCTTCAGACAAGATAACAGATCTGAAAAAAGCTGATTTTATTATTATATGTGTCCCGACTCCGCTCGATCAGGAAAAAATTCCAGATCTAACCTATATCAAACTGGCGTGCTCTGCAATTGCTTCTGTTCTTTCGCCAGGTATGTTCATTATCCTTGAGAGTACGACATATCCCGGGACTACTCTTGAAGTTGTCAAACCTATTCTTGAGACAACCGGATATATCGCAGGGCAGGATTTTGGACTGGCATACTCACCTGAGCGGATTGATCCTGGAAATCTTGCTTTTTCTGTCGCTGACATTCCAAAAGTTGTCGGGGGTATTGATGAGTCCTGTACTCACACTGCTGCAGCTTTGTATGGCAGCATTATTGAGGAGATCATCACTGTCTCTGATACCACAACTGCAGAATCAGTAAAGATGGTTGAGAATATCTTTCGGAATGTCAACATCGCACTTGTAAATGAGTTATCACTGATTTTTGAACAGATGGGGGTAAACATCTGGGAGATAATTGATGCAGCTGCGACCAAACCATACGGGTTTATGCCTTTTTATCCGGGGCCTGGTATAGGCGGGCATTGTATTCCGCTTGATCCATATTACATGTCTTATAAAGCCAAAAAATTTGGCTTTATTCCTCAATTCATTGAAAAATCCGGTGAAATTAATGAGTTTATGCCCTTTCATGTGGTAAACCTGATAGAAAAAGGACTCAACAGGGTAAAAAAATCCGTATTTGGGTCTGATATTGCAGTTCTGGGCCTGACATATAAACGAGATCTCAGTGATACCAGGGAAACACCCGCATGTGAAGTCATTGATGAACTGAGCCGACTTGGAGCCCATATTCGGGTATTTGATCCCTATATCGCACAATTAACAACACGTCTTGGGAGTTATTATTCAAAAGCAACACTTGAAGATGCAATAGCAGGGGCTGATTGTGCAGTTTTTCTCATCGATCATAGCCGGTTTTCCAGCCTGAACCTTGATCTTCTCATAAAAACCATGAAAAATCCTGTTATAGTTGATTGTAAAAATATTTTTATAAATCCAGGGAGCGAGACCATATATCTGGGTCTTGGAAAAGGAAATACCATCTCTCCTGGAAGATGATTTTTGTTGAGTGATGATGAAAAATACCGTTTTTTATGTTTTTCAGGAAAAAATTCGTCATTTTTCTGCTTCAGATACCCTATTTTTTCTGGCAGCCATAGCAGTCGTTCTCCTAAACATCATCATCAGATACCCGGTTGTTCCTCATGAGATCGGAATAGATTCATTTTTTATCCATTACCTGGCAGGGGTAATTGAATCTGAAGGAAAAATCCCCTGGCTATTATCCTTTCTTTCTCTCTTTGGATTGTACCCGTACTCATATCCTTCCGGCATTCCTATCTTTTTATCAGAATTACATCTCATCACCGGACTCGAATTAGAGACAGTAATTTACTGGTTTGCTCTTGTTATAGGACTTCTTGGTATTGGAACATCATACCTGTTGGCAGGAGAATTTTTTCAGACACGAGGGGTTCAACTCCTGTTTGCCCTGATATTTTCACTCTCCCCCCTTACTCTGAAATTTACCATCTGGACTGCATCAACCCGGGGAGCATTTTTAATGCTTCTTCCTTTGGCATTATGGTCGCTTATCAGGTTTTGTAAAAACTGGTCTCTTCCCTACATGCTCTTAAGCTTGTTGTTATATTCAGTTCTCTGGTCTGTTCATCGGCTATTCATCCTTCTGATTCCAATAACAATCCTTTGTCTTGTGTTATATCGGGGGAAAACCCTATTTCACGAGGAGAGACAACGCACACATAAAAATTTGATAAAGGTTCTGATACTACTGGCGATTGTATTCGCATGTATTTTGTATATACTCCAGTTTGCAGAACTGGCAGAATTATATCAGAATTCAAGTAGTTATTGGGGGCTCCGTTATTTTTCTTTTACCGGGATTCCTATGTGGATCAATTATGTGATTGGAAATCTCATTGAGCTTGGATCCAGATTTGTTCTCCTTGTTCCCTTTGCAGCATTAGGCCTGCTATTTTTTATAAAAGAGGAAGTAATAAAACCGAATGAATGGTTAGTTCTATGCACAACACTCTGTTTTCTTCCCTTTCTTGGCTATTCAATTCAGATATACCAGATACTACTGCCGTTTATCTGCCTGCTTGCAGTGTATGGAATTATTATTCTTATCAAAGGGAGGAGATCTAAATTCATCCAGATATCTGCCTATTCTTTTTTGATTGTACTTCTCATATTTTCATCCGTCGGAACATTGGTTATACGGGACATTTCATCAGACTCATCAGGATATCACAATTATGCAGACGATCAAACAGTCTCAATTGCACAGTTCTTAAAGATTAATACTCCTCAGTCAGAAGGAGTAACAGGTGAAGGAATGATTTACATCGGTGCCTATTCCGGAAAGAAAACAACGATACCTGAAGAGATTTTCTGTGCAATTGATGGTGATAAAGAAGAGATAAACCGTCATATTAGTCTGAAAAAAATTGATCCTTTCAATAGTCATTCATGGGAGGGATTTGTAAAATATCCTTTTGTCGTAACAAAGGCCAGCACCTGTGGATTTGATACCCGTTATTATATATTCAAATCAGATACCAGCATTGCACGTTGTGGTGAAACTTTTCAGATATATGATAATGGTCAGTATACAGTCAGGTATAATGGGTAGTTACTGGTTCAGACCGGAATAACCCGCAACTATCATTTCTTTGCTCTTTTTTTCTTTCCCCGTGGTGGAAGATGTTTCCTCGCGCCTTTTTTCTTCTCACCATCCAAAGCATCAGGAGAAGAAGATATCTTTTGCTTTTCTTTCTGTGCTTCAAGATATGCCTGTACTTTTCCCTCCATCTTTGGATCACTCCATTCCATTATCGAAGTGACTGATGCCAGTTTCTCCTGACTCCAGAATTGTGGATCGCCTGAACGCTTCACCACCTCATCTGCTATGGATTCAACAAGATCTGCCATCTCACCCGCATCGGTATGAAGTTTTTCCTGCTCTAGAAATCTGAAAAACGCATATAATACCGGAACCAGTGCAGTGAAAAAGTCAGGCGATTCTATTGCATCAGAAGGGTAGAGATCAAGCAGACAATTTCTGATAGTCTCAACATCCCAGTCCTTAGGTCCTTTCTGATAATAGATGAGGCATGCATCAGTTATTGAACTGATAATATACTCATATTGATCCTGTGATGCAGAATCAAGAGCCTTATATTGTCCACTTTGTATAAAAGTTGACCCCCATGTCTCTACCACCAGATGCAGGCACTGATACAGGTATCGCTCATATGCTACCTGGTCTGATAACGTAGAAAGAGGCAGATCAGGCTCGGCCTGAGCAGTCAAATCATTCTTAAACTTTCTTTTGAGTATCCAATATAACGGAAACCGTGAACGTCTGATAATTTCTGCATCTAAAGAATTGATAACCGGTATGAGTAATGATGCTGTTGCCAGATAATTTTTCCTCTCTAGAAAACAAAAAAATGTCGTGAGAACCGGTGCAATCGCTGCTGGTGGTAATGAACGCAGGGCAACCGTTTCCGGAATGAGAAAAAGTGCACATTCAGAGATATTCTCCTGATTCCATTGTTGTGGTGATGCTGAAAAACCGCTTTGCATCAGGTTTTTAAAGAACAAAACAATATCCCTTGCAAATTTCTGTTGTACTGATAAAAGCGTATGATACTCCTCACTCATGAGAAATTCCTCCAGCCATCTATCAGTCATCTTACTATTGTCCTCATCTCGCTGGCAGTTACCTGATTCTGATGAAACCATTGGGATATGTATGTCCATTGACAAGCAAAAACCCATCGAAACTATATGAGCAATTTTTATAAAAAAATAAGTGATATGTCGTAAATTAAGAATGATCAGCGTCCAAGCTGTTTATGAGCACGTGCCAGGTGTTGTGCTGCCTGGGCACCTATAAGAGAGAGTTCTCCTGCAAGGACACCAACTGCTACTATTTCTGCCAGTTTTTTTGCGTGAAACCCAGGTGGTTCTCCACTGCCTGCCACACCAAGCATTGAGAGGCACTCTGCCTGTGTACCGACACGGGTACCACCACCAACGGTTCCTACCGGGAGTGCCGGCAGCGTGACACAGGCATAGACTCCATCATCTACGGGATCAATCGTGGTGATGCACTGGGACCCTTCAACAACATGAGCAGGATCCTGTCCACATGCAATAAACATTGCTGCAATAACATTTGCTGCATGGGCGTTGAATCCAAGTGAGCCGGCCCGGGCTGATCCTACCAGGTTTTTCCTGACTGATACCTCAACCAATGCTTTTGCATCAGTCTTAAAGATACTCTGTATCTGTTCTCCGGTAAGGCCCACTCCAGCAGACACAGTCCTTCCACGACCAAGAATGTTGTTTATAGCAGCAGGTTTTTTATCAGTACAGACATTACCCGATAGAGAAACCAGTTTTGCTCCGGTTGCCTCTTGTATTACCTCTGATGCCTTTTCACTCGCAATTGTAACCATGTTCATTCCCATGGCATCACCGGTTGAGAAACAGAACCGTATAAATACACTGGTTCCGGCAGTCAGGGTCTGGATATCAGTCAGTTTTCCATGTCTGGTGGTGCTCTGTGCAGCTTTCGTTATTTCAGATCGGTTATTGTATACCCAGTCAATAATTTCACGTGCATGAATCACATCCCTGGCTGCAAATACGGGAGCACGTGTCATCTGGTCTGAAAAGATTCTTACCTGTGCCCCTCCACCTCTCGATATTGCACTGCAGCCCCGGTTTACCGATGCAACAAGAGCACCTTCCGTTGTTGCAAGCGGTACATAGAACGAGCCCTCTGCATATTCTCCATGGATAAGAACGGGACCGGCAACTCCGAGGGGGACCTGGATAGTACCTATCATATTTTCACAGTTTTTCTTAACCACATCCTCAAGCGGAATAGAAACATTCCCCACTAGTGGCATCTTTACTCCGGTTTCCTGTTCGATATAAGCTCTCCTGATAGCCACAGCATCCGGGGGTGATACCTCATTATCAAGGGCATATAATTTAAGAGAACCTTCTTTCAGACGGGTTAGATACGAATTCATACATATACTTAGTGCTTGACATTTACATAACGATCCACATCTGTCGATCTTGCCATAAGCAATTGCCGACATTAATCAGGTATCCGGATTGAACAAAGATTACAACTAAAAGAGATTACTGAATCTGTTCTTCAGAAATATCATTAGTATGGGAGAGCAGATAGGTATCCCAGATCATGGTAATCTCATCCTGAGATATTGAAAGGAACGTGGTAAATGAACCTGAAAAAAGGCTTGTAATCTCATCTTCCTGCTTTATTAATATCGTTACCGTCTGGTCGTGAGCATTGAGAGAAACAAAGACATCCCAGAGATTCTCATAGCTCCCAATTGACAGAACAATAAATTCTCCTGCAATTAGACCTGCAACCATGTCAGGATCTGAATAAATCCTGCAGGGATAGATTGCGTTCTGAAGTTGATAGATGAAATTATCCCATATATTCACCTGAACCGTCAGATATACACCATTTTCAAGATGAATCTGACCGGTTAAATAGGTGGAATCAGTTTGTTGTATCATTCTGACCACCGGCACATGAGGCATTTTTTATCCGTTCATCCCGTAAATTTGCATTCCATTCTGCTTTTATCTGTTCGGGAAGGTGCTTTAAAAATTCTTTGAACGTATCAGCATATACACACACTTCCAGTCCGTCCGGGAGTCTTTTGCTAATAGAGAGGACTGTATCAAGAGCATCTATATCCACGAAAATATCACGTTTACCTTCCCGCTTCCCGATGGTTGTAACCCTGCATTCCCGTGCAATTTCTGCAGCGATAACATCCGGATGTAAATACATCCTGGATTGATACAGTGATTTTTGAAGATTTCGTATCAGATCATTCTCATGATGAAGCTGAATGGTTAAGATAATGTTATTTTCAAGTCGTATCTGGCATGTTAACGTCATTGGTATACAAATTTTTTAGAATGAACCTTTTGGATAGGCACAGCAATTCGCAAATCGTTCTGCCTCTATACTATCAGCCGGATATCTGCTGATTATCTCATTATAAAATTCTTTATTTTTCTGATATAATTCAGTAAAATTATATTTCCCGGAATATTCCATGAGATATGTATTATTTTCATCTTTGGTCAGATACATTTCAGAGAGGAGGCATGACCGGTTTATATATGAGGAGTTTTCCTCTGAAGATGTATCTTCATCTATTCTGGAGATCTCCAGAGTTGTGACAGATGGTTTTTGAGGTGCCAATAGAGCTGCTTCTCTGAATGCTTCTTCAGGTTTTCCCGACACTACCAGATTCTGAATAAAAGATGCAATTTTTTCGCTTGTTTTTGTTTTTTCCTGAATTGGCAGTCCGAATACAGGGGATACCTCAATCATAAGAAGGATACAAAAGATGATGATAATGACTGTTCGTTTTGGTACATGGTTCATGATTCTGTCTTCCTTCTCGTTATATCATAGATACCAGCATTATAGATGGTACTTATCATCTATTATCTCATTGTGTCCATGAAAACAGGTGTTTACTTTGTATAATGCATAATAAAACGAGAGATTTCCTGAGAACAAAGGATGTAATTCTGTATTCATGGATGATTTGGTGTCTGCACGATAATAACTCTATATTTATAGGGATTGTATTCCTTTTATATATATAGGAGATTCTGATACGGTCACTGGTACATCAACGTACAAGTATGGAATTTTTGGGAGATGAAGAGACCCCCAAAGCTCATTCTGTATAAAAAAAAGAATTTTTATCGATTTTTCAGAAGAAGGAAAACAACTACTGCGATAAGACATAGGATAACAATACCTAACACCAGCAGAACAGGGAAATCAGCTCCTGACACGGGTATAGGTGTCTGTGTCGGAAGTGGGGTGGATGTCGGGGTTACAAGTGGAGTTAGTGTTGTAGATACCTGTGTTGAGCTTCCTGCCCTAATCTCAATGGTATCTGCATAGTCATTATATCCAGTTTGTCGTAAAAGGAGTGTGTAACTTCCCGCTTGTATGTTCTGAAGGGATGCAGGAGTAATTCCCATATACTGATTATTCAGATAAATATCAGCTCCTGATGGATCTGATGATACGATAAGAATCCCGGATTTTGTATCCTGCTCAGGGGGAGAGACAAGGGTTGCTGATACCTCAGTTGTAGCACCGGCAGAGATTTGAACGGTTGTCGTGTAGTCCTGATAATGGGGATGTTCTAAAAGAACGGTATGAGTCCCGGGAGATACACTCGTTATATCCAATGACTGACCGGAACTGGTGACACCCTGATAATTATTATCAAGATATACATATGCCCCTGCAGGTATAGAAGAAACTGCAATATCACCAGTCTTTGGTTCAGGAGGATACGGACTAAGAACCGGGTTAATTGTAGTAGTCTGTCCTGCTATAATAGATACTGTCTGACTCCAGTCCTGAAATCCAGATCGCTCCATACTTACGGTATGAGTACCTGCAGAGAGGCCAGATACCCGTAACGGTGTATTTCCACGAAAACCGGTATCAACATAGAGATCAGCCCCTGAAGGTGATGATGATGCTTGTAGTGTCCCAACCTGTTGCGTGGGAGTGAGTGTTGCCGTAACCGAGCTCTCCTGTCCGGACTGAACCAGTATACGTGTATTGTACTGCTGATATCTAGCCATACTAAGAGCTATGGTATGATACCCAGGATTGACACTAGTAAAGGTGCACGGAGTGATAAGCTGATAACCCCTGTCAATGGTCGCGGATGCACCTGACGGATCAGATAGTACTGATATGGAACCTGATGTCTGGACAGCCACCAGTTCAGCATATACCTGGATTGTCTGGCCGCTCCCTGGGTTTGTATGATACTCCTGATACCAGTTCTTATATCCTTGTTTATTTACTTCAATGGTATTTGTTGGTGTACCGGTAGTCATAACTTTCACGGTAACCGGACTGTCTCCCACATACCTCCCATTAAAGATGACATCTCCACCAGATGGATTCGAAGATATCGCAAACCAGCCATAATCACCTCCAATAGGAGTGGCAGGAGGGGTTATTGGTATCTGTGTTGGTATTGTCACAGGAGGCGTCAGTGGGGGTAGGACAGTGACAAGGGGATGTACCGGGTTTTCTTCCATCACAAGGACCGGTGAGACAAGTATTGGATATCCAGGTTCCGGATTTTCCTGATAGGTCTGTTCCCATGTCTGGTATCCTTCCTTACTTACAGTTATTGTATGCGGAGGAGGATTATCAGGACCAACAGGAATGGTAACCGCTGTAGTTCCAACATTCGTACCATCAAAAGATACATCTGCTTCATAGGGATCTGATGAGACCACAAATTTCCCATCTTCACCAAGAGCAGGATTGATGAGGAAGAGCATCAGAAGAATGATTCCACATAAAAGAATTTTTGAGTTCATTTCATCTCCATCTAATCAATCAAATTAATATTGTGAGTTCTTTCTATTGTAAGTATTTGTATCTTTGTAAAGATTTTCACATGGCCATTTTTCATATCCTGAAATATCTATATCACATAACCGTGTCAATATCTTCTATGGAAAAACTCCCCTGTGAAGTCGCGGTATGGGACATCGTCCCAGCAATCAGAGCTGCAATTGCAAATGAAATGGTATCAGCAGGGGTGTTGCAAAAAGACGTCGCAACAATATTACAGATCCAGCCCTCAGCTGTATCACAGTATCTTTCAGGGAAACGGGGGTATCGAATTGTTTTTTCCGAGGAAGTCAGGACAGAGATACGAAACCTGGCAGAAGATCTGATACAGGGAGAAGAGAAAGATTTTTCAAAGAAATTTTGTAGAATCTGTTCTCATGTCCGCAATATAACAGACCCCTGCGACATTTGTAGTGAGACTGATACAGATTAAAGACTCATATTAGCTACCGGTTATCCCAGCCATCAGAACGTGTGCCTGTGCCCATCCTCTTTCAATGCTAAAAGGACTTTTTTTTCCATTTGATTTATTGCGTTTTAGGATAATGGAATGAGTATGCTCCTTACAACTACCTCTGCGATACGATTCACTCATGAAGGACATTCACCGGGTATCGATGAGATCGTGTGCGAAGGGTGCTTTCCCATTTATCTGAATGGTGAATGTATCTCATACCATGTTGCCTCACCAGATTTGCTTGCTGAACTGGGAGCTGGATTTGTACTGAATGAACAACTGGCAGAGTCCATTGAAAACGTATCTGTTGAAGAAAACAAGATATTTGTAGAGGCAGATAAGACAGCAAAAGCAATGTGGGGCACTGAATCGGCAAGTGGTCTGACAAATCTTAAAAAACCCAGGAAAATATCTTCTTCGTTGCAAATTACATCTGATGCAGTATTTTCAGTTTTTGAAACAATACAGTCAGAACAATGGCAGAAAACAGGAGGACTTCATAACTCAGTACTCTTCTCTGATGGAAAGAAACTGATCTGTTGTCCTGATATTGGTAGACATAACACCGTAGATAAAGCAGTCGGGTATGCTGAACTCAATAGCATTGATCGTTCTGCCTGCTATCTTGGGTGCACCGGCAGGCAACCGGAAGGAATGGTAGCAAAAGTCGCGAATGCCGGGATACCAATCGTGATTTCCCGGGCTGCAACAACTGACCGGGGGGTTATTGTTGCAAAAGAAACAAACCTGACATTAATCGGGTTTGCACGTCAGGGAAGGTTTACCATATATTCCCATCCAGAACGGATCATACCATAACGCCTTTCTGACAGTACTAATCCAAAATAAAAAGGTTATATAACTCTCCCAATGAGTGATATCCCAATTATCCGGTTATCTTCATCTACAATCGAAGATACTGTCAGGTTGATATCTCTCTTCTGACCACTTTTTGTTGTTATTGTAGAGGGGAAGTTTGTAACACCCTCTCCCTTTTGAATATTAGTCATAATATCAGTTACTTCTTCTTCTGGTTTTTTGACTAATACCGTAAAGATTGACTTTCCTACCATCTCTTTTGCTGTATATCCGGTCATAGCCTCAGCCCCTTTATTCCAGGAGAGAACAGTTCCATCCAGTGTCCTGCTGATTATTGCAGCATCAGAGTATTCTACAAGTGAAGCAAGATGATATTTTGCTTTTTGTGCCTCTTTCTGATTTGTTACTTCCCTGGCAATGACAAATATCTCCCTCACATCTTCTCCACCATTAAAAAGAGGAATTAACATCTCATCAAACCATCTGGCTCTCCCCCCAAGGTTAATCTGCAATTCTTTCCGAAGTGGCTTTTTTGTATGTACCACAATAGCGTTATTTTCTCTCATTTGAGCAGCTTCATCATCACTAAAAAAGGTGTCCCGGTTCTTTCCAATGAGTTCTTTTGGATCCATCATAAGTTCTTCAGCGAGCTTTGAGTTAACATATTCATACCGATTATCAGGTGTGACAATAAAGATACAATCCTGACTTGATTCAGCAAGTGTCCGGTAGAGATATTCACTCTCTTTGAGATCTTCTTCAGCCCGTTTCCAGTCGGTAACATCTTCAAACATGAAAATATGACCCAGAGAACCGTCGTACATAACAGTGTCTATCAGTTTCATCCAGAGAAAACGAACAGAATTACTTTTTTTAAATTCGACTTCACTTGAAAAGGCTGCAGGACGATCTTTTGCAATTATTGAATCGGTAATTCTTGGATCAAGTGCAGAGAACCGAAAGATGTCAAGAATGTTGTGCCCGGAGATTTCCTCGTTATTAGTCTCAAAGAGATCCATGGCACCAAGATTCATAGACTGAATTCGGTACTGATCATCGGTCTGGACAACCGCATCAGAGGAATAGTTCAGAAGCTGGGTAACCGGAACACGTTGGGAGAGGTAATAGAGTTTAGCTTTTCCGACGGTCCTAATCTCAACCTTTCCTGAAAGAAACATTAATTCAAGATACTTCCCTATGGTATTCCTGGACATTGAAAGTTCCAGAGCCAGCTCTGAAACCGTCATTCCACGTGGATTTTCCCTAAGAAGTTGTTCAATATTGGAGATATAAAAATCATAGTTATCCATATCCATAACTATCCTTTTAACTTTTATTTAAATTTTGTGGGCATTGAAAACAAAAAAAACTTTGATAATGACCCCATTTCCATAAAAGATAACGATTAATAGATTAAAAAAGAATTCAGAGATAATACAGATATATATAAGCATACATGATCATCACACTTTTTTGTAATGATTCTCCTTCCTGTTATACGCAACAAAGGGTTTTGTCAGGAATGTATGCGTAGTTTTTGAATCTACATAGATATGTGCATATCCCGATAATGTCAGGAATTCACGCTACACGCCATATTGGAGAATATTATCATTGAAAGAAGAGAGAAACATTGCTATTTCTCCTCTTATGCATGACAATCTCTGCATATTTCACGGTTACGGAACTGTACAACAAAACACCATTATTACCTGATATTGATGATATGAATACCATTACAGGTTCTTAAGAGCAACCAGATCTTTTACTCCAAGAAGTTTCCAGACTAAGGAACGTTCTTCCCGTGTTATCATTTCCGGGGGGTCTTCTGGAGAATGGCCAAATGCTGCAAGAACATTGGGAGAAAGGTTCTTTTCGTGGATGAGATCCACAAATTGTTGCCTGATAATCTTCTTCTCAATCGAGTCGACGACTTCCCCAAGATATCCCTGTAATGTAACAAACATATAACAGGACATATCCTCTGCATACTGTTCGATTTCAACTGATACATAGGGACTTTTTCTAAAAAATTCTATTTTTTTTCCATATTTCGTCGAGAGAAAATAGATAAATTTTCCATCAAAAACATACAGAAATGGTGCAATATAAGGATATTTTTCACCCTGAAAGGCTATCCGCGAGATATAACGATTTTTAATCAGCGCATCAGACTCTTCTTTATCCATTCGCGGGATCTTCACGATCTCCATAATAATTACATCTTTCTTGATATGAGGAGATATAAATATTTTCTATTATGATTTTGTCCCATCAAAGACAGTATCTTCACCTATGGTATCCTGAATGAAGACCAGTTATGGATTCTTACAATGTATAATGAGGAGAATGAACAGAATATTACAAAATTACAGATAAATAAATAATTATTAGTAACTATATTATATTTTATAAAAAAAGCCAAAACTCATATTGTCAAATATACAAAGTGAAAACTGATGAATAATGTAGAAAATACTCTGTCATGCGTATTCTTCACCCTGCAGATGTCAATCGTTGCAAGAAGTATACAGGTACCAGGGCAATGATTTAAGAGCCTCAACGACAAGAATTCTGTAGACAGGTGGAAAGTTCATATGCTACATCTCTAATATAGTACTGAAATGTGCTAATCTCAATATTTTCAGCTGCAACAACAGTAGATATAATGCGCTCTTACCCACTACGAACCAAATGACACATATCACAGATTTTTTTAAACGTGAGTATTTTTCTCTAATTCATATATACAGGTCATTTTTAAAGAAAATTAATTATCAGGGAAAACAGCGCGTGGATTTTATGTTTTTGTTTCACAGGGTCAGGATACTATTATTATATCATAGAAGCGTCAACGTATAAAGACAGGTTTCAAAGGCGATTGAATTTTTTAGATAAAAATCGTGCGTTTGTAATACCGTGCATCTTACCAGCCGGTGCTTTAGATTAACAAAAAAGAGTGATGTAATGGGACAAGGAAAGTTTGCCGCAAGAAAATTAATTCGTAATGCGAAGAAATTCAGGTGGAGTGATCCACATTTTGCCAGAAAAGCTGGCGGTCTGAAATTAAAATCAGATCCTCTGGAGGGTGCACCACAGGGACGGGGTATTGTTCTTGAGAAGATTGGTGTTGAAGCAAAACAGCCTAACTCTGCTATCAGAAAGTGTGTGCGTGTTCAGCTCATAAAGAATGGAAGGCAGGTATCAGCATTTGCTGTCGGCGATGGGGCTATTAACTATATTGATGAACACGATGAGGTTGAAATCGAAGGCATTGGTGGACGTCTTGGTCGTTCCATGGGAGATATTCCCGGAGTCAGATACGTCGTCACGAAAGTGAACAATGTCTGCCTTCATGAGATGGTCATTGGTAGAAAGGAGAAACCACGCAGGTGATCATGATGAGTCAGCTACAAGGAGAGAGACTCCTTTTTAATAAGTGGGACATGAGTGAGGTCAAAATTCATGATCCGGGGGTTGCACGCTATGTCAATCTTCATTCAATGATCGTGCCCCATTCCTGTGGTCGCTTTACAAGACAGGAATTTAATAAAGGGAACATGCTGATTGTTGAACGACTGATAAATCGGTTAATGCAGACAGAAAAAAATACCGGGAAAAAACAGCTCACCATCAGAATTGTACGCGATGCCTTTGAGATAATTCATAAAAAAACTCAGAAGAACCCAGTGGAAGTACTCTGTGATGCAGTTGCCAATGCCGGGCCCCGTGAAGAGACCGTCCGTCTCAAATATGGTGGTATTAATGTGCCAAAATCAGTAGATACAGCACCAATCCGTCGTGTTAATACAGCACTTTCTTTCATCAGCTCTGGTGTTAAGAATGCATCCCATAAAAAGAAAAAATCGGTTGCGGCGTGCCTTGCTGATGAACTGATTGCTGCTGCCAATGGGGACCCCAAGTGTTACTCTGTCGGAAAGCGGGAAGAAAAAGAACGTGTTGCTAAATCAGCACGATAATTTAGGAATTTAGTATCTCTTTTATTTTTCAGGTGTATGCATGAGCAGAGGGAAGAAGACTGTCGAGCGGGTAACAAGTCTAATGAACAAACCGGAATTTATCCGGAACATTGGTATTGTTGCACATATCGACCACGGAAAGACCACCCTGTCTGACAATCTTTTAGCAGGTGCTGGTATCATCAGTGACGAATTAGCAGGAAAGGCCTGCTGGATGGATTCTGATGCGGAAGAACAGGCTCGTGGAATTACTATTGATTCATCAAACGTATCAATGGTCCATGAGTATAATGGAAAGGAATTTCTCATCAATATGATAGATACACCGGGTCATGTTGACTTTGGTGGTGATGTTACCCGTGCAATGCGTGCTGTTGATGGAGCGGTTGTCCTTGTGGATGCTGTTGAAGGGACCATGCCCCAGACTGAAACGGTCCTCAGGCAGGCACTCAAGGAGCGGGTAAAACCAATTCTCTTCATAAACAAGGTTGACAGACTTATCAATGAACTGCAGGTCGATGAGATGGAGATGCAAATTCGACTCGGCAAAGTCATTGATAAGGTAAACAATCTCATCAAAGGAATGAATGAGGAGATGTACAATGCAGGCTGGAAACTGGATGCTGCAAACGGAACCGTGGCATTTGGATCTGCGTTGTATAACTGGGCAATATCTGTTCCATTTATGAAGACAAGTGGGATCTCATTCAAAAACGTGTATGATTTCTGTAAGGCAAATGATATGAAGAGCCTTGCAAAGAAAAGCCCTCTCTGTGATGTTCTTTTAGATATGGTAGTAAAGTTTCTGCCGGATCCGACAGAAGCACAGAACCGTCGTGTCCATGCCATCTGGCATGGAGATTATGAGACTCCTGAAGGAAAAGGGATGCTTACGTGTGATCCAAAAGCACCAATCTGTCTGATGGTCACTGACATCTCTTTTGATCCCCACGCAGGAGAAGTTGCAACAGGTCGTCTTTTTTCAGGAACACTCAAACGTGGAGAAGAAGTCTACGTTATGGGAACAGCAAAGAAAGTAAACCGGCTTCAGCAGGTAGGTATCTTTATGGGTCCGTCCCGTGTTGAGGTAGAAGAGCTCTACGCAGGTAATATCGCAGCAGTCACCGGGCTGAAAGATGCAGTCGTCGGTTCTACTGTGTCAAATCTCATGGAGATGACACCTTTTGAATCATTAGAGCACTACAGTGAGCCTGTTGTGACCGTTGCTGTTGAAGCCAAGAACATGAAAGATCTGCCCAAACTGGTTGAGGTTTTGCGTCAGGTCGCCAAAGAAGACCCAACACTCAGAGTTACTATCAATGAGGAGACCGGCGAACATCTCATCAGCGGTATGGGTGAACTCCATCTTGAGATCATTTCAGGTCGTATCAGGCGTGACAAGCATGTGGAAATTGTCACTTCAGAACCAATTGTTGTATACCGTGAAACTATAACCGGTCAGACGGAAAAACCGGTGGAAGGAAAATCACCAAATAGACACAACCGCTTCTACTTTGAGCTTGAGCCCCTGCCAGATAATATTGTCCAGATGATCAAAGACCATGAAGTCTCGATGAACCATCAGGCATTTGAACGCCGGGATATCCTCGTACAAGCCGGTATGAGTAAAGATGAGGCAAAAAGTGTCAAGGATATCCATGGCACCAATATGTTCCTTGACATGACAAAGGGTATTCAGTACCTCAATGAAACGATGGAATTAATCCTTGATGGTATACACGAAGCCCTTGATGCCGGACCTCTTGCAGCTGAACCGGTCCAGAATATAAAAATCAGACTCGTTGATGTAAAACTGCATGAAGATGCAATACACCGTGGCCCGGCACAGGTCATTCCTGCAGTCAGAGGTGCAATCAAGGGAGGAATTCTCCTTGCTGGTGATTCACTCCTGGAACCTATACAGAAGTTGCAGATTACGGTTCCACAGGACCATATGGGAAGCGCTACTTCCCAGATACAGGGACGTCGTGGTCAGGTATATGACATGCTGAGTGAAGGAGATACCATGACAATTATTGGTAAGACACCAGTTGCTGAACTCTTTGGTTTTGCCGGGGATATCAGATCAGCTACCGAGGGTCGTGCAATGTGGAGTACCGAATTTGTCGGCTTTGAGCTTGTTCCAAATAACCTGGTCAAAGATGTTGTCAAAGAGATCAGAAAACGCAAAGGTCTAAAGGAAGAGATGCCAAAACCAGAAGACTATCTCTCATAAAAGTGACATATTATATTCTCTCACAATAAAAAGACCGGGGAGACTCTGTCTTATGCGCCTGTGCATAAGAAACCCTCATTTATTTTTGTTACACATAGATTTTCAGGTTCAATATAGAGTGCAATAATTACTTTATTTCAATTTTTTTAAGATAATTAAGTTGCCTATTCCGAAGATATTTATCATTGAGCAACCTACAATTCATTAATCCCAATACAATAGGGGGATGACAATAGAGATGGGGCTGTTTGTGATGAAAAGAGAAATCGTAAGAAATTTGATAATTGCATTGATTTTGGGACTGGTTTTCATTGTAGGATCAGCAGAAGCAATACGCCCGGCATCAGCGCAATATGATCAGTCAGGAATTACCTCAACAATTGAGGCAACATGTATTGGAACGTTTATCGTTGACCATACCATGGAATGGGGTCAGACCGGGGGGTCTGATTACAATAATATTTCCAGTCCGTCAGGTGTGGGTGAAGTCAGAAGCACTATCGGGTATCATGAAGACACCGTTGCAACTGATGGAATGACACATTATGTCAAGAACTTTAATATGGACGGATCAAATGTGACTGCAGGTCTGGATAATCTTAATTCCGACCATCAGATTCAGTTTGAGAGTCTGGAAGGGGTCAACGGACGCATGCTCTATGATGAGATGGTCGGACTCACCACTGATGGTCAGCCAGATGCTGATGCGAGCCAGGGGTGTGTCTTCTATGATGGAGGTGCTGGTGCAGCCGGATTCCATGCAGTAATTACTGCCGGCAGTTCCATGAATGTTGAAGAAGTCGCTGCTACTATGAGTGCCGGTGTTGCAGGAATATCTGCAAGTAATGATATGCCAGTCAATGTCAGGTACTCATTTGACGCAGCCGGTATGGAATCTGATGATAAAGATGAACTTGCTACCGGTTCTGCAGAGGTATTCCTCAATGTGAATGCTCAGATTGGAACACCAACCGGCACGAATATGACGACTTACATCGATAACCGGGACCGCACACAGGCTGGAGGACTCTTTGACCTGGCTCAACAGGTTGAATTTTCTTCCACCTGGTAACTTTTTTTTTGTAATTATTCTGTGATGCTATGATGAATGACAGTGAGCGTATGCAGTGGATAGAAGAACTGCGATCATCGCAAAAAGAGAAAAGAGCTGCTGCTATGCAACAACTGGCTGGTGATGGATATGGTTCGATACAGTCCCTGTGCTCTCTTCTGCATGATACTGACTGGAAGGTCAGGTACCGGGCAGCTGAGGCACTTTTTATGATCCAGGCACAGGATACCGCTCTTGATCTCATCAGGGCGACTGAGGATCCAAAGGATCATGTCAGGTATATGGCAGCAAAAGCACTCAGTGCTATCAGGACACCTGCTGCGATTCCTGCATTGTCGCGCCTCACATCAGATGAGAATGAATACGTACGAAAAATAGCATTATCAGCACTGAATGCAATCACAGCCAAAAAAAAGAATGTGTAACAGTTACAGTATCTTTGTTCCCGGAGGAACAGTCCGCTTTGGCATCAGAAGGGATGCCTCTTCTCCAGCTGCAAGAACCATTCCATTACTCTCTACCCCGCATAATGTTGCCGGCTGCAAATTAGTCACAACAATCACATCAGTGCCAACGAGTTCTTGCGGAGAGTAAAACCTGGCAATTCCACTGACCACCTGCCGGGTTTCACTACCTATATCAATCTGTAATCTGAGCAGTTTTTTTGATTTCGGAATTTCCTCTGCGGCAAGGACTCTGCCCGTTTTCATCTCTATCTTTGCGAATTCTTCAATGGTAACTGATGACATATTTGTATTCATCTTTGCAAGCTCCTGTATAGTTCCTTCAAGTTCTTTTTCGAGACGATTTATCATATCATCTTCAAGCTTCTGAAAGAGAATCTCCGGTTTCTCAGTGGAACATGCTGAAATGGGTTTATAGGCATCTGAACAGGTGGCATTTGCCAGGCTGGATGTGTTTCCTGCCATGATCCAGATAGCATCAGCACGCCTTGGCATTACCGGCTCTATAAGAATGGCGAGTGCCGTTACTATCTGCATACAGTTTCGGATAGTATCCGCTGCTGCTGCCCGGTCATCTTTTATCTGTTTCCAGGGAGCCTGAGACTGAATATAATTGTTACCATATGCAGCAAGGGCCATGATGGTATCAACCGCTGCTTTAAACTCATACGCCACAATGGCAGCATCGACATTGTCGATACAGGTTTTGATGGTCTCCAGTATCTCTTCGTCTATAAATCCGTCTGGAATCCCGCCAAATTCTTTATAGGCAAAATGCAGGGTCCGGTATACAAAGTTCCCAAGTGTGTTGACCACTTCATGATTGACACGTTCCTGAAAGAGTTTCCACGAGAAATTCAGTTCTTTTGTGTGTGATGTATATGAGAGGAGGTAATACCGCAGATAGTCTGAAGGAAGTCCCTCATCTAAATAATCCTCATTTGTCCATACGACGTACCCACGGGTCTTTGAAAATTTATGATCCTCAATTTTAAGCATTCCTGATGCTATCACCGCATCCGGTGGCCGATAACCTGCTCCCTGAAGAAGTGCCGGCCAGAATACGCAGTGATGATATGTAATATCACCACCGATAAAATGAGTTACCCTGCTCTCCTGAGAACACCAGAGTTCTCTCCAGTCACGACCAGTCTCTTCAGCCCATTCTTCAGTAAATGCAATATATCCTATCGGTGCATCAACCCAGACATATACCACAAGATCATCGCGACCTGGGAATGGAACTCCCCATTCCAGCGTTCTCGTTATACACCAGTCATGGAGTCCTTCTTTGACCCATCCCCGTGCATAATTCAGAGCGTTCTCAGTTCCCTTCAGATTTTTCAGAAAATCATCAAGGAAATCTTCAAATTCACTTAGCCGAAAGAAAAAGTGCTCCTGTTCACGAAACTCTGCAGGGGTACCACATACCGTACAGGTAGGGTTCTGTATCTCACCTGGCTCAAGGTGCTTACCACACCCCTGATCACACTCATCACCTCTTGCAGGTTTGTTACAGTATGGACAGGTTCCCTCAAGATACCTATCCGGAAGGAACCGGTTGCATGTGGTACAGAATGCCTGCTGAATAACCTCTGAATAGATGTGCCCATTCTGTATCAGTCGGTTAACAATCTCCTGTGTCCGGTGATAATTTGCAGGATTGTCTGTCATCCCGAAGTGATCAAAGATAACATCCATCCGCTCAAACGTCTCATGGAAATGGTGATGGTATTGTTCACACAAGAGACGGGGTGAGATATCCTTTTCTTCTGCACTGACAACTACTGGTGTTCCATGATTGTCTGAGCCGCAGATAAAGACAACGTCTTCTCCACGCCGACGCATGTACCTGACATAGAAGTCGGCAGGTACATATGTCCGGAGATGACCAAGATGACATGGACCGTTGGTATAAGGAAGTCCACAAGTTACCAGAAGCGGTGGTGCACTCATCACCATAATTTTTGGTCTGAAGGCATAAATAAGATGTATCAAAATGGGAAAAAAGATTACGTTTCCAACAATATCCCTTGGTTCTGAACCAGATAATCCTGAAAAATCTGATGTTATTTCATTTGTTTCCAAACACCGGGGGGAAGAAGCAGATCTTATTACCTGTCTCCTCTCGGCCTCTGTGCAACCCCAGAAAAAAGCAGGGATTACACAGATTTGCTCTGGAGGGCTATTTTACAACGAGCGGTTTGATTGTCGTTTCAGAGAAGATGATGATATTCTCTCGTTTCTTACCAATGGTGAGATACAGGAGACTATTCAGCAGGATGCACGCCATTGCATCCATGAAGCAAAAAGATCTGCCTTTGCTCTTGCAGGACCATCCCATGTACGTGCCTTTGAAGAGATATCAGGTGCAGACTGGGCTGATGACTGCTTTTCTTTTTATCGTTCAGCCAGGAGGACAATGCGCGATGCAGGTATTCAGAGGCATGTTATTCATGATGCATGTACTGATAGTGATATAACAGAAGGACTGATGGGATCAAAAGTCCTGTTATTTCCGGATTGTAGTACGATCCCGGTGCTTGAGAACCTGCTTGAGTTTCAGAAGACAGTTACTGTTACTAATGAAGAATTCCGGCTGATTCCCCCTCTTCTTGAGAGATATGAGATAAAAAAGATTATTCTTATCAGGCCGGCTCCTGAAACCATATCGTGCGTCCTTGAGCATTATGACCCTGATGCCATTGTTGTCGGTGGATATCGAACACAGGATTCTCTTTCTGCAGAGAAATACTGGGAAGAGGTTATCGCTGATGCTTCGTATTCCGGATAACATCCGCCCGTTTTGCAATATCGGCAAAGTGTCTGTTTTTCTTCAGAATGAAGAGACGTAACCGGTCAGAGCGCGTAAATGAAAACTGGCCCCCTGCAGCATGAGGGTGTCCTCCCCCGGAATATTCCCTGGCAATGAGATGACTAATTGGATCTTTTGATCGAATCGAGAATTTTCCACTTTTTGAGACCAGAATTTCAACATCTGAACCTACCTTTTCACGAAGATACGCTGCGGTCTCACTGGGATATCCAAACATTGGTGCAACTATCACTTTTTGTTTTTTTTGGAAGACTGATGCATTCTTCTCGGTCTTTTTCTTCACCCGATCCATTTTTTTGGTGATATTTTTATATTCTGCTAGGATTGTACGATCCTGAAACACTCCCATTACCAGGCAGTCTCTGACATGTTCCCGGTTTTTTTTCTCCTGAAGAACAAGACCAAGGATATGGGAACGTGGATCTTCATGGCGCCAGAGATCATAGTCACAAACGACACGGGCTATCTCCTCACCAATGACATCATCAGGAAGGAGATCTTTTGCACAGATTCCACATCCACAGGTACTTGTGTCTATATGAAGCAGATCAACCTTTCCCCGTATGGTACGGGTCTCATCTTCTGACCAGCGGTGATGGTCACGCCATTCTATCTTCCATCCGTTCTCTTTTACGCGGGTAATTGCATACTCAGCCCCCGGCCGGTAACTGAGATCACTGATACTGATGATATCACCATTTCCCGGGACTTCTGCTATCATATTCAAATAGTGGGGATATTTTCCAACAGAACTGAAGATGGTAACGACATTGTTGTACCTGATCCGGTGGATGGCATCAGCTCCGACGGCGTCAAGGTCGTTGTGCGTTACGTGGACAACATGCGCAGTTCGGGTTGCGAGCTGGGCAATTAATTTCTTTTTCTCTTTTTCATGTTTCCACGTTCTAAAAAACATTATATAATGGTTGGTTTGCAGCTCCTAAATAACCAGTCATCTCACCCGCGAGGTCAGGTAGAAAATGAAAAGATTTAATTATTTCCGGCGCTAATTACTTTAGCCGCGCCTCAGTAGCTCAGCCTGGGAGAGCGCCAGACTGAAGATCTGGTTGTCCCCGGTTCAAATCCGGGCTGGGGCACTTTTTTGTTTTATTCCTAAGGTAATTTTAACTACTCGCGTTTAACGAATATCCTTCTTTAACATAGAAATCTCCATGTAAACATCCGGGGTCTGTGTACCGTTGTATTTTCAGTTTCGGGTATTTGCCGATACCCGTGCCTCTGTTTTTACTCATTATTTTTCACAACCGTACATTTCTTTAAGTTGTTGCGTCATCATCTTTGAGAGTGAGATATTGTCTCCACATGCCTGGTATCTTAATTCCTTTGGAAAACTGACACAAACATTCATGAAAACCTCACCTTTTCTTATGGATATTGTTACCATTTTTAGATCCTCGCCTTTGTCTGACAAAGCCTATGCATAATTTTACATTTAAACAGAATGAAAAATCACGGATCGATAACTACAGAACCCCCTCCGCTCAGCCGATTCGAAAAATTTTCAAAAATACTCAGGTAGGGTTTCCAACGTGTCCCGTTTAACAGGGGGTTTTTTCCTGGGTCCGGTCAGTAGGATCATCCATTATCTGTAACATTCTTCAGTTTATTTTCCAACGCCTCAACCAAGACATGACTAAATTTCAATCCTGTTTCTTTTGCCCGTCCCTTAAGATCAGATGGGATCACAGTTGACACGGGGCTGAATTCAACGCCGTTTCTCATGTGTAATGTACATATATATATATACATATATAGATAAAATAATTTAGTTGATAATTGCCTATATTTCTAGATATTTATACCAGAATTATAAAACCTGACCTTGATCTATATTATATCAATGCCTGAAAAAATGGTTCAAATAGGTCTTAAAATTCCTGACAGTTTGTATTCTGAATTAAAATCAGTCGCAACGGATCAGGGAACAACAGCAACTAAATTACTAATCTCAATATTATAGAAACATTTAGGGAAAAATCCCGATCCATTGATCTGCAATAACTGCCTTATGCACAATCCCGAGGGATCAAAACTATGTTTACGCTGCGGGTCCCCACTGGTTGAGCTAGATCTAATCCAAGAAAATATAGATAAACTATACGATTCTATGATCGCGTATCATAAAAAAGAGATTGTCAGATTTGAAAAAATAAAAACGTTGTCAGATGTGATAGAATCTCTAAAACGTGTCAGTGATAATGAGATGAAATCAACCATCGCAGAGCTTATAGTAAATTGGAATCGCACTTGAAATTAAGATAATATTAACTTCTAGAGAATGTTAAATCTAATCTACCTGCTCCACTATGATCCAACCTAATCATTTCGGTGGATCATACATTAATCACGCTTATTTTACAAAAATATCAAATTTATGAGCTTATTAAGATGTGCTGATAGGAGGTTATCCACTTTCTAAAGAACGTATAGGGGTATGTATCTACCGGCCATGAAAGAGCATTTTTCAGGATTGGAATTTTCGATAAACCACTTTTCGCGGTCCTATACCAATAACGAAAATATACATAATCCCATTATCAACCGTTAAAAGAAGCCTGTATTCCCCTTCACGGACCGAATAAAGAACCATTCCTTTTTTAGTATGAATCTTTTTAAGTCCTTCACCCGGGTTTTGTTACTGTGATAATGTAATGAGTTTTTTATCAAACTTATAGAGAATATCTTGTTGAATATTTTTAGCTGCTCTTTTAGCTTGTGGAGTCCATTCTATTGAGTAACTCATCTGACTCCTAATTCCTGCATGACTTGTTCGTGTGGAATGGTTTTCTTTGCTTTAATTGCTTTAAGTCCTTCAGATACCATATCCTCTTCTTCAGGGCTTAATTCATCTTCCTCTGTTAATTCAGAGAGAAGTTTATCAATAACATCTCCGTATGTTTCACCAGGCTGCATCAATTGATCCAACCGGTTCTTAATATCTGAAGGAATCGGGATAGACTCAATCATAATTATTCATCCACCTCTATGTAGATACTCATATCTCTCTTATCATATCAGATTGTTGGAATGGTTCAAATTATATTAACTTCTAAAAAAGTTAAGTCTGATCCGCCTGATCCACTATGATCCAACTGGATCATTTTGGTATATTATACCTTAATCAAGCTTATTTTACAAAAATATCAAATTTATGAGTTTATTAAGATGTGCTAATAGGAAGTGATCCACTTTCTAAAGAACGTCTTGGTGCATGGTTAGTGTTACCATAACAATCCGTCTCATATCTTCACGGTATCGGCAGTACAGAATCCAGTCAATGAATTCTATCAACTGAAAAGATACCACCAATACCGGCCTTCTCTATTGACCAAAATTACTTTCACCCTGTGGGATATGGACATTATATAGAGAGAAAACTGACATTCTTTTGCACATAAAGCAGGTGATACAATTGAGAATTATAAACGGACCAGAAATCACTGAGATAAAAGAAAGAAATGTTGCATGCGTTTCATTTATCGGTAACTATCTGGGAAACGCCGAGGTATTTAGAGGCTTGTTTGAAAAACTCTGTGGCTGGGCGTTTGACAAACAATTAATGGGATCTGATACGGTTCTTTTATCAGCCTATTATGATGATCAAAATGTTACCCCTCCGGAAAAACTCAGACTGGATGTTTGCATGACCATACAAGATGACGTTGAAGTTGATGGGGAAATTAAAAAGAAAAAACTTCCAGGTGGAACATATGCAGTAATGCGTGTAGAACTGACTGGGGCGGAAGAATATGGCCCAGCATGGGGCATGATTCATGAGTGGGTGACACAGAATAATCTTACAATTGATCTGTCCCGGGCGAGTTACGAGGTGTATCTAAACAACCCTGAAGAGCATCCTGAAAAGTATCATGTACTTGATATCTGTCTGTCTGTTGAGTGAGATGGCTATAAAAGTGCGAAAACCGTGATTTTCTGAACG
>Ga0265594_1000506_pt1 | contig 32061 bp, 21 predicted proteins | sample saktaG_11_FD_190147 | JGI IMG/M metagenome (GOLD analysis project Ga0265594, IMG submission 190147) | Saline water microbial communities from Sakinaw Lake, British Columbia, Canada - sak_2011_5_24_80m | ecosystem: Environmental > Aquatic > Non-marine Saline and Alkaline > Saline ... | reverse complement strand
AATTGTCAAATTCTCTCTCTACTTTTAATTGGATACTTATTGTGTCCATAGCTCACCTCCTCTTTTTTTCTATCTATTTAAGGTGAGCTATTTTTTCTTTCTCCACAAGATTTTACATGCTTCTTACGCTCCCCCGTTGACGCCAACATGATATCTTGCCTGTCTTCGTCCATCAACCGAAGGTTTTTTTATTATGACACAGACGCTTATCTTACCGAACCTTCGGAAGGTTTCTGAAAATCTAAGGCGCTTTTGTTCAGATTATTCACCACCCAATTTTCCAGTGTAAATACCGGCAGCCGCGATTCTTCACGAGCATAATAACCGCCATTTCCATCCTTTGTCATATCACCGATCATAAACATGGATTTCGCCGGTTCAGCTCCCGAATACAGCTCAATCCTGATAAACGGATCTGTCAGTCCATATTGATTGAGGTCTCGCGGAGACTCATCGATAAACGCTTTAATACGACCATTACTTAACCTGTTCAAAAAGGACATCACATCATTCGACTTTGCCGGGATTTTCACCGGTTCAATTATATTCCAGGCGTCGCCATCCTGTTTCAGTATTACTTCACCCTTTTCTCTCGAAATAATTCTGATTTTTCGCACGTCGAGCGGTCTGATATGCATCACTCGTTTATCCCGAAGATCATAGAGGCTTTTATTCACATATGTCCGGAGAGATTTGGAAACCGTATATATCCCGGGTTTGTCGGAATATTTAACAAATATAAAATCCCCGGTTGGATTTTCATCGCCGAGCAACAATCGCGATTCCAGGTTTCCGGATTGCCGTATTACAATTTCACCACGGGGATTTTCCAGACCGAATTGTCCCGGATCGTTTTCACCATCACTGATCTTACGATCAATTTTCGTATCCAATATCGATTTCAGGTTGGAGACAATAGCGGCAGAGTCGCCTGCCGTTTCCACCGGAGAGACAATAGTCCATGTGTTATCTTTCTTTCGGACAGATAATTCCCGATTATCGGTTTTAATTATATAAGCCGTAACGCTATCTACCGGAATATTGAGTATCAGGTTTTCTACCCGATCCCGTTCTATGCGCTTTTCCCCGCCTTTGATTTCGAAGAGATAGATAAATGCAAAAAGGACTATGAATACCAGCAGCAGGATCAGGATTGTTTTCCCTTGCATGCGCTACTTTCTCCTGATATATACCAGGATTCCCAGTGCAAAAGCAATGACCGGCAGAATAATGACGGTCAACCAGAACACCGTTCTTGTTTGAGCCGGGTTCATATTAATCAGGCGCATTTCCGGGTCTTTCGGGCGTATCGAGATCAAATCCTCATCAGCCATCAACCAGCTGATGATATTCATAAAGAAGTCGCCGTTTGCCTGATTGGTAAAATAAGCGTTGCTGGCGAAATCGGAATCGCCGACCGTGACAATACGGGTTTTTTTACGGTTATCCAGTTCAATCGTCGTGACGCAGACAATCGGGATCGGTCCGCGCTGATCTTCGGGACTGATGGATATTTCTTCCTGTCCCGCGATTTTCTTTTGATCAATGGCGTAGCTGTTGGAACCGGTTTGAGCGATTTCCGTTACCGTTACCTTAGGATCATCGGTTTCAATCGGTGTGACCGAGCGGGTCATGGGAAAAAAGGTCATCAACCCGGTTAATTCTTCAACAATCGGATGATCGCCGTAGGATGAAACAAGCGGAATTTCCGGACCGGCGCCAAGCAATCTTCCGAAACCACTGGCGTCGATGACCAGATCATTCCCCATCTCGACGTACCAGTTGCGCATATACTTCTCCAGGCCCCTTCCCGGCGGTGGATCCAATAGAAACAAGGCGCTTCCGCCTTTATTCAAATAGTCTGTCAGAATTTTCAGTTCACCCTGGAAAAAGGTATTTTTCGGACCTGGAATAATGACGACTGAAATATCTTCCGGTATGGAATCTCGGTCTGCAAGCAGCAGATCAACCGCCTCGTAATTTTGTTCTTCGATAGCGCTTTTGGCGTTTGCCAAACCTTCCCGGTCGGCGCTGTTGATGCTCAATTCGCCATGTCCGGTAATAAAGGCGACTTTCTTGGTACTTTCACGAGTAACTTTTATAATTGCATTAGTCAAATTTTCCTCGGAGGAAGAAGAAATCTGTTCTTCACGATTGCCCGATATTATAACGAGATTACCATATTGTTTGACATTATATTTTTTCGCCAGCCCCGGTTTTTCGTCAGGATCGATTAATTCCCATTTAAATCGTTTGGAAAAATGCGAATATTCCTCTAATAAATCTTTTACCGGTCCCTTATTTAAGTCTTTAACAAACGCAATAACATTGATATCATCTTCGAGATTCTTTAACAATTTCGTGGTTTGAGGCGAGAGACTAAATGTGCGTCCGGCAGTTGTGTCAACCCGCCATGTGTGACGCGCCAGAAAAAAATTCAGCAAACCAAGAATCGCAACGACCAGTACAATTACCAATGCCATATTACCGCCGTAAATCAAACGGCGATCCCGGAGAACATCCTTCATGTCCAATTTAATCAGTGAAAAGATCGACAGAATCAAGCCGACGCAAATCACGGCGAGTGACTTGACATCCCAGACATTTGTTATGGAGTACGCAATCAACCCGATACCAATTAGAATCAATCCAAGCGTCAGAAGCCATTTATACTGTTTCATTATCCTAAGCCCTCCACTTTGACGATTCAACGGATTGATAAGTCAGGAACAGCATAAAAAACGTCATCGAGAGATAAAACACCAGGTGGCTGGTATCAAACACGCCTTTGGAAAAATCCTCAAAATGAGCGACAATCGATAAATATTCCAAAATTGCACCAACTATTTTCCCGGCAAAGTCCGAGGCAAAACCGATTATCCATAAAACCATAGTCAGACCGAAGGTCCCGACGGCGGCTACGATCTGGTTTTCCGTCAGAGATGAGATAAAATTTCCGGCTGCGATCAATGCCGCTCCCATCAGCAGAATTCCGAGATAGCCGATCAAAATCGGGGCAAGTTCGGGATCGCCCCAGATAAACAGCAACGCCATAAACAAAACCGTAATCCCGGTCATCATGAGATACAAAAGGTAGGTAGCCAGAAATTTACCGATAATGATCTGCCAGTTCGTAAGCGGAGCCGTCAACAGCAGCTCGATGGTTCCGTTTTTCTTCTCTTCTGAAAACGACCGCATGGTAATTACCGGGATCATAAACAGAATAATGACGCTCATATTCAGTAAAAACGGGCGTATCATCATTAAGTTTACATTCAGCGGAACTCCCTGACGCTGCATCATCGCCGCATAGCTGTATTGTAAAAAACTGGACAGCAGAAGGTAGAAGAAAATACCGGTAACGATCAGGAAAAGACCGATGACGACATAGGCAATCGGCGAATTGAAATACCCTTTCAGATCCCGTTTGAATATGGATAGAATATTCCTCATCAGTTCACCTCCTCTTTCGTCGTCAACTTCAGAAAAATATCTTCCAGACTGAGATTTTCGGTCTTCATTTCCAGCAGTCCCCACCCTTTCGTGACAATCGAATGGGACAGATCCCTGCGAACATCCGATCCAACATCCGTTTCAACGATATAGCCGGAGACATTCGCTTTTTTAGCCGCTCGCGCAGGAGCAACTGAAACCGCCGTCACATTCGGAATTTGCTTTAATGTGTTCATAATGTCATCGACCGGACCTTCCACTTTTAGATGAATGGATTCCGACCCTTTCAAGCGGGCGGTTAAATTCTCCGGCGTGTCCACCGCTACGAGTTTACCTTCATTGATAATAATGACCCGGTTACAGGTCATGCTGACTTCGGGCAGAATATGTGTTGACAGGATCACCGTATGATCAGGACTGAAGCTTTTGATCAACTCGCGGACTTCGATTATCTGTTTCGGATCAAGCCCGATTGTCGGTTCATCCAATAGGAGAACGGGCGGATCATTTAAAATCGCCTGGGCAAATCCGACCCGCTGTTTATAACCTTTCGACAATGTGCCGATACATTTGAACAATACCGACGATATAGACAGCTTGTCGGCGACTCGTTTGACTTCGGACTCGACCGATTTTCTATTCACCCCTTTGATTGCGGCGGCAAATCGTAAATATTCTATGACCTGCATATCCATATAAAGCGGCGGGTTTTCAGGTAGATAGCCTATCCGTTTTTTAACATCAAGATCATTCGTGAATACATCGAACCCGGCGACCCGAACCGATCCTGTGGACGCCGGCATGTAGCCCGTAATTATCCGCATAGTTGTCGTTTTTCCGGCTGCGTTCGGTCCCAAAAATCCCAGTATTTCGCCTTTTTCAACCGTAAACGAAATGTCATCTACTGCTCGGACATTACCATAATATTTGGTCAGTCCCTGAACTTCTATCACCTCTGTCTCCCTGAATAGGCGGTTTAAATTTTTATTATACTAAATTGCCTCAGCGAGGTCTCTTTGAGATGAACGAGGTATGAGTGCTCCGACCCGTCGTATTGGCGTCAGCTTAAGCAATCTCAGTATTAACCCCGGTAGGGGTTCGCTATTTGTAGATAAATCCAACGACCTCGACAATCCCAAACCCCAATAGGGGTTCGCTATTTGTTCCCTAATCAAAAACATATCCTATATCGTATTCCGGGTAAATGTATTCGCCATTTCTACCTCTTTAGCCAACTCCTACGGAGTTTAATTCTACATGATATACCTTCTTGCTACAAATAGCCAACTCCTACGGAGTTTTTACATTCTATTTTAGAAACAGATATCTCGATAGTTAAATATATTAACCCTACGATGTCATTTAAAGATTTTTTGCTCAACATATAGAGATCTCTTTAGGGCAAGACCATCAGACTTAACTTTCAAGAATTGCTATAGTTATCTGCACCAGAACGACGCTCGTTCACTCACAGAACCAAGCATTTTTTTCTGACTGATATAGACTTTCGGATCATCGGGATAGCGAATGTAATCCTGCGCCCAGCTGGTTTTGGAGCGTCCCAACAGAATAGTTCCCAGAACATATTCGCCTTTCTTTAATTCTACTTTCAGAGCCAGTTTGTCGGAAACATTGTATTGATCATATTTTTCGGGATTTTTAGTAACAAACCCGGACTTTTTTGCATTAACGACATTTTCAAAGAAGTTTTCGATCTGGTCGTTTTTCACCAATCCCGTATCGGGCTCTGCAAAGACCCAGGCAGTATCGCCTTTCATCAATGTTATCGACAATGTATCTTTAGTAACACTGACAGCATTAACATCGTCGGCTTTAATATCAAAGACATCACTTACTTTCGGTTTATAGCGTTGATTTCTTAGTGAGACTGTCAACAGTAATAAAAGCGCGGCTGCCAATAGAACAATATATTTAATCCAGGGATTTTTTTTCTTAGCCATAAATACTCTCCAACAGTTTACGTTTGCTAACATTTTTTCTCCAGCGGAGCAGTCCGAAAATGATCACCAGTAATGCCGGGAGAAATATATTCAACCATTTCCAGAAACGACGAGATCCATCGGAAAGCTGTTTTAACGGTCTTGCCGTCACGGTTCTGGAACGGATTTCCACCAGTTCCTGATCACCGGACAGGTAGTCAATGCTATTCAGAATAAAATCCGTATTTTCCGGGATTCCGCCGGCGCGATTATCATTAAAGAACTCATTATCTCCGACTAAGAGCATCTGAACATCTTCTCCAAGACCGAGGAAATTTTCCTTTTGATTATAATCGGAGTTTTCAGCAAAATAACTCTGAAAGGATCCGTCAACAAGGGCGGCTACGGCTTGGGAATTTAATGGAAAAGAAACCATCGCCGGGTTATTCATCTGTGAGCTTGGAATATGAGGCGAGATATTGTACCCTTCGATCATACTGTATTGCCCATAGGGTGACATCTGGGGCACCATTCCGAGGGAAAGGACGCCGGTATTTTGCGAAGTGCTCATTAAAGAGGTAAACTGCACGGTAGAATCCGCCGGCAAAATCTCATTCACGAAAAATAGTCTTACCTGTTCCAAACTTTTAACAATAATATTGTCTTTATTGAATTTGTGGATTAGCGGAAATACCTGGTAATTAACGGCATTAGAAAAGCTAAAAAAGCCCCGGCGCTGCTGAATACTGATCTGTCCACACTGCTTATCCACCAGAATATCTTTTCCAATGCGGAAACCGTAATGTTCCAGAAAATCAAAAATATTCGATTTGATTTCCGATGCATAACCTTCCTGCAAATGAGCAACCTGGCGAGCCTGTCCAACAAACAGTTTACCGCCCCGCATTAGATACTGGTCAATGTTATACAACTGATCGAGACTGACCGAATCTTGAAACCCGTTTAACAATAAAGTATGAATGTCCAGCGGAATCTCATTATCGAGCGAGACAGTCCTGACATTATAGGTTTGACGAAGTAATTGTTGCAGTTTAGTTGTGGCAATTGATTTATTATCCGATGAAACGAGTCCAACGGTCTTCATATCGGTCTCGGCAAGTTTCTTTATAGCCGCCGTCAGATTATACTCAAGACCTTCACTCGTCTGAATTACAGGCAGGATCTCCTTTTTGTCATTGTACATCAGTGCCAGACCCATATAGATATTTTTAATTTCCAGCTTGTCATTTTCAATCACCTGAACCTGCAATGGCGGAATTCCATAATTTCGGGCTTCGGTTTGGGCATCTTCGTTCTGATCGGGTGCGATGAACTCAAAATGGAAGCGACCTTTGGAATAGGCTTCGTATTCTTCAAGCAGATCCTGAAGATAGCGTCGCGAATTCGCCAGTTGCCCCGGCAGGTCTTTTGAGAAAAATACTTTCGCCACCATGCGGTCGTCTAATTTTTCGATGACCTTTTTGCTGGAATTCGAAAGCGAATAAATATTATTTTCGGTTAAATCAAAGCGAACGAACAGCGTTCTTGATACAAGGTTGAAAATAACGATGATGACCGTCAATAAAATCAGGTACGAGGTTAATTGTTTTTTGTTGGATATAATTGTCATTTTTACCTCCATTTCCTCATTTCCAGAATTCGAATACTAATCAGCAGGAAGAACAGAATCAACGATCCAAGGTACACAAGATTTCGTGAATCGATCACACCTCTTGAGATGTTGTTCAGATGATAATCAATACTGAGATACTGAAGTATGGAACTTAAAGATCCCGGCACGAACATCAGTATTTTATCTAAGATGAACAGCACAAATATTATCAAAAAACTAATAATAAATGCCGTGATCTGATTATCGGTGACGGTACTTCCGAAGGTTCCAATGGCGGCATAGGCGCCCCCAACCAACAACAAACCGAGGTAACCTGAGATTAATGCGCCAATATCAATATTATTACCCACGACTAAAAGCGTGAAAAAATGCACCAGCGTAAACGCCAGAGCTGTTCCGAGCAGTGTCAACGCCGCAAGATATTTTGCGATAATGATCTCACCATCGGTAAAAGGCAAAGTCGTGATAAACTCCATGGTTCCGGTATTTTTTTCCTTAGCGATCAATCCCATGGTAATCGCCGGCACAAAAAAGATATAAACAATCGGAATAACCGAGAACAGCGTTCGCAGATCGGATTCGTTTATCAGAAAAAATGTGCTGGTGAAGAACCAGGCATTAATCAGCAGAAAAACAACGAGAGTAATATAGGCTACCGGACTGCTAAAAAAGGATTGAACCTCTCTTCGGTAAATGATAGAAAAATTATTTCGCATTGTTGGTTCCTCCTTCAATCGTAAGGTTCCGGAATACGTCTTCAAGACTCGTTTTATGCCTGCTCATTTCAAGAACAACCCATTTGTTTTTAACGGCATATTTAAAAATATCCTGGCGCGGATCAACGGAATTTGGATATTCCAAAACCGCAAAAACATTCTCATCTTTTTCTTCATACTTCGACAGGAGTATGCCGTCTTGAAAAGATTGTACTTTTTTCACAGAATCTTCAGTGGCATTTTTCAGTTCCAGAGTCAGGCGCGTTTTCCCTTTAAAATCGCTCATCAACTCGTCGATCGTTCCATTAGCGACGATTTCTCCTTCATTGATGATGATCATCCGGTCCGCAGTCGCCTGGATTTCCTGCAAAATATGGCTGGAAATAACCACAGTTTTTTCCTTACCGAGATTTTTAATTAATCCTCTGATCTCCGCAATCTGGTTTGGATCCAAACCGGATGTCGGTTCATCAAGAATTAGAATTTTAGGATCGTGGATGATCGCCTGGGCAAGTCCAACCCTCTGACAATATCCTTTACTGAGTTCATTAATATTTTTATGAACGACCCCTTTCAAGCCACAAAGCTCAATCACGTCGTGCAGGCGCGACTTGAATTGATTTTTGTCTATTTCCCGGGCACGAGCGACAAATTCCAGAAAGCCATAAACTTCCATATCATGATACAGCGGGTTCATTTCGGGTAAGTAACCAATCATTTTACGAATTTCCATCGAATCTTCGATAACATTGTAATCATCGACAAAAACATTACCCGATGTCGGTGATAAATATCCGGTTATGACCTTCAGTGTCGTCGTCTTTCCGGCTCCGTTAGGACCTAAGAATCCCAGAATCTCGCCGTTTTTCACTGAAAAGGAGATGTCTTGCACGGCTTTCACATCTCCATAGTGTTTCACCAGATTTCGAACTTCAATCAAGATGACCTCCTATTTAAAAAGGGTTCACGTTTGGTTCTATCAATACATATATATGCTAATTCCCATAAAGAAACCATTTCACTTGCTTCGGGTATCTGTTTGGCAAACTTGACCAGATCAAGACTCCCAAAAAGTTTTGAAAAATCTAAAACAATACTCTCCTGTATATCCAAAGTATGAAAGGCTTCCAGAATTTCACGAGTCGTCATTTCCAATGCTCTAATAAAGTATCGCCGTTCAAGGTATTCCCGGACAATTTCAGACATCCTGAAATAATAGAACCGAATTTCATCCTCACTTCGATATTGCTGCTCCCGAAGTTCATTCAGTTTACGAAAGGCAACAAGATAAGGCGCTTCAAGATAGTCTTCATCCAGCGGAATTGGTGCTTGTTTCTGTTTCCATCGTCGATAGGCGATAATACCGCTCACAATAATAATCAAAATCAGAAGTATAAATATTACGTAATTCCAGGGAATAATCGTACGAATAGGAAATGGCGGTTTAATATCTTTCGGTTCAGTTGTCCCCGGCGGTAATACCGATATGACGTTAACAGTCTGCTCATCGGTTTTAAACCGCAATACCCGGCTTGTATCCTCTGAACTGTAGGCTTGTATTTCCAGCTCCGGGACAATTACTATGCCGGTATCAAAGACGGTTAATTCCAATTCCCAGGTCTGTTGAAGACCGTCTTTTATTTTGCGGGGGCTGCTTAATTGCTGATCGATTACATCCCATTCGCCCAGATGTTTTTCAATCTTCGGTAATTCAAACCGCGATCCTGGAGGATACTGTAATGAAATTACCAGATGAATTCTATCACCAATAGTGGCAATGGTGGTATCGAGCGAGGATTCGACAGTAATTGGAATTGTATTAGCAAAGCCTGAAATAGTAATAAAAAATAGGATCAGAAATCGAAGTATCTGTTTAGTCATATCCTCTGGTATCATCTATTTACCGAAATCTTCTCTCCCGCATTTTGAAAAACCGGACTAATGGTTCAATATATGATTCGGCAGTATCGATTTGAATCAAATCCAAATCCATCATCTTGGCTTCTTTTAAGAACTTTTCCCGGTTTTCACCAATATAGTCCGAGTACAAATTCATAAATTTCTTATCCAGCGTATTGACCCAGATCTCATCGCCGGTTTCAGCATCTCGCATTTTCACCAGACCAATCGAAGGCAGATCCTTTTCCCGTTTATCCAGTATCCGGATGGCAACCGCATCGTGTTTCCGATTCAGAACCCGAAGCGGCTTAATAAAATTATCATCGTCAAAATCCGATACGATAAACACAATAGACCGCCGTTTCAACCCTTTTAACAAATACTCAAGTCCATTGGCGATATTGGTTTGAGTGGATTGTGGTTTAAAATACAGGAGTTCCCGAATAACTCTTAAAACGTGACTTCTGCCTTTCCTGGGCGGGATATATTTCTCAACTTCATCGGTAAAAATCAACAAGCCAACTTTATCATTATTTTTAATGGCAGAAAAGGCTATAAGTGCGCATATCTCCGCCGCTATTTCCGATTTAAACTTTTCATAAGAACCAAAAGCACCGGAGCCGGACGCATCAACCATCAGCATGACATTTAATTCACGTTCTTCTTCAAGCACTTTTACATATGGATGGTTATACCGCGCCGTGACATTCCAATCGATGGCGCGGATATCATCGCCATACTGGTATTCCCGGACTTCCGCGAACTCCATCCCCTGACCTTTAAACACCGAATGATACTCTCCACTAAACACGTCATTGACGAGATGCCTTGTATGCAATTCAATATGGCGGACTTTTTTTAGAATCTCTTTAGGTATCATTTTATAAGGTCATTTTCGTTCACCACCAGCCGGTTTCGACATGTCCCGCGAGTGATCTTTCCAAAAAGAGAAATAAGTATTTAAAGCTTATGGGACTTCTACTTTATCAATAGTACGGCGAATGATCTGTTCCACCGTTACTTCCTCAGCTTCCGCTTCGAAAGTCAGGATTATTCGGTGCCTGAGAATGTCACACATAACATCCCGGACATCTTCGGGTGTTACATATCCTCTACCCTCAATAAACGCTTTCGCCTTGCTGGTCATCGATAGAAAGATTGACGCCCGTGGCGATGCACCCATTTGAATCAGATCGGCGAGATCGGCTAAGTCATAGGATTCTGGTTCTCGTGTAGCAAAAACGATATCCAATATATACCGGTGAATCTTCTCGTCAATGTAAATCTCATCCACAACTTTTCTGGCACGGATCAGATCAATCGGTTTTATCACCGGTTTAACATCAATCGTGCCATTGGAATGAGCCATACGTTTGATAATTTCCAGCTCGTCTTCCTTGTCGGGATAATCGATCACGACCTTTAGCATAAATCGATCGATCTGCGCCTCCGGTAACGGATATGTTCCTTCCTGTTCTATAGGGTTTTGAGTCGCAAGAACAAGAAAAGGATCATCTAACTTATGGGTTTTTTCACCAATACTAACCTGCCTTTCCTGCATTGCTTCCAGTAGAGCGGATTGTACCTTTGCCGGCGAACGGTTTATTTCATCCGCTAAAATGATATTGCTGAATATCGGCCCCTTTTTCGTCTCAAAATTGCCTTTTTGCTGGTTATAGATCATGGTACCGATTAAATCAGCCGGCAGGAGATCCGGTGTAAATTGGATCCTCCGAAACTTTGTATCTATGACTTTTGCCAGAGTACTCACAGTCAGGGATTTTGCCAGACCCGGCACACCTTCCAGTAAAATATGCCCGTTACAGAGGAGCCCGATTATTAAGCGTTCAATCATGACTTCCTGTCCAACGATTACCTTTGCCATCTCCTGTTTTAAAGCATGGACAAATATACCTTCTTTACGAATTTTTTCATTTAATTCCGACAGGTTGAAACTCATTCTCGTACTCCGCCTTAATTACTGCCTTTTGTAATAGACTGCAACTGGGGAATCTCATCCAGAGATTTCCCAAGATTTTGAATCTCCCATCTTGCCGATGGAACCAGCATATGATCCGGATATGCTTCTATAAACTTGGTATAACTCTTTTTAGCATTATCGAGATCGTTAAGATCGTTTGCATATATATAGCCGATCATAAACATGGCATTCGGTGCTTTGGAATGATCGGCATATTGTTCAATTATTTTATTATAAGACCCGATGGAATTATCATAATCCTTAAGGTTGTTCTTATAAATTTCGGCTACTGCAAACAGTGTTCTAACAATCAGAGTATCCTGCGGATAATATTTTACCAATTTCTGGTATTCCCGGACGGTTTGTTCATAGTCGCCGTTATTAAAATATTCTCTGGCAGAATCCCAGTAACCCTGAGCTGTTTTTACCGGCTCCCTTGTACAGCCAATAGACAGGACCAGTAGTGTGATAATCACAGCTATAAAAAATCTTTTCCCCATTGTTTTTACCTCCTTATAATATTACTATTATTTGAAAAATATTTTCGACACCTAATTTATCTAATTTTGTTGTTCACACAAAGGAGAAATGCAAGTTTTAAAATTATACAATTTTAAAAAACGATTGTTCCGATAAAATTCACTCATTCTGAAATATAATTTTTCCATCTTGATCATCGATCATGATTTTGTCTCCGGATGCGAATTTGCCCGAGAGTATTTCCATAGCCAGGGGATTCAAAATATGCTTCTGGATCATGCGTTTTACCGGACGAGCGCCGTATATCGGATCCCAGCTGGCGGATGCGATGGCCGAACGGGTTTTTTCGGTCAATTCCGCCTGAATACCTTTCGCCCTCATGCGCTCAAAAAGGCGGTTAAATTGCAGCAGAACAATCTCGGTGATCTGAGCCGGCAATAACGGCATAAAAACAATCATTTCATCCACCCGGTTCATGAATTCCGGTTTCAGATGTTCACGCAATTGCGACATAACCGTTTCCTGAATAGTTGCATAAATCACTTTAATATTGTCTTCATCAACACTCGCCGTCTGGTTCATAATGGCTTGCGAACCCAGATTTGAGGTCATGATAATGATCGTGTTTTTAAAATTAACCGTGCGACCTTTATTGTCCGTTAAACGTCCGTCCTCCATGACCTGGAGCAAAATATTAAAAACGTCGTCATGAGCTTTTTCGATTTCATCCAGCAAAATGACTGAGTAAGGCTTGCGCCGAACGGCTTCGGTCAGCTGCCCGCCTTCTTCATACCCGACATACCCCGGAGGCGCACCGATTAATCTCGAGACTGAATGCTTCTCCATATACTCCGACATATCGATGCGAATCAGAGCATTTTCATCATTAAAAAGAAATTCTGCTAATGCTTTAGCGAGTTCGGTTTTACCGACCCCCGTCGATCCGTTAAAAATAAAGGTTGCCAATGGTCGGTTTTCATCCTGCAAACCAGCGTGCGCCCTTCGGACGGCATTGGATACCGCAGATACGGCGTCATCCTGTCCTATCACCCGTTCATGCAATTTTTCTTCAATATTCAATAATTTCAGGCGTTCACTTTCAACCAGTCTCGCTACCGGGATATGGGTCCATTTTGATACAATTTCGGCTATATCTTCCTCGCTCACTTCTTCACGCAATAATGCCTTATCACCCTGTTCTGCCTCTAATGCTTTTTTTTCTTCAGCCAGTTCTTTCTCAAAATCCACCAGGTCTGAATGCCTGAGCTGGGCGGCGCGTTCCCAATTGCTCTCCCGTTCGGCCCTTTCCGCTTCCAGTTTGGTCACTTCAATTTTCTTTTTCAGATCGTTAATCCGGGTGATGTGACTTTTTTCTTCCTGCCAGCGCCCGCGTAAGGTACCGCTCTCATCTTTTAGTTGTGCCAACTCTTTTTGAATAATCTCATATCGTTCCTTTGAGGCTTCACTGTCTTTTTCTTTCGCCAGAGCCCGGCTTTCGATTTCCAGTTGACTGATTTTATGCTCAATTTCATCCAATTCAGCCGGCAGTGAATCAATCTCAAGGCGCAAGCGGCTGGCGGCTTCATCAATTAAATCAATCGCCTTATCTGGCAAAAACCGATCGGTTATATAGCGGTGGGATAATTCCACGGCGGCGACTAATGCCGTATCCTTGATCCGAATCCCATGGTGAATTTCATAGCGTTCTTTAATACCCCTTAACACCGATATGGCGTCTTTGATCGATGGTTCTTCGATTAATACCGGCTGTAAGCGCCGTTCCAGGGCTTTGTCCTTCTCAATATATTTGCGGTAATCGTCCAACGTGGTTGCGCCAATACTACGCAGCTCCCCCCTGGCCAGCGCGGGCTTCAAAAGATTAGAGGCATCCACCGAGCCTTCCGCAGCGCCGGCTCCGACGACGGTGTGAATTTCATCAATAAACAAGATTATTCCACCTTCGGCTTCGGTAATTTCCCTGATGACCGATTTTAGCCGGTCTTCAAATTCACCTCGGAATTTCGCACCGGCGATAAGAGCACCCATATCCAGGGCAAGAATACGCATCTCTTTCATACTTTCCGGGACATCCCGGGAAACAATTCGCAAGGCAAGCCCTTCCGCAATCGCCGTCTTCCCGACTCCCGGTTCACCGATCAAGACCGGATTATTCTTGGTGCGCCGCGCCAGGATTTGCAATACCCGGCGAATCTCCTCTTCCCGACCGATGACCGGATCGAGTTTTCCCTTCCGGGCGAGGTCATTCAAATCCCGGCAATAACGTTTTAAAGCCTGATATTTATCTTCCGGCGATTGATCTTTTATACTTTGGGTTCCGCGAATTTCCTTCAATGCCGCCAGCAGAGTTTCAACATTAACCCCGTTGGATTTGAGGACTGTTTTTAATTGTGCGCTCGCAGTATCGGTAATCCCCAGAAGGATATGTTCCGCGCTGAGATATTCATCCTGAAATTCTTTGGCGTATTCTTCGGAACGTTGAAACATTTTATCGGAATTGCGGCTAAGATAAGGCTGCCCGACATTGCCGGTGATCTTGGGTATATTGTCCAAAAGTTGGTTGATCGATTGTTGAAACGGATCAGGACTCCCAATAATTTTTTTTAAAAGAATCAATCCGACATTATCGGGTGTCGATAACACCGCTAATAAAAAATGCTCCGGCTCAATTTGCTGGTGAGTCAGATCGCGTGCCAAATCGAAAGCGTTCTTGACAATTTCCTGGGCTTTTATGGTAAATCTGTCAAAGGATAACATGGCTTCTCCTTTCTTTTAAAACGCATAGGGAATTGAAAATTGCAACTGATGCGGTCGCTCCTTTTCTTTTCCTGCCGGATTGAGTATTCTTGCATAATCAATCCGAATCGGTCCTAAAGGAGTGGCAAATGTCAAGCCAAAGCCTGCATCCCAACGATACGCAATATAAAGTGACTCTTTGTTAGATGTCAGACTGCCACCATCTATAAAAATTTCACCACCCAATATCCAAAAAAGCGGGAAGCGTATTTCAGCATTTGTTAATATTTTAAGATTGCCACCGTCTTTCATGAATTTATTATCATCCCAGCCTCGAAGACTGTAACCGCCCCCCAGGTAAAATATTGAATAATTTGGTGGATCACTCTCTCCGGGAAATTTGCCTAAGTATCCGAATTTTCCACGATAGGCAAATACAACTCGCCCAATAAGCGAAAAGTATTGACTAAACGAAGTCTCGAACATATAATAATCCTGCGTACCCCCTAAAATTTTTCCTACTAATCTACCATTAAAAGTATAGACTGTTCCTCTTGATGGGTAAAGGAAATTGTCCCGGTAATCTCTTCTGACAGTAAACGTAAAGGCACGCTCATTGTTCTTAGAATCGGTAATCGTGTCGGGATAAATTATTTCTTGAATTACAACACCAAAACTGGCAAAAAAGCGCTTATCCGGCTGGTAAATTAAAGCCGTTTCTTCACCATATTTTGTAAATTCTTTATCCTTCAGAAGTCCGCTCTCAAAAAATAAACGAAAGGATGTGGATGAACGGAAGCCAAACAACCAGGGTTCAATATAAGTTATGGAAGTATTTATAGTCGGACGTTGCAAGTTAGTGTGAAAATTTACTGATAGCCCTAAACTCATGCTCAGTCGACTACCTCTGCCGGCTATATTGCGATGCAGCCATTCTCCGTCCATAGATAAAGATGTATACTCGATACTGCTGGAAATTCCGGGATCCTGACCAAAGCCAAACTTCAATCCCAGATAACGCATATCCAATTCTCTCACGTCAACGATAAGATTTAGAGTATGTTGAGCAGTATCAATGTCAGTAAGTCGAATATTTACACTGGAAAACAAACCTGTTTCAAAAATATGTTTTTTTGAAAAATTCAACCTTTTCTGTGAATACAGGTCACCGGTGTTCAGCAATATTTCCCGCCTGATTGGTTTCTCTCTGACTAATTTGTTGTTCATGATTTTCACGTCACCAATTCTCATTGTTGGATTTTCTGTCACACGAATGAACAGATGAATCCCATCATTTACTTCCAGAGAATCCGTAACTGATGCAAGCGGCTTTCCATTATTTGCATATTCTGTTCTAATCTGTTTGATACCTTCACGAATCCGGATAGGGTTGTACGGTTTTTCCAATCTATGATCAAGAATATCTAAAATTTTACCCTCTGATAAAGATATATTTCCGCTAATTTCTATCTTGTTTAGATAATATTGACGCCCTTCGGTAATGAAATAAAACAGGTCAACCAGGCCGTCATCCCGAACTTTAAATGAATCACTAACGACACAGTCAATGTATCCGTTTTTGATATATATTGTCTGAAGTAAAATTCGATCAAGTTCAATCAAGCGTTGGGTAAATGTCTTTGTCCGGTTAAACCGTTTGTCTTTCAAGTTCATCTGTTTTTTCAGCCGGCTGGTCGAAAAAGAGTGATTGCCGGAAACATATATCTTTCCGACGATGTACTCTGTCGGCGTAAACCGGCTTTGAGCTTCAGCCAGGACAGATAGTCCTGCAATAATCAAAAAAGCCGATAAGCAAACCTTAAACGCGATTCTTCTCAACAATTTCAATACCGATACTTATAAAAATAGTTGATACTATACGACCCGTCTTGATTCACTTCTCCAGTTAGGGAAATATTCCTGCTTAAGCGATATTCAATTCCCAATTGCTGATTGGGTTGAATCAATGATAATGCACGTTCGTATTTTAAATAAAGATTAGGCCATATTTTCTGACCAAGGACAAAACTCCACTGATCCGGTTGTTGATTGGACAGCAAGTTCCCTCGCGTTCGCAGCTCGAATTCATCCAAACCGCTGATCCGGCTGATGCTTTTTTCCAATTGTCTTTCAAAATACATTCCAAATATATTCATGGCATCGGCAGACAATCGATCCTGATTTAAGGGATCTTCCTCGCCTAACTGGGTTCTGGTTGTTAGAAACCTAATTATATCACTTTCAGTAAAATTCCCGGATTCAAATTCCAGTATGGGATTCTGTAGATCACCGGATAATCGCACAAGCACTTTCTCCTCATCAGATCCGGTATCCAAAGAATCATATTGCGCACTGGATCCCAAATCAACTGTTGCCTCGATAGCCAATATTGGATTAAATTCAGTAGGATCAAAGATCACCGAACCACTAACAATCTCAAATTCCCATCCGTAATAGTAAAACTTTCCTTTACGAACATCGAGTGTGCCTGAAAAACGGTATGGCTCCGGACCATTTTTAATGACCCACATTTCACCTTCAAGCTCACAATCCAACTGGCTGTTCCGAAAGTAAAGATTACCCGGAATAATCGTATGAAGATTGATATTCGTATGGACTCTACCAACAGACAACTCCTCAATTAATGGCTCTGATGGTTGAAATTCATTTCGAATGATAAATTCGTTGATATCGATTTCACCCTCAATATTTATAGTATCGCCACCTGTCATAGTGAACGCCCCATCAAGAAGCCCCTCTTGCTCTGCCAACAGAGTTCGCATATACAGATCTTTTGCATTCATCTGTACATTAAATACCGGTTTGAAAAATTTCGTGAAATCAATATCGCCTGTTATTGAAACATTGGGGTCATCAGGCGACACAACCGGTGGAAAGAGAATATCCCAGGTATATTTCCGGAGTTTATGTTTGAATTTATCCACCCGGCTTCTTGACGCAGGTTTTAACATATATCCATCAAATGATATGATTTCCATAATATTGTCTTGAAGAATCACGCTACCCATAACTCCTGTTACCGGATTTTCAAGTGACCTCAATCGGATTATTCCATCTTTCGCAATAATATTCCCAGATCGAATAGGATTATTAGGAGTACCGGATATACTCATCGCCAGATCATAGACTCCCTCGATACTTTCTACGTTGTTAATGTACAGCGATAAAAATTCAAGCGCTGAAGTATGTACGGAAAAGTTCATATACATGCTTGAATCTTTATTAAAAACCTTGTGTCGTGGTTTAAAGGCAAAGGTAAACGGTAAATAACCGGAACCGGTAGCAACGCCTTTATCATCTCTAAAAGCAATATTAGTAAACTCCAGTTTTTGATCTTTATATTCTCCTTTAATTTGCAATTCATTGCCTGAGATACGGTCAAGTACAGGATCCATTATCTTAAGTTGATAATTAAACCGCGGAGCATTCATTGTATTAGCAATTGACAAGGACCCAAACAATTTTCCATCTTTCGGCAGTTTTGGGAGCATAAACGATCTGAATGTACTAAAGGCAAAATTTTCAAATTGCAATTGAAGATTTAAAGAATCGGTCGAATCAATAAATGCGGCACCTTCCGTTAATGGAAAATGACAATTCATTGTTCCATATCCATTCATGTATCCTTTTTCATTATCTTCGAGCAGTATATTTTCCAGCTTTATTTGATTCTTTATCAACCTCGACTCGAAACGAACATTATTAAATTGTTTACCAAATAAATTAGCATTATTCACATTCATTCGGCTATAAACAATCGGCGTTTCCGAAGTATCAACATATGATACTAATCCATTCAAAATACCGGCGACCCCTTCGGAACCTTTCAGATAGGCATTAAACGGATCTATATTCAAACCACTAACATTCATTACGGCGGATTGGATCTTCTTATTTATCGATTCTCCGGATACAATTACAAGCCCTTCATTTAATGTGAATCGAACTTCATCCAGACTAATGGTATCGGCATTCCATGAAAAGTGGATCGGATCTATATTTTGAAGTGTGTTGCCCTGACTGTAGGCATCGATTTTATCAAAATAAAAATCAGAGAATTCGATTATTTTACCCTGCACTTCAATGTTCATATCTTCACCAATCACACGAAGGGATCGAACAATAGAAGTGTCCCCTTCAAACCGAAAAATGAGCGATGCTAATGGTATGGGATTTTCAAACAGCGATGTCGTACCGTTTATTGCTTCTACATATATATCTCCGAATTGCTTTTCCTGTATATTCAAAAGCCCAAAACGAGCGATCGCATCTTCAAAATAAAGGTTGGAGACACCAATATCATAACCCCTGAGCCAACCCCTAAGATCCGGGCTTCTCAGATTTCCGGTTGCTTCAAGAAATCCTTCCAAACGTCCCTTTAATTGACTAATCCGTGATAAATCTGAAAGCGCATCGATATCCTCCGAATAAAAATATGCCCTGGTGCTCATAGAATTTGAATCTAAATTGCACCAACCTTCGAGTTTCAGATCTGTCTTTTCAAACTGAACCCTTATTGTATCAATTGTCTCAAGTTTCCCAAATGCGTATGCCAGTTTCCCTTTCACCGAATCAACGGCAAGAGTATCAAAATGGACATCATTCAGAGAGACATCGGCAAACACGCTATCGGGACTTAAAATATTTCCCGTCACATCAAGTGATATAAGACCATTAAGTTGAGTATGAGCTTTCATTAACTGCCATTGGCTAAAATCGATTCGATCAATTATTATATCAGCGGATAAACCACTATCGATATTTCCGGATATAGAACTCTGCATTTTCTGATTTCCCGATCTAAAAGATAATTCGGAAAAGTTAAAATCTTTATTATCAAATTTTCCAATCAGTGTTCCGTTGGTTACCAGGTTATCTTTAAATTTACCATTAAAATTGAAATCGGTGGAAATAAGCTGGTTTCGAGCTGTGATTCTACCCTCAATATCCAGATAATCATCATCTATAAACAATCGATACTGATCAGGTAAGCGTTCAAGAAAATTAACATTCTCAACATTACAAATAAGATCCATGACAAAGATAGAATCCAGTAGAACATAACCGGCTATTCCTACCTTCGTTGAGCGATTTTCAATGTGGCAACCATGAATTGCCACGGAATCAGATATTAATGTAATCGACGCATTTTCAAACATTAATTCTTCATTTATTACATCAAATCCTATACTAGCGTCATCAATAAATAATGATATCGAATCAGATGATATGACGCAACTGCCTTGTATTAAATCCGTCCTGACAAGATTTTGTTTATCATCCGAAAGCAGCAAGTTAGTCAGTTCAAATTTTTGAAGATTAAATTCTCTTCCGCTTCCGGTATTGGTTTTTCCGGACAGATACTTTTTTAATGTATCGATACTTCCCGGATAACTTAGCTGAAGTGAATCAATCCCCAAATACTTTATTTCCCCTTTGTTGAATATAAACGGGAGTATTCCATACCGCAGATTGATTTCTCCAATTTCGGCGATATCATTTTGCTTATCAGTAACCAAATGCACGTGTCTAAATTGAAGATTCCCGAAGGGGCTTCCATGCAATTCCCGGATTGTAAGTTCCAGGTTAAAGGAGGCGCTAAGCTGATTATTTAAATAATCAATAAAAGCATCTTTCCAGATTTTGGAGTGAAATACGTAAAATGCGGCGCCACTGCCAACGAAAAAGAGTAAAATGAATATCCAGAGTGTAACTTTAATTGCTTTTTTCACGACCTACCTGTCAAACTTAATAATTTAAATATACATAGGGTGATCTCCAAGTCACATAGATGGATAATGGAAAGCACATATACAATTAGTTGACATTTCATTTAGAATCACCAATCTTATACGCATCTACTTTATAAAAGTTTATGTTCTTTCACAATTCAAATGGGCGTAGAATTTATTAACGATACTGAAATCTGAATTACCGGTTATCGGACGGATAATAGTTTAACAATAGTGAAGAGAGCAGTATCAAAGTGTCTTTCTTTTTGGTACCTTATACGCAGCAACAAATTCCACAAATAATATATGGCTCAGATAGTTTATGGTTTATTGATAGCCATTTTAAAGGCTTTTTAGAACGTAGACGTGATACAAGCGGAGGTGGAGGGACTCGAACCCCCAAGGGCGTAAACCCGGCGGTTTTCAAGACCGCTGCCTTACCAATTAGGACTACACCTCCATCTTTTTGAAAAAAGCAAGTTTATGAGTGAGGCGTAAACCCGGCGGTTTTTCCCAAAGGGATCTCTTCGAGGCAAGACCGCTGCCTTACCAATTAGGACTACACCTCCCTATCAAAATAGCGACGGAATATACAATCAACCATTTAAAGGATGCAAGTGATTTAACCGAAATTTTATTCCGAACACATACGATATTTTCACAATATTCTCTATTTTTAGCCTTTATTTTTTGAATTTACAGATTTTTTTATTTAAATTTGCTCGCTTTTAAAAAGGAGAGGTGGCCGAGTTGGTTGAAGGCGCTCGCCTGCTAAGTGAGTATTCCGGGAAACTGGGATCCAGGGTTCGAATCCCTGTCTCTCCGCATAGTCATTATCACTTAAATCGATAGATAATTTTAATCCGGTTTCTATAATACAATAACCAGTAAGTCATATAAGGTGTGTGTGTAGGCCGTAATTCCATAACCGCGCAATACATAAAGTATCGATAAAAATATCCCGGCGCCAAAACGTAGAAGAAAAGACTTCATCTCAAAGACATCACCGTAATTTCCCAAATAATGAAAAAAAGAAAATATCAGGGAAGCGGATATAATCGCTAAAACCGCTGCAAAATGGGGCTGCAAGCGTAATATATCACGCAGAAAAAACAGAAACCCACTAACCAAAACAACCCGGAAAATAAACTCCTCATACACACCAGCTCCAAGGGCAAGAGCGATCATTTCCTTTTTTGCCGATATTGTTCCAATTGCAATTAAATAATTTCCAATTTTATCAATGAACACGAACATCAACATGGCAAATAGTGCGCTTTCCAGGAACATTAATATAAAAAACTGAAAATAAAATTTATGGTCAGCATTTTGTCTGCTGTGAAAATAATATGCAATTAGTAAAGCACTAAGAACGAGAAACCCTACCAGATAAAAACCATAGACATTGAACATTGCGAAAAATTGCCGGAACAATATATCGGCGCCGTTACGAAGTCCTAATATATCGGAATGATTAAAACTAAAAATCAGTAATTCATAACTGATCAGCAACGGAATCGTAAAAATAAGGCTATAGAATGGTGATCTGGAATGTTGCCAATATGCACGCAGAATATTCATTTAAAATTTAAATACCATGATGCAAATATTGAGAAGTTAATGTTCCATTTTCAGAACTGCTAAAAACGCTTCCTGAGGAATTTCAACCCTGCCAACCTGTTTCATCCGTTTCTTCCCTTTTTTCTGCTTTTCGAGCAGTTTGCGTTTCCGGGTAATATCACCGCCATAACATTTTGCTGTCACATTTTTTCGTAATGCTTTCACAGTCGTTCTGGCAATAATTTTACTGCCGATGGCGGCCTGAATGATAACCTCAAACATTTGCTTGGGTATTAATTCCTTGAGTTTACTGCAAAGTTCACACCCATGAAAAAACGCTCTATCGCGGTGTACAATCCAGGAAAGAGCATCCACCGGTTCACCATTAATCAAAATATCCAGTTTCACCAAGTTACCTGGTCGAAAACCGATGGGGTCGTAATCAAAAGACGCATATCCCCGGGAAACGGACTTTAATTTATCATAGAAATCAAATACGATTTCACCAAGCGGCAATTCATAAATTATTTGAACCTTTTCAGGATCCAGGTAGTGAGTGGTTTTGTAAATTCCACGCTTATCCTGGCATAATTTAAGGACATTGCCAAGAAAATCGGTTTGAACAATAATTTCAGCTTTTACATATGGTTCTTTCACTACCTCAATATCACCGGCAGGCGGCATATCCGACGGATTATGAATCTCGATCATGTCCCCGTTTTTCATGATAGTCTGGTATCTGACATTGGGCATTGTTGTAATAAGGTCCAGATCGAATTCCCGTTCCAGGCGTTCCTGGATTACTTCCATATGCAGCAACCCCAGATAGCCACAACGGAATCCAAACCCGAGCGCATTGGATGTTTCCGCTTCAAATACCAACGATGAATCATTCAACGTCATTTTTTCAAGAGAGCTTCTCAAATCCGTAAAATCTTCACTGTCCACCGGATACATGCCACTGAAAACCATTGGTTTAATTTCCCGATATCCCGGTAGCGGCTCTTTCGCCGGTTTAATTTTATTGGTTATCGTATCACCCACTTTTACCTTAGAGATATCCTTTACACCGCCAATGATATACCCAACATCACCGGAAACCAGGCTGGACGTTTTTACCCGATTCATTTTAAAACAACCCACTTCGGCTACTTCATAACTGGCATTACTGGCAAAAAAACGGATATGTTCACCGGCTTTGATTTTACCGTCCATGACTCTCACGTATGGAATCGCACCGCGAAAAGAATCAAACATTGAGTCAAATATCAATGCCCGAAATGGTTTATCGGGCTGGTAATTGGGAGGTGGCACTTGACTAATAATCGCATCGAAAACATCCTGCAATCCCTTACCGCTTTTTGCGCTTGTTAAAATTATCTCGTCTTCTTCGCAACCGATCAGATCCATTAACTGGTGTTTGGCACTGTCAATGTCGGCGCCGGGCAAATCGATTTTATTAATAATCGGTACGATAACAAGATCATTATCTATTGCAAGGTAGGCGTTGCTGACGGTCTGAGCTTCAACACCCTGGGATGCATCCACTAACAACAATGCTCCTTCACAGGCAGCCAGGCTGCGGGACACTTCATAGGAAAAGTCCACATGTCCGGGTGTATCGATCAAGTTTAATACATACTTCTCTTTATCAGAATGCTGATAATTCATCTGAATCGGATGGGATTTTATCGTGATGCCCCGTTCCCGCTCCAGATCCATGTCATCAAGAACCTGGGATTTCATATCTCTCTGACTGATTGTTCCGGTAAATTCTAACATTCGATCAGCGAGAGTCGATTTCCCGTGGTCTATATGAGCGATTATTGAAAAATTACGAACGTTTAATTCCATTCGACAAATTTAGGGAAATTGTGTTCCTCAAACAAGGCGACTTCTTTATAATGGAATAAAACATTGTATATCAGGAGCGGTATAATCCCTTCCTGAGTATGTAATCTTCGACAAGCGCAGGTACAAGCGCCCGAATCGATTTCCCTTCTCTTATTCTCCGGCGAATCATTGTGGCTGATATATTTATAAGGGGAGCAGATACCATCTGTATTTTATTTCTGAATTCTTCTGAAACTTCCCTGATATCGAAGCCCGGTCTTCCCGCAACCAGCACATTTGATTCTTCTAAAATCTTATCCGGATCACGCCATGTATGAAATTCCAGAAGGCTGTCGGCGCCAATAAGGAAATACAGATCTTTACTTCCAATGTCCATTTCTTCTTTTATCTGTCTGATTGTATCGATTGAGTAGGATACCCCTTTTCGCTGAATTTCCACTTTAGATATTTGCAGTCCGGGATGATCAGATATTGCCAGCTTTAACATTCTTAAACGGTCTTCAACAGAACTAACTGAATATTTGGTTTTATGGGGGGCAGTATAGGCGGGAATAAATAGAACAGTTTCAATAGCCAGGTTGTCTCTGATATATTCGGCAATGGCGAGATGTCCCAGATGAGGAGGATCAAAGGTGCCGCCATAGAGACAAATACTCATTTTTGAAGTTTCTTTTTTTCTTTGGCGATTTTTAACTGTTCTTTTTTATACAAACGGTTCAGATACTGAAGTCGTTCATTGATATCTGACGAATTTTCACTCTTGCGAATGTTTGAAATGATACTTTTATATTCATCAAATTGACGCAGCTTAATATAGCAATGAGCTTTCTCTAATTTTGCCGGGATAGCCCAATCGGTATCGTAAAATTCTTCAAGCATTTTTTCCAGATAAAAAATCGCCGAGTCCCATTCTTCCATTTTCCGATAGAGTTTTCCGCTTTCATATACTTTTCGAGCCAGTTTATTCCGGATTTCATCAATGTTTTCTTCCGCCTGCATTCGCAATTCACTGGCAGGATAGGCGTCAATAAAATCCTGAAAATTCTGTAATGCTCTTAATGTGCTGGCCTGGTCCAGCGGATATTTCGGCGACTGCTTAAAATAGGACAATGCGATTTTAAAATAAGATTCCTCAACGAAAGGACTGTAGCTATATCGTTCAGTCAACTGCTGAAATTCAGAAACGGCAAGAAGATACTCTTTCTTATTAAAATAACATTCACCCAGATAATACTGGGCGTCATCGGCAAGTTCGCCTCCGGGACTGTTCAGCAGCACCATATTAAAATTATCAATAGCGGAATCCCACCTTTTTTTCTTAAAGGCGGCTTCAGCTTTTTTAAAATATTCCTCGGTATTCATACCCGTTTTTATTTTGGTTCCGGCGCATCCGCTCAGGAAAAAAATAGCAGTTATCAATAATGTTAAAAACAGTCTGTCGATTTTCATAAAATTCCTATCATTCACAGTTTCAACTATACACTTTTTTATTAAATCAGATTTAGAATGCCACGGATAACGAAAGTCCTCTAAATGGATTCTTCTGCCGCACATCCGTCACTATACCGACATGCCAGCTTACTCTTTCCGCTTCGGACGAATAGTTCTTTGCGGCTATCTGCGCATGAAAAGCGCTTATAAGGTGGTTAAACATTATCACTGTGGCAAAATTAGTCGCCATTTTCAGGGCGTCATTGGAATCTTTACGTTGATTCAAATAACTGTCCCGAAGATCTGACATATACACTGTATCTGGATCTGAATTGAAATTCAAAAAATCATTCCAACCACCAGAAAACTGATCATATTTTCCAATATTCTCATAATAGTCGCGGGTACGAATTGGTTGAATATCACCACTTAATATATAGGATTCCCAACCCACAAGAGCAGTATCCAAATACACGGTATTGCCTTCATATTCGGTGTTATCATATTCCAAATAAATGTTGTGGGAACCGCTTAATCCGGTTTTTTGGTTAATTAGACTATTTTGATAAAGTTGGGAAAGTGTCCAGTTTTCATCGGCATATTTTTTATATGCTTTCTCTAAGTCTTCACCCTTGTTCTTTCGGTTGAAATACACTATCCATGAAGCGGCTTCAACAGTCATGAATGCAATTCCTGTGACATACGGTTTCCACTTAAAATCTTCAGCTCTTGCGAAAGGTGTTAACCATAAGGGATCTAATATTGGTTTTTTTGAATCCCATTTTATTCCCGATGTAGAGGAGTATATCTGACCAAGTCCAGGTATTAAACCAGATAATAGAAATGCCCGTCCGGGTGATTTTTCATATTTAAACTCGAAAGAATCCTGCCTGGCCGAACTAAACTTCAGGCTGCTTTCAAGCAGACTGCGATCGGACGCGATCAATGTCTCATTCGACAGATAATCCTGTCCGAATGCAATTGAAGATAATAACGTCCCAAGGAGTATCAACGTCATAAAATTCGTCCTTTTCATTTTGCCTCCTTCTTTATAATCCAAAAAGTATTGTTAAATAACTTCGCCATTCTTTACCATAATTATGCGGGATTCCCTGTCTGTCCATGACCATAAATTCGTCCAAACCATACACAAAATCCAGACTGATTGCCGTCGGATACGCATAAAAGGAAAATCCACTCAAGCGCAGTTGAAAACCCATATCGGTCTTAAAATCCGATGTTATGGATTTTACAACATCCACGGCATTCAGTGTAAAATCAGACCAATTCATTCCCGGATATCCTTCTACTTTGTTCCAGGCATTCCCGGCTTCCACATAGGTCGCCAGAAACGCATTTTGCAAATTGAAGGGGAATATCTGGATATCTTTTTCCCGGAACAGCGGAACTCTCCAAGTATAATGCGTAGTAAAAAGATTTCGCCCTTCAATACTGTAGAAAGGATAGCCTCTCAAACCGGGCATCCCTCCCGCAAAAAAGTTGAAAAACGTATCAATATCATACTTTGATATCCAGCCAATACGCCACTTTAATGTACCAACCGTTTTCTTAAAGACTGGATATTTATGGCGCCACTCGCCTTCATGTTCAATCTTCCAATAATAATTCTTTCGAAAATTTTCTGCTAATGTCCCAAAATCCTCATTGACGCCAAAATCCTTCAGAAATTTATCATAATTCCGATAAATATTGGTACTTAAAATGATTCCATTATCGGGATTGGTATATTGATTCACCGTACGAACCACTTTCTTAAATTGCCAGTTCAACTTAAAATCAACACCGCGGTAGTAGTCATAGGTGAATCCATTGAAATAAATACCTGCTGATGGAATTTTCTCATCTGTCGCTGTCCGATACTTTGACCAACTCACATCAAACCTTAACTGGTTGACGCCGGACATGGGAACAGAAATTCCCGCAAGTGCCTCCGTTAAATAAAAGGTGTAATCCATTTCAATGGGATAGCCGTTATACGTCGTATTTTTATTGAGAATACTCCGGCTGATGTTATAAAATTCTATATATATCGTCGGATACCACTGGTGATACTCCAGCAACACAAACAAATCACGGTCTTTGATACTGTTGACCGAAGCCCCGCCGAAAATATTCAAACGGTCCAGAATTTCCGATGAAAAGAAATAAAATCCCGGCTTGACTGTCCCGTAATCGATCCTAACAGTGGGCATAATAAACATTTTTGAAAACTGTTCTTTGTATTCAATCGGTTCGGGATGATTGATTTCCGACACATTCATCATTCCGGGAATATTTTCAGTGTAGTTTATATATTTACAGTATTCCCGACCAATAGCTTCCGGACGCTTCACTTTCGCAATTTTAAAGGATGAATTATCAAACAGCGAGTAAAGCAAATCACCATTTCTATTTACCACGGGCATAAATGCCCCGCCTAAAACATTGGTTATCAGTTCGATTTTACCAGAGGTCAAGGATTTACGATAAATATTAAAAATGCCGGTTTTATCCGACGCAAAATACAGCCATTGCCGATCAGGACTGAAATAGGGGTTTCTGGTATCATGGGCGGCATTGTCAATATATTCGATCGCTCCACCAGAGTTATGATAAACAGCGATATCCCTGCCGTGGTCGGTCATATAATCGAAAGCAACCAACTCGCCATCAGGCGACCAGTGAGCGGAGAAAATTTCCAGACCATCGTCATAGTCTGTTATCTGTTTTGACGTCGATGAATCCAAATCCATGATGAACAGGTTCGATGTTCCGTCCTTTCCCGACACGTAAGCGAGTCGCTTGCCGTCGGGTGATACAGCAGGGTTGTACGCCCGCTTGAATTCGGTTATCTGTTTCTCTTTCTTCTTTTTCAGATCGTAACGATAAATATCGAAATATACTGAGCCATGTTTATCCGGCTTACTGCTTTTTGAATAATAGATACAACCACCGTCAGGTGAAACAGAAATACGTGATAAAACTTTTGGCTGAATCAAGGAGCTTTTACCGGTTTTTGTTTCATAAGAATACAAAGATGTTTGCGAAAAATAATCTTTGCCTTTATTGGACAAATAGAAAATAGTCGAGTCGCCGCTCCACTCAGGGTAATACTGAGTCGTTGCTTCTCCTATCAGGATTTCACCTTTAACCTGATGTTGCCGGATTGAGCTTGTGAGAGAATGGTAATTACTTTCTAAATAGTTAACCCAATCTTTATGCAGTTGTTTACCATTGACACCGGTTGCTTTTTTTAATGCCGCATTAATTGAAAACTGAAAAGGTTCTGAAATAATTTCTGCTAATTTAGGGATGACCTCTGTGCCAAATCGGTCACACAAATACCGCACAAAGGCATAGCCCTGATTGTACACTGATTCGTTGCCGATACCTCGCTTCCCAAAGGACGCCATCTTACTAAGGGAGAGAACTTTCCCGTGAAGAATTCTGTCCCGCATCAGCATATCCCGGTGGGAATCCCAGAGATCATTGCTCGTCCCGGGAAACATATACTGCGCCACACCTTCCGCCAGCCACATGGGGATTACCACGCCGGGGATCGGATATGACGAAATAACACGCGGATATCCATAAACAACATCGTCACGTTTTTCGTCTTCATAATCTATAACTTGAAAATAAAAACCCGGAACTGAGCGTGAAAACTTCATCGACTTTGCCAGAGAAACAATATGAGCAAACTCATGAGTGATGACGTCCAGCAACCAGTGATGGTTTCCTCGCAGAGGATAATCCAGCGGCGTTGCCCAGATTTCAATTTTATTATCATAATAGTAAGCGGCGCCATTGGAAATATCACCGATATCTTTGATAATTAAATCAGTTTTTGAATCAGGTTCAAAATCGTAAAATGTCGTGATTGGTCCATAGATTGCCTCGGCGATATCCGCCGATTTTTGTGCGGTCCACTCGGCGCCTTCATGATAATGGATCTCAAAATGCTCTGTGACAAAGGTCTTCCAGTTGAGCTCGGGATGATTATAGGTCGCAAATTGAGCATTCAATCCAACTGGAATAATAGCCGAGATAGAAATCAGGTAAATAGGAATTGTATGTTTAAATATTCGGAAAACTTTATACACTAATGAATAACCATTATTTTGACGATTTTACTTTCGGTCTTGCTGCCGGAGGTTGCCTTAACAACCGCGAAATAGACGCCGTTGGCAATATCGCTGACATTCCATTCGATTTCATTACAATCATTGATAAGCGGATCAGAATCCTTAAAAGATGTGATAAAATCTCCGGCTAGATCATAGATATCAATCGAAATATCACAATCCGCAGTCGGAAAATACCGAATTGCCGTGCGATTATTTTTGGTCGGATTCGGCCAGTTGAAGGTTTTTTTCTGATTGAGCAGACCATCGGATGTAACCGCGTCACCTTGAAAAATTATCGGATAATGAAAACTGTGTTCCATATCTCCACCAAAACAGTACCAGGCATTTTCAGACAGCGGTTCATCCGTCAAATATAAACCGACAATATCCGTTCCGGCGCTGTTCGACGTTACGATAAATGTGCCGTTTTCGTTATCCATCAACACCGACTGTTCCGTAACGCTGTTCGGCAATGCTCTCGGAAAACCGTCGATTAAATCACCGTGAAAATTATATGCCAGTATGCCGACATCTTCCAGAGTAACGATAATATCCAGTATCTGATCGCCATCAACATCTGTCGTTAAAACGTTTGGTTGAAATGTTTTACCGCTATACTGATTTGGAACCGACACCGGAAAGTTAGCTTCAATGGTCAGATTCTCATTGAACACATAAATTTCCGTACTGTTCTTGGCGATGATTTCAATCTTTCCATCACCGTCAATATCGGAAAAAGCAAGCGTTGAATCAAATTCGCCGCTATAGGTGATAATTTCGGGAGCATCATCAAGAGGATTCAAAATCAGATAAAGCCGCTCTGAATGGAGAACCACCAAATCCGCCTGTTCATTTTCATCTATATATGCCAGTCCCATACTAATGGTTCCGGGGTTTATCAAATCACCCAATTCATTATATTCGAGCGTAGACGGATCAATACGTAAAATTGTCCCTTCACGAGTATCTCCAAAAACCGGATTACCCTTTCCGGAAAACCGGTAGATTGGATAATTTGATATGATCGACTCAGATCTGTTTTCATCAGGAAAATATTTAACCAGATAATAAGAATCCGACTGATCGTCAAATGTGCAGACGAGCACCCCGTCTTGTAAAGAAATTATATTCGAGATTAATTGATTTCCCGGTATTGGTTGTCCATTTGAAAAAACTACATTCCCGGATTTATCTATTTCAAAGAAAGATATATACAAGGTAGTGTCAGATCGTTCAGAGTTAGAAATACTAATGAGAATCTGTTTCCCACCAAAAGATGATAAAGCAAAATTATTTCCATGAAGATATGGGGAAACAGTTAACTTATTCCCACTGTTATCAAATGTAAAAGCAATATAGCTTCGTCCATATTTTCCGATCACTAATAACTCATTCGATTTATCAGTTGTGTCCAGATCAATCGGAATCATCACTATTTCGGAAACCAGAAGCATGCCCTGCTCATCAATCTGAAAACCGGAAAGATTATATTTAACTTCAATTCGAAAATCCATCACGGCGCCAGCCGGTCCGATACTATCCACCGCTATCCCGGTAAATGCCCAATCATTGCTTTTTGAAGAAGGATTCGTGATGCCGGTAAATCCTATGCGCTTCTCATCATCTTCAGGATAATCGGGATTCAGATGCCAGAAGCCTTCATTATCGGCAAACCAGGGATCGAAATACCAGCCGATGTAAACACTGGCGCCGATCATCTGGGATTCATATCCGAGATCCTGGGCGCCATCGGCTTCTTCGAGGTCAACTCCGCGATGCTCCTGGTCATTATTAATGCTGTTGGTAGCCAGATTTGCATCAATCACAGATTCATCAATATGCCAGATCAGCAGCCCCGATCCCGGCAGCCCCACATCATAACGGGGAACCGACAAAAGCACGCCGGTTTCCGGTGAAATATTCGCGTTGATCGAATCCATAATCAGCGGAATCGTCGGCGGCCAGTCCTTCTCGCCACCATCGAGATACTGTTTGTATTGAATGCTGTCGAGCGTAACTCTTGGGCGAATATGGGAATAGCGGTTCTCGATCAAGAAATATTCGTCTTCGTTAATCGGGATCAACCATAATGTCGTATCTGAACCGGATTCCGCATGATTTAATTTTATGTCGTGAAAACCGTCGGCTACAACCGGAATATCCCAGCCCATAAATTTACGTTCCCAGGCAGATGGAAACGATGGAACCAGACCATTCAGATTGGCGGACCCCTGATCCATCAATCCGAATTTTCCTACCCCTGTTGCGCCGGTTTCGGTATTATATAATCCGGGCAATCCAAGGTAAAATCCCATCATAAACGCGAAGGTTCCGTTCAATCCGATTTGATAGTCACAGGGAATCGAAGCGCCCCCGAACACATCTTCCCAATTAGGATAATAAAGATGGTTCTGGGATTCCGGTAATATGAGACCTCTATCCACCGGAAATTCGCTCGATGTTTCACCAATCTCAGTAAA
>Ga0265594_1000505_pt1 | contig 32109 bp, 21 predicted proteins | sample saktaG_11_FD_190147 | JGI IMG/M metagenome (GOLD analysis project Ga0265594, IMG submission 190147) | Saline water microbial communities from Sakinaw Lake, British Columbia, Canada - sak_2011_5_24_80m | ecosystem: Environmental > Aquatic > Non-marine Saline and Alkaline > Saline ... | reverse complement strand
CCACTGGGATCAACTGGTATCCAGCCGTAGTTCGGCAGATACACTTCCGCCCAGCGATGAAAAACATCGTCCATGCTGGCGTCATCACCACGCACAACCACCGAGCCTACATAGCGCGCCGGCAATCCCGCCGCCCGGCACATTGCGATATAGACAAAGGAGTATTCCGAGCACGATCCGTTTCCGCGCTCCAGAACAGTCGGCGCCGTGTTCCAGCCGCCGACCATTTCATAATACATGTTTTCGATCAGGTAATTGAAGATCTTTCTGGCGATCCAGTAAGGATTGGTCTCTTTTCCAACACATTTCGCCAGAGCTTCCGTTATAACGGGATGACTGAGCTGATATTTTTCGTTGTCTTCAAGATAAATCTTTTGTACCTCTTTCGGAATTTCCGCTAACGAACTAACTTTATCCGGAAAAATAAAATAGCGCGCCTCATAAATCGTCGCATCCACCACTGAGATCACATTCTGAATAGTTTGGGTTTTCAGATTTTTGGTGTTAAACAGGGCGGTTTTCTGTCCCCATTTATCAGTGACGATTTTAGTGAAATTCGGCGTATAAACGATTTCTCCGTTAATTTCCTGGTTATCGCGATTGACGGGAATTGCCAGGTGTACATCCAGGGTCTTTATATTATTCGGACCAAGGTTTTTTACCTGGTGAGTAAATATGACTTTAGCGCGGCGCTCATTTTTCCGAATGAACAATTCTTTGTCGCGAACTTTCAACTGGTAAATTTTATCGTTCTGATAATCTGCCGCCCAGAGATTTTTCCCATCAAACGCCAGACCACGCGTAAACGGTCCCGGCGCCTTGGTAATCAGCACTACGCAGCCACTTTCTGGATCGACCATATATATCTCATCTTTGATCCTGTCGGAAACCCATAAATATGTTCCGTCAAAACAGAGACCTCTCGGATCATTTGCCGGCGATCTGAATTCCCGGATAGTGGTGCCGTCGTCGGGACTGAACTGGATAATTTTATCGGCTCTTTCATCGGCACACCAGAGATATTTACCGTCCCAGGCTAAGCCCCGGGGACTGCCTTCGGGAGCGTCAACAGCTTTGAGAATTATTCCCGTTACAGGATCGATTTTGAAAATTTTTCGCTCTTTCCAGTCTGAATTCCAGAGCGCCTCGCCGTCCCAGCACAAACCCATCGGCCAGTAAGCCGGAGAGTCGATGGATCTAATTACTTTCCCCGATTTTGGATTTATACAAAAAAGCTTGTCGGCTTTGCGATCCGCCAGCCAGAGCGATTTTCCGTCATAAGTCAGCCCGGTCGGACAGCTGCCGGGTGTATCGAATTCCCTGATCACCTCACCGGTATATGCAAAGAGACTTCCGGCAAACAATAACACAACAAATCCTGAAGCTATGTTTTTTCTCATAATTTCACCTACCCTCTAAAAAATGTTTGTTAATAACCATCATGTCTTACCCGTTACAAAGTCACGGCTTTAGATAGCGTTCCCAAACTGGGGCTTGGGAACGAGCTGTTTACGATGAACGCCTGCCCCTCAAAGATGATTTTAACCACCCGATCATACAACGCCCTGATCACTATACCGCTAAAAGGGCTTTTAATCCTAACAAATAGGGTTCTACGCCAGTTTTTAGAAATCGCGCCTGTACAACATCTTTTAGCACTGATTGAGCAAAGTTCTCGGCAGTAAAGGGAAATTCAGCCAGATGTACTTCCGCTGTCGGAATTTTCAAAATTGTTAGGAGTTCCCTGAGACTGAATGCGGTTCTGGATAATGGTCCCGGATTAATCAATATCCCGGAAATTTCATTGCGCGACCGACTGATCGTCTTTATAATCCGCTTTTCATCATAAAATTGATAGATCTTTAGCTCAACGCCCAGCTCATTAGCCGTTTTTCGAAGTGCGCGGTTTATCCTATCAAGCGTCAACCTTGTCCCGGTTGTTGCGGACAATTTGCCTAATAAGGGCATGTTCGGACCGTGAATTACTAAAATTTTCATGTTTAAAAATAATAGGGATTATTCTTATAAACAACATTCCAATTTAAAATTTTTACCGCGCCACCACCAACGTTGTGACATACCCCGCGGTCTTATCGCTCATTGTGTCTGTGGCGCTGCAGCGAACCACATACATACCTATTCGGGCTTTATCACCATGTTTACTCGATCCGTCCCAGTAGACGGCTCCCTCGGAAGATGACAACAAACTCTTAGCCGGTTGGAAAATCAGACGCCCCATTAAATCATATATTTCTACAGTAACCATAGCGCTAGGAAAAGGGAGTTGAAACAATATTGCCACCTCATCGTCGAAACCGTCACCATTGGGAGAAAAGGGATTTGGCTCTACTTTAATTCCCGGCTTTTTCCATTCCTTTGAAACGGCAACGCTATTTACTCGTCCGGGAGTTCCGCCATCAGGCGATGTGGACAGACGCCAGTTATTTTGAAAATTTGGATTCGTATAAAAGACTCTTTCCGTCGATGTGTTTTTAGAGATCGACCACTCAGAATTATATCGCAAACTATCCATTGTATAACCGGCAGGATCTTTGAGCACAATACAGTCTTCGACATTATTCAGCGATGGAAACTTATTTACAACACACGTGTTTTCCGGATGCACACCCGGAAAATTGAATATCGTAGAGTCTGCCGCAAAAATAAAATAGCCCTGGGCAGACATAGTCTTTTTCTCCATATTGTGCGCCGGTTTACCAATGTTTTCGTCACACAGCGACCATCCCTTCAGCGGTACATTGTTCAATCCGGGATTATAAATTTCAACATATTCAGAAATGGAATTGCTGCCGGTTTCAATATCAAGGGGAATTGCCATAAACTCTGACAGAAGCAACGCGCCCTTCTCGAAAGACACTTTCAGGGTTATAAAAAGAGAATCGTTTAACGGATTCACATCAGCATCCCCATTCAGCACAACAACCATACTATGAAGCCCTGATTTTAACGGACCGATCTGAATATCCAAAGTGTCCATAGAGCCGGTTTGTACCGGTCCTAATTTTTCTGTCGCTATTGGTTGCTCGGCGCCCGTATCTTCGTCATAAATTATCAATGATGCAGAAGGAACTTTGTTCTGTCCAACGTTAGATAACCAACACCTAATTATAAATTCTGTTTCGTAACTGCCTGTCTCCGGAGTTGCGACGACAGAATCCAAGGAAAGATCATGAGTCGCCGGTGTTACTGAATTCACCGATCCCGGTGTCGCTCCATTAAGAGCTGTTGATGGAAACCATCCCTCCGCTAAAAAGCTGGAATTTGACGGAAGAGTTTTTTCCAGAGAAACGCCTTGTTTAAGCCCCCAGCTTTCGTCATACACCAGTGAATCGATCGTTGCGCCGGTCAGATCTTTTAAAATAACCTTATCGGATGTATTATTAAACCCCGGCCACTTTGTCGGCACAACAATCACCGCATCTGAAGGTGGAAAATAATCAAAATAGACACTGTCTTTCGCTAACACCAGATATTCTCCCGATGATACCGTTGTGTTTTTTTCAAATGTAACAGCGCTTCGTTTATTTGACAGGATCCATCCTTGTAATTTTATATCGGTACTCCCCACATTAACAAATTCAACAAATTCCGTCTGTTCTGGCGTGGGATACGCCAAAAATTCATTCAACACTAACGAGCGAACCGGATAGGCGACTAACAGATTTGTACAGGCGACATTATCAGTTATATGCTCATCGCCGCTCATCGCCACCATGGCAATATAGGAGCACTTTCCGGATCTTTCGGAAAATATTTCTCCACCGAGAATAATCGTCGAATCCGGAAGCAGCGGAGGCGCGCTGTGAATGCTCCAGACAAGTTCGCCTGGAGCGGCAAGAGCATCCTCGTTTCGATCATAAAATAATTCAAGGGAAAACGATCTTGATTCTACGCTGCCGGTGTTTTTTATTTCAATCTGAAACCCGGCAGAGAAAACCAGCGATACCGTTGAATCAACAAAGACAAAGCTGCCCGGAATTATAGAAAGATCGATCTGGTATTTTAAGATTGAATTGATCGCCCCCGGCGTCGCTCCTGCGAGTGAAAGAGAGCCACCCCAGTTGTTTGCTCCCAAAGCCGGAGAATTAGGATCCTTTCGTTCGATTGTTATCCCGGTAGCTCCTCCCCAGCTCTGTTCAAAATAGACCCGCTCAACCGTATGACCGATCGCGTCATTTAGAAACAGCGAATCCGAAGTGTTGTTTATCACAGGGAATTCGTCCGGAACAATCAGTATGCCTGAAAAATCAGGATAAGCCTGAAGAAAATCTTGTTTGGCGGCAACAATAATAAATCCCTCGGGCTCAACAAACAGCGGTTGTGCCGCTAATATGCGCCATTTACCATTCGCATCCCGGTAGTTCCACTTGTTTAAATCTACCGGATAAGAAGACGGATTGAACAATTCAAACCATTCGGTCTCGCCTGTTGCCGGTGTGTACATTATCTCATTAATGACAATTGCATTCTCCGGATAGCCAACGGCAAAAAGGCAACTATCCAAATCGTTTTCGGGGAGTTCGTCTCCTTGACAAATAACAGATGCAAAAAGCCGGTAGGCGCCTCCGTTCAGCATTTCAATTATTTGGGATCCGGTGTGTGCTTCCCCTGATTTAATGGAATCCAATACGGTTATTGTTGATTCAAAAACAGTGGCAGAGTCCGACACCGCCGCTTGCGATATCACTTTAAAGCGAACGGAATATTGATAAACGGTATTCAGGCCGGTATTTTTTATACTGTAATCCATCTGTACCGGCTCGCCGTGCATGGCGCACTGCGGCTGCGTTTCTATATTTTCCATTTCAAGGTCAAGGTCTTTTATCATTCGGCTATTACGCATACCCGGCGTTCCGCCCGCCTGATCATTCGAGAGCGCCCAGTTGTCTGAGTTGTTTCCATCTATATACGGGTTGATTCTTTCCAGGGCAACTCCCTGCTGATATCCCCAGGAGCTCGAATATTCCAGGGCGTCTATTCTTTTCCCACATAAATCTCTTACGACAATGGAATCGCTGGTATTATTTAACGTTGGAATTGAGCTTGTGCATTGGATATAAACCCCACCCACTTTCCAATAGTTCAACAACGTTGAATCTGATGATAAAATAATATATGTCTCCGGAGGAATTAGAATATCTTTATCTGTAATAGCAACCCGGTTTGAATTGTCCGCAATCGTCCAGTGTATCATGTTGACCGTATCTTGCGAAACATTCAGTAATTCAATCCATTCGCCGCCCCAGTCAGTTTTCGGCACGTACATAAATTCATTAATAACAATTGCATTCTCCGGACAACCAACGGCAAACAGGCAACTATCCAGGTCGTTTTCGGGGAGTTCGTCTCCTTGACAAATAACAGATGCAAAAAGCTGATAGGCGCCGCAATCTATCGTTTCAATTATTTGCGATCCGGTGTGTGTGTTTCCAGATTCAATTGAATCCAATACGTCTATCGTTGATTCAAAAACAGGGGCAGATTCCGACATCGCCGCTTGCGATACCACTGTAAAGCGAACAGAATATTGATAAACGGTATTCAGGCCGGTATTTCTTATACTGTAATCCATCTGTATCGGTTCGCCGTACATAACGCACTGCGATTGCGTTTCTATATATTCCATTTCAAGGTCAATATCTTTTATCATTCGGCTATTACACACACCCGGTGTACCGCCCGCCTGGTCATTCGAGAGCGTCCAATTATCCGCATTGTTTCCATCTGTATATGGATTGATTCTTTCCAGGGCAACTCCCTGCTGATATCCCCAGGTGTTTGAATATTCCAGAGCATCTATTGTTTTTCCACATAAATCTCTGATTACAATGGAATCTTTGTTATTGTTCAGCGTCGGCAAAGATTTTTCACAATGAACATATATTCCACCCAGTTCCCAGTAATCTGTGATTGATTCATTGGACGATAAAAGCACATACTCTGACGGCGGCACCATTATATCTATTTTTGATATTTCAATATGGGATGAATTATCACCAATCCGCCACTGCGCCAGATTTACAGTATCTCCGGATATGTTCAGTAATTCAATCCACTCGCCGCCCCAGTCGGTTTTCGGCGCATACATAAATTCGTTGATGACAATACAGCCGGCACGGTAGGAAACTTGAAGATCGAATAAGAACGTGTTGTTCTCCGGGACATCATCTTCTGATATTATCGAGCTAATCACCGTAGTTTTCCCGGATTGGACCTTAGGTAAAATTGGATATAGCACAACCGAATCGCCCGCCTCTATTGTCAGAATGTCTGTATAAAGAATCTCCTCTACCTGAAGAATTGAATCTCCGTCGCTGTCAATCCCAAAAACCAATTCGGCATCATTGACCGTATTCAAACCGACGTTCCGGATCGTAAGATAGAATTCAACGGGAGCGCCCGGCTCTGGAACAGTGTCGTCATAAAGAAACCCGAATGCTATTATAGCCAGATCATAATCCCGGGGCGAAATACTGTTTATATAACCGGGGGTTCCTAAATACCAAAGGCTGTTGCCCCAGTTGTCCGGGCTGTTTGGACCATCTAAAAGAATCTTTTCATCAGAATAACCGGAATTCTGACCGGGTGTTGTTACAACGGCAGAGAGTGTATCGCCATCGCCGGAAACAAGATAAATTGTGTGCGCGCTGCTGTTGACCAACCCGGTACCGGAAAAAGAATTATCGTGGATGGTTAAAAGCAGGGCGTCGCCCGGAATAAGATGATTATAAACAGAGTCTTTATGCTCAATAATATAATCCCGGTCGAGAATAAGTCCGTAAACCCCCGGCAAAAGCGTGTTTTGAGAATCAATAAACTTTAAGGTGTCGACACTGCCGTCAATTGAGAGATAACAGCCTTCGAGACACTGCGCCGAATCACTCAGATTAAAAATTTCGATAAACTCATTATAGTAGTCAGAACCCGGTGCGTCGAACATGACCTCGTTAATTGATATTTTCTGGCCGCCCAGTAAAATAATCTGTGGAAATAATAAGGTTGCGAACAATATTTGGAAATATTTATTTTTATTCACTGTTGTGAACCTTTTAGATTTCTACTCAATTTTATGCTCTATATCACATAATGTCAACATTAATATTGTTTCTGACATCATAAAGAAAATGATTGACATCCAATAATAATGCGTCGAAATTTAATTTATTCATGATTAATGCCGCCCGTGAACAATAATGAAACGCAAAGGAACATGAAAAACAGACGCTTCAAAACGATTTTCCACTTTGCCGTCACGATAGCCATCCTCTGTACGGTCGCCAACACGAGTTTTGCCCAGGCGCCCGGAAAGTACACGCGGAAATCCATCTCGTATGTAAACACTCTTCTGGCAACAAAGGATTTCAAACTCTCTCCCTCCAAACAGAACTACTTGCTGGATGCCATTCACACCGGCATACGAATCGCGCGATTTGATTACAACTCCCTGCCGGAAAACACCCAAAGAACTTTTAAAAAACAGCTTTCTCAACGCAACTTTGCTTCAGCGGAAGAAATCGAAACCCTGATAAACAAGACGTTTGTCCCCGAAATTATTAAAATCCTGGACGTCAACAAGGAAATACGGGCGCAATCACTTGTCAGCGAAACTCAACGCAATTCGTTTATCGCCTTAAAAGCAAAAGAGATCGGAATAACGGCGCGGCAATTGGAACAGGTTATGAATTCATCTTATTTGTATATTCCCTTTGTTGATAAATATCGTGTAAAGAAAGATCGCGATAAAGAAGAGATCAGCGTATATATTGGCGGCGGCTTGCTCTGGTATCATATTATCGCCGGAGAAAATCCACAAGTAGAGAAATTCGCAAAAATCTCCTCCGAAGGAATGTCGAGTGCAGATTCAGAAGAAAAATTTTCTGTCGACGGCGAAAGAGTCGGCGCTGAGGAATACGCATTCCGAAATGCCGCCCATACACTGGCAATGAACCTGGAAATTAAAACCCGCGAACTGGATATGTTTAAACTGAGAGCCCCTATCGCCAATATTCAAAGACGAAAAATCTGGTTTCCGCTTGGAAGGGCAGAGGGTATTAAAATTGACGACCCGTTTTTCGTCGGCGAGTTTATCGAAAAATCAAGCGGTAAAATCCGCTTCCAAAATTCCGGATTTGTGCGCGTGAGCACAGTTTTAGACAACCGGAGTTCCCCGAGACAACTTTCGCAAGCCATCGCTATCAAAAAGGGTGATTGGGTAAAAGGAATGATGGTTGTGGAACACCCGAGACTTGGAATTGACATTGCAATAAAACCGAGATGGTCTACAATGAATATAGATAAGGGCATCGTGTTTAACAGTGAGAAAGGATTTGTTATTTATTTCGATGACTATCAAGGCGGAGCCATCGGCTTTGATATAGATCTACACTGGAATATTGCATCGTTTACAAAAAAGCGTCAGAGCTTTTTAGTGTTTGGAGGTTCCGCCGGGCTTGTTCCGGTAAAAAGTAGTGTTTTCAACTTCGCCTTCTGGGAAGATCATTGGACTCCTTTTGATCTGATCCCAACTGAAAGCTGGATTGCCGGAATATATTATGGTCATGTTGGATATTTAAAAAAACTCTATCTTGGTCCTTTTGCAGTACATGGTGAAGGATTATTTGGCTTGCAGGCCCTTAGTATCTGGGACTATAAAAGCTGTGATGATTATGATGGTAAAACGGTTACTATATCTAATAAAACAGTCGGTCTGCGAGTAAATCTTGGTCTTGAATATGCCGTCAATATTGATTGGAATATCGGGATGTTTGCTGGTTTCAATGTGTTCCCGCCTATTGATTGGTGGACAGTAAAATATGATGAAAAAGAAGTTGATATGGAAAACATGTCCGGCTGGGAGGCGCCTAAAATTTATAGCATTGGACCTACATTCGGATTTTACATACATTTTTCGCCACCTACTTTACCGTTTAATCCAGCCGCTGTTGTACAAAACAGAATGAAAAATTTATAGGGCATTAATGATGAGACAATTTATTCATATATTTCTTATAACAATTTTAATTACATCGATTATACCTGCAACGAATCTCCCGCGGGCACGAATAGCAACCCAGCTGGAAAGCAGCTCCCCGTCAGAGGTTATGATTCGCGCAACCGGTTTCGGCATTGACGTGAAACACCGGAAACCCAAAGCAAAGACGCTTGACAAAAGCGCCAATCTCGACGCTAAAAAAACCGCCGTGTGGTTTGTGTTGCTCGGCGGCTCCGATCCGCTGCTTCAAACAGACATTGAGAAACAGGCTTTTGAAAAAATCCAGGAGAGTTTTTTCAAAACGGATAATATTCGTCAGTTTATTTCCTGGGAAGCCGACTATTACGACAAACGCCTCAAAGTAGACGGCGGAAAGATGCTGAAAGTGGAAAAAACCTTCAAGATAAACAAAAGCCTGCTCGAAGCGGAACTGGTAAAACGGTCTGTCGTCACAAAATCAGCGTTGATTGCCGAATCTGTCGGCATGCCGACAATTATGGTAATTCCCGAAACAACCCGTGACGTCGCCCCGCTGGAATTACTCAAAATAGATCCGGACATCAAAAAGGGCGCTGAAGTTATTGAATCCTATCTGACCGCGAAAAAATACACGGTGATTGTTCCCGAACAGCAACAGGTTTTGCAGGAGTTGACTGCCACTCAATATGCCCTGGGCGGAGCAGCCGAAGATTACAGTTATCTTCTGGCGCTTTCCATTGGCAGTGATGTTTATATTTCCTATAATATTTCTATCGAATCACGAAACATCGGATCGTCCCCGGTGAAGAAAGCCATTGTCGGCTGCCGTGCCTATGAAACAACCACCGGGCGGCTGCTGGGAACCGAAACCGGCTATAGCCACGAACGCGTTGCGCCAAACCCGGTATTGATCGAAGAGGCAATGAACGATGCGATTAATAATGTCCTGAGCAGAATCACGAATTACTGGAAATCCGACATCAAAAGAGGCGTTCAATATAAGATGATCGTTTCGGTCAGCGATTCTTACGATTCCGATGAAGCAGAAGACATCATCTTTAAAATAAGCGACATCCTGAAAGAGATTGTATCCTTGCTAAAAGAAAACATCGTTGCCGATTACACATATGACATATTGCTCTGGGTTAAACCGGAACAGTATAACACCGCTATGGATATATATCGTGCGGTAAAACGTTCCTATAGCGGTTCCGGTACTGTCAAAAGGGTTTCGGTCTCCAGAAAATTAATTTTATTATCCATAGAAGAAGAATAGGAGGCGGGCGTGCGGAGAAACATCCGGATATTTACTCTTTTCTTTATCGGCATAAATATACTGGCGTTTGCACAGGTTCCTAAATGGGCAACGACAAACAGTCACAAAAAATATCCATCATCAAAATACCTGCTTGGCGTAGGAATATCCACAGGCAAGACCGAAGCGATCGAGCTTGCCAGAGCAGACGTCGCCAAACAAATTCAGGTAAAGATCGAATCAGAGCTGGAAACAATTGAACAGGAAATCAGTTCGGGAGATCGGACTAAACTTAGCTCGGAAATTATCTCAAAAACCAAATCCGCCGTTTCCGAAACGATTGCCGGAATTGAAATTAAAGAAACAAAGTTCATAAAGGGCAAATATTACATCCTCGCCATATTGAATAAGCAAAACTATCTTGCCGGAATCGAACAGGAAATGAATAATATCGTAACCGAAACCGAGAAATATATACAGAACGCCAGAAAATTGGCCGGCAGTGGAAATATTTTCAACGCTCTCGATAGCTATATTTCCGCTCAAAACATCATTCCGGAATTTTACGTAAAGCGGGGGCTATATACTGCATTGACCGGCAGAAATTACGGCGGCGCCAATACTGTTTCAGCCGCTGGCATTCTTTCGGAAATCCGGTTGGTTCTTTCGGGAATTAATATGAAAATCATCGGCGGCAATAACCAGTCTGCGCCTATCGGTACATCTTTAAAAGAGCCCGTTATTGCAAAAGTGTTTTTTGTGAACGATAGCGGATCGGAGATCGGCATCAAGTGGTATCCGGTAATTATCAAATACGCTAATGGCGAAACCCTTTCCAGGCTGGGTTCCGGTGAAGACGGAAAAATTAATGTCAATATTATCGCAACGCCAACAGGAGCTTCTCCACGACAGGGTTCCGTTATTTTTACTCTCGGGCTCAGCAATCTACCCGAAATATTCAGAGCTGATCTGTCTAAAATACAAACATCAATCGTTTACAATATTTTAACTACCGATATCGCATTCTCGGTCCGCATAGCAGGCGCTTCCGGAAAGCCGCTTCAGAATTTAACAGAGCGTATAAGCGCCTGGATAAATGAGAATGGTTTTCAAACCGACCAATCGGCAAATATGATCATAGTCGGCAAAACGCTCATAACCAACGAAAAGGTCATTAGCTCTCCAGCCGGTAACCAATATTTCGTCGAAGTTGAAATCCAATTAACCCTCATTAATACGGATTCGAACAAACAATTAGCGTCGGTATCAGCAAAAGGTAAGGGTCTTGCCGTTGGTTCAAAAGAATCGGCTTTTGAAAAAGCGTGTAACAACATAAATGTATCAAAATCAAAATTTGCCGCATTTCTGCAAGCGGCGTTTGAACAATAGGGTTTAATTTTCTTAAAAATTAAAATCGAAAGGAGAAAGAAAATGAAAAAGTTAATCGTAATCGCACTGTTAATTCCACTGGCCCTGATGCTGGTAAATTGTGGTGGCGGAAAACCAAAAGCTAAAATGGTTGACATTCCAGAATGGTATCTGAATCCTCCTATGGCAGAAGACGCCATATACGAAGCCGGTGACGCAGCCAAACAGAGCATGGGACTGGCAAAAGAAGCTGCCGACGCTCGCGCCAGAGACGCGATTGCCCGCGCTATCGAAGTTAAAGTATCAAGCATGCTGAAAAACTTCATGCAGGAGAGTGGTATTGGTGAAGACGCCGAAGCGCTGGAATTTACATCCTCGGTCAGCAAACAGGTTGCAAATACCGTTCTGCGTGGCTGTCGTATTACCAAGCGGGAAATGAAAACCGAAGGCGCCACATATCATGCGTATTCTCTCGCAGAATACAACTTAAACAGCTTGATTCAGGAAACATTGAACGAAGCCAAAAAACAGAGGGCTTTGTATAACGAAGCAAAAGCCAATCTCAGTTTCGAAGACCTCGAAAAAGAGATCGAAAAGCTCGAAGCTGTCGGACAGTAAGCGTTTTTAAAACCCGCCGCGCTATTCCGGTGTGGCGGGTTTTTCCAGCAGCATGAAAGTACGTCCTCCTACCGTTTTTCTACTTTTTATATTCATCTGTGGAGCTAATTCACAGACTGTCATCCCGGAATGGTTTGAAGAATTGCCGGATTCGCCGGCTGGCAGCTGCTACTCCGTCGGATATTCCGGCAAATACCAGAATCAATGCCTGGCAAGAGAAGTTGCAATATCCCGGGCATTGTCAAATATGGCGAAGCAACATCACGTCCGGCTTATTTTTGAGATCGAGGAATTCGCCGATGGAAGATTCCGTTTGTTAAATCCGTCGTTTGAACTATCCTATGACGAATCGGCACTGTTAAATGTTATCGAGAACTATACGCTTGTTGATTCATCAATCACAAACGAAGGCTATTACATATTAATTGCCTTTCCGTCAATTGAACGGCACCTACAATTTCCTTCAAACGACAAAACGTGGGGAGAGCGACCGAAATGGACAAAAGCACTTCCGAATTCCAGGCGTTATATTTATGGCGTCGGAATTATATCCAACTATTCATCCTGGGTAATGGCATGGAAAGATGCAGATGAATATGCACGCTTTGATCTTGGGAAAAATATAGAAATCGAAGCAGAATCGATTCATGCCTTCAAACGAGACAATAAATTTATTATAGAATCTAAAATCCTCCGGCAGTCGTACGATATGACACTCCATGGCTCTGCAATAGTCTCCCGTTGGTATGATAACACCAATGATATCTACTATTCACTTTGCCGAATGCAAAAGCTCGCTTCTCCCTGAGAGAAGAACTGAAAATAGAGAGGGCTAAATAGGGTTATTAGAAAAAATTGCCTGTTCGGAAACTTGTAACGTACCCCGCCTCGAAGAGATCCCTTCGGGAAACCTCTGGTTCGGAAGACTTTAACAGTGCGAAAAGCTGAAGGTTGCGAAGCGGAGCTTCGCGGTACAGATGAAATAGAATAAAATGAAGAACACCGACATATTCGATTACCGTTTTTATTACAAAAGATACCTACCTCACATTCAACCGGTTGATGCGGTTCTGTTTGTCACCTATTCCATAAAATTTGAGTATCCCAAAAGTTTTTATGAAAGCTTAAAAAGAAGAAAAGAAACCTTTTTTAAATCTCTTAAGCACGTTTCAAAAGAAGATCGAAAAGAAAAGATCAACAATTTCAATAAAATACAGTTTGACATTACTGATAATTTCATTGCTAAATTCACAAAATCACCAAAATGGTTAAATAATTCTCAGGTTGCTGACATTATAAAAGACAGTCTGTTTTTCAAGCACGATAAAGAATATGATCTGATTTGCTATTGCATAATGCCGAACCATGTTCATATTTTAATTAAACCGCTTCTTAAAACTAAAGACGGCCCCTATTCAATAGCGGGTATTATGAAGAATCATAAAAGTTATACAGCGGTAAGATCGAATGAAGTATTAAAAAGAAATGGGCAATTCTGGCATCGCGGTTATTATGATCACTACATTAGAGATGAAAATGAATTTTATAACGTTATTCGTTATATTCTGAATAATCCGGTTAAAGCGGGGCTAGTTGAAAAGCAGGAAGACTGGGAATTTAATTGGGTGGATGAACAATCAATTCAATTATGACTGTTTTTTAGAAGATTGCGAAGCGGAGCTTCGCTGTACAAATACGTCTGTACCCCGAACCTCCGGTTCGGATCTCTGACAATATGATAAACTGAAGATTGCGAAGCGGAGCTTCACGGTACAAAAACGTTGTGCCCGAACATCCGGTTCGGATCTCTGACAATATGATAAACTGAAGATTGCGAAGCGGAGCTTCACGGTACAAAAACGTTGTGCCCGAACATCCGGTTCGGAAGACTTTGATAGTGCGGCGGGCTCGCAATCCCGCGCCGCATTAAATCCTGCGCAGAATATTTTTAAGCAATTTATTAAAATATTGCTTGAATAGCGTTTTATCAATAAGAAACCCTGTTGAATGCAGAGACATGTGTTTGGCGGTTATCGCTCCGGCAAAAACATCTTCTGAAACAACAATATTATCTCTAAGATCAATTATTTGTTTCTCAAGCTTAGACAATTTCAGAGGGTTTTTTGGTATTAAACATATCGATTCCCGGCACAATAGCCCCGCATCTTCTGAACAAGATTTAAGTACAAAATTTAATTCTGCATCATACAGACCGGTCATGTCCGGAAATCTCGTACCGAAATCCTCATCGTTTGGACCGATCAGCGGATTTTTACCGGAGACATTTATATGATCTGTGATTATATGGACTTGAGAGCAGTCTTGACTGTAAGGGGCAAAACCTTTACCAATAAATAATATTTTCTCTGCGCCCAGCGCCGCCGCTGTTCTGGTAATTTCACACCATCTATCCACGGTATTGTTTTTTATTTGCCAAAAACTTACCGGCTCTTTCGCATCGCTTATGATTCCGGCGTGATAGTTTTTATCTGAGTAGAAAGACGTTGTCGCTAATGACAGAGGAACCGATGAGATAATGGCAATAGGCGTGTCGGGGAAATTACATTCTCTTAATTGATTTATGATCTCTGTTTGGCTATGCATAGATTTTGTTATCTTCCGGTGTTTTTGTATCCTTTATTTGATTTAAGAACAAGGAACACCGATTAGCGATTTTTGATTTCCTCTGTTGAATGTACTAAACTATTCCACAGAGTGAATTTGTGAATAATAATTGTTTTCATTGATTCAGATTTTTTTGAGCAGTTTCAATACTTTTTACAAATATCGAAATCAGTTCATCATTCTCTTTTTCGGCTTTTGCAATTTTTGTTTCTGTTTTGTATAGCTTTGTTTTGTGGATTATTTTCAGACAGATATATGTTTCTCTTAATTCTTTCAAAACAACTTTCATTTTGTGGATAAAATCTTTCCTGGACTCTCCACTCTGTGCTTCACCATAATTAAGAGAAACGGATGTACCGGAACGAACTAATTGTCCTGACAGATGATTTCCTGATTTTGAATTAGGCATCTCATTTACAATTTCAATTATCAGGACTGAAAATTCTATCAATCGTTCTTCTAAATCATATTTATTCATTTTGGTCTCTACTTCTCCCAGGGGGATGCCTTCGGCATAAAATCTTCAATCGTTAATCCTTGTTCGATATTCAATTTTTATTGCTTGAAGATCTCTCCATGTGTAAATGACATCTCGATTATTTTTTCTGCCAATCAGACTCGTCATTATCCGGGCCTGGTGTGCCGTCTTCTGTATCGCCTTTTAAGAAACACAGTAAATCCGCCTGTTTCCGAATGGAGTCGTTCAGCGTCTGAATTAGCCGGTTTTTGCGGTGTTGAAGCTTCACAATCTCTTCATTTTCAGATTCCTTTTTCTGCTTTGCTGCATCCAATACGTCTGAAGCGAGTTTTTCTGCGTCATAAACTATTTTCCGGGCGCGCTCTTCCGCTTCTTTAATAATATTTTCCGGAGACTTTATATCCATTTGCTTCAATTGCTTTTCGATTGGTTCCAGCTCCTTAATACGGCTTTCCAGCTTGCCAAATTCTTCGGCAAGCATTTCCAGAAAATATCTAACCTCTACTGTATCGTAACCACGGAACGCCTTATTAAATTTTCTTTCCAAAATGTCTTTTTTTTGAATCATGTTCTATGCCACATTTCGTTTAATTTCTTGGGCCAAAAATTGCGCGTCCCAGCCGAATCATCGTCGATCCTTCCTGAATTGCAATTTCATAGTCATCTGTCATGCCCATTGATAGAATGTTAAAAACTTTGTTTTGGCGGTCTTGCAGGTTTTTAAAAATTTTTCTCATTTTTCTGAAGGCATTTCGGATATCGGCAATATTTGAGGTAAGCGGTCCGATAGTCATCAGTCCTCGTACATTGATATTTGGCAGCGAGGCAATTTCACCATTTATCTGCTCGACATCATCAGGATATATACCGTATTTGGATTCTTCACCGGAAATATTTACTTCAATAAGTATATCGACATTCTTTTGTATTTGCTGGGCAATACCGGAAATCTTTCTTGCTAATTTAATCGAATCAACCGACTGAATCATATCAAAATTCACGACCGCTATTTTTGCTTTATTGGTCTGCAGATGACCGACCATGTGCCATGTTAAACCGGAATGCTGTTTGTTCAATTCATTGATTTTAGGAACAGCTTCCTGTATTTTATTTTCACCAAAATGTCTGACGCCGCAGTCAATTGCCATATTCACAATCTCGGCAGACCTGGTTTTACTAATAACTATAAGGGTGATATCGTGAGGATCTCGACCGGAGATTACAGCGGTACTGTTCATTTTTTCTCTAACCCGAACAAGGTTTTCAGAAATCTGTCTCTTTCTATGGTCGATAAAATTTTGCATGTTAATTTGTGTTTTGCTCTGCTTTCTCTTCGTCTAACAGCGGGGCTGGCTGGTCGTTATCGTCTTCTTTTTCGTTGTTTGACTCCAGAATTCGCATCACCGATGAAATAGAATCGCCCGCGTCTAATCGTATCAACCGTACTCCCTGAGTATTTCGGCTGATTGTGCGTATTGTTGCCACGGGTAGTCTGATCAACACACCTTGCTCGGTAATGATCATGAGATCATCGGTATCAACAACCTCGCGGAGAGCAACCATCCGTCCATTACGTGCAGATGTTTTTAGAGTGATGACGCCAACGCCGCCTCGTTTTATAACCGGATAGTCCTTGATATCTGTTCGTTTTCCGTATCCGTTTTCCGATACCGCCAAAAGAGTTCCGCCTTCGCGCTTGACAATTACCATGCCAACGACAATATTGTCTTTGCCCGGAAGTTTTATACCTTTAACGCCTGCGGCGGTTCTACCCATAGATCTTACATTGGATTCTCTGAAACGAATTGATTTACCGTAAGATGTTCCCAATATAATGTCCTGATCACCGTCGGTAAGGCGAACATCTATCAGATCATCGTCTTCTCCTACATTAATTGCGCGAATACCGGTACGGCGTGGATTTCCAAATGCCGAAAGAGTTGTTTTCTTTATAGTACCCTTTTTTGTTACCATCACAATAAAGTGTTCATCGTCAAATTCTTTCACGCTAAGGACGGCGCGCACCTGTTCCCCCGGCTGCGTTTCAATTAAATTAACGATCGCCCTTCCTCTGGACACTTTGCTCCCTCGGGGTATTTCATGAACCTTAAGCCAATAACATTTACCACGATTAGTAAAAAACATCATGTAATTATGCGTACTGGCAATAAATAAATTGCGGACAAAATCTTCGTCTTTTGTTTGTGCGCCCATTGAGCCGCGACCTCCGCGATTCTGCCTGCGGGAAATATCAACCGGAAAGCGCTTTATAAACCCATTGTTTGTAATCGTGATCACCATGTCTTCATCGGCAATCATATCTTCAATTGAAAACTCCCCATCATCATCCATAATTACAGTTCTGCGTTCATCGCCATACTTCTCGCAGACTTCAGAAATTTCATTCTTTAATATTTGCATTCTAAGGGGCTTGCTCTCTAAAATTTCTTTCAATCGCGCAATTAACTTTAGCGTCTCTTTATATTCCTCAATGATTTTATCGACCTCGAGTCCGGTCAATTTTTGTAAACGCATCTCCAGAATAGCCTGCGTCTGGCGTTCTGAGAATTTAAAACGATCAATCAAATTTATTTTCGCATCAGCCGGAGAAGAAGAGCTTTTTATTATCGCGATGACCTCGTCAATGTTGTCCAGGGCTATTTTTAACCCTTCCAGTATATGTGCTTTTTCCTCGGCTTCTTTGAGATCATGTTGAGTGCGCTTGACAATTATATCATGGCGAAAGTTAATATAGTGATTTAATATTTCTTTTAGTGAAAGCTGGCGCGGAACACCGTCAACCAATGCCAGCATGTTTATTCCAAAGCTGTCCTGAAGTTGGGTATGGCTATAGAGTTGATTTAATATTACTTCCGGGATAACGTCTCTTTTTAATTCAATTACAACTCGAATACCGTCCTTGTCGGACTCATCACGTATATCAGAAATCCCCTCCACAATTTTATCTCGGACAAGATCAGCTGTTTTTTCTATCAGCCTGGCTTTATTGACCTGATAAGGAATTTCAGTAATAATAATGCTGTCATTACCGACTTTTGACGTCTCCACAAATGCCTGCGCGCGAATTTTGATAATACCCTTGCCTGTTTCATAAGCGCTTTTAATGCCTTCTCCGCCAAGGATCATTGCCCCTGTCGGAAAATCGGGCCCCTTTACAATCTCCATCAAGTCCTGTATCGTCGCTTCGGGATTTTCAATAAGATAGATGATAGCATTTGCAATTTCGGTTAAATTGTGAGGCGGGATGTTGGTTGCCATACCAACGGCGATGCCGCTGGCGCCGTTGACCAATAACAGAGGAATGGCCGTTGGAAGCACGGTTGGTTCTTTTAAAGAGTCATCAAAATTTGGGGCGAACCTGACAGTATCTTTATCAATGTCTTTCAATAACTCGCTTGAAATTCGGCTCATTCTTGCTTCGGTATACCGCATTGCGGCGGCATTATCACCATCAATCGAACCAAAGTTGCCCTGCCCGTCAACCAGTGGATATCGAAGCGAAAATTCCTGTGCCATACGAACAAGTGAATCGTAAACCGCCGCATCGCCATGAGGGTGATATTTACCCATAACTTCTCCGACGATGCGCGCACATTTCTTGGTTGGTCGGTTATATGACAGACCAAGATCTGACATGCCATACAGAATCCGGCGGTGAACCGGCTTTAAACCATCCCTGACATCCGGAAGCGCTCTTGAAACGATAACCGACATGGAATAGTCAAGGTAAGAATCCCGCATCTCTTCGTCGATATTTACCGTAATAATCTTATTTCTTTGAAACTCTATATTTACTTGTTTATTCATCGTTTAAACATCCAAATTTCTTACGTATTTCGCATTTTTCTGAATAAAATTTCGCCTGGGCTCCACATCTCCGCCCATCAGGGTTGAAAACGTTTTATCTGCCTGAGAGGCATCCTCAATTGAAATTTTTACAAGAGTTCTGGTTTCCGGATTCATGGTCGTTGACCACAACTGTTCCGGGTTCATCTCTCCTAAGCCCTTGTATCTCTGCACATCAATTTTAGTCTTTCCTTCTTTCTTAAAACGTTTTATTAATATTTCCCGCTCATCTTCATCATACGCATAATAATCTTTTCGACCAGTAGCAACTTTATAAAGCGGCGGTTGTGCTATATATATATGCCCCTCTTCCGCCAGCCGGGGCAGGTAACGATAAAAGAAAGTTAACAACAATGTCCGGATGTGGCTTCCGTCAACATCGGCGTCGGTCATAATGATGATTTTATTGTAGCGTAATTTTTCAATGTTAAATTCCTCCTCGCCAAAGCCGGTTCCAACTGCGGTAATAATAGTCCGTATTTCATTGTTGCCAAGCACCTTATCTATCCGTGCTTTTTCAACATTTATAATTTTTCCACGAATCGGTAAAATTGCCTGGTATTTTCGGTCCCGGCCCTGTTTAGCGCTTCCGCCAGCCGAGTCGCCCTCAACAATATACAGTTCACACAGACTGGGATCTTTAGTAGAACAGTCGGATAACTTTCCGGGCAGGTTTCCTATCTCCAGGGCGCTTTTGCGTCTGGTTAATTCTCTTGCCTTTTTTGCAGCGTCTCTGGATCGCGCCGCATTCAGGCATTTCTCAATGATTTTTTTTCCTTCGTTCGGATGTTGTTCCAGGTATTCGAAAAGTCCTTCGCTGACAATTGAATCTACAATTCCTTTTATCTCGGAATTTCCCAGTTTTGTTTTAGTTTGCCCTTCAAATTGTGGTTCGGATACTTTTATATTAAGAACCGCCGTAAGCCCTTCTCTGACATCTTCTCCCGAAAAAGTAAAGTTTTCCTTCTTAAATAGTTTGTTCTTCTGGGCATAATTATTCAGCGTTCGGGTGACGGCCGTCTTAAATCCTACAAGATGCGTTCCACCCTCCACCGTATTAATGTTATTTACAAACGTGAATATATTATCTGAATATGACGAATTATATTGCAGCGCTGCTTCAACAGGAACACCCTCTATTTCTTTCTCAATATTTATGGGCTTGCCAATAATCGATGGTCTTGCCTCGTCCAGGTACTTTACAAATTCAGAAATTCCGCCTTTATAAAGAAAACGTTGTTCGCTATCGTCGCGTTCATCTTTAATAATTACTTCAAGATTTTTATTCAGAAATGCAAGTTCACGCATACGGTGTTCAAGAATATCATATTCCCAGAGAGCCTTTTTAAAAACATCTTCATCGGGCTTAAACCGGATCAAGGTTCCTCTTTTACGGGTCTTTCCTTTTTCAATAACTTTTGAGGTTGGAATCCCTTTTTTATAAGACTGTGTATAAATCTTACCTTCCCTGTACACTTCCGCATGCAACCATTCCGAGAGAGCATTTACAACTGACACGCCAACACCGTGCAGTCCCCCGGAAACTTTATATGTTCCCTTGTCAAACTTACCTCCGGCATGTAATATTGTCATTACAACTTCGAGTGCCGGTTTCTTTTCAGCTTTATGAATATCTACCGGTATGCCTCTACCATTATCAAATACGCTAACAGAGTTATCTTCGTGAATTGTGACAATTATTTTATCACAAAAACCGGCGAGAGCTTCGTCTATTGCATTATCAACAACTTCAAAAGCAAGATGGTGTAATCCTCTTTTACCGGTGTCGCCAATATACATTGCCGGTCTTTTGCGAACTGCTTCCAATCCCTTGAGGACTGTGATTTTCTCGGCGCTATAATCAGCTGATTCTGCAAATTTAATTTTTCCTATCGTAGTATAATCTCCTTAATTTTCGTGTTTTTTAATTCTTTATTAATCTTCTCTAATAATTCTTTTCTATGAAACAATAATTCATTCCTCCATGATGGTGAATCTACAGAAACATACAATTTTCCATACACCACTTTGTCTGCGCGGGTATGATTGGCAATAGCTTCTCCTACAACACTTTCCCAGAGGTAGACTGCTTCCCACTGTCTTGCCGGGGTTTCAATACCCATTTTTTTCAGCATTTTTTCAATTGCTGTTCCGATCTGTACAACCACTATGAAAATCCTATCGGTAAACCAAATGTCTTTACATTATATTTTTTAAAATCAAAACCGTATTTTTTGAAAGCGGTAATGTCTGCTGTCGTTACAAGAGTCTGGTTCTGCTGTCCAACCTCTTTTAGAATATTAATACAATGGGTTACATCTAACATTGCAAACAAATCGTCCAACAGGAATATAACTTTCTCGTTAATGTTCTTCTCAATATAAATACCCTCCGACATCTTCAGCGAAACCAGAAGAATTTTATGTTCTCCGTGAGATCCTACAAAACGAATATCTCTATCACCAAATAGTAACAAAATATGATCCAGGTGAGGACCGGTTCCGGTGCGTCCAAATAATATATCTTTTTCAAATTTAGACGCCAGCTTTTCTCTAAATACGTTTTTAAAATTCTCTAAATCAACATTAATATTTTGATTTATTTTTAATGAAACTTCTTTCTTAAAATGTGATATTTTATTGAATACTTCTTTTAATACAAGATTAAAAGACTCTATATATTCACTTCTTTTTCTTTGAATTATATAGGCATAATCTATGAGAATTTCGTCAATCGTCTCTATATATTTATCATATTTGTTTATTCTTTGTTCTCTATATTTATTCAGCAAAATATTTCGTTGATATATATGCTTCTTATATTCCACTAAAGCAATAAGATATTCTTTATTAATCTGTGCTAAAATACGATCAATAAAATTTCTTCTGATAAACGGGCCGCCGTCCGTGATTTTTTGTGTTCCGGGAGATAATATAATTACCGGAATTTTGCCAATTATATCTGTTTTTTTCCTTAATTCGTTCTTGTTCAGGAAAACCTTTTTTCCCTCATGTCTTGAATAGTTTAAATTTACTGAAATTTCCTTTTCTTTTGAATTGGTAAATTGTCCAAAAACTTGAAAATAATCCTGTTTATATTTAATAACATCAATATCACTACCAGTACGGAAACTTTTTGTCAATGATAAAAAATGGATTGCTTCTAACAGTGTTGTCTTACCTGTCCCGTTATCACCATAAATTATATTTAGATTATCATTAAATTCAAAAAAACCATTATCATAGTTTCTGAAATAATTCAGTTTTAGCGTTCTTAATTTCATAAAATTTATTAACTTTTTTCGGTTTATATAAATATATCAGATAAGAAAAAATTTTGTTTCTATTATTCATTTAATCGTATTGGCATTATAAGCATGGTAAATTCTTCGTTTTCATCTTGCTGATCAGGTAAAACGAGACAGGCGCTTATTGCGGATTTTAACTTTAATATTACTCTTTCTGTATCTATATTTCGAAGAATTTCTTTGAAATATTCTGCGTTATAACCAAGGACCATTTCATCACCATTATATTCAACATCCACTTCTTCATCGGCAGATGTTCTTGTTTCTTGATTTACCGTTGATATTTTTGATAGTTCTTTACTAACAGAAAGAGATATCTGATGGGTTGTCTTATTTGAAAAAATAACTACGCGTCTTAAGGTTGAGAGTAGGTGATTTACATCAGTAATAACTATTTTATCATTATCCTTTGGAATAACACTCATAAAATCTGGAAAATGTTCATCAATAATCCTGGAATAAATCACCGTAGAGTTTAATTCGACTTTTATATGGTTTTCACTAATCGAAAGTAATGTGGTTTCTTTATTATCTATATATCCCAATAATAAATTTAGAAATTTTGTTGGAATTATTACATCCCCTTCAAATTCTTCGTTATTGAAGTCTTTTCTGGTTATACATACAAGTCTGTGACCATCTGTAGATACGGCACTGATTTTATTTTTTTTAATCTGAAATAAAACTCCCATAAGCGCGGGCTTTATTTCATCTTTACTGACTGTAACTAGTGTTTTTTGGATCATTCTTCTCAAAATAGTATTTTCTATTTCGATATTATTGAAATTAGTTATTTTCGGAATAGATGGAAATTCTTCCCCCGGACGCCCCATTATCTCAAAAATTCCTTTACCTGATTTTAAAATTACGCTTCCTTCTTCAGTTGCCTTAATAAAAATATTACCTTCTTCGGCTTCATTGACAATATCTAAAATAATTCTGGTAGGTATTGCAACAGATCCATTTTCATATTCGTTAATATCCAGCGTTGTATTCATTGTAATTTCGATATCAGATGATCTGAGAGATAAACTACTATCATTAACTTCAAAAAGAATGCTATTTAAGATTGGCATAGTTGATCGAGTAGGAGAAACTTTTGATATTTTTTGAAGGTGTGTAAGGAGAATGTTTTTATCGACGGATAGTTGCATTTTTTGGTACTCCTTTTAAAATATTTTCACAACGAATAATTTTACCAAAATATAGGTATTTTTACAAGACAATTTAACACATAAAAATAGATATTATAAATAAACTAATATTAGTAGAAAATATAAATTTTATTATTTATATAGATGTTAATTTGTTGATAAAACTCCATTATTCCTGTATAAAACATAAAATAATTCAAACAAAACACTGTTTCTATTTTGTTGATAATTATAAGTTATTTGTTTTTTATTATGTTTTAAATATATCATAAAAGTAAATAACAATTAGATAACAAATTAAGAACCTATTCTTATCTCTATATTAAATTTTGAGCGAAGTTTTAGAAGCCATTCCTCGTATAATTGTGTTTTTTTATATTCTAATGCCCATTGTTCAATAGTAGTCCAGGAATCATCGTAAACACCATTTAATTTAAGAATATGATATCCCATATTGGTTTTGAATACAGAACTAATATTTCCGACTTTAATGGTGTCTAATACTGATAAAAAATTTTGTTGCTGAATCTGGTTTTTAGGTATTCGGTGAATTCTCCCCCTGTTTGTTTTTGCATCGGGCGCTTCACTATAAATTACCGCAGCTGAATCAAAAGATATTTTATTAGTTATCAACAGATTTCTAACATATTCAATATGATTTTCTATTGATTCAATATTGCTCTCAGAAATTTTGGGTTTGATTAAAATATGGCGAACATTTATATTTTCACCTTTTCGGTCAAGTAGTTGTATAATATGATAGCCAAATTCGGTCTTTGTAACGTTACTAATCTCGTTATTTTGAAGAGAAAACGCCACCTCTTCAAATTCTTTTATAAAACCACCCCGTGCGATATAACCAAGATCGCCACCATAAGCAGCACTCGCTGGATCATCTGAATATTTATTAGCAAGTTTAGAAAAATCATTACCTTTTCTTAAAATGTCAAGCAAAGAATCTGCCGTAATGCGGGCCTTGTTTTCTTCCTTAATACCGGGTTTTATATGAAAGAGAATCTGACTAAAATCGAGAGTAGGCGGTACTTCAGGTATACTGTCCCTAAAGGTATCGTAAAAACTTTCTATTTCGCGCCTAGTAATATTTATTTGGCTAAATTTTTCATTTCTAAGTTTTTCAACAATAAGTCGATTTTTTATTATTGGACGATAATCTCTTTTTATTTTTGTTAGAGGGTTTCCTAATATTTTCTCGGCATTTTCTTTAGATCCAGCCTGATAAATTATATTCTCTATCTGTTGATTTAACATACTTTCAACTTCACGATCCTTGACTTCGATAGTTTCAATTTTTGCCTGCTCGAGAAGTATATTCTCGTCTATTAATGCATTTAAGGATTGTCCTACCAGTTGATTGTATGCTTCTATATTCTTCGAAGGGTTGATACCGACTTGAGACGCATTTAATCTGGCGAATTGATCAACTTCACTTTTAAGAATAATATTTTCACCGACAATAGCAGCGATTCCATCTAATAATTCTTGGGAATAAACCAAAGTTAACAGGATAGAGAGTAAGATAAAATATTGTTTTTTCATGGGATTCTGTTCCAATCTAATATATTTACATGTTTTATTTCGAAATCAGATGAACGAACCAGGCTATCTACCAACACATTATAGTTTTCCTGAATCTTTATCTGAGTTATCCGTTGCAATATTTCATCACGAACCTCATCTATAGGACGAACAGTTCCCGCCCTGGAACGTGACAAAACTTCAATGATATGATATCCATAATCGGAGGGAATGGGACCTAAAATATTTCTTGGAAGCGATTCGAAAATAGTTTTATCTATTTCTTTAACAGCTTCGCCTTTTCTTATAATTTTTTTTTCAAATGAGTATTTTAAAAACAACCGTTCCGTTTCTTTTCGATTTCTTGAACGTAAAATATTTTTAATTTTATTTGCTTCATCAAAATCATTTACAAACACATGTGAAACCCGGGCTTCGTCAACATTGCGTTTAAAACTTTTACGATTTTTAAAATAATAATCTCTGATTTCATTTTCACTAACAGAAATATTAGACTGAAGAAGATAGTGAATATATGAACCGACAATTAATTCTTTTTTATAGTTTTGAACCTTATAAGCGATAGACTCATCCCTGTCAAAATGGTATTTCTTGGCATGTTGAAAAATAATTTCATTTTTAACCCAGGAAGATATAATAGATTTAATAAAATCTTCATCGACGAATTTAGAATTATCAACATCGGGAAGCATTCGCAGTAAGTTGTTTTTAGTAAGGTAGGCGTTGTTGACGCGAGCTATATAATCAACGGGTTCGGCGTCACGGCCACAGAAAGAAAACAGTAATAATACAACAACAAAAATGTTTTTCTTCACAAAACTTATACCTCTTTTCACATATTTAATAATGACACATTAATTTCATACGTATATTTATGTCTTAGCGATTGGATAAGTTCCTGCTCAATAGCCCGGTACGATGATTTTTTAAAATCGGATATAATACGATGTTTGATAGTATCAAAAGGAATGGGCTCTGATTTCTTTATATTTAATACTTTTATAATTGAAAATCCTTTTCCCGAAGGAATTAATTCCGGGTAAACAGTACCAATCTCTGTTGATTTTGCGCACTTACCAATTCCGGCATAAAGGTCGGATGTAATATACCCGAGATAGCCTTTGTGTGGTTTATTAAGAAAACGCTCAGTGTGTCTATCAGAGAAAGATTTATAATCAGTGGATTGTTTTGCTTTTAACAAAACATCCTCCGCTTTATTTTTATCCTTAATAAAAATTTCATGAACTTCATAAAGCGGTTTTGACATGTATAAAACAGTTTTATTCCGTTCATAAAAATTCCTTAGACTATCCTCATTTGTCTCAACCATATCAGATATTTCGTTTCGCCTATAGGATCTATAGAGCAGGTTATATTGTTGATCCAAAAGTTTTTGTTTGAACTCGGGATCTTTGTGTAATTTTAAGATCATTGATTTTTTTAAAAACAGATCATTTATAATGACCTTCTCAACGGTCGATTTTAAAGTGGGCGCGTGTGACAGCAAACTCGGTATATTATAGGGATAATTTTTTAATCTTGATAAAAAGTCGCGAACGCCAAAATCGGTACCATTTAAAGAATAAATAGCGGATTTAAAATTCAACTCTTTTAGAATTATTTCTGACCCGTATGTCGGAAAATTATCTTTAGAAAAGGTCTCATGTTTTCTAGAATATTCTTTTGCAAGACTGTCGATAGCGGAATCAAAAAATATCAAACGGTTTTCCTCTATTAAATTTTCAATCGCAGAGATATAAGCGCGCTGAATATTTTGTTCAAGGATGCTTGATAAATGTTTTTTAAGGACCGGCAAATATTCATCAAAAGTATATGTCTCTTTCCGTACCGGATCAAGATTTTCATATTCCGTCAGAAGAAGATCTTTTGTTATGATGGTATCGAGGATCGTCCGGTCAAAAAACCGGTCGTATAAAAGTATATTCTTATAGTTTTCCAGTCTTTTTTGAATATCGGGATGGTTCAGATAGCCCTTTTTTATTGCATCGTAGATGACTAATTGGCGTTCAATAAATTGATTTATTTTTCTTTGTTTTTCCTCATTAGACAATGGTTTAAAAGTATATTTGGAGACAACCGAATAAAAATCATCGACAGTAAACCAATGTCGTCCAATTTTAAGAAATTTGTTTTGATTAATATTGCCGCAAAACGCGATAAGCAAAAAGAGAACCAGAAGAATGTTTTTCATAAATTTTATCAATATAAACCTATATAAGATCTATAAATTAAGTTTGTCTTGGAGTTGATACAAGAACTGTTTTATCGTTAATGCGCCTCTGTTTTTCTTATAAAACAGGACAATATGTAACTCATTACTTGGAATAAATTTATAGGAAACCTCGAGTGCGTCTGATATTTCCTTTAGTATTGTTAAAAGCGTTTTCGATTCTTTAAAAGGATGGTTGTTATGAAAGTAGCAATTGCACCGGTTGTTATAGAAAATGATTTTATATATTCCCGTTAGTGAACAATACGTCTTAATAATTGCCAGATCAAAAAGATTTTCGCCTTCGGCAGGTAGTTTTCCAAATATGTCTATTACTTCCAATTTGATTTTTTGTATATCACCGAGAGCATTCACGGCGCCAAGTTTTCTATAATAATTTAAACGCAGCGAATCAGAAGAAATATATGATTCAGGAAAATAGCAAGGATAGGGGAATGTAATGACGACCTCCTCGGCAGCAGGAATAATTTGTTCTTCATAACGTATTGATTTATCCTTTAGTTCGGACAAGGAACGGTTCAGGATTTTAATATATAAATCATATCCCACAGCATGAATGTTGCCACTTTGTTCTAAACCGAATACGTTTCCCGCGCCCCTGATTTCTAAATCTTCGATCGCGATTGCATATCCCGAGCCAAGAGATGTATGCCTCTGTATTGTCTGAAGTCGTTTAATTGCCTGAGGTGACAGCCTTGATGGGTTTGACACGATTAAATACGCATAAGCTCTTCGATTGTGCCGTCCGACCCGTCCCCGTAATTGATAAAGTTGGGACAGACCAAAATTCTGAGCTTTGTTTATAAAAATTGTATTGGCGTTGGGAATATCAATTCCCGACTCGATAATTGCCGTGGTAACGAGAATATGAATATTGTTATTAATGAAATCAAGCATAACTGGCTCAAGAAATTTTTCAGACATTTGTCCGTGGGCATACCGAATGACCAGGTCCGGGAACATTTTTTCAAGAGATGCCGTGATCGATGCAATTGTCTTGATCTCATTATGGACAAAAAATATCTGACCGCCGCGAGAAATTTCACGATATACGGCATTTACAATGATATTCTTGTCAAAGGATACTATTTCGGTAAATATTGGCAGGCGCTCTTTCGGTGGAGTGTTTATTAGTGAAAAGTCTCGAGCCCCTATTAATGAGAAATGTAAAGATCGGGGGATTGGCGTCGCCGAAAGCGATAAGACGTCAATAGTTGATCTGAATTTTTTAATCCGGTCCTTGTCTTTTACTCCGAATCGGTGTTCTTCGTCTATAATAAGTAGTCCCAGGTCTGAAAACTTAATATCTTTTGAAAGGAGGCGATGAGTTCCAATAATAACATCAATTTTACTATTGGCCAAGTCTTTTAAAACACGCAGCTGCTCAGGTTTTTTTACGAATCGTGATAGCAAAGCGATAGATATTGGATATTTATTTAGCCGTTTTGTAAAAGAGACAAAATGTTGATCTGCTAATATTGTTGTTGGTGCTAATATTACCACTTGTTTTGAATCATTTACAGCCTTAAAGGCAGCACGGATAGCCACCTCGGTTTTTCCGAACCCAACATCTCCACAAAGCAGGCGATCCATAGGAAGATCATTCTCCATATCCTTTTTTATGTCAAGAATTGCCTTCAGCTGGTCGGGTGTTTCTTCAAATGAAAATTCAGCTTCCATGCTCAATTGGAAATCGTTATCTTTTGAGTAAGCATAACCGGTTGATTTCAAACGCATTGAGTATAATTCGATTATCTCTTGTGATACATCTTCAACAGATCGTTTTGTTCGTAATTTGAGGCGATCCCATTCACCGGATCCGAGTTTGGACAACTTGGGGACAAACCCACCGGCAGATCGATATTTATGTACGACAGTCATTTTTTCAAGAGGAACAAATACTTTATCGCCGCCTTCGTAAGCAATTACCAGACATTCACGGGACGAACCAAAGGCAGATACTTTATTTAATCCTACATATTTACCAATTCCATAGTCGAGATGCACCAACAAATCGTTAACGTTTATTTCGTTGGGATTGAATGTAGAGTGTTGCACGTCTTCGGGCAGAAAGTTGAAGGTTTTGGTCTTCCTCTTTTTATCAAAGATGTCTATATCGGTGTAAACAAAAAGGTTAATATCCGGTATCTCAAAACTATTAGAGAGGGGGGCGCTTATAATAGAAAAAGTTTCGCTTTGTAGGAGCGTTGAAAGCCGGGATTGCTGACTATTGTTTATGCAGAAAAGAAAAATGTATTTTTTTGAGATGTTGAGCTGTAAAGCGCGAACATGTTTTTCAAATGCGGTTAAGCCTCGTATTTCTGATACGGGGTAAACTATACCAAAGTGTATATCCGAGGACTTAAGATCGTTTAAATGAATGAAAGTTCTCGAAAAAAACTGATCATGTTTTTCCAAGAGGTTTGTTACGCGGTCGTTGTGAGTATCGGAATGTGGCAGTAAAACCAGCGCGTCTTCAGGAAGATGGGATAATAGACCAGATATTTGATCGTCAGATATTGTTGACGGCGGGCGAATAGTAATAGTCTTTAATTTTTCTAAGGTCAGTTGTGTTTCAATATCGAAAATTCGAATCGAGGAAATTGTATTTCCAAAAAATTCAGTCCGTATCGGGTGCTGATGACCGGAAGGAAAAAAATCTACAATATCACCACGAACCGCATATTCCATTGGAAATTCAACGGAATATTCTTTTTGATATTCAAAATGCTGTAATCGGGCTATTAAATTTTCCCTTGTAAAGCGTAAGCCCGTTTCTAATAAAATGGATTTTTGTTTAAGAGCGTCTGGTGACGGGAGACGCCTGTTGAGACCCTCGTATGTCGATATTGCAATACAGAGATTGCTCGATGATAATGTTTGCAGCGCGCTATCAACCAGATGGAGATTGATATGTTTTGGGGAATATTCATCTGGTTCAGAGGAAACCTGATCGGGGAAATATGCTATAGAATCACGAGACAAGAAAGATTCGAGATCATCGCGAAAAGCCTCAGATTCAATGGGATCATTAAATATAATCAATAACGGTTTTTTGATTGTCTCAAAGAGCGCAGAAGAAAAAACACTAATCAGTGTGGTTGTATTTATTCCGGATATGCTGAGGTTTCCGGCTTTCGCTTCAAGATTACAAACGGATTGAACAAACGGCTCGTACGACGAAAAAGTTTTTTTTAATTGTGAGATAGTAGATTGGGAATGTTTCACGTGAAACACACTATCTTTTTAACAGGATCATTAATGAGGTGACGTCGGAGGGAGACACACCCGGAATCCGGGATGCCTGACCAATAGTTTCAGGGCGAAATTTGTTTAATTTTTCCCGGGCCTCTTTCGTAATGGATTTTATGTTGAAGTAATCCAGGTTTCCGGGGATCCTCAAAGATTCCTGGCGTTTTATACTGTCGATATGTTTTAGTTGTCTCTTAATATAGCCTTTATATTTTACGTCGATTTCGATCTGATCATCCAGTCCCTTATACTGCCGGATTCTTGATAGAAGGTCAGCGGGAAAGAATGGTAAAAGACCCGAAATATGAAATCCCGGGCGACAGAGGATTTTTTGTAGAAGAATACCCGATTGAATCGTGCTTTCATTTTGGTCCTGCAAAATTGGATTTATGTCTACCGGACTTATTGTGGTTGAATCAAGAAAATCTATTGCCGTTTTAATTATATCCTTCTTTGAATTGGCCGTTTTGTAGTAATGATCGTTGATAAGCCCAAGCAGATGACCCTTGTGTGATAAACGTAGATCGGCATTATCAAAACGGAGGAGAAGACGATACTCGGCGCTGGACGTAAACATTCGATAAGGTTCATTAGGACTTTTTGTGATAAGGTCGTCGATTAAAACCCCAATATATGCTTCAGATCGATCGAGAAAGAAGGGTTTTTCCGCTCGAATATATAAGGCGGCGTTTATTCCGGCAACCAGCCCTAAAGCTGCCGCCTCTTCATAGCCGGATGTTCCGTTTACCTGACCGGCAAGGAAAAGGCCGTCGATCAATTTTGTTTCGAGCGTTCTCTTTAGTTGGTAAGACGGAAAATAATCATATTCAATTGCATAGCCAGGCTTTATTATTTCCGCATTTTCTAATCCTGGAATAGAGCGGATGCCCTGCAGTTGAATATCGAGGGGAAGACTTGTGGCAAATCCGTTAACATATATCTGATTTGCGTTTTCCCATTCCGGTTCGAGAAAGACCTGGTGCGATTCCCGGTCACTGAAACGAACGATTTTGTCTTCTATGCTTGGACAATAGCGGGGACCAACGCCTCTTATTTTACCGGAATATAGAGGGGACCTGTCCAGCCCACTATAGAGAATTTCATGAGTTGATTTGGTCGTATGTGTAATATAGCAGGGAATATTTTTGGGGTTGAAGCGCTCGGTTTGAAAAGAAAAGGGAATGGGATCTTCATCTCCATATTGTGGCAGGACCTTTGTATAATCAATTGTGTCGGCCTTTATTCTCGGAGGAGTGCCTGTTTTCAGCCGGCCGGATTTTAAGCCGATTTTATTTAAAGATTCTGTTAAGCCCACCGCGCTCTTTTCATCGAGGCGCCCCCCTGAAAAATGTTCCATTCCGATATGAATTAACCCGTTTAAAAAT
>Ga0265594_1000503_pt1 | contig 32135 bp, 19 predicted proteins | sample saktaG_11_FD_190147 | JGI IMG/M metagenome (GOLD analysis project Ga0265594, IMG submission 190147) | Saline water microbial communities from Sakinaw Lake, British Columbia, Canada - sak_2011_5_24_80m | ecosystem: Environmental > Aquatic > Non-marine Saline and Alkaline > Saline ... | reverse complement strand
CTCACGCTAGCTGCAGGCCGGCCAACAGGCGATGGTTGAATCCCTGTGCCGAGTCCTCGCACCCGATGTAGATACGCGAAGCGATGACGTTGAGCAGATGCGGCGTCTCCTGCGCCCGCACCGGCGGCAGCGGATAATCGTGCTTGCGCGCCAGCGCCAGAATCTTGTTCCGGGTCTTCTCGCACACGGCGTCGCGCCCCTTCAACGCGCGAAACACCGTCACGTGCGATACCCCAGCCAGTTGCGCCAGCCTTCGAGTTGAGATTCTCACTTGCTTTTCCCTCCACGTGATCACGAGTGTTACGTAACGGATTCTGTTTTGCAAGCACTTTTTGTATAGACCCCCATCCGGCAAAATAATACACTCACAGTCAATGAACTAGTGGCGCCTTAATAGCGTTTGCCGGAAGCCAAGCGAAACGCCGTAGCGGGTCGTGTTACGTAATCATTTCATGAAAGGAGCAATCAATGAAGCGATTGCCGGTTGGATACGGATACGCTCGATTCTTTTCGGGTGTGATGGTTTTGTCGTTGTTGCTGGGAACCGGTGCGGCGAACGCGCAGGTTGCGAAGTCAGCCAAGGCCGAGGACGCGGAGAAGGAGGTACCGGCGAACGAGACAAACGTGGTGGCCGTGGCGCCGGCTGTGCGCGTTGAGGGGTTGCGGATCAAGAATGTGTCGGTGACGCCGCGCGACGAGAAGGTCGCGACGGTGACGTTTGACATCGTCTGGATGAACTCTTGGCGCCACGGGGTCTTTCATGACGCGGCCTGGGTGTTCTTCAAGGTGCGGGCCGACGAAGAATCCGCATGGCAGCATGTAAGGCTGGTGGCGGATAGAGTGCTGAACCCTGCGGGTTACGGCCAGAAGAAGGATGGAACGCCGCTGGAGTTCGTGGTTCCTGATGGCGAGGATGGCTTCACCGGCATGTTTGTACGGCGCGCGAAAGACGGCATCGGATTGGTGGAAACGCGGGAGGTAACGGCCGTGGTGGAGTGGGGAGCGAACATTCAACCTGCAACGCCGGAGACCCTGAAACCTGAGATCCGGGCGTTTGGCGTCGAGATGGTCTACATCCCAGAAGGGCCGTTCTACGTGGGCAGGGGCTCGGAGGAGCCCTTCCCGACTGCGGGCTACGGCGGGGGCGGCATGGAGCAGAACTGGTTGTACCGATATAGCCGTAAGGACGGCCAGGATTTCGTCACGCGGTTTCAGTACTCAGCTAACCCTATCTCAGACTCCTATGTAACGATCTCCCCGCCTCAGCGGTTCCCTGCGTATCTCGTGACCGGTGCCGGCCCGATTCCGACCGGGAAGCAGGAGGGCAGTCTCTGGGCGGTTGGTATCAAGCCCGCCGACAAGGGGACGATTCCGGCCGCGTTCCCCAACGGCTATGCGGCCTTCTATTGCATGAAGTACCCGTGGATAACGCAGGGGCAATATGCCGGTTTTCTGAACACGCTGACGGCCGCGCAGGCCAGAATCCGCTATTGGCCCCACGGACATGGCGACGCGCTCGAGGGCGGCGGCGCCGCAGTCGTCCGCGCCGGGAAGTCGCCGAAATACACCTATTCAGCCACAGACCCGGACGGGAGATGTCCCTGGTTGTCCTGGGCGGACGGGACCGCCTACGCGGCCTGGGCGGGCTTGCGGCCCATGACGGAACTGGAATTCGAAAAAGCCATTCGTGGCCCGGAGTTGGCGGCACCGAACCAGGCGACCCCGTCCTATTGGGGCGTGGACTGGGTGCAGTGTCTTGAGCTCATTGAGCGTGCGGTGTCTGTTGGCGACGCCGCGGGGCGCGCATTCGCCGGGACGCACGGAAGCGGCACGCTCGACTTACCTGCGGACTGGCCGTCCTCTTTTTCTGAAGGCGTGGTCATTCGTGGCGACCCGAGCCCTAAAACGGTTGCCTACGCAGCGGGGGGTACATGGCTTCCTGTCCACCTGCTCATTGCAGGCCGCGTGGGTCCGCTCTACGCGCGTCTTGACCGGTCGAACATCAACCCATACGCCGGCTGGCGTGGCGCGCGTTCCGCCCCCGCACCCACTGGAACCAAGCTGGAAGGCAAGGAGCCAGGCGATACAACCATGGCGCCGTTCATCAAGCGGGCGGCGGACGAGACCGTTCCACTCGCCCTCATGAAGAAACCCATGCAGGCGGATGGCGTTCTGAACGAGTGGGACGAGCCCCTGTTGACCCTGAACGACCCTTCGACGATCTATCCGGTTTACTTCCGCAGCTACTCGCTCTTTTGTTCCGACCCATGGCGTGGCGTCGAGGACATGAGCGTCAAGGCGTATCTGGGCCAGGACAGCGAGGCCCTGTGCGTCGCGGCCGAGGTGGCGGACGACGTGCACTGCAACACGAACACCGCCGAAAGCATCTGGGATGGCGACGCCATGAATTTTGGATGGATCGATGCGAATGGGATGCAGACGAGCCTTTGGCTGGCGCTGACGACAAACGGCGTCGTTTTCGTCCCGTTTCAGGGAAGAAGCGAGAAGTTGTCGAAGATCGCCACGTGCGCTGTGGTGCGGGATGACGCCGCCAAGGTTACCCGTTATGAGGTGCGCCTGCCGCTGGCCGAACTCGGCCTCGCGCCCGGGACGTACTGCTACTGCTTCATGTTTATGGATAACGACGGCAAGGGGCTGCGCTATCGGTTCCAGTGGCTGCCGGTCGTAACGAAACCCTTCAATGCCAGGCTGTATTCGAAATTCGTGATTAATGAGTGAGGAGGGATGGTTGATGGTTGCCCTATTCGACAAAAATAAAATAAGGAGGCGGTGATGAATCGGTTGCTTAACGGAATCGCATTCGCTTGCGCGAACGCGATGGTGGCCGTCTGTGCCCTGTGGCTGGCGGCGGGCACGGCGCAGGCGCAAATTCTGATCAGCATGGAAGACACCATGCATAAGGCGGGGGAAGACCCGGGACCGCTGGGGCGAGTCCTGAACATCCGGGTCGTGCCCGGCGACGGAAAAACCGCTACGATCCAGTTCGACGCTGACTGGACCGGTTCCTGGCGAAACGATAGCAACCACGACGCGGCCTGGATATTCTTCAAGGTGCGGCCTGAGGGCGCGAAGGAATGGCAGCACATCCGGCTGGCAGCGGACCGGGAGTTGAATCCAAAGGGCTACGCCAGCGAAGGCAACCGGAAGATGGACTTCCTGGTGCCGAGAGGCGAGGACGGCTACACCGGCATGTTCATCCGACAGGCCAGCCAGAGTTCCCCCTGTTCGATCGCGCTGACCCATGTCACGGCGGTCTGGGATCTTTCCAAAAGTAAGGACATTGGCAGGGACACGAAGGTTCAGATCATCGCGGTGTGTCTCAAGATGGTCTACATCGCCGAAGGGCCGTTCTACTTGGGCTCGGGCGGAACGGAGCCGTCCGGGTGGTACGAGTGCCCCGAGCCCAAGAAGGAGCGCGCCGCAACGTTCGGGATCACAAACGGCAATGCTTCGATTGCTGTGCATGACGGCGCGGACGATGCTGCGGATTTCCCGGCGTACCTGGTGAAGAACGCGGGGCCGATTCCGACCGGCAAGAAGCCCGGCCTGCTCTGGGCACGGGGAGCGGAACCGGAGGAAGGCGAAATCCCGGCCACCTTCCCCAATGGCTATAGGGCCTTCTATGTCATGAAGGATTCGATCAATCCGAGCGACTATGTGATCTTCCTGAACACGGTGCCGGCCAAGGTGGCAGATGCGCTCTATGATAAAGAGGGTGGGTACTTTGTCGGCACCTATTATAAGTTTGAAGAAGGCAAAGTTAACCCCAGGGTAATCTCTCGCGAAGGGACCGGTCCGGACTATACCTACGTGCAGACCATGTCCACTCGCGGCGTTGTGGCGCGCGGATGGACGTCCGGGATGCGCTGGCTGAACTGGGAGGGTGGCGCGACCTTCGCGGCCTGGGCGGGTTTGCGGCCGTTTACGGAACTGGAGTTCGAGAAATACATGCGCGGACCGCGCCAGCCGGTGCCCGACGAGGCGCATCACAGCTACTGGGGGATTCAAACACGATACAAGCGCAGCCCTTGGCCGCGTGAGCGACCGGTTTCGGCTGCCAGGACGGATGGGTGGAATCCGAAAACCTTCACGGGGACGCACGGCCTTGGCACAGCCGACGTGCCGGCGGATTGGCCGAAGAAGGATGCGGTTGGCGTCGGGTTTCGGGGCGGCTGGAGCCTGTTTCTGTTATTCGATCACCTAGGCGATCCGGGTTTCTATCGCACGTCGGCCCGCGGAAAGATGACGTTGGTAGATCCGAATCCCTTGGTCACCTACAGTTTTCGCGGCGCGCGCACTGCGCCGGTCGAAGCGGCGCAATTTTCGGAAGAGGAGTAGCCATGAGACAGATCGGCAACAGAGGAGATAACAAAATGAAGCGTCATGCTATGTGTCCTATGTGTCTCTTGGCCCTGATGGTTCTATTCGGAACCGCTGTGTCCTTGCTGGCGCAGGAGCCGGAAGAGGTGCCTACGTCCTACGGTGCCGCCGGCAAGGTTGATACGCCGATTCTGCGGGTGCCGCTCCTGACCAAGCCGCCTGTGATTGACGGCATCATGTCGCCGGGCGAATGGGACGATGCCTCGGCGCTGTCCGGCTTCTGGTACGACCATGGTTTCGGCAGTTTCAGAAACATGGCTCCGCCACAGACGCAATTGCAGGTCTACTCGGGGTATGACAAGGAAAATCTCTATTTCTGCTGGACATCGCCGATCTATCCGGTGGACTCGTGGCTCAAGGCGCGGGGCCGTTTTCCCGATACGCTGTTCCATCCACTCTACGGTACGCTCTGGGACGACCATACCGAATTGGAAATCCGACCCTTTGAGGATCTGACCGAAGGGTACAATCTCGGGATGCTGCGATGGGATGTCAATCCGATCGGCACGATCTCCGACTGGTACTGGAGCAAGCAAACCGATAAAGACATGCGTTTTGCTCCGCGCGCGACGATTAGGTCGGTTGCCGATGGCCGGCGCTGGGTGATCGAGTACAAAATCCCGCTGAAATCGTTGCGCTATGGCAACTACGACGCCAAGGATGCGGACGGGCGACCGCTGGTGACGATCCCGCCCACGGACGGCTCGGCCTTCCGCGTCTGGTTTGCGCGCGGCATCGGCGGCAATGGCGACTTCTACAACGCCTTCGACGCGCACGGGTGGAATACGACCAAGATGAAGCTGGTGTTCGACGCGCGATCCCCGATTTTCCAGATCAATGAAATCGGCCCGCTCATGGACAACGTCCTGAACATGCAGATGACCGTCAAGAACCACAACACCCGGTCCGAGACGGTGCGTCTCGGGTTTCATATCGAGACCGATGGAGAGTTGATGTATTCCACCTATCAATCCAGTGAAATCCCGAACGGGTTGCTGGAACTGCCGCCGGGCGAAACGAAAGTGTTGAGGTTGCGGCAGCAAATGCCCGGCTTGAGCGGCGGCAACGTGCTCTGGTTCGACGTGCGCTCCGCGGGGGTGCCGGCCAAGACGCTTTTCCTCACGCGCCTGATCAATTTCCACCTCATGGATTCCACGGTGAACCTCCGCTATGGAGGAGGCAAAAGTGGGACGTTCCGCGAGGCACGTATCGACGCCATCGCGAACCTGCGGCCGCCGCGCAATCCCGACTTCGATCTGCGGGTGGATGTCTCGCCCTACACCAAGCGGCTGTCGGCCGTGGTGGACCGGGGCATCGCGGGCGTCAAGGATGAAGTTAAGACGGCCGTCGAGGCGCAACTGATCGTTAAGGAAGTGTTCGGCGGGGAACAGACGGAGCTCCACGTGTTCACAACGAACATGGTCGGCGACTTCGCCACCTTCCTGTGCGATGCGCCCAATATTCAGCCCGGCGGGGTCTGCGAAGTTACGGTCCTGCTGTTCGACGAGAACATGAAGATCGTCGCGGAGCAGACCGAAGTGAAGCCGTTCATCAACCTCACGGCCGCTAAAACCCAGGACAAAGCCATTAAGGGCGAGCAAGTCGAGTGGCATCCCTGGGAGAAGGAGAAGAGTGGCTTTGAGCGGCCGAGCATGTCCATGATGTCGGCTGACGACGACCGGGTACAGCGACGCGAATCGTTTCAGAAGGCGCCATGGATGGAGAACACGCTTGGGCTTGATGACCGGGTGTGGGAACCGTTCACGCCGATCCAGCCGAACGACAAGGGGTTTGACACGCTCAAGCACCGCTTCACGCTCGACGCCTCGGGCTTGCCGGCGCAGATCGACATCCGGCCCGATCCGCGCGAGTTGCCGCTGGAACAACGCGGCGCGAATGCCAACGTATCGCCCCAAACGCTGCTGGCCATCGGCCGCGGCCCGCAGTTGCGCGCGCCGCTGCGCCTGGAGGCCGTGATCGGCGGCAAGCGCGTGCCCGCCGAGGTCGTGGAACCGGCCAAGGCCGTGCGGACCTGGAAGAGCGAGATCGAGTATGCCTCCAAGCTGCGAATCGGTCCGGTCGAGGCGGATCTGCAGACACGCTACGACTGCGACGGTTCACTGCACGCCACGATGATCTACGGCAGCGACACGCCCGTGAAGATCGACCGGCTCGAACTGGTGGCTGACATCGCCGGCGCCGTGGATCTGGCGGTATTCGACGATCGCCTGGAGTGCAGCCTGCCGAAGAAGACCGGCGTGGTGTGGGACAGCACGGCGATGCATCTGGAACTGTTCTACACCAAATTCGTTCCCTGGTTCTGGTTCGGCAACGACGACCGCGGCTGGTCGTACTACGCGCACAACGACAAGGGGTGGATCCTGGACCGGGACGGTTCGGCGATGCAGCTCGAACGCGACAAGGCCGGCGACGTGACCTGGCGGGTGGTGTTCGTCAACCATCCGGCCGAAGTCAAGGGGCCGCACACGATCGAGTTCGCGCTTCTGACCCATCCGGCGAAACCCAAGCCTGAGAATGCCCGCCTCTATGCCTGGCAATACAACGCCGGGGAGGAATGGCAGGCGGAAAGCGTGAGGATTTATCGGGGATACAACCCTAAAGAGGACCCGAATGATGAGGGCGGGGCTCCCTACGCGCCCGGGGCCAAGCAAATGGAGAAGGCCTGGTATACCGCGGCCAGCGCGCCGACGAATATCCCCTATGAAGAATGCGCCGAGTGGCGCAAGGACAAACCACCCTACTTTCGGTACATGTTAGCCGGCCCTCATTCCGATCTGGACCTGCCCGAGTCAAACCGGCTTTTCGAAGACAAGGCCCTTTTCTATTTCGAACGTCTCGTTCGTCTCGGCCGCCGCGTCGGCTGGTATTTGAAGTTCACGCCGGCGGCGGCGTCGCAGAACCCTGCCATGGACGACGCCTGGTTGCGTCCGTTGGCCACTGTCCGCACGAACGAACTCCCCTGGCAGGCCGGCTTCGTCACCCAGTACCAGCGCAACATGTACAAGCGCCTGGCCCGTGTGCATGCCGAGAACAACGTTCCGCTGCGGCACCAGACCCGCAGCGGCAATGCCGCGCGCATGCTCGAACCGTTCATGTGGAACAGCCTCATCTGGGGCGACGATGGCGCCTTTATGCGCGCCTACGACATCGACCTGATCACGTCCTTTCCCAACTCGTTCTATCGCGTCGCAGCGATGAATTACTCCGGACTGTCCACCACGCTGGTGCCGGCCATCAACCCGGTGGGGTCCGGCGATAATCCGTGCCTGGACCGGCAGATGCTGGGGGTGGCGTTGCTGCACGATTTCGGGATCACGCCCGGCGGTCCACTGTGTGCCGCTGGTGGCGGTATCAGTTGGGTGCCGTTCGAACACGCGGAACAGGCCGTGCGGCTGCTCGGACGGCTGGGCAATTTCGGGTTTTTCAGGGATGCCGACATCGAAAAGCTGCCGTTCTGGCGCAACGATGCCCAGGTGCGCATGGGCGACAAGCCCGGCGACGAATCCCAGGTGCGTGTCACCGTCTATCGCCGGCCGCTGGATAACGGCAAGGGGTACAAGGCCATTTTCGTGATCCTTAACGAGTCCGATGGCGACGTGGAACTGCCGCTCGATCTCCGCGATTCGAAGCGCCTTCTGGGCGGAGCGAACACACTGCGGCACAGCGACGTGCTGGGCCGCGTGACCGTTCCCGCCGCGCTTCAGCAGGCTTGGCTGGCCGCCGACGGCAAGGCGGCGGACGAGCCGGCGCTGATGGATCTCGAGACTGGCAAACTTATCGCCAAATCCGGCGACAAGGCCGGCGAGCGGTACGGACCGGTGTTCGTGCCGTATCACGACTACCGGGTGCTGTACGGGGAGTGTGAGAAGTAAGAGGTTTAAGGTGTCAGGTTTCAGGTTTCAGGGAAGAGAAAGGGAGAGGCGTGGCGTGCTTCTCGCCATCCCTTTTCCTGAAACCTGACACCTGACACCTGGGGAAGAATAAGGAGAACGCAGACCATGAGAATCGGACAAACAAGAGACACAGTGTTTTGCTGCGGGCTGGCCTTAGCCCTGCTGCTGGCCGCCGTCGCCGCGCGCGCCGACGTCACGGTGTCGAACCGGGTGGTCACCACCCTCCGGCACGTGTTCACGGTGGACGACACCGGGTTGCCCGCGCAAATCGAGATTCGCGCGCTGACCAACGACCTTCCGCTCGCCTGGCGGGCGGAAAAGGAATGGCCCGCCACGCTCATCAAGAGAATCGGACGCGGTCCGCAGCTCGCGGCGCCCATGCGCCTCGAGGCGGTTATTGACAAGGTTACGGTTGTGGCCAAGGCCGACGCGCCGGCCGAACTTTCTAGTACCGACAAGGGCCTTGAAGTCACGGGGACATGGCAGGCCGACAAACTGAAGGGGCGCCTGTGCATCGTTTACGCGGAAGACGGATCCATGACGGGACAGGTGACCTATGACGCCAAGGGGACCGAACTCGAACGGCTGGACCTGGTGATGGAACTCGACGGACCGGTGGATACGGCCATTGCCGGCAATCCGGACGGATGGTCCAAGGAGAAATCCCTGCCGCCCGAATACGGGACTCTGGGTTCAAAGCCGGGTATGCTGTGGTTGAACGGGAAGAATCCGGAAGGCGACGGAAAGCTCCAGAAAGGGCCGGCCTCGCACTTCTTTCTGGGCAACGGCGACCGCGGATTCACCTGGCTGGCCGGGGAGGGGCTTGTGCTGGACAAGGACGAGCCGTCCATGAGCGTGGAGCTCAGCCGCGCCAAGGTCACCGAGTGGAAGATTGCCTTGGTCAACAAGTCTCCGCGCGGCGGCGAGAATACGGCGAACTTCACCTTCCTGATTCATCCGGCCCGGGCCAGGGAGGCTGATCGCAGATTGACGCAATGGCAGCCCTGGTCGGAGAAAGCGGCAACGCCGGCGCTCGATGCCGCGGCACGAGGCGCGCTCGCGGGGACCAACGCGTTGGTGCGCGCGGAGGCGGCATCCGTCTGCGAGGTCGCGGCCACGCGCGCCTTGCTGGAAGGTGTGGCTGGTGGCGAGGCTTGGGAGGCCGGGGCCACGCTGGCTGATCGCTTTCCGCTGGGATTGTTCCGCTATCTTGCCGCCCCACACACGGCGCTGGCTGCGCAGTTGCGCCCCAATGCCGCGACGCTGACCTCCGCCGGGGCGGCACCGGCGCCGGACCGCATCGCCCTGGGCCGGGCGCTCTTGCACGACATCGGCGTCGATCTGGGCGGTCTCGCCGACCGCGTGGGAGCGGCGGATGTCGTGCGCGCGCTGGAAGAGTTCGGCTATTTCGAGAGTGACGGCCAGACCGAGTTCCTGCCCTACTGGCGCACAGAAGACATCTTCCAGTTCGGTGAGGATTTTGAGGCTGACGCCGACAGGGGGTTTGCCGTCACCTCGGAGTCTCCGACCGCGCGCACGAAGGTGTCCGCATTCATCCGGGCGACGGGTGTTGAGAATACCCGCTATAAGGGCGCCATAAACCGCCGCAAGACGCTCTTTGTACTGGTCAACGAAGGAACCCAGGCCGTGCGCGAGTTCCTCATTATCCAGAACCCCCAATACCTTTTTGGCGGCCCCAACAAGGTTCAGGTCGAGCAAATCTACTCGCAGCTCGACTTTTCTTACCTTGCAGCGGATGGCGACTGGAACCGCGGCCGGATTGAAAGATCCATGCCGGAAATCTACAGTCGCGCGGGAATAGGGCGTGGCGCCAAGCCAAACGTCGGCAACAGGGTCATCTATAGGGCGCATATGAGCGAGCTCATGGATCTGGAAACAGGCGGCTATGTGCGCATGGGCGAAAAGGAGGTCAAACTCAGGGGTAAGTTCGCCGGTGATATGTTTCTTAAGAACGGCTGGCAACTGTATGGCCCTGTCTATGTTCCCCCGCGCGGCATGCGTCTGCTGTACGGGGCCGGCGTCATGGTGTTGCCGCAAGGCATCGCCGGGCGGGTATTTGACCGCAAGACCGGCAAACCGCTTTCCGTTCCGGTGCATGTCTTCGAGGGAACATTCCAGGAGTCCGAGACGCCGGCTGCCGACGAGGATCACCGATTGCTTGTCACGGTGCAGGCCGACAAAGACGGCAGGTTCCGCTGTCCCGGCATTAGCCAAGGGACGGTTGTGGCGGAGGTGGCTGGAAAGATGGTTCCGGCTCAACCCCAGCGGACGATCGGAAATTACGAGCCCTGGGAGTGGACCATCGGTGGTGGTGCCTGGCCCAGTTTCGATCTCGGTAAAGGCGTCATCTTTGGCGATAACAAGTTCGGCGATGCCGGAAAGTGGCTGGATGTGCTGATCGAGGTGGATACGCCCCCGGCGCCCTGACACGCGCGCCAGGCGCAAAAGGTCCCACGGCTCAAAGAGGCTCCTGTACAGGTTGCGGCGAGGTAACTGCTCAGGTGGTACGGGTCGGTTGACGACTACGGTGGACGAATTCGGAAGTCCCCTCGTTATCCGTAGTCGTCGCCGTAGTCGTCAACCGGTTGTTGCCGTCGCGAGACGTGTCCTGAGTAGTTACGCGGCGAGAATGAACGAAAGGACCAGCAAGCATGCCGCACGGACTTCCCACTGTTCGACCCCGCTCCCGGCGCGCATGTGGGGCTGCAGTTCGCCATGGACGACTATGATGCCCGGGATGGCGACGCCAAGCAGCCGCTCATGATGACCTGGCAGGCGGTCACCGCGCTGTTCACCAGTCCGCAGAATATGATGAAGTGGACCCTCGTCGAGACGGTTTCGAAAGGCGCTATCACGAATGGCGGCAAGTGAATGATAGAAGCAGAATAGAGGCACATCATGAACGGACATCGGAGACTCGGTTTCGTGCAGGTGAGTGCGTTTGTCGGCCTGTTGCTGACGTGCGCCGCGCGCGTTTTGGCGGAAGATGCCTCGACATGGCTCCCCTCGACTGGGCTCGGGGCGGGCGGGGCGAACGATCCGGCGGCGCGGTTTCACGGCGCGCCGACGTACGACCTGATGGTGACGAACGTCAGTTGGCAGGTCGTCAACAAGGACTACACCGAGGTGACGTTCGACCTCTCGTGGTCCTTCTCCTGGCGGGCGAAGTGGACGGAGACGGCGGATAAGAATGTCACCGGCAAGCCCTTGGAGGTCGAGAACTGGGACGCGGCCTGGGTCTTCGTGAAGTTCCTGCCGGAGAAGGATTCCAAGGAAAGTATAGAAAGCAACTACTGGCGACACGCAACCCTCGACACGGATCCCTCGCACCATGTGATGCCGGCCGGTGCCACGAACACCGTCGGCACGACCGACGATGGTGCCCGGGGGGTAGGGGTGTTCATCTACCGAGACGCAATCGGGCGCGGCCGTAACGACTGGAAGGGCATCACGCTGCGCTGGCTGCACCCGCCTTCGTCCCGACCTCAAGAGAGTCGGGACTCCGGCGCGGCAAGTGCCGCCGGATTCGATCCGGCCAAGGCCGCCGTGAAGGTGCACACGATTGCGATGGTCTACGTGCCGGAGGGCGCGTTCAAAGTAGGCTCGGGCGCAAAGACGAGGATCGCCCCGTTCCCGGACGGGATCACCTTGCCGGTACTGCACAACGAAGACGACGAATTCGGCAGTTTCACGGACGGTTCTTGGCGGGGCGGCCTCTCCGTTCCGTTTCTGGTGGACGCCGCCTGGAACGGTCCGGTCGCTGAAGGGACCTGTGCCCGGCGAATCGGACCCGTTGCCGGGCAGCTGTGGGGACTCGCCGGGTATACGACCCACTTCCATAGCCCTCAACACTTTCCGTATTCCTGTGCGCCCGGCGCGCCGGGCGCGTTGTGCGACGATTACCCGACGGGTTACGATGCCTTCTACTGCATGAAGTATACGCTGACGCAGGGACAGTACGCGGACTTCCTGAACGCATTGCCGCGCGAAGTGGCGGCGGCACGGGCAACGGTGCCCGAGGGAGAGGTCCATATGGATCCCGCGAAGCCCTATTCGTGGGAGAAGGGGGGGAATACCATCACCGCATCGGGCGTCACCCGGATCGCACCGAAGCCGAAGCGGGTGGCAGTGGATGATGATCCGACAGATCTTGAGACCGACAAGATGCTGGCAGCCTTTGATCCTATAAAGAAGGGGCCGAATGGTCCCCCGGTCTACACGGCCAGAGTGCCGCACCGGATGTGCAATTACCTCCTCTGGCAGGACGGGTATGCGTACGCCGGCTGGGCCGGGCTGCGGCCGATGTCGGAGTTGGAATTTGAGAAGGCCTGCCGGGGGCCGCTCAACCCGGTGCCGTACGAGCACGCCTGGGGTTCGACGGAGATGCACGTGGCGACCAATTTGCTGGATGCAGGCCTGCCGACCGAGCACTACGATACGGGGAATTGTCAGGCTCTGGTCTGGAACCATTTATTAAGCTCGAACGGCTTTCATGCGGTACGGGCGGGAATCTTCGCCACACCCGACAGCGACCGGATCGCTTCGGGCGCATCGTACTGGGGCGTCATGAGCATGGAGACAACCACCTTCGCCATACCTGTCGGAACCACCACGAACGTGTTTGACAGTGGAGGACGAATTGGCGCGAAAATCACACCCCTACCTAAAGAAGCTCGGAACGGGCGGGGCTTCCGCGGGTCGCACGGTGACGGCCGCGTGCCTTCCGGTGCCATTCCCGGTCCTGCAGTTCCGGCCGATTGGGCGGAACCCGGCGGACGATGGGGCCTCGGGATGGGTTATCGCGGGACGGCCAATACGCCATGCAACGGGCCTGTGGGCGAGGCGGGATATCACGACAAACGCTGGTACTGCTCGACCTGGCGCGGCGTACGGACGGCGGGGGCCCGGCCGGTCCGGGTGGCGTCGGCGCCGGCGGCTCCGGTTTCCAGAGCGAAGCCGGAAACGGTTTTCGCGGATGTCGCCCACGACACGATCCGGATAACCAACGTGATATGGAAAGCCGACGCCAGTGACGACAACACCGTGACGTTCGATCTGGCCTGGGATAACTCCTGGCGGGCGAAATGGGAGGAGCCAGCGGAGAAGAACGTCACCGGCAAGCCGCTGCAGGTCGAGAGCTGGGATGCGGCCTGGGTCTTTGTCAAGTTTCTCACCCGCGAGACGGGCGCGAAGAGCAACCTCTGGCAACACGCGGCGCTCGACACGGACGCAGCGCGTCACCAGGCGCCCGCTGGCGCGACCCTGGATGTCGGCCTGAATGGCGACGGCGGCAACGGTGTTGGCGTGTTTATCTATCGCGACGCCCCCGGGAGCGGACCGCTCGCCTACAAGGGCGTGACGCTGAAATGGCGTTCTGATCACCGATCACCGATCACCGATCTCCGCGTTCACGCCATCCCGATGGTATACGTGCCGCAAGGCCCGTTCAAAACAAAGGGACCCTGGGGCCACCCGCTGTCATCCATCAACAACGGCGATACGACGAAAGCGGGTGGGTATCGCGTAGGGCAGTCGGCGGTAGTCTGGTCAGGTTGGGGAACGAACCAAGTCGCCATCACAAGAAATCGTCGCCTCGAGGCCGGAACTGCGCCGAAGAGCGATGCGTGGCCCAACGGTTACGGGGCCTTCTACTGCATGAAGTATTCGATCAGCCAGGGGCAGTACGCCGACTTTCTCAATTCACTGCCGGTTGTGCAGGATGAACTGCGCTATTATTGCGGTTACAACGTCAACCGCTTCTCCATCCGGCGCGTGGCGGACAAAGGGGTTTACATGGCTGAGGCGCCGGACCGGGCATGCAACTTTCTTCCCTATAACCGCATCTACGCTTATACGGCCTGGGCGGGATTGCGTCCGATAACGGACTTGGAATACGAGAAGGCCTGCCGCGGACCGCGCGAGGTGGCGCGCGAAGCCGATGCTTGGAGTGCCGCCGCCTGTGCGCCTGCGGCGGGTCTTCCCATCAACAGCAACGCCGGGACCGGAACGACAGCGGCCGCTTCGCCTCCCTCGTATTGGGGAATCCGGGAACTCAGCCTCAGCGGCATTCCGTTCGAATGGCCTTGGGTGGTCAGGAATGAGCCTGGGTTTCTCTTTAAGGGGACACACGGCGAGGGCGCGTTGGCGGGCCCGGCTGACTATTCGGGCGCGCGGTTGAGTTCCGCCGGCTGGTTTTGGATGTCGCGCGGCGATGGGGTGTTGGCGTGGCCGGAGGACTGGCCTGTTGAGTCGGACAAGGGCGATACCTTTGAAGACCAGTTTGGATGGGGTCGCATGTTCGGCTTTTGGCTTGTTCCTTCCGATCTGGATTGCATTGATGAAGTGAGGGATGCCATCGGTGATCGGACCGGGCGGTACGGCGTGCGTGCCGCGCGCACCGCGCCTGTCAGGCAGGATAAGGATTCGCCGTTGCAGGTGAATCCCATGCCCAATCTGATGGGATACGACATCGGCATCTTCGAGCTTTCGGGACAGTTCAAGAATGCGGGGAACAAGCCGCTGCAAGTTGAGCTGGCCACCACCCTGCCCGAGGCGTGTTTCCCGGAGGGCGCGGCGTCGCGCGCTTTCACGGCGGCGCCGATGGCGGTCACGCCCTTCCGGATTTTGACGGTGCTGACCATGCAGAGCGCGACGGGCACCGTGCGCAGCGTCAATGGGTTGCCGGTCCAGATACTGGATTCCGACGGCCATGTGCTGGCCAAACAGCAGGTCAAATTGCTGATAGACAAGCCCGAGAACAGGTTAGGCCCTTCGGCGCCAAAGCCATTGATCGATTCGCTGGTCGGCGGCGAACTGATCGTGCGCATCATGAATGCCACGGCGCGGCCGCAGGCGCTGACGCTCAATCTGCTGCCGCCGCCGGGCGTCACGATTTCCGAGTCAAGCCGGAGTGTCTCGATCGCGGCGCGCGAACCGGCCCAAGTGGCGTACCAGTTTCCCCGCCAGGGCTTTCCGGATCATCCTCTGAACCGCGAGAATAGAGGGTGGTGGTCTCCGGCGGATTGGACCTGTCAGATACCCTATCGTGTCGCCTTCTCGAAAGGGGCGCCGCTGGAGGGCGAAACCGCCGTCGTTCTGCAAGCGCGGTCGCGTTGGTGGTTCTTCAGTGATGACAAAGTGAATGTGCGTTCAGACGATACGACTGGTGATGACAATGCGCTCGCCGAATTCGTGAGCGGAATCGCATACGCATACGGCAGCGTGTTCAAAGCTGATGCACCGCCCAAGGGCTGGAAGCCGGTGATCTATCATGCAGCGCCCCTGCAAGTCGATGCACGCAGATCGATGGGGGGGGGGCCTTACGCCACCATACGGAGCGGGGCGGTGTTCGTGGCCGCCACACGGTTTGAGGCGCTTCGCGACCAGGATGTGACCCTCATCGTGGGTCATGAGTCCAATATGGCTCATAAGTTTTGCCAGTTCGCCAATCGTATCTGGATCAACGACGCGCTCGTCTATCAAACGCCTATCGGGCAGGTTCCGGATCCAAAGGATGCGCGCAATAAGCCTATGACCGGTCGCATTCGCAAGGGCGGAAACACGATGGTTGTGGAAGTGAAGCAAAATGATTGGCCGCAGTGCGACGCCGGCGTCCTATTCATCCAGGTGCTCGACGCCAAGGACCGCAAACAGGCGGAAGGCCTGATCTTCGACGTGGATAAGAAGTGAACGGGAAAAAGAAAGGGACATCATGAACCACCAACGAGTGCTGAATTCCATACGGGTTATTGCGTTTGCTTGCGGTTTACTGCTGTCAGGCGCAGCGCGCATTCTGGCGGAGAACCCCTCGACAGGGATCGGGGTGAACGATCCGGCGGCGCGGTTTCGCGGCGCGCCGACGTACGACCTGATGGTGACGAACGTCAGTTGGAAGGTCGTCAACGCGGACTACACCGAGGTGACGTTCGACCTCTCGTGGTCCGGCTCCTGGCGGGCGAAGTGGACGGAGCCGGCGGAAACGAGTATCACCCATAAGCCAATAGAGGTCGAGAACTGGGATGCGGCCTGGGTGTTCGTCAAATTCCTGTCCGAAAAGGACTCCATTGAAAGCATCGAGCGCAACCACTGGCAACACGCGACACTCGCGACGGCCCCGTCCCTGCATGTGATGCCCGCTGGCGCGACGAACTCCCTGCGGTTGTCCGAGGATGGCAGCCGGGGGATAGGGGTGTTTATCTACCGCGATGCGATCGGACACGGCGCCAACAATTTCAAGGGCGTTAAACTCCGCTGGCAACACGGCGCCGACAAGGTGGATCCGACCCAGGCGGCCGTGAACGTGCATCCGATCGCGATGGTCTATGTGCCCGAGGGGCCGTGCAAGGTGGGCTCCGGGCTTCGGACCGGCATCACCCGCTTCACCGACGGTCCCGATATGCCCCATAACCGGCACGACTGGGAGGCGTTCATGACGCTGCCCGATGGTTCTTCGCTTTGGACAGATTGGGGTAGTCTGACCGAAGGTTCCTGGCGGGGCGGCCCCTCGATTCCGTTCCTGGTGGACGCGGAGTGGAGTCGACCGGTTCAGGAGGGGACCAGGGCCCGGCGCATCGGGACTTTTCCGGGCCAGCTCTGGGCGACGCACACGCATGCCGAGAAGTTTTATGATGCAATCCCGAGGCTTTCTTCCGGCACCACCCTGAAGGACGATTATCCGACCGGGTATGACGCCGTCTACTGCATGAAGTATGACATCACGCAGGGGCAGTACACGGACTTCCTCAACTCGTTGCCGCCGGACGTGGCGGCCGGCCGCGCCTTTTGCGCCAAGCCGGAGACCAAGACTAGAAAGGTTTTGAGTGGGGTCGTGCCTTCATATGAGCCCGAAGTCGGGGGGGGAGAATGGAAATCGGGTGACAGGCACCTGAACGACATCAAGGTTGAGCGACCAGGATACAATCCTTATACGATCACGGAGATTGGCGGTCTGACCATCACGTCGCCGCAGACGGATGAGCCCGCAAAGATCCCGACAGGATCCGGCTCTGATGGCGCCGAGAAGCGGGATATTCTGGCCGGTGATGAGCCGAAGGACGCGGTCATGGATGCGTTTGTGAAGGACATGCCGACGAGCGACAAGGACAAGGAAAAGGCCGATGCCCAACTCACGCGGCCGCCGGTCTTTGAGGTCAGATGCCCGTTTCGCAGGGGTGCTGTTGCCGGGGAAGACGCGATGGCGTTCGCCGTTTGGGCTGGGCTGCGGCAGATGACGCAACTGGAGCAGTCCAAACTGGTATATGGGCCGCGCGAGCGATCGAGGTCCTATGAATACGCGCCGTATCAGTATGGGTTCTACGGCACTCCCCGCCTGTGGGAGTCGAGTTTCGTGAAGAGAGCTTTTCTGGACATCGGTCTGCCGACGGAACGGTATGCGAACGCGGAAACGAACTATTATCCGAGTGACTATCTACTCACCCGGGTCGGCATTCGCGCGACCGCCGATAGTGACCAGGCCGCGGCCGGGGCCACCTACTGGGGTATTTCGGAACTGGGAAGCGAAGCCACGGTGCTGGTGCATCAGCAATTCCTGGATTTTCATTCGCACGGCGACGGCCATATGCCGGCCGGCAAGCCCGGCGGTTCGATCGAACGAAAAAGAGCGCCTTTCAAGGATGTGCCTGCGGACTGGCCGGCCGTTTGGACTTATTTTGGTTACCGCAATGCGGGCACCAGCCTTCGGCTGGTGGCTTCCGCCCCCGCGCCGAAGCTCCGGCGTGACGCGTCCGCGACGAATCGAATGGTTGCGGCAAAGGTGGCCACCCCCAAGCCGCCTGCGTCCAGTCCGGAAGATACGACACGCGCCGACACGATCCAGGTCACCAACATCAAATGGGAGGCCGGCACAAAAGAATACAGCACCGTGACGTTCGACCTTTCCTGGAACAACTCCTGGCGGGCAAAATGGACGGAGCCTGCAGAGAAGAATGTGACCGGCAAACCCCTTCCGGTCGAGAGCTGGGATGCGGCATGGGTCTTCGTGAAATTCCGGCCAAGCGAGGAGCGCGTCTTTTCGCACGCATCACTCGATCTGGATGCCGCGCGCCACCAGAAGCCTGCCGGCGCGACGCTGGATGTTGCCGCCAGCGACGACGGACGCAAGGGGCTCGGCGTGTTCATCTACCGCGCTGCGGTCGGAAATGGCGCCAACCATTTCAAGGGCGTCAAACTGCGCTGGCAGCATGCCGCGGATAAAGCCGATCCGGCCAAGGCGGAACTGTCGGTGCATGCCATCGCGATGGTCTATGTGCCCGAGGGACCGTTCCACTACAAGGGTCCGTGGGAAGATCATCCGTTTGCCGACGGCCACACCCATCCGCTGACGTTGATCGACAACCCCGACCCGACCCAGCCGGGCGGCCATCCGGGATTGGGGACGAACGCGACTCCGGAAGTGGTGAAGAACACGACACCGGATTGTGAAACTTATCCGAATGGCTATAGTCCATTTTACATCATGAAGTATTCGATCACCCAGGGCGAGTATGCCCGGTTTCTCACCGAGCAGGCGCCCAATCTCAAAGAGGCGCACTACAATAACGGGCGCTATGACGTTCTAGGGATGGACGATCCCCGGCGCTTCGCCAATTTGAACGGCTACAACGGATATACCATCAGTTTTAGTTCAGACGAGGGGCGGTACAAAGCCGATGTGCCGGATCGGCCGGCCAGTTTACTTTCCCTGCCGGACATCCAGTCCTTTATGGCCTGTGCCGGACTGCGCCCTCCGTCGGATCTGGAATACGATAAGTCCTGCCGCGGGCCACGCGCAGTGGCGCGGGCCGAGGAGGCGTGGGCGCCCGGCATCTGCGCGCCAGCGGCGGGTCTGCCCTCCTTCGTCAGTGGGCAGATCCGGAAGGACGTGCCGCCCGAACGCCGGGCGTTCTGGCCAGGCGCATCGTACTGGGGAATCCAGGATTTGAGTATGAGCGGCTGCGTGCTTGAATGGCCGGTAGTGGCTAATAACAATCCGGTGACAGTTAAAGAAAAATACGCCAAAGGATTTTGGAAGGAGTACAACGGCACGCACGGCAATGGTTCACCCGAATTGCCGGATGCCACCTGGGGGTGGTCCGCCTGGGGCGAATGGTACATGCACGGTTGGGGCCAGTGGGCATTCCACGGGCGTTCGCTTATCGCTTTCTGGTTCCCGGTCACTGAGTTTGGAGAAATGGTCGGCCGCCACCCTGAGATGGACCGGACGGGCCGTTACGGCGCCCGCGCCGCGCGCAATGCGCCGGTTACGGTTGATCCGTCTTCGCCGCTGGTATTCGATCCGCCGCCGGACCTGCGCGGGAACGACATCGCTATCTTCGATCTCACGGGGCGTTACAACAACACCTCCGACAAGCCGTTGAAGGTCGAACTGAAGACGGCGCTGCCGGATGCGTGCTTCCCGGACGGCGCGGCCTCGCGCGTGTTCACGGCGGCGCCGAAGGCGGTCACGCCCTTCCGCATTCCGACGGCGCTGACCATTCAGAGCGCGACGGGCGCCGTGCGCAGAGTCAATTGGTTGCCGGTCCGGATACTGGATTCCGACGGCCATGTGCTGGCTACACGGGATGTCATCGTGTTGATGGACAAGCCCGAGAAAAGGTTAGGCCCCTGGGCGCCAAAGCAATCGGTCGATTCGCTGGTCGGCGGCGAATTTATCGTGCGCATCAAAAATGCCACGGCCCGGGTGCAGGCGCTGACGCTCAATCTGCCGCCGCCGCCGGGCGTCAAGATGTCCGAGTCAAGCCGGCATGTCTCGATCGCGGCGGGCGAACTGGCCCAGGTGTCATACCACTTCCCGCGCCAGGGCTTTCCGGATCAGCCCGTGTCCTACGCGAATAGAGGGTGGTGGACGCCGCAGGATTGGACATGTCTGATGCCCTATCGTGTCGCCCTTTCGAAAGGGGCGCCGCTGGAGGGCGAAACCGTCGTCGTTCTGCAAGCGCGGTCGCGTTGGTGGTTCTTCAGGCGTGATACGACAGAGGTGCGTTTAGACGGTGTGGACGTAACGCAAAAGCAACGGGCTGGCGAGGACACTATGCTCATCGACTTATTAGGCAAGTTCACAGAAGACAATGTATACGAATACGGTAGCGTGTTCAAAGCGGATGCACCGCCCAAGGGCTGGGAATCGGTGATCTATGATGCAGCGCCTCTGCAAGCCGTGTTGGGCGCCGATACTTACAGTGAAGAAGGTGTTGAATACCGTGGTATCCGCATCGGCTTCGTGTCGAGAGGGGGGAAGGTGGCGGCCGCCACACGCTTTGAGGCGCTCCGCGACCAGGATGTTACCGTCATCGTGGACCACCAGCCCAATGATGCTCATACGTTCTGCCAGTTCGCCAATCGCATCTGGATCAACGACGAGCTCGTATATAAAACGCCTATCGGGGGTTATACTCAGGATCCAAAGGCAAAGGATGAGCGCAATAGGCCTACGACCTGCCGCATTCGCAAGTCCGGAAACACGATGGTTGTGGAAGTGAAGCAAGATGATAGGCCGAAGATCAATCCCGGAACCATGGTCATCCGGTTCCTCGATGTCAAGGACGGCAAACCGGCGGAAGGCCTGATCTTCGACGTGGATATGAAGTGAACGGGAAGAGCGTGTCGCGGAGAGCGTGACTTTCCACAATGAGGAGAGCAAAATGAAAGCCAATCGAACGTTACTGAATGCCTGCGCATTCATCGCACTCACCACGGCGGCGCAGGCTGCCGACATCCCGAAGACCTGGGTGGAGACGCAAGCCGGCTCGCCGACGGGTCAATATCTGGTCATTGACCTCACCCTTCGCGAGATAGCCGTGGGCCAGCAGACGGATCCAGACACGCCACCCGTAACGCGACAGGGCTTCGTCGTCAGCAATCTCGCCGCCGTACCGCCGGGCGGATGGACGGACGAGTACAAGACAACCAAGCTGGTGCTGCGCCGGATCCCGGCCGGGACGTTCACGATGGGCAGCCCGACTAACGAATTGGGACGCGAGGCCGACGAAGCCGAGCACCCGGTGACACTCACCAAAGACTTCTACATCGGGGTCTTCGAGGTGACGCAAAAGCAGTGGAAACAGGTGATGGGCGATTGGGTGGGAAGTTACCATGGCACGAATCCCCGTCGCGACATTTATCCCATGCATTTGATCAGTTACTACCAGATCCGCGAAAAGTTCGAAACCCCGGCCGAATCGGCCGATAATCGCCCGGTTCCCAGCGACGATCCGGCGGTGGACTGGCCGGCGAACAGCGTCGTCAACGAGGACTCTTTCATGGGCAAGCTGCGGGCGAAGACCGGTCTGACGAGTCTAGACCTGCCCACCGAGGCGCAATGGGAATACGCGTGTCGCGCCGGGACCACGACGGCGCTGAATTCGGGGAAGGATGTGACCGCTGCGGTGAATTGCCCGAACATGGCGGAAGTGGGACGCTACTACTACAATGTAACCGGGCCGAAAGGTTATGACCCGGAGAAGTGGTACTATGGCCAAGGGAACCTGTTCAAGGGGTACACGCAGTACACATACAAGTTCGTGGGAACCATCGTCGTCGGGTCATACCCGCCGAACACCTGGGGGCTGTACGATATGCACGGCAACGTGTGGGAGTGGTGTCTGGACTGGTATGCGGAAACCTATCCAGGGGCCGTGACCGATCCGAAAGGACCGGCGACGGGGAAGAGCCGCGTACTGCGGGGCGGGAGTTCCGACGACATCGCCAAATGCTGTCGTGCGGCGAACCGCGGCCCCGGCGGTGAGCCGAACTACCGGAACGGCGATTTCGGTTTCCGAGTGGTTATGACGATGCCGTGAGTGGATGTGATGCACAGATTCTTATCAATCAATGCTGACGCAAGCAACGAAGGACAATCAGGTGAGACATCTCAACATGCCGCGTGTCATGATGTTTCTCCTGCCGATGGGGAGGGCCGTATTCGCCATGAACAACTCTGAGGTCGGGAATCCGGATACAATCGCCGCGTCACCTGCAACCCATCGCTACCTGCTCTACGGGGCACCGTGGGGGGGATGCCCGGATCCCCAGTTCAAGCCGCTTGTCGATAAGGCTGCCGATGTGGGCTTCAATGCGATCCGCATCGTCGTTCGCTGGCACCAGCACGAAACCAAGCCGGGCGAATACGATTTCGATGCCTTGGACAGGGCTCTGGATGATGTCGTGAAAACCAATCGGTTGAAGGCCGTGGTCCTTATCTGGCTCATAAGGCCTGCGGAACCGATCCGGGGCGGACAGGACCTCGTCCTGGTCGAGCAGGACCTGCAGCAAGATGCTTCCGGACAGTTTTCCTCGATGATTTCCTTCAGCTCGAACCGGGCGGTCGAGCGGGCCGCCGCTTTTGTGAAACGCGTGGTCGCCCACTGCCATGAGCGATACGCAGACGACATCCTTGGCTACGTGACCCCGTTCAGTCAATTTGCCGAGACCGAGTACTGGTGCCAGGGCGAGTGGGGCCATGAGGCGTCTTCCGTCCAGGCCTACCGGGCGTGGCTTGTCCGGAAGTACGGAACGATCGACAAACTCAATGCGTTCTGGGAGTCGACCTATGCCGCCTTCGAGCAGATCCAACCCTCCCAAAAAGGCCAGGAACCGGGGTTGTCGTGGTACCAGTTCAGGCACGATGCGCTGAAACGCGTGATCCACCGGATGGCCTCAGCCGTTCGAGAAGGGCATCCCAAGGCAAGGCATGCGCTGCAGTTCGGTTCGGTCTTTGACCCTTACATTCGCAATCGGACGACGGTCTGTTTTCCGGACTTGTGCACGGACAGTCACATCGTATGGGTGGATGACGCACCGACGTATGACCACTGCTTCTCCATGGATTACCTGCGTTCTTCCCTGCCTGGCAAATGGATCTGCAACGAGATTGATAACCCCGCCCAGGGTAGCGACGAGGTTTATTACCGTCTGGCGAAGGAAAGCTTCGAGCACGGTGCGAGCATGGTGTCTGTCGCGAACTGGCCGGATCTTGATGCGCTGGAGAAGCGGGCGGAGTTGTTTCGGCGCATCGCGCGCGATTTTCTCCCCGAGCCCGTCCCTGAGAAGACGCCGGTTGCCACACTGAATATCAAGGCCAGGGAGGTCATGGATGGCGCCGAAGCATTCCAGAGACGGTACGACGCGCTATCATCGAACGGGCGGGACTGGGTGCGGGTGCTGCTCGAGGATGATCTCTCCTTGCAGGGAGTTAAAGATGGCCGCCATCCCTGATGCACGCAGGGTCGGTCGCCAGCGCTCGATGCGAAGAGCGGCGATGTGGAAGTGCGGGTTGCCAGCGGCAAGGTGCGCGTGAGGGTTGAAGGAGAATGACACGATGTCACATACATTTCGATCGGTAATAATCGGATGCGGGACCAGTGCCCCCGGTAAAGGCGGCGCGCATTCTATTGGCTATGCACACGCGGCTGCCTATAGAAGTCAACCCGATGTCGTATTGAGAGCGGTTTCGAGTCTGAACAAGAAAGATGTCGAAGATTTTGGCCTCGAATACCCCGGAACCAAAGGATACACCGACTACCAGGCCATGTTGGCAAATGAAGAACCTGACATGGTATCGATTTGTGCATTCCCACCGGCGCGCGAAGAGATGGCCATGGCCGCCATGGCGGCAGGAGCAAAGGCGCTGTGGATTGAAAAACCGTTTGCGCTCACACTCGATGCGGCCAAAAGGATCATGTCCGAAGCGGAAAAACGGTCGGTGCGGGTGTTTGTTGACCATCAGCGGCGATATGGTCAGCCGTTTATATGGTTGCGCGAAGCCGTGGAACAGAAAAAAATCGGCGACCTGATACAGTTCAATATCACCCAGCCATTTGGCGGGATCTTTGACTTTGGCAGCCATTGTATCGACAGCGCGCTCTATTGTCTTGGCGAGCGACAACCGACTCTGGTTTTTGCCGCAGTTGACTTTACCCATGCAAAGAAGCACCAGGGCATGACCATGGAATCGCAGATTGTTGCCACAGTCCACTTTGACGACGGCACGCGGCTGGTCATCGAAATGGGTGACCGATCCTGCTCACGGCTGCCGATACTCCACGCCGAAGGCACCGATGGGTTTGCCCAATTGCACATGAATGTCCCGCAGGGTTGCCGGAGTATCTTTCGGGCGCGGTATGCGGGCAGTTCCGAGATTGTCAACCCGTTGACCCACGAACATTTCCACCATAGCGACGACGGCACGTGCTATATCAAGAGGGCCCTGGCCGACATCATGACCGCCATGAAGACCGGCAGTGCAACTCGGATCGATGCGCGCGAGGCGTATCGGGGATTGTCAATAATTACGGGGATATTTGAATCGGCAAAGACGCAGTCGGTATTTTACTTTGACCGTTAGGCCCCACGCTCCCCAGCGTTGCGCAGCAAGCGTTCTCCACTCAACCCCCGTACACGCCGGGGCACGCCTGTTTATAAGGGACTCAAAGATTAAGATTAGGATTATGATCGGAAGCATCGCTTACCTTAGCGCCATTCAGGCCCGTCCCTTAGAATCCTCCGTCGGGTTGAGGCGTTGCGCACGTGAAAAAGAGCGGCGTCGCGCGGAATACCGCTTGCCGCGCGCACTCCAGACGCTGCCGCCGGGGCGACGGCCCAGCGACACCGTTCCAGTCCTCGTGCTCTGGCGCGCTGGAGATCGGCGTTGCGCCCGACACGCATATCCGCCTCGGCGAATCGGTCATCCTCTCCGCAACCAACAGCATCGCCGGCGAGCGCGTCATCACGATCACCGACGCCTCCGGCGCCCTCTTTTTCGAACACCTGAACCCTGAGTCCTGAAACCTGAAACCTGAACCCTGAACCCTGAACCCTGACACCTGACACCTGAACCCTGAACCCTGAACCCTGAACCCTGAAACCTGACACCTGAAACCTGACACCTGTGGGGTATCAGGGTCTCCACAAGGGCGCATCCCTGTTTCATTACAGGCTTGAGTTCGGTGGGCCGGAACTCCGATTCCGGCCTTGGAATGGGCCGCAATCGGAGTTGCGGCCTACAGTACCACATCGCAAGGTCAATAAAACAGGGATGCGCCCCTCTCCACAACGAGCTATGCTTTTGCTATTGACATTTTTCGCAGTTTTGTCATGATTAAGCGCTTCTTTCACCGAATTAGGTTTCGGATAGAGGGATAGAGGGACCGGGGCATCTCTTAACCGGAAGGATGCTGCACGGGTGGGTGTGGCGTGTCTAGCGAAGGAGTTTCAGACGTGGGCAACGCGAGTTTTTTTTCGGGACAGGGCGCGCAGTTTGTCGGCATGGGCAAGGATTTGGCCGCCGCAGATGGCGCGGTGCTTGCCCTTTTTGACCGTGCGAATGACGCGCTTGGTTTTGATCTGAAGGCCCTGTGCTTCGAGGGACCGATCGAAGCCTTGACGCCGTCAAACGTCTGCCAGCCTGCCATTTTTGTGGCCAGCGTCGCCTGCTTCAGGGCGTATCAGGCGCGGGTGCCCGGGGGGGCGTTTGATCTGACGGCGGGATTGAGTCTTGGCGAATGGACGGCGCTGCATGCGGCGGGCGTTCTGGGATTTGACGAGACGTTGCGGGTTCTGGAGGCGCGGGGCCGTTTCATGCAGGAGGCGTGCGCCGCGTGCGAGGGCGGCATGGTCAGCATCATGGGTGCGACGGCCGAGCAGCTTGACGCCATCTGCCGGACGACCGGTGTGACCCAGGCCAACATCAATTCCGAATCCCAGGTGGTGCTTTCCGGTGCCAAGGCCGGTATCGCCGGGGCGACCGCTCTGGCCGGCGAGATGAAGCTCAAGGCGGTGCCGCTGACCGTTGCGGGTGCGTTCCACTCGCCGTTGATGGCTCCTGCACGCGAACAATTGGATGCTTTTCTGAAGCATGTGCCGTTTGGGACGCCGCAGATGACCGTGCTGTCGAACGTGACGGGGCAGCCGCACCCGGCGGACGGCGAGGCCATCAAAGCGCTCATGCTGCGGCAGGTGACCGAATCGGTGCGTCTGCTCGATTGCGTCCGCACGGCGCGTACGGCGGGTGTTTTCGAGTTCATCGAATTTGGCCCGGGCAAGGTGCTGTCGGGACTGATCAAGCGGATTGACAAGCAAAACACGGTGGCAAACGTGCAGGATGTGCCGTCGCTCGACGCGTTGACCCGGCTGGCCTGAGCGGATTGTGGGTTGGGTAAGAGATTTTTTTAATAACAGACAAGGAATCGCACAATGGGCAAGTTTGACGGAAAGATTGCGCTGGTGACCGGCGCGGGGCGTGGCATCGGACGCATCATCGCCGAGACGCTGGCACGGGACGGCGCCGACCTGGTGCTGTGCGATGTGATGCCCGAGCCTCTGGAGGAGTGTGCCGCCGCCATCACCGCTCTGGGGCGCAAGGTGCTGACGGTGCTGACCGATGTGGGCAACAAGGATTCGGTCGAGGCCTGCGTGGCGCGCACGGTTGAAACGTTTGGGCGGCTCGATATTTTGGTCAACAATGCCGGAATTACCCGTGACAAGCTGGTGATCAGGATGAGCGACGAGGACTGGGATCAGGTCCTGCAAATCAACCTGAAGGGCGCATTTCTATTTTCGCGGGCCGCGGCCCGGCTGATGATGAAGCAGCGTTCGGGGGTGATGATTCAGATCGCCTCCATTATTGGCTTGATCGGAAACGCCGGTCAGTGCAATTATGCTGCCTCGAAAGCGGGTCTTATCGCCTTGACGAAGTCACTGGCGAAGGAGCTTGGATCACGGGGCGTCCGCGTGAACGCGGTCGCGCCGGGGTTCATTGTGTCGAAGATGACTGACGCCCTTCCACAGGACGTGCGTGACCAGATGATGGCCAACACGCCGCTGGGTCGCTTCGGCGCCCCGGAGGATGTGGCGAATGCGGTTGCTTTTCTCGCATCGGATGACGCGTCTTACGTGACGGGTCAGGTTCTGAGCGTGAATGGCGGAATGTCAATGTGACAAAACGCGGCAGGATAGGTTCTGCCGTGGATTAAACTGACGAGTGCGAGGAGAGGGATATCATGGCCAACAAATTGGAAGAGCGGGTCAAAGCGATCATCGTCGAGCAGTTGGGCGTCAATGCCGAACAGGTCACGCCGGAGGCGTCGTTTATTGACGATCTCGGCGCCGATTCTCTGGACACCGTGGAACTGATCATGGCGTTCGAAGAGGAATTCGGGGCGGAAATCCCGGATGACGAGGCCGAGAAACTGACCTCCGTCGGCAAGGTCATTGAGTATCTCGCCGCCAAAGGTTTTGACAAGGAATAACCGCGTCTGTCACGGCGGCAAACCGGGGAACCGTCAGGCGGAGCCCCGGGTTTTTCTTTAGGAGGGTGGATTTATGAGGCGAGTGGTCGTTACGGGGCTGGGTGTGGTTTCGCCGATCGGATGCGGCGTGGCTGCGTTTTGGGAACGGCTGACGTCCGGTGTTGGCGGCATCAGCCGCATTGACCGGTTCGATCCGAGCGCCTTTAGCTCCCAAATCGCCGGGCAAATCCGCGATTTCAGCGCCGACGCGCTGATTCCATCCAAAGAGCAGCGTCGGATGGATCTGTTCAGCGTGTATGGGGTTAGCGCCGCTAAGTTGGCTGTTGCCGACGCGGGAATTGATTGGGCCACGATCGACAGGGAGCGTTGCGGTGTCGCGGTCTCGTCAGGCATCGGCGGTATCCAGACCCTTTCCGACGAACTGACGGTTCTTCAGGAGAAGGGGCCCCGCCGGGTCTCCCCGTTCCTCGTTCCCCAAATGATCGTCAACATGCCGGCTGGCCTGATCGCCATTGAATTCGGGTTGAAAGGCCCCAATTTTGCGACGGTCACCGCCTGTGCCTCGGCGCTTCATTCGATCGGTCACGCGTTTCGTGCCATTAACCACGGCGATGCGGATCTCATGGTGGCGGGTGGCGCCGAGGCGCCGATCACGCCGATCGGGCTGGCCGGTTTCTGCTCGATGCGGGCGCTCAGCACCCGTAATGATGACCCGGCGCACGCATGTCGACCGTTTGACAAAGATCGTGACGGTTTTGTGATGAGTGAGGGGGCCGGTGTGGTGATCCTCGAGGAATACGAGCACGCGGTCACACGCGGGGCCGTGATCTATGCGGAAGTGGCCGGATTCGGCATGTCCTGTGACGCCAACCACATCACCGCCCCCTGCGAGGATGGGGCGGGTGCGGCGCGGGCGATGCTGGCAGCCATGCACGATGCCGGGCTGTCGCGCGATGACGTGGATTACATCAACGCGCACGGCACGAGCACGCCGATGAACGACAAATGCGAGACGGCGGCCATCAAGGGGGCGTTTGGCGAACAGGCGAAGCGGGTGATGATCTCGTCGACCAAATCCGTGACGGGGCATATGTTGGGCGCTGCGGGCGGCATCGAGTCCATTGTTTGCGCGCTGGCGATCAAGCATGGCGTGATCCCCCCCACCATCAACTACACGACCCCCGACCCCGATTGCGATCTCGACTATGTTCCCAATACAGCTCGCACGCACACCGTGCGCGCGTGTCTAAACAACTCGTTCGGGTTCGGCGGTCACAACGGATGCCTTGCCTTTAAGCGGGTCTGACATGAGGGTACGTGAGCGGATCATTCTGACGGTGGCGACCGGCTTCGGGCTCGGTTACGCGCCGGTGGCGTCCGGGACCATCGGCACACTGGCCGCCTTGCCGCTCGTCTTCGCTTTTTCCCGTCTGCACGCGCATGGATGGTGGCAGGCGGCGATTGCGGCGGTGCTGACGCTTCTGGCGGTGCCGATTTGTGATGCCGCCGAGAAACTGTTGGGGAAGAAGGACGACGGCCGTATCGTGGCCGACGAGTGGATGCTGTTTCCCATCTCCCTGATCGGCCTTCCCGTGCTCGATCAGTGGCAGATCCTGGTGCCGCTCTGTTTCATTGTCGCGCGTGTCTGTGACATTATCAAACCGCCGCCCGCACGGAGGCTGGAGCGTCTGCCCGGCGGCGTGGGGATCGTCCTTGACGACCTGGTCGCCTCGCTGTACGCGTTGGCCATCAACCAGTTGCTGTGGCGGCTGTTCATACGTGGCTGATAATCGAGCGTCCCGAAAACGCAAACAAGAGGCGGGCGGCGAGTTCCGACTCTTTCCACGGCACCTGCAGTACCGGTATGGACAGACGGCGCAGCATCTCCTGGCAAGGCTTCGAAATCGCGCCGCGCGCCACCACGAGCGCGGGCGTCCGTTGTGTCTGCGCATCGTGCCGTAGCTTGAGCAGCATCTCGGAGTTTGGATCCTGTCCGCAGCAGCATTCGAACACCAGCATGTCGGCCGCCTGCGTTTCACACAAATGAAGCGCATCATCGAGCGAGCGGGCGTTGCGGACGCGGTACCCGTGATGCACAAGCTGCTCCTCCAACGGCAGGGCCACGTCGGTGGTAATGCAAAATATCGCCACGGAGGGAGGTTCGGCCAGCGGCAGTCGAATGGTCACGGCCGTGCCGCAGGTCGCTCCGGGAGCCGGGCTGGCCACGTGCAGCGTCCCGCCGTGCATCTCGACAATCTCGCGCGAAATCGCAAGGCCCAGCCCCGATCCGGTCACGTGATCGCCGACGCGGAAATACCGCTGTGTGACCCGTGAGAGCGCCTCCGGGGGGATGCCCACGCCCGTGTCGACGACGGTGATCAGCGCAAATCCGGGATCGGCCCGGTCTTGTGAGAGCGAGACCGTGACCTGTCCGCCGTCGTCGCCGGTGAATTTAACCGCATTGCCCACGACGTTGATCATGACCCGCTCAATCTTCTGGGCGTCACACGTGCAAAACAGCTCATGTGGCGGAACCTCGACCCGCATCCGGATGCGTTTGGCGTCGGCCTGCACGCGCAACGTCTCCACGCCCGCCTGGATCAGGGCGGTACAGGGCGCACGGGCCCTCGTCAGGGTGAGGGTCTTCGTCTCCATCTGACGCAGGTCGAGAATATCGTTCACGGTTGTGAGCAGCCGTTTGCAGTCGGAGTCGAGCCGTTCGAGGTACGAAACCGCCCGCTCCGGGAGCGGTCCGACGACGCCTCGGAGCATGTTGCTGACGGCGTAGATCATCGAGGTCAGGGGGGTCCGCAGCTCGTGCGAGACGTTGGAGACGAACTCCATACGAGCCCGGTCATGAACCTGCAACCGCTCCACGGCGTTCTCGAGCGCCTCCTGTGCCCGCTTGCGCTCCGTGATGTTGCGGATGAAAAAGCAGAGCTGGTGCCCCTCCGCGTCGAGATTCAAACTGTTGACGGCGATCTCGGCCGGGAACGAAGTGCCGTCCGTCCGCAGGCAGGTCGCCTCGATAAGCGTGTACTTGTGGCTGATCAAGTTGGCCTGGATGGTGTCGATCAGCGTTTCCCCGGCCCCGGAGAGCAGGTTCCAGACAGGAAGCCCGAGCAGACGGTCTTCGTCGGCTAGAAAGAAGTCGGAGGCGCGCCCGTTGAAATCGATCACACGGCCCTTGCGGTTGGTGATCAGCACGCCGTCGTAGACGCTCTCCAGCAACAGATCGTAGGGGGTGTCGCGGTTTAGACGGTCATGCCGCTTCGCCGAGAAGATGGTGGCCGTCACCGTATCCGTGCGCCGCGCCATCCGCCGGGACGCGCCCGTCGAAGCGTCTTCCGGCGCGAGGTCGATGCGCATGGTTTGTGCCGCTTGCTTGCTCATGGATCAGGCCGGTTTGGCTTCCTGCTTCAGGCGCCGGAGTTTGCCGGCGACGGCGAGTTTCTGAACCTGAGACATGCGGTCGACCAGCAGGACACCGTTGAGGTGGTCGGCCTCGTGCATCACAGCGCGGGCGAGGAGTCCCCGCACCGTGATCGTCTGGCGCGAGCCGTCCAGTGCGGTGAAGGCGACGGTCACCTGGTTAGGGCGGGTGATGGCGACGTTGATGTCTGGAAAACTCAGGCACCCCTCGTCGTCCCGCTGACTCCCTTCGGTCGCGAGGATCTTGGGATTGATGAGCACGAGGGGCATGGGGATCGCAGCGTTTCCGGGGCGGCACTCGGGCTTTTCGGCGTCGGGGGGGACGTCGATGACGCACACCGCCTCTTCGCGACCGATCTGCTCTGCGGCGAGCCCCACGCCATTTGCCGCATGCATGGTCTCGATCATATCGGTGGCAAGTCGGCGAATATCCTCGGTCAGGACCGGTACCGCTTGCGATGCCCGGCGCAGGTTTTCTTTGCCAAAGGTGATAATCGGATAAATCATGAAGGCGGCCTCTTTGAATCAGGTGTGGTCTTCGTCATCGCGTGGGTGCTAGCGTGCAGGCAGCACGATGCGCCACGGGATCGGCGCTTCCGCCTGCTTTCCCGGGATGGCCACCGTGAGACGGTTGCCCGAGGTGCGATAAGCCATGGCGTCCGCTGCGGCCGGTTGTTCGAGAGGCCGGAGCGGTGGGGCGATCGGAGTCGCAACGGCCGTCGCGGGGAGAATCGGCAGCGGATCCGGGGGCGGGGTGTCGGGTCTTGAATCGGGTACGGTCGCCGGCGTGGGCGGTACCGGCGTAGGGTCGGCTACTGCCGGCACGGGCGCGTGACCGGCCGCAGCGGGTGGAGGATTCAGATGGGCTACGGCGGATCGCGGGACGAGCGGACCGATGCTGGCGGGAAACCGGGGGCGCACCCGGAGCGCCTCGTTTTCCTTTTGAAGTGCGGCCAGCGTGATCTTGATCGCGTCCAGTTCGGCTGTGGACGACGCGGCGACATCGGGCTGGGCAACGGCCGTGCCGGTCATGGCCAGTCTGGCCGCGACACGCTCCTCGATGAGGCGGTCCAGAGTGGCGGGATCCGGGAGCGGTGTCGCTGGC
>Ga0265594_1000499_pt1 | contig 32320 bp, 40 predicted proteins | sample saktaG_11_FD_190147 | JGI IMG/M metagenome (GOLD analysis project Ga0265594, IMG submission 190147) | Saline water microbial communities from Sakinaw Lake, British Columbia, Canada - sak_2011_5_24_80m | ecosystem: Environmental > Aquatic > Non-marine Saline and Alkaline > Saline ... | reverse complement strand
ACCACCAAAACATACTGGACACAAGTAAGAGAAACACTCCTCACCGCAATAACACACAACATAGACCGATACATCAACACCATAAAATCCTTGCTCACGCAAGGATTGCAACGAAGCTAAATTTTTCTATGTCGAGTATCACAATGTAGTCGCCGGCGCGAAGTTTATAGCCGGGGTCGTTTACGAGTTTTCGAACAAAGCGTTCCGGACGCACACGTATTCTCTCCAAGACAGAGATTATCCGGGCCTGAGTTTTACTGTCAAGTCTTTTAAGCTGTCTTAAGGCGGGCTCGGAGAAAACAATATTGTATGTCATACGCCCTTAATTTGTTTTTTTACTTCATCCAGGGCGTAATATTTACCCGCCTTAATTTCAGCCCGCGCTTTCTCGATATCCCTGCGGGTTTCACTTGAAATCTCTTTTGAGTCTTCAAGAAGGTCTCAGATGACTTCCGCGTAACTCTCGCGGTCAAATAACTTCCCGTTCTTCAACTCCTCAAGCAGGTCAACATCAACCTGAATACTAGTAGCCATAGAACACTATAGAATGCTATAGAATAATGCGGGATTAATGTCTTTCACCTTAATGCACATTAGTTATATACTTTAATGTATATTCAATATATTATTGAATGGTGATTGTATGAACATAAACTTGGGAACGCCCTACGAGACGGCAATAAAAAAAATAATCGAGAAAGGATACGCTGGAAACCAAAGCGAAGTCATAAGACAGGCCATTACAGCCTACGAAAGAATGCTCGAAGAAGAAGAACTCATGCTAGTGCACAAGGCAGTGGAAATCGAGATGGAAGAGATAAAATCAGGGAAAGTAAAAAACTACACCCTAGATGAGATAAAAAAGAGGTACAATATTTGATCCTCCATGAAAGCATTTATTTCCGAGAAAGCCAAGAAAGACCTGGATGACATGAGCCAAGACCTTCGTGCGGTTTTCATAAAACACATCGAAAAAATATTAGATCTACCTCCCCGAAGGCACATGAAACATGGCATACCCTACCACGTTGAGGACGTTACAAGGCAGGCTAGGATGATATACAAAATCAAAGAAGACCACCTACAAATAATCCACTGCTTCAAAAACCACAAAGAATACGAAAAATGGTACAAAAACTACAAGTGAATTAAAGCTTGTTCGGATTGGTTATCTTCCCTTTCAGCCTTTTAACAAAAGGCTGGCGAAAATGAGTGGTGTGCTTCGCACACCACGGTAATTCAATTAGGGATAAACCCGGACTTTAACTGTTATAAGTCGTTTGGGTCCGTTATTTTCCCTTTTACAGCGCTCGCCGCGACTACTGCGGGGTTGGCTAGATACACTTTACTGCCTTTGTGACCCATTCTTCCAATAAAGTTTCTGTTGGTCGTCGACACACAAACTTCCTCGTTGGCGAGCACTCCCATGTATCCGCCGAGGCAGGCTCCGCACGTAGGGCCTGAAACGTAGGCGCCGGCGTCAATGAATATTTTTGTGAGTCCTTCGTCCATCATCTGCTGTTGAATGCGTGTGGATGCGGGCACGACTATCATGCGAACGTCAGGATGGACTTTCTTGCCTTTAATGATTTGCGCTGCCACGCGCATGTCCTCTATCCTCCCGTTCGTGCAGGATCCCAGGTACGCCTGGTGTATTGTGACGTCGACTTCGCTGGCAGGCTTTGCATTCTCTGGGAGAAAGGGTTCAGCCACAGTCGGCACAATATCCTTCGCGTCGTATCGATAAGTTTCTGCATACTCTGCATCCTCGTCGGCGAATACTTTCTTGTACGAGCCCCGGACTCTACCTTTCAAGTATTCGTCCACTTTCTTGTCGGGGGGGAATATCCCCGCTTTACCACCCGCCTCAATCGCCATGTTTGAGATGCTTATGCGGTCGGCGAGGGGAAGACTTTCAAGTGCAGACCCATACCACTCCATCACCTTGTATAGTGAGCCGTCTACTCCAATATCCCCGATCACGTGGAGGATCACGTCCTTGCCCATGACGTGTTTTCCGAGCTCACCTTCCACTGTGAATTTTTGGGTTTCAGGCACCCTAAACCAAAGCCTTCCGGAAGCCATGACAGCGGCAGCCTCGGTCGAGCCCACTCCAGTTGAAAAAGCCCCCAACGCCCCGTAACTGCAAGTGTGGGAGTCTGCACCCACAATAAGCCTTCCGGGAGCTGCGAACCCCTCCTCAATCATTATCTGGTGGCATACTCCGCCGCGCCCGACCTCATAGTAGTTGTCGATGTTGTATTTTTTCTGGAACTCCTTCATGGCCTTAGCCTGCTCGGCGCTCGCAACGTCTTTGCCGGGCACGTAGTGGTCGGGAATGAGCACTACCTTCTCCTTCAACGGCTTTGTCCCGAATCTCTCAAAGACTTCGAATGCTGGGAGGCCCGTCACGTCATTAACCATGACGTAGTCGACCCCCGCTTCCACAATCTCTCCAGGCGAAACCTTCTTCTTCCCGGCATGGGATGCCAAAATCTTCTCGGAAATCGTTTGACCCATTTTTCAATCCAGTTGACGCTGCTCCCTGGTTATGTGAAACTCGCCGTCACTGTCAAGCATTACCTCATTAAAGCTTAAAAGTTTCGAGGCAAGTAACGTAGACTAAACTACGCTACCCTAAGAGGATACACAATCCCACTTTCGAAGCAATATTGCACCTTTACCGCAATAACACCTCAAGCTTTTATTTGGCGGAACATATACTTATCCATCATCGTAAGGTGGTTTAGGGTGTTTGACGGAATAAAGACATTAGACGACTTCGACTTTGCTGGGAAAACAGTTTTACTGCGACTCGACTTAAACTCTCCAATAGATCCTAAGAATGGGAGCTTTCTAGACGACAGACGATTCAAATCACACAAAAACACAATACTAGAACTCGCAGGGAAAAAGGCGAAAATTATTTGCCTGGCACACCAAGGACGTCCTGGAGACCCAGACTTCACAACACTCGAAAAACACGCTAAAAAACTTTCTGAAATCATCGGGTTGAACGTCAAGTACGTTGACAGCCTGCTCAGCGCTGAAGTAGGAGACACGGCAAAAAAAATGGGTGAAGGCGAAGTAGTGTTGCTTGAAAACACTAGATTTTACTCTGAGGAAGTCTTGCAAAGACCACCAGACGCCCAAGCCACAACACTCATAGTGCAGAAACTATCAAAGATTGCCGACTATTACGTAAACGACGGTTTCGCAGTCGCCCACAGGTCCCAGCCGACTGTCGTAGGATTTCCCATGGTCTTGCCGTCCGCCATGGGAAGGCTAATGGAAAAAGAGTACACAACAATCACAGACCTTCTGAAGAACCCTAAATCACCCATAACCTTCATTTTGGGCGGGACGAAAGCAGACGACGGGATAAAGGTGATGGAGAGGGCATTAGAACTTAACAATTGCCATATACTTACCGGGGGGCTTGTCGCCAATATTTTCCTCGCAGCAAAAGGCTACAGACTCGGTGAGCCTAACATAGAGTTTATTAGAGGGAAAAAACTTTCAGAACAAATCGATGTTGCGAAAGAGCTTTTAGACGAATATTCAGACAAGATTATTGTTCCAAAAGACGTTGCTGTCGAAAGGAATGGTGGTAGGCATGAGATTCCTGTCGGGGATCTTCCAACCAATGATCGGATAAGCGATATTGGCTCTGAAACAATTGAAAGTTACGTTAAGATTATTGGCGAATCCAACACTATTTTCGCGAACGGGGCGTTGGGAATTTTCGAGAAGAAGGATTTCGCCAAGGGGACTGAGTCTATTATAAAGTCTATTGCGAATTCAAGCGGATTCTCGGTGATAGGCGGCGGACACACGGTAGCAGCAGCCCATTCCCTTAAAGTAGGGGATAAGATTAACCACATCTCTTCTGGTGGGGGAGCGTGCGTGAACCTTTTAGCCGGATACAGGCTTCCGGCTATTGAGGCTTTGAAATCATCGGAGGTTGAGTGAAAGTGTTTAAGATTGGTGAAGCATTAGTGGGAAAAGGCAATGAGATTGCCCACATTGATTTGATTGTGGGTGACAAGGAGTCTAATGTCGGGAAGGCTTTCGCCGAAGGCTTGACAAATCTTTCGAAGGGGCACACGCCGGTCGTTGCAGTAATAAGGCCGAACCTACCGGCGAAACCTTACACTCTAGTGGTTCCGAAGGTTACTGTTGCAGACCTTGATGACGCAAACAAAATTTTCGGTCCCGCACAGGCTGCGGTCGCTAAAGCCGTGGCAGACGCCGTGGAAGAAGGAGTCATCCCTGAAGACAAGATTGAGGAGTGGGTGATAATCGCCTCGGTGTTCATCCACCCTAAAGCAAGCGACTTTCGGAAAATATATCAATACAATTACAGCGCCACGAAACTCGCAGTGCGCCGGGCGCTAACAGATTACCCGGGATTGAACAAGATCATGTACGACAAGGATAGGGCTACACACCCGATAATGGGCTTTAAAGTGCCAAGACTCTGGAGGCCGCCGTACCTACAAATTGCATTGGATCAGACTAGCATTTCAGCAGCCAGAAAGATCGTCGAGCAAATCCCCCACTCCGACAACATAATTTTGGAGGTTGGGACCCCGCTCCTTAAGGGGGAGGGTGTTAAGGCGATTTCGGCGTTAAGGGAAGTGACTCCCAACATCTTCATGATAGCGGATTTAAAGACCATGGACGTCGGCCAAGTTGAAGTAGACTTAGCCTTCGACGAGACCGCTGACGCAGTAGCCGTCGCAGGCCAAGCCCCCGTCGAAGTCATAGACAAGTTCATATACGAGGCAAAAAGGCTTAGCGTCTACTCAATATTAGACACCATAAACGTGAAAGACCCCGTTAAACTGTTAAAATCGCTGAAGGAACTCCCAGACATTGTGGAATTACACAGGGGAATAGACGAGGAAGGCAATAAGGAACACAGTTGGGACGCCATAGAAAAGATTAAGACCGCATTCAAAGGAAAGAAAGTATTAGTCTCAGTAGCGGGAGGGATCGAACCGCAAAACGCGCTCGACGCGCTCAAAGCAGGCGCAGACATAATCGTGGTCGGACGATACGTAACCCAAAGCAGAGACATAGAACGCGCAGTCAAATCATTCCTAAACCTCATGCAAGGCGACATTGACCTCAAGCGAGTCCACACCGAATAAAAAAAAACATTATAGGGGAGGGGGAACACGAGATAACTATTGATATTCATATAGAATTTTATTATGAAAATCCCGAAAATTATTCAAGAAATAATTAATAAGCAAGAATTACATGTTTTGTCAACTTCAACAAAAGAAGGCACTCCGAACATTATTTACTTAAAATTCCTTAAAGTGTATAATAATGAGCAAATTCTGATTGCAAATAATAAATTTTCTAAAACTAGGAAAAATTTACTTGAAAACCCTAAAATCTCTTTTGTCGTGTTAGATAAGGAAAATAAGAAATCATATCAAATTAAAGGAACTGTCGAATTTCATAAAGACGACCAAATATTTAAAGATACTGTTAAATGGGTTGAAGATGAAAGATCAAGCACAACAACACACCCAAAATCAGGTATAATACTTAATGTAAAAGAAATTTATTGTGGAGCAGAAAAAATTTCTGAAGAATAAAAAAAAATAGTCACAGAGCAACGGAAAGATAAACACCCCCAAAACGAGAATATGTTCGCCAAAAACGCGTGATAATTGTTGTTATATTCAATTGTGTTTCGGCTCTTGTTATTCGTAGATTTTGTCGTGGTGGTCGTAGTCTATGAAGGATAGGAAGTCATTTGATTTGTCGTAGCTGAATACTAGGATGAAACTTCCTGCTACGTGAACTCGCTTTTTGTCCTTCATGTCATAGCGTAGGTTTTTATAGTGTTCAACATTCGGGGAATTAACAACTTCGGATATTTTCTTGATTACTGCTTCGTAGGATACTTTGTCCTTTTTGGAGAGTTTTTTAAGTATTTTTTGAAGATGGGGTTTTATTTCTGCTTCACGCATGTTCTATACTCTCCCGCAACTCTTCAATACTCCGGAAGGGAATACCTTTCTCTCTTTCTATTCGTTTTATTTTTTCAACGTATTCAGGACGCAATTCGGGTTCTAGAAATTGTTCTTCAAACCTGTCGATGACATAATTTACAGCTTCAGACTTGTTGCTAAAGCCATATTTACCTTTAACAATCTTTAAGATTCTGTCCCTATGTTCATCCAAGTTAACAAGCATATTAACCATTTTCACACCAATGTAACATTATATAATAAAATATAACAAAGTAATATAAATACTTATTATTCGAGCCGAAACTCAACTCTTCACCCCCTGACGGGGGCTCATCCCCGGTTTACGCCTCAGAGAATATAACAAGCGGCTAAACGACTCACATTCGTTCGTCCAAATTTTTCTTCCGGCTTCGCCTCCAGAAAAACTTCGTTTTCCCACTTTTTTTTTAAAAATCATTTGGGAGTTGGTTTTATTCAAATGTATGGTTCTATTTTGTGTATGCATTTCTTGCAGATTCGAATGGTCTTGAATTTGTTTAGGCGCACGGTTAATAATTCTTTTTCATTTGCTTTCTTCTCACAGAGGCTGCATGACTCGGATTGCTCACTCATTCCAACACCCCCTTCAAGTATTCTAGGCTTTTTTTCAATTCCTTCAGGTAATCGTAGTCAGGCCTGTTGTTGACTTCCACTACTACGTCGGCGTCAATACCCTTGAGGTGTCGCAGGTAATGTTTATGGTCGATTCTATCACAAACTTCCACCCCCCCAGACAATCCGGAGTAGTTCAAGGGAAGGTGGGCGCCCGGCAAAACCTGACCTCGAACATGAGTCCTGTCAGTCAGATAGTCGAAGCCGCAGACGTGAATCTGGCGGATGAAAGGCTTAAGCTCGCGGAAAAAATCGTCGACAAACTTCTTGATAATGGAGTCAATCCGGTTAGGTGGATGCGAAACAAAATCACTGAACTGGCCGTCAATCAAGGAGACGAGCTCGTCATAATCCTCCTCGTCTTGAAGGTCTCTGAACTCGGAGTCGAACTTATGGTAGAAAGAAGTAAATATCGCCGCACGATAAAGATGCTCTATGTCCACGCACACGCCTATTGGCACCTCAATCTGACGCAACGTATTCTTGAAATCCTTAACGTCGATAAGCACGGGCTCGTTAATCCACATCTGAGTGCTCCACAACGGATTGTTTTCAAGAAGGATTAAGACTTCGGGGTGGTGAATTCGATTAATCCTTCGGGCGACAATCTCCTGGCCCTGCTCAAGATCGGAGACAGTGCGGTCAACGAAGCCGCCGTGAGAGACGACCCTGCTTGCACCAACCCGCAGCGCATACTGGACTGTGCGCTCCAAAGCCTTCTCGGAGAAGTGTCCTTCAATACTGTTGTCGGCTAGATCGAATGGTAGGTAAAATCCCTTGGCTTTAACGAGCTTCGGCTGGTGAATCACGAAAATATTTTTAGTTTTTGGGGGAATACCCAGGTCGTCGTCGAGCTTGACGTATAGTTCAAAGCCTTCGAATCCAACTTCTTCTATGCCTGGCTCTCCCTCATGATCGGTTTTTCCCAAAATCATTTTTGTCATGTTATTTGCGGGACGTCTCCGTACGACAAGATTGCGAAGATTAGGATTGTGGAAAGCAAGACGACAGGGAGGAATGGGTATGCGCCGGCGTCTCCGAACTGACGCAAAATCGGGGTTAAAATCTCTTTGAAGACTAGGACTATGAACAGGTAGAGGAGGACGTATTTCGCGGTGAGAAGGGATGTGACGGCGCACACTGCTGCGATGTCCATTGTGGAGATTACGAAAACGTGTTTTAGAAACTTTGCAGAAGCAAGGACGAACACTGAGATGATGAGCCACTTCAACACGACATTAAATGGATTTAACTGGTCTATGTGGTAGATGTCGTATAGGAGGAAGAGTAGTGTGAAGGCGACCCAGACTTCGGCGAAGTCTCTTTGAGCGGCCATCCTCCGGATGTCTGAGAGGGAGGAGACTGTGAGGGAGCCGACAAGGAATATCAGGCCGTACAGTTGGAGTTGAACTAGCATCCTGTTTTATTATTGTATGTGCAAAATATTTGTTTACGAGATTTAAAATGCAATATATTAAACAGATTTTTGAGGGTAATGTTGAAGACTGGGTTCACGAGCGGTTCGTACGCTATGGGAAGGGAGAGTTTAAAGGGCCGGTGCTTACGGTTAAGAAGTTGGGTAAGGGCGTAAAAGTTACGGGTAGTTGGGAGTATGCAACAGGTCTTGCCGTGATTCTTGCGGGTGCTAGCCAGACGGTTCAGGTGAAAGGGTTGGTTTTTGCTAAACGGGATTTATCCCAGATTCTACCAGATTTTCTAAGTGTTTTGAAGGAGAAGAAAAAGAAGTCGTTATACAATGCTGAGGTTTCGGGAGAGTTTGATGCTGACGCGTTTAAGGGCCTCTATTCTATGATCCCAGATGCGGTTTTGCTTTTGGATGTGGTTGCTGGGAAAAACAAGCTGAAGTCCAAGAAGAAACTTCCTAAACCGGGTTCGAAGCAAATTGAATCTTTTTGCAGTGCAAGTTTTGATAAGACTATTTTAGAGGCTGTAAATTCAGAGTTATTGTTCGACGTGTCTACCGATTACAGTGAATTGGTTGTAACACACAATATTTTTGTGGACGATATTGTGCCTCCTGTGGGCGTGACGGATCCTGCGAGAATCCGCATGGAAGCAAAGAGGAAGGGTAAGTTAGAGCGGATCGTGTTGGTTGACGGTAAGGAGAGTAAGAGTTCGATAGAATTGTTGATTTAGGGTTCCTCAAGTTTGAGTGGTGTTTGTAGCCCCCGCACTAACTCCCGCAAGTTCACAGGGATATAGGCTTTAACGCCAGCACTCTCCTGCAGGTGACCCTCGTGAGGGGGCAGGTTAATTATACAGCACTCTGGATTTAAAAACCCTTGCCAAGATTATTTTTAACTCTGTGTTCGAATAGATTTTGGAAAAAATTTTATAGGTGATTTTAATGACTGGTGAAATGATAAAATCCATTAGGGCGAGGGAAGTGTTGGATTCCAGGGGGAATCCCACAGTAGAAGTAGACTTGACTACTGAAAAAGGTTTGTTTAGGGCTATGGTGCCGAGCGGGGCGTCGACTGGAGTTCATGAGGCGCTTGAACTTCGAGACGGGGACAAATCAAGGTTTGCTGGTAAGGGAACGCTTAAGGCTGTTGCAAATGTTAATGATGTTATCGCCCCCAAGGTTGTTGGATTGGACTGTACACTACAGCGGGATGTTGATAGGGTCATGCTTGATCTTGACGGTACTTCCAAGAAGGAGAATCTTGGAGCTAATGCCATTTTGTCTGTGAGTATGGCGGTGTGTAAGGCGGGAGCCGCCGCCAAGGAATTGCCTTTGTACAAGTATATTGCATTGCTTTCTGGTCGCAAGGGAGTGACTCTTCCAACACCCCAGCTTAATGTCATAAACGGTGGCAGGCATGCGGGCGCGGAAAATGATGTTCAAGAGAACATGTACATGCCGGTTGGCGCGAAAAGTTTTTCCGAAGGCATCCGGATGGGTGCGGAATGTTATCACACCTTGAAGAAGCTTTTGAAGGATAAGTATGGTGTTCACGCAATACATTTAGGTGATGAAGGCGGGTTTGTACCCCCCATCTCAGAGCCTCGCGAGCGTCTCGACGTTATCGTCGAGGCTATTTCCGTTGCTGGATATGAGGGGGACGTGGCTATTGCACTTGATCCTGCGTCCAGCGAATTCTATTATGAGGACCGCGGCGTCTACATGATCGGGGAAAAAGAGTATTCTCCGGCCGAGTTGGTGGACTTTTGGGCAGAGCTTGTTGAAACCTACCCGATAGTTTCCATTGAAGACGGGATGGCCGAAGACGACTGGGAAGGGTGGAGTCTTATGGTTGAAAAACTTGGCGGTAAAATCCAGATTACTGGCGACGACCTTCTCGTAACAAATGTTGAGCGGATTAAAACCGCAATCGAGTTGAAGGCTGTAAACGCTCTTCTTCTTAAAGTGAATCAGATAGGTTCTATTTCTGAATCGATTGATGCGGCGAAGATGAGTTTTGAGCAGGGTTGGGGTGTGACAGTATCCCATAGGAGCGGGGAGACTGAAGACTGTTTTATCGCGGATTTGGCGGTCGGGTTAGACACGGGGCAGATTAAGACTGGTGCGCCTGCGAGAAGCGAGCGTTGTGCGAAATACAACCAGCTGCTTAGGATTTCCGAGGAATTAGGAGGGGAAGCGGTTTATGCTGGGGGGAGATTTAGAAGCCCCCTCTAATATTTTTTTTTTATTTTACTTTTTCTTACTCTTCTTTTTTGCTTTCTTGCGTTTTTGCCGCTGAATGTCTTGCATATCTAGAATGTATTGTTGTGGTTCGGCGGTTGAGATGAACTCGTCAATTGATCCGGTAAACTCGTCTCCCCGCTTTTTCAGGATTTCCCGGGTCATAACCCAGTATACTAGGGCGAGTGAGTTCTTACCCTTGTTGTTTGAGGGTATGACGTAGTCAATATTTTTCGTGCGCGTGTTTGTGTCACAGATAGCGAGGATTGGGATTCCCGTGTCGGATGCTTCTTTTATGGCTTGCTTGTCAGCGCTTGGGTCAGTTACGATTAGAAGCTTTGGTTCCACATAAGATTTTATCCTGGGATTTGTAAGTGATCCTGATATGAAGCGGTCGGATATTATAGTGCAACCAGTGTATTTGGCAAACTTTTTTATTGGGGTCCGCCCGTACACACGGTTTGAAACTACGAGCACTTCTTCGGGTTTGAATGATGCGATGAACTTTGCTGCTATTCGAAGCCTCTCATCGATTTTCTGGATGTCGAATACGCAAAGCTTGTCTTGCCGGATTTTGTAGATGAATGGCCTCATGTCGGCTGTCTTGTATTTCAATCCAACATGGACTCCATTGGATAAGTATTCATCCAATGACACTAACAGTTTTTCGTTTTCATCCACTTGATTTTTATCGTCTTCTTCCATCATTTCCTTACGACTGTTATTGGTAGTGCGTCCTTTTCAAACTCGACTTTCGCAATTTCTATTGGACGGTCTACTTCCATTGGTACTTTGATTAAAACCGGCGCACCCATCTTTATTTGAAGGGCTCTAGCGCCGATCAGCCTTGCCTTCTCGTAACGGGTGTATGATTCCAACTTTAATACCTCCTGTAATGCATTATTTCGTCGATTATCTCTGTGTGAGATATGAACATCCTGCGGCAACAATACCTGTCATATCCAAGTGAATCCATTACTTTATCCGGGTTTTCACCCTTAAGCGTCCTTTCACTGTATTCCTCCCAGTCCTGTGCAATGGGTTTACCGCAACTAAAACACCTTATTGGAATAATCATTTAACATCACCTGTATGATTTTTGTCTTTTATGCCTTGGTCCTTTACTGGACTGCCCTGGCTTGTGGGGTTCGGTTAGCCTGTGGTCTCCGGCGATAAGCGTTCTATCATATGCCAGGTATGCGGCGTGGAGTTCATCGTTTTTACTCCACTGGCAAAGCCCCCTGGCAATAGAGGATGCTATGGCATCTGCTTGCCCGAAAACCCCTCCGCCTTGAGATTTAATCTTGATTGAAATTGAATCAAAGTCTACGAAGTCTTTAGCAATTGAAAGCGAACCTTCAATCCTAAGTTTCGCATACCTTGGAGTGTAAATGTTTAGTGGGATGTTGTTTATTGAAATCAATCCTTTTCCTTTTTTAATGGTTATCCTTGCAACAGATTTTTTCCTCTTTCCCGAAACGTGAACTAGTTTTTCCGCCATATTAATACCTTCCGCCAATGCTTGTGCACAACTCTCCGACAGTAACGTACTTGTCAAGATTTTTACTTAAATGAGGGGGTTTCACAACCTCCTCCTTGGAAACCTGAATCTTCAAATCCTTCTCAATCACTTCTTTAGGAAACCCGATATAAACCATGATGTTATTAAATGCTTCAATACCGCGAGGTTTTTGGTGAGGCAGCATGCCCTTAATTGCCGAGCGAACATACTTGTCAGGCCTTCTTTGATGGTAGGGTCCTTTAGTGAAGTTTCCCTTGTTTTTAATGTTGAGTTTCGCCATATTACGCCTGATGATGTCGTCTTTTTTGCCGGAGACTAATGCTTTCTCGGCGTTGACTACCACTATGTTTTCGCCTTTCAATGCGGTTTTAGCCACGAAACTTGCCATCCGGCCCAACACTAAATCCTGCGCGTCTACAATCATTTTTTTTTTTAATTTATAATCCTCACTCCAGAACCCTTGGAATTCGCCTTTAAAAGTTCGGGTATTGCTTGTGCTTTCCCTCCCGCGCTAATTATTTCTTTTCTCGCGGAGTTTGTGAATTTGAAGGCGTATACGTCTACTTTATGTGAGATTTTTCCAGAGCCCATCACGTTCCCCGGAACTACTATTACGTCCCCGTCTGACGTGTTTTTATTGATTCTGTAGAGGTTTACTTGAGCCCTGTTTTTCCGGCTTTTTGCCAGGGCTTGAGCTACTCGCTTCCATATTCTGGCGTCTTCTTTTCTCGCCGCCTTTTCAAGTTCCTCGATTAACCCTAGTCTTATGGGGTTTTTGAACTCGTTTGTTCGAACCATTTTTGATTTTTATGGCGTATATACTTTGAATCTGCCGCAAGGCAGATTCCTTTTCTTTTGATCAACCCTTTCTTTTTAAAAAGAAAAGGTTGCGGGGGACGAGGTTTGAACTCGCGTAGGCCTACGCCACACGGCCCTCAACCGTGCCCCTTTGACCAACTCGGGCACCCCCGCGAGCGAATGCGAGTGGCGGGTGGGCGACGTAGTTTGGGGAGTCGCATCCACCCCCATGTGTTATTTGGGTTTCGTGCCCTTTCACTTTAATTGTTTTTTAAGTGTGATTAATTTTTCTTCGAATGTGTTGAATGCTTCCGAAACCAGGTCGTTAACACTTAGTTGACCGTATGATTCCACCATAAAGTCGTATCCCGTCTTTTTCTCTTCATATGATGCAAGGCCTGCCTGCCATTTGATGTGGTCTGAGGCAAAGCCTAGTATTGCTTTGGCTTGGAATTTTACAGCCTGGTTTTCAGTAAGCTTGACTAGGGGTGTTTTCGGATGTACGGGAATTACCTCAGGATCCTTTGATTTTAGGTCAGATGCATACACCGTCTTTGGCCCTGAGACGTTTAAGGTGAGTATTGTAGTGCACTTTGCACAACCCTTGCCCTTGCACGTGCAGTCTGCCAGGAAATTGTAAGTCTTCAAGTCAGTTTTCAATGGAATTAACCCTAGCCGGTGAGCTAATACTTCATCGTTTATGACTGAAGAGTTGTCTTGATACTCCACTTCCTCGATTGCCATGACTGGGATTTCACTTATTATCGTCCGCCTCAGTGCGTTTGCAATTTGAGGTGTTATTCCACTCACGGTAAAGTGGATTTTATTGCCGTCCTTTTTCACGTTTGAAACTTTCAACATTTAAACCCTCCTCCCTCGTTTTCCCCCTTTCGGCCTGCAACCTCCATGAGGAATGGGTGTGACATCAGTTATTCTCCCAATCTTGACTCCAGTCCGGGAAATCGCCCTTATTGCCGCCTGAGCGCCTTTGCCGGGATACTTTGATCCACTGTGCCCTCCAGGACCTCTAACTTGAATGTGTAATCCCATCACCCCCTTATCCTTGAGCTCGTCTGCCACTCTTATTGCAGCTTGCATTGCAGCGTAAGGAGATGACTCCTCCCTTTGGGATTTCACAACCTGACCCCCAGAGCACAAGCTTATTGTTTCTGCTCCTGTGGGGTCTGTTACGTGGAGGATTGTATTGTTTTTTGAGGCGTAGATGTGGAGTATTCCCCATAAATCCTTCTTTTTCTTTGGGGTTTTCGGCTCTTCTTTTTTGGGCGTTTCTTCATCTGTGGATGATTCTTCTTCGGTTTTTTTAGGTTCTTCTTTCTTGGATTTTGCTTCTTCTTGTGTTTTTTCTTCTGATTTTTCCTTTTTAGGTTTTGGTTTCTCTTCCTCGGACTTGGAAGTCTTTGCTTCCTCTTTTTTTGTAGCGACTTTCTTCACTTCTTTTTCCTCTTCCTCCTTCTTTTTTTCAGCCACTTTTTGCACCCGTTATCTGTTTTAAAGTCTCTATTGTCTCTTCCTCGACTTTGGATACTTGATATTTTGGAACGTTTATTTTGCTTCCACCAACTTTTATGTGGCCGTGGACTATAAGCTGCCGGGATTGTTTTGGAGTGTACGCTAATCCCTTGCGGTGTACTAGGGTTTGCAGTCTTCTTTCGAGAATGTCTTCCACGGTTAATGCGAGAACGTCTTCGAGTGAATTCGACTTCATGATTCCGAGATTGTTGAGTTTATCGAGAAGTTGTTTAGTCTCCTTTTTCACTTCCTCGTCTTCCTCGTTCAATCCTAGTAGCGATCGTGCTTGTTGTCTGAATGATTTTAACTCGGTCTTAGCCCTCCAAACTTCAGCCTTATTTTTAAGACCGTATTTTTTGCTTAAATCGTTTTCCTCGATTATTCTTTCGGACTTCCAGGGGTGTTTCGGCCTGCTGTAGTTCCTTCTTTGTTTTCTTGGATCTCCCATTTTAACCCTTCTTTGCCGGCTGTATTTTCTTTCGGACTACTCCGAGTGTTGAACCTTTCCTAAATGATGATCTTGTTCGCTGGCCTCGGACGGGAAGGTTTAGTGCGTGCCTAATTCCTTTGTACGACCTGATTCTTTTCTGTCGGGTTAGGTCTTCCCTGTGGCTCATGTCCAGGTCTGGGCCGATCAGATGGTTGCTTTCCCCCGTTGAGTATTCCCTCTGACGGTTTTGCATCCACTCGGGAGTTAATTTTTTTGATTGATTTATTGATTCCTCGAGTTTTTCGATTTCTTTCTCGCTTAAAAGGCCGAGTTTCTGACCTTTTTTGTATCCGAGTTTTGTGGTTATGATTCGCGAGATTCTAACTCCTATTCCTTTTATGTTTGTGATTGCTTGGGTGATTTCCTTGTTTCCGTCAAGGATTACTCCCGCAACCCTAACCCTGTGTCGGATGTCGGATTCCTCACTTTTCACTTCTTTCTTTACTTCAGGAGCTTCTTTTGCCGCTTCTTTTGGTGTTTCCTCGGCCTTTTTTACCACTTCTTCTTTGACTTCCGAAGCTTCTTTTGCCGCTCCGTTCTTTGATTCGGGAGTTTTTGCTACCGCTTCTGCTTTAACTTCTGAACCTTCTTTTACTGTGGTTTTCTCAGGTTTTTCTTCTTTTTTTTCTGGCATTTTTATTTTTTTTTCTCTCGCGCGAACCTTTTTGTGATTTAACGATTTTTCGCCGAGGTTGGGATTTGAACCCAAATGGTCGCAAGCGACCACGAGCTGTCTAGTTTTACCGTGAATCTCAAGGCCCGCGCGTTAATCCTGGTTCCGCCACCTCGGCGTGCGTCTCTAGGATGTATCGTCGAGGGCGTTTCGCCCGACTAACCCTTAAACCAGGGCAGTGGAATATTATAGTGGAGTATTCCTATATAAATGGTGATGATTCACCCTCTTTACTCGGATTCACTGGATTGTAATGCGTTTGTGGTTTTCGACGATAAGACTTGCGTGATTGATCCGGGGATTAATGCACTGAGGATTATTTCTTTTTTGAGGGATGAGGGTTTTAAATTGGATTATGTTGTTAACACTCACTGCCACTTCGACCATACGGGTGCTGATAAGGCGGTGCTTGATGAGACTGGGGCTAAGCTCGCAGCCCATGAAATCGATGCATTACCTCTTGAGGATGCTGATTCATCCCTTATTTTGTCTGACTTGTTTGGAAAACCTTTTGAGAGAGTTTATGTGGATGTTAAGCTTGAGGATGGTTTTATTATTGATTTGGGGGGGACGAAACTTCAAGTCTTGCACACTCCAGGACACACGCAAGGGAGTATTTGCCTGTTTGACGAGGAGACTGGGGATCTTTTTTCAGGCGACACAGTCTTCGCTGAAGGTGTTGGGAGGACGGACTTTCCGGGGGGTAGTTTAGACGCACTCTCCGAGTCTATTGAGAAACTTTCACAACTTGCGTCTGAAGGAGATATCAAGTCGGTGTATCCCGGACACGGACCCGCCTCGGATGCAGGCGCGATTGCACGTGCGAAAAAGCTTTTTGCATAGAATCAACATACATACCAATGGAACTTAAGGCCGTGTTGTTTGACTTGGATGGCGTACTCGTTGATTCAGAGTCTATTAGCCGGGAGGCGTCGGATACCGTGCTTGCAAGGCATGGGATTTTTCTTGAGGATGAGGAGCGAACGCTTGTTTTCGGGCGCCGTACGATAGACAATTATAGAAGGCACGTCGAAAGGAGGGGGCTTGACCTGGACCCCCAAAAGCTTGTTGAGGAGAAGGTTGAATATTATAATAAGCTCATTAAAGGCCGTTTGAAGCCTCTTCCCGGAGTTTTGGATCTGCTCGGTGCCTTAGATGATGCTGGGTTAATGAAGGCTGTTGTTTCCTCAAGCCCGTTGGATCGCGTGAACGCGAGTTTGGAGGAGGTGGGGCTTCTACTTGAGTTTGAGGTGATTCTTTCCGGTGATTGCTGTGTTAAGGGCAAGCCTGATCCAGAGCCTTTTCTATTGGCCGCTGAGAGGTTGGGTGTGAAGCCTTCGGAGTGCGTTGTTATCGAGGACGCGGAGGCGGGGGTTCTCGCTTCGAAAGCAGCGGGGATTTCAGTTGTCGCCATAAAAAGCCCTAACACGCACAGCCAAGACTTAAGCTCGGCAGACAGGATAGTTAAAAGTTTGACGGAAGTCGACTTAGAATTGTTGAGGAGTTTGTAATGGAATATTTTGAAATCTTTCAGCCTACAAAGATTTTTTTCGGGGAAGGAGCATTCAAAAAATTGTCTGAATTAAAGGCGGAAAGAGTGCTTCTCGTCACTGGAAGCTCTTCGATGCGGAAGGTGGGATTTCTGGACGAAGCTGTTCATCTTTTGAATCCTGCGAAAGTTGTGTTGTTTGAGGGTGTTGAAAACGACCCATCGTTTGAGACGGTTGACCGGATTGTAGAGTCTGTGGGAGACAGCGATTTCATTGTGGGACTCGGTGGTGGAAGCGTCTTGGATGCTGCGAAGGCCGCCTCCGTCGTAGCCACTAACGAAGGAGATGCAATGGATTTCATTGAAGGCAGGAAGATCGTCTTTGAAGGCATTCCATTCGTGGCAGTGTCAACGACTTCCGGAACCGGCAGCGAAGTCACCCGGGCGTCAGTATTAACTGACAGAGAGCGTGGTGTGAAAAAGACTCTCAGAAGCCCGCTAATGTTCCCGTATCATGCCTTAGTCGATCCCGCGCTTACGTTTTCGTGTCCGCCCAAGCTTACCGCAGCGGTAGGGATTGATGCTTTGACTCACGCGATCGAAGCCTACACTTCAAGGCTTGCCAATCCGATTTCGGACGGGTTCGCGGAAAAAGCAGTGAAATTGATTCTTGAAAACCTTGAGGGAGCATGCAAAGACGGCTCAGATGAAAACTCGCGGTCGAAAATGTCGCTTGGAAGCCTGCTTGCAGGGCTTGCTTTAAGTGGTGCATCCTCTGGAGTCGCACACAGAATCGCACACGGAGTCGGCGGCAGATACCACGCAGCCCACGGAGAGATACTGGCACAGCTTCTGCCGAAAGTACTGGAATTCAACCTTCCTTCATGCGAAGACAGGATGAGAAAGCTTTCAAAATTAAATAACTTCAAATCCCCCGAAGAGTTTATCGAAAAAATAACCTCAGTTAGGGATGCGTTAAGTCTTCCAAAAAAATTGTTTGAATTCGGAGTGAAAAAAGACGACATCCCATGGATCGTGAACCAGTCTTTAAGCTCGCCCTCAATTAAGTATAATGCCCGAGAAGTGACTAAACAAGACCTGACCGCACTTTTAGAAAACATGCTTTAATACACTTATGACCCTTATCTTATGAGTTAGAAAATGCGTATTGCCGTCTTGGATAAGACCAGGTGCAAGCCGAAGAACTGTGGTTTCCTGTGTATCAGGATGTGTCCGATCAATCGGACTGGGTCAGAGTGTATTGTGGAGAGTGAGGAAGATCATAAGCCGATTTTAAGCGAGATTCTTTGCACTGGCTGCGGCATCTGCATTCACAAGTGCCCGTATGACGCAATAACCATCGTTAATCTCCCGCAGGAGGTGGGTGACCCAGTCCACCAGTATGGGGTAAACGGGTTCAGGCTCTACAACATGCCCGTTCCTAAGGAGGGTGTCGTAGGCCTTGTAGGATCGAACGGAATCGGAAAGTCGACAGCGCTTAAGATTCTGTCGGGCGAGATAAAGCCCAATCTTGGGGGAGAGGATGCGGGATGGGAGAACATTGTAGAACGGTTCCGCGGGAACGAAATCCAAAACTACCTGGAAAAACTCGCGAAAGGTGAACTAAAGGCTGTTTACAAGCTACAGCACGTCGACAAGATTCCAAGGCACGTGAAGGGGAAGGTAGAAGCCCTTCTCAGAAAATCAGATGAGAGAGGCGCATTCGACAAAGTTGTGGAAAACCTGTATCTTGGAAATTCATTAGATAAGAAGACTCCAGACCTATCGGGCGGGGAACTTCAGCGCGTGGCAGTTGCAGCCGCACTTCTTCACGATGCAGACGTCTACCTGTTTGACGAGCCATCCAGCTACCTGGATGTTCGCGAACGGCTTAATGTTGCCAGGGAGATACGCTCTTTAGCTGGGAAACACGTGTTCGTGGTTGAACACGACTTAATAGTTTTGGATTATCTCTCAGACTACGTTCACGTCGTCTACGGAACGACGGGGGCATACGGGGTAATATCGAATATTAAAGGTGTTCGTGTCGGTATAAACGAGTATCTATCCGGATTCTTAAGAAGTGAGAACATGAGGTTCCGCGACGAGATAAAATTCGACGTGAAAGCCCCGAAAGACACGACCGAGCTTGATCCATTAATCGAATACCCGGCCCTTGAAAAACACTATGAAGGCTTTAACTTGACAGTGGATGAGGGAACGCTTTATGCGCCAGAGACGGTGGGGATTTTAGGCCCTAATGCGACGGGGAAAACCACGTTCGCAAGGATTCTCGCAGGCGAGGAGTCACCAGATAACGGCGAGTTCAATCTTGAGCTCCCATTCTCTTATAAGCCTCAATACATTAAGGTTTCGACCAAGCTTGTCAGGAACATGGAACTTAAAGGAGAGCTTGTTGAAAAGTTGAGGATTCATTATTTGATGGACCGGCCTTTGAACGAGCTTTCGGGTGGCGAGCTTCAGAAAGTTAAGATTTGCGAGTGTTTGTCTCGGGATGCGAGCCTCTATCTTTTGGATGAGCCTTCAGCCTACCTTGATGTGGAAGAAAGACTTGCTTTTGCGAAATACATTAAAAGGTTCGCAGCCGACAAAGACGTGTCGATTCTCGTAGTCGACCACGACATACTACTTATTGATTACCTTTCAGACGAGATACTAGTCTTTAAAGGGGAAGGCGGTAAAAACGGCCACGCCGAAAAACCCACAGACTTACGCTCCGCAATGAACTCTTTCTTAACGAGGATGGACGTCACCTTCCGACGGGACCCAGACACAAAACGTCCGCGGGCTAACAAGTCCGGTAGCCAGAAAGACCGTGAGCAAAAAGAAAGCGGAGAATACTACTACTTAGGGTAGTTATTTTCCTTATTCAGAACCACTAGCGAGCCGAAGGCGAGTGTACGTGGCTCATTTGTCGTCGGCAAATTCCGACGACCGGGAACAGAAAGATGGGGGGAGAATATTATTATTTAAGATGAGTTTAATTGCTTGGGTTGATTTTTACTGAAGTATCATGAAGGTTCCTTAAAGCTAAAATACTTTGTGAATCCCATATTACTTAATTTTTGATACTTCATTTCCTTTTTTCTTTTTTCGATTACATACTTTAGTTAACATGGTATTGCGGAGTAAAATAAGGCCTGAGGAAGCCCTGCTTTTAATATTCTTTTCGGGGATTTTTTTCTTCAGATTGATTGCGGGCGGGGGATTACCCCCTATCGGCCCGCTTACAGGTTGGATGTTCACATTGTTTGGGAAGTTTCTACCACTTGCCGTTTACATTCTGTGTATCATACCCTTCATAATAGAGTGGATTAAAAGCCTGATCAACAATCTGAAAAAAAAGAAGAGTATTGATTACACAACTTTATACAGAAAATTCTTCAAGGGATTTTGGGACGTAATAAAATTCTTTAAAGGATTCCTACCGTTCATAGTGATTGTTGCATTATACGATTCCTTCACAAACAGGTACTCTGAAACAGGATTCAACCTTACACGAGTAATAGTAAAAACAGACCTCACTCCCATTCTTATCAAGGCAGACGAACTGTTATTCGGAACCCAAGTTTCATACCTCCTCCAAGACTACATCAAACCCTGGATCACAGACTTAATGTATTTTGGATACTCACTACACTTCTTCTTCCCATTCATCCTCGCACTATACTTTTACACCAGGGGAAGGGAAAAACACTTCCAGGAATTAATGCTCGCAGTTGTCACCGTAAGTTGCATAGGATATGTCGGATACTTAACTTTCCCATCAACATCGCCAGTTTACGTACTTGAATACGAGCGAGGTCTTGAAGGTGGGAAGGTAAGTGACTTCGTCTTGGCCGAAATCGATAAAGTCCGTTCAGAGCAGAGTGACTGCTGCCTTTTCCCGAGCCTTCACGTCGGGATTTCTTGTGTAACACTAATTCTAGCATTCAAACGGGAGAGAAAGATCTTCATTATGTTACTACCATTTATTCTCTTATCCTGGGTGTCAACTATCTATCTTAGAAGACACTTCATAATCGACATCATTGCAGGATGGATTATTGCGGCAATAGCAATCTATCTTACCCCAATTATTAATAGGATTTGGTATGGTGTTGGAAGTAAAATCGAAAGAAAAAAATCTTTGTGATTCTAGATTCAATATCCTGAAAATACTTCAAAATAAATTTTTAACTCGAATACTGACGGCACTTAAAAGATATTTCAGTCCTATCGCATAGATGCTGGTCTTTGAAGATCCGTGTAGTCTGCGAGAGTAGTGGAAGGGAATCTCCTTTATTTTAAGATGTTTATCTTTCAGGTAGAAAAGAAGTCTGAAACAGTAATCTCCGCGTCCATAAAAAACTTTTTCATAGTCTACTTGATCAAGCACGCCCCGTTTAAGAGCGAGAAACCCACCAGTTGAATCTGAGACGGGTATGTTTAAGATAATTTTGAGGGTGAGATTTAGTATTCTGCTCAAGTAAAACTTGTATTTTTCCGAATCCATGCTACCTCCAGGAATATATCGTGAGGCGACTACAACATCATTTTCGAAGAGATTTTCAATAAGTTGGGGGATAACTTCTGGAGGATGGCTTAAGTCCCCATCCATGAAAATAAGCAGTTCACCTTTACTGTTTTCGATACCGACTTTTATTGCAGAACCTATATTTTTTTCATTTTTTCGGATGATGACTTTAATCCTATTGCTTTCCCCGGAAAGCCTTAGTGCGAGCTCCCCAGTTCCGTCAGGGCTGTCATCATCAACAATAATTAACTCGCAGTCTAGGTTATTTTGAGTTGATAATTCATCGATTCTTCCATACAGAATTTGAACATTATCTTTCTCATTGTATGTCGGAATAATCACGGATATCCCTCGCATACTTTCTATATTTGAGTGTGTGGGTTAATATTATTGCGAGAAACCTTTATCAAGTCATTTCAACATAGTGATGAGAGAGTCATGGAAAATAATTAATTTAGTGAACTTGTTTTTGAAAAACACAGATTCCCCCCTCAAACTCTACGAAATCATATTCCCGCTCAAGATAATCAATGAAACCTGGGGGGTAAGTATCTGGGTATGTTACTACAATTAGAGATGATTCACCTAGATTACTAATCAAGTCTTTTGATGTGAACACATCTCTATAACCCCACATGTATCCTAGCAACTGTTTTCTTTGTGCGAGATAGGTGTATTCACCATAATCTGATAGGATAAAATCATCTCGTGATGAATGCTCTTTTATGTAAGTAACAACAGGACTCACTTTTTCGAAACGATGCTGAGGGTTAATATTGTAAATGAGTGAGAGCATGTGAAATTCAAGCATTAGAAAAAAAGAGATTAAGATTATGAGAAGAGTAAGTGCGTAAAAAGAATTTATTTTATTTGAAAAAATTTTTTTAGGGTTAGGTAGGGAACTTATTTTTTCTGAGAAATAATTTCCCGCAATCATACAGGAAGCGGGTAAAGTAAGCATGAAATTGTGTTCAAAAATTCTTGGGAAAATAAGATAGAATAAACTCGAATACCACCATAAATGAACAAAAGATTTTTTAAAAAATGATTTGAAGGCGAATAACACATGCGGTTGTAAGAACACAAGAAAGAGTATTACCATATAAATTCTCATAAAAAAATTACATTCCTGAAATAAGTACGAGTTTATTAATGTTTGTTGGATTAGATTACCCACATCTGAAACGCTCACTAAAAGGAATAATATAAAAAAAAGTGGCGTATAGACTAAGATATTTCTAGACTTTGGATTTTGGTGTGTAAAATAAAGTAAAGGCGGAAGTAGAAAAAGCAGTGTATAGTATTTAATAAATAATGAGAATGCGAGACAATACCCAGCAAAAAAATATTTTGGTTTTTCCCTATATAGCAGGTTTAATGCAGTTAGAATAAAAAGCAGATTATAGGATTCAGACAGAGATGCCATATTCGTGAAAATGGCTATGGGTGTCATAATATAGATTAATGCAGCAATTACTCCCGCTTTTTTATTATAGATGAATGTTGCAAGCCTGAAGATTAAGTATGAATTGCATGCGTCTACTAGTATTGTGAAGACTCGTGTTAGAATCCAGGCATCTTCTAGTAGAAAATGTTGTAGTGTGAAAAGTAATGCAGCACCCGTAGGGTAAGAGAAAATAAAGTCGGTGTAGGGTAGTAATCCATTTGATATCATCTTACCCCGAGATAGGTAATGGAACTCGTCAACATTAATCCAGGTTGGCGTTGAAATTGAGAATACGAGAAACCTTAAACACAAAGCAAATACAAAGACCAATAGACCACTTCTGAATACTTCAGCTGATTTATTTTTAGTCATTATTAGTTATGTACATGGTTGACTCAAATAAACTATCTTCAACATTATTAATCATCCTAGTGACCTTCTTTGCGCTTATTTTAAGGACTTCAGATAGTTTAAACTCAAGTTTCTTTTTTGATGAAGCAGTTTATTCAGACTACGCTCAACATCCGATTTGGACTGAGTTTTACAGCGTCCGCTTAGACCCACCTCTCATGCCATTACTAGCCTATTTAATTAAATCTTTCATAGGTTCTTCTGAGATTATTTTTCGAATTCCATCAGTAATAGTTGGTTGCGCTACCGTTTACATGACATATCTTCTAGGTAGAAAATTAGGCGGTATGAAAGTTGGGTTAATGTCATCCACTCTTTTAGCCTTTAATGTTTTACATCAACAATACTCTCAAGCAGCAATAACTCACGTATATTTTGCTTTCTTTACCACACTTGCATTATATGGGATTCGAAAAGAAAACACTTGGCTTTCCTTTTTGGGAGTCATCGGAGCAGCATACATAAATGACCTTTCAATTTTTTTATTTGCCGCTTATGCAATATTTATGTGGTTTTCCTTAGGAGGGAGGGTAAAACCATTTATAAAAATACTTACACCCTATGCTGTTGCCTACCTTATTCGGATACCTGATGTTATAAACGCTCTACTTTACGAATTAGCTATCAAATCTGGTTCTGTGTTTAACCCAATGTTTCACATTGAAAATATGATAAACCACCTTTCACTTGCATTGATTCTGGGCTTTCTTTATTTCACCTTAAATGCAATCTGGTCTCGGAGAAGTTACATGGAACTCTATCTTATTTGGGGTTTCATAATTATCTCCCCAATATTACTTTCATTTGAACGATACTTGCTTTTTATTCTTCCAACATTAACGATTATCGGTTTGCTGGGTTTATCTGATATATATAAATTATTGCAGAAAAGATTCAAGTCTCCAGTTTGTGGGGTTTTCGGATTTATCTTTTTTCTACTTCTTTTTTCCCCCAACCACGAAACTTACGGAGTATATCCTATTTCAGATGCGCTTCTCTCGGAGGAGGATATGGTTCATAAGCAGCAGTGGGGGGAGGCTGCGTTGTTGATTGATGGTGGTGTTGTTTTGGTGTCTCAGAACAGGCCGTCGATGGAGTATTATCTGGATGAGTTAGGTAAGGATTCGCAGGTTATTCAGTTTGATTCGGCAGGTGAGCTTCAGGTTAAGTTGGAAATTCCTGAAGTTAATTGGGTTGTTGTCAGAAATTTTGGAAACGGTTATGAAGATTACGAGGACATGAGGCAGGTGATGGATTCGTCTAAGGTTTTTAAGAGGGCCTATGAACTCGAACATGTTATCTTGTATGAGCGTTTAGATAAATGAGGTTGGCGCAAATATTATTGTATGGTGTCAGGGGGTTTATTGAATACTTCTCTCTCGCATTTGGTTTGAAATCGCTTTACGTAATAGCTATTTTAGTCTACTTTCCCTCTTTTGCATCCATGAGAATATTTAAATAGTAAGTTAGATAGTTAACATGGCTTCTGGTAAAAAAATGGATCCTAAAAAACTTATGGCTTTGGAGTATGCTGGGATTGGTATGACCATGACTATTATCGTCGGGGTTGTATTCTACCTTGGGATGAAGGTTGGTTTCAGCTATGGTATAGCCGCGTGCCCGTAAAAAAGGGGGCTGGATTAAGGGGTGAGACGGTTCCTATCCCTTGGGAATAAAACGCATTCCCTAATATTTTTTAACTCACACATAGCCTCAGTAATACGTTCAGCTCCCATTCCAAATCCTCCGTGAGGGGGCATTCCATACTCGAAAGACTTCAAATAAAACTCGAAGTTTGCGGGATTTAATTTCTTCCGCTTTAAAGCCTCAACAAGCTGTTTTGGATCGTGGATTCGCTGGGCTCCGCTCGAAAGCTCGATGTCCCCTACCATAAGATCGAATGAACCGCATCGTTTGGGATCGTCGTCTAAGGGCCTGCTGTAGAATGCCCGGATTTCTGTGGGCCACCGGGTAATGAAGTAGGGGTCTTTGAATTGCTCTCCCAACGCTTTCAGGGCTTCGCTGCCGAAGTCTTCACCCCATTTTACGGGTAAATCCTTTTTCTTAAGGGTTTCTACCGCTTCATCGTAAGTGATCGACTTGAAGGGAATTTTCGGGACTTTAAAATCCAACCCTAAAACTCCGATCTCGTCCTTGCATTCCTTATAGACTTTGTCGTACATGAGGTGTGTTACGCCTTCAAGGTGTTTCATGACATCTGTTTCATCCTCAATGAACGCCATTTCAGCATCGAGCATGAAAACTTCATTTAAGTGTTTCGTGGTGTTGTGCAGTTCCGCCCGGAATATTGGCATTGTGATGAATACTTTGTCGAGCCCCGCCGCCATCATCATCTGCTTGTAGAGTTGCGGGCTCTGACACAGGTAAGCCTCCCTTTCAAAGTAGGTTATTGCGAAAAGATCCGTTCCTCCCTCACTTGCCGCGGCGATGATTGAAGGGGGATTGATTTCTGTGAAATCGTTTTTCAAAAAATATTCCCTGAAGGCTTCCTGAACTTTAGCCCTAATCTTGAATACCGCTGAAACCTTGGGTTTTCTAACGTCCATGAAACGGCTGTTTAAACGAGTGTCTAAATCAGCGGGAACTTTCTCTGTTGGATCCAGCGGAAGAGGCGACTTTGAAGGCGCGATAACAGTCAGCTTTTTCGGGATCAATTCCACCCCGCCCGGCGCCCGATCATTTAAGGTTACCTCGCCTGAAACCGAAACAACCGATTCTCGGGATAGGGAATCCAGGATGGTTAACACTTCTTCTGTAGTAGTCTCCTTTTTTGCGGTGACCTGAATTTTCCCGGACAAATCCCTTAGAATCAGAAACTTGAGTTTCCCTAGATCCCTAATCTCATGAACCCATCCCGCGCAAGTCACGTCCTGGCCGGCAAGACTCTTATCAACAGTCCCTGCGTAATGTGTTCTCATTTTTTTTAATCAAAAACAATTTCCACCTTATCCTTAGAAATTGATGAAATCAGTTGCTCAATATCGGATAAACTAAGCCTCAACTTGGGCTTATCTTTCCTTGAAACCCTAATTCTTTGGAAAGTCAAACCGTCAGGCATAAAAACAGTATTAATGCCTAAAACACGTGCAGGAGAAATAAGATCAAAAATCATCTCATTTAACTCCCCAGCACCCACAACCCTCACTTGCTTGCCAATCCTTCGTGAAATAACATTTATTGTAGCACCACTTCGACCAATAATCTTGCCTAAACTCTCCTTTGGAGCGAGGATTATCACATGCCCCTCGGTTTCAATGGCCTTTGTAAAGCTAACATCCTCACCGCTCAATTCGAAGACTATCTTAGAAAGCTCAACATCAAGCGGGCTGATACTCCCAGAAGAAAGCTTATTCTCACAGCCATTGCAGAGCACTCCCGTTTTCGCGCAAACATCACATATCGGTAGAGTCATCTTACCCTCCACTATAGGGACTTAAAAGTAAAAAAAGGGCCTTATTTTAATCCTAAGTAGTTGGGAGAATTGGATCCCACTACTTGCTCATAGTGATTTCTATTGCCGACACCTTGATTGTGCCCTCATCACCCTGGATTTCCTCGGTTGAAATCCGAATATCGGTGGGATTCGCATCGGTGACAAACTGGTTTCTAACCCTTTCCGCAACATCAACTGCACGGCTTATAGCCTTTCCCCTAGCCTTTAGCACAATCTCGTTCACTCCGTTGTTAAACTGCGTCATCACTGCGAAAATATAGCTCATCGTATCCTTCTTGCCGACAAAAATCACGTTGTCGGTTAAATCAAACTCCTTGGTTTTTTTCTTTTCAACAACTTCTTCCTCGACTTCTTCGGCTGTAACTTCCTCGATATTCTCAGAAACCACTTCCCCTACTTCTTCAGCAGCAACTTCCTCGATATTCTCAGAAGCCACTCCCTCAATGTTTTCTGCATCCGCCATACAAATCACCTCAATAATTCACTAAAAAAGAGTTAGTTGGAAAAAATCACCTACCCTGCCGGCTGTCCTGTGAAATCGGAACAAAAAGCCGGTACTTGCTCTCCCCCTTAAGCTCTTCAATAATCCTACCAACAATAACTTTACCCGGATCCGGCAGGTTCTTAAGCCTTGCCGTCATATCATCAAAACTCTCAAACGGCTTACTCCGCCTCTCCTCAAGAATCTCATCCCTGTGTCTCTTCCCAATCTTCGGGAGAATCTCAAGTTTATGCTGTCTAGTACTAATAATCCCTGTTGTATTGAAGAATTCCACAAACTTGGGCTCATCAGACAAAACAATCTGTAAAAGAACGTGAGAAAGCTCCGACTTGGCTGTAGGGGTAAGCCACTCATATTTTATCCTCCGCTCAATGTGATCAACCTTCTCCCTCACACCTTCTCCGATATACACTTTATCGCCAGGCTCAAAGGATTTACCCTCGCGAGGAGTAACCTCAAGCAAAGAAAAATAAGTGATCCCAATAGCTTGGGCAAGCGGTTTTCTCTTGTGAGAGGGAACCTCAGATTTACCTTTCGGAAGATAATCTAACACATAGATGTAATCGTCTTTCTGCAATTGAACCACCCCTCACCTAAATTGATCAACCACGCCAATGATCTTTTTAATGTCCGCTTCCTCGTACTTAAAACGCTCTTTAGCGAAAATCGCCCGAACATCATCCACAGTCTCAGGAACCAAATCAACAATCTTAGCAATCCACCCGGGATTCAGATTAAGATCCAAATCAACCAACTGCTTTGAAAGGGAAACTGAATCCTTTTTTCCGAGAGTATTAAAGTTTTTCGCATGATCCAAAGCCCTCTTTTGCTCGTAATAAAGCTCCTTATCCTCTTCCTTATACTGCTTTTCCTTTTTCTTTAAGATATTCAATACCTCAGCCAGTGAAACTGGCTCCTCAGAAACAAGATTCATTTCGATTCCTCAATCTTCGTTAGATGCTCCGGTGTCACAAGAATATTCTTTTTCTTTCCGCCGTCCTTAATCTCAAGGTAGTAGGCTCGCCCCTGTTTGTCTACTACGCGCCCGGTTCTGCCTTGAAAACGCGGGTGCGGGATCGACTGGTAGCTTGGGTTGATTACAATGGAAACTAGGTCGTTTTCCTTGAACTCCTGTAAGTACTTTCTAATCTTAAGCTTGCCCTTGTCCCTAAGCTTTGTCTTGAGGTTTCTCGTCCTTCTCCTGTATCCTTTAGAGCCTTTCATTTTATGGTTGGTTCAGAAATTGATTGAAAAATCGATTATTTCCCCCCTCACCCCATTTTTGAATTTAATACTTGACAATATTAGAATAAAAAGGCTATTTTCCGATTTTAACTGTTATTTCCTCTTCTTGGAAGGTGAATGTTTTACCCGACACATCCTTATTGAGAGTGATCGCGTCGCCTCGGACTTCCTGTAGAACCTCTTTTTCAAAGTCTTTGAGCATGGATTTAACTGCATTATTTTCTGTTATTTTTACTTTTATCCTGTCTAATTCTGCAAGGTTTTCTTGTTTTCTAAGTTCCTGGATGTTTCTTATGACGTCTCTTGCGAGTGCTTCGTTTATGAGTGTTTCATCTCTTTCAGTGTCTATGTATACGACTCCTGAAGAGCTTGCCGGGGTGAATTCTGCTGCAACGTATTTTTCAGGGACTTTTAGTTTTACTTCCGAGACCATTTCAGAGGTGATCTCAAATCCGGATACTTTTAGGGTTTTTCCAGAGTCTACGGCTTCTTTCAATTCTTTTCCCGCTTTTTTTATTGCGTCGGCCACTTTTTGAGCGTCTTTGCCGTATTTTGGCCCTAGTATTTTGAAGTTTGGTATGGGGGCGTATTCTGTTCCTTCGACTTCTGTTGTGTATTCCACTTTCTTGGCATTTAGTTGTTTTGCGATGACTTGGGAGAGTTTTTCACATGCGCTCTCAACTTTCTCATCCCCCACTATCGTGACTGATGCTATTGGATGGCGGAGTTTAATCTGTGCTTTCTGCCGGACGTAGCTTCCGGCTTCGAATATTTTTCTGACGATGTCCATCGACTCTTCAAGTTCTGTGTCTGACTTTCCGACTTCGGGCCAGGGGGTTAAGTGTATTGACTTCCCGCTTCCACCTAGATTGAGGTAAATCTCTTCTGAGATGTAGGGTGCGAGTGGTGCGAGTAAGAGGGAGACTTTATTGAAGACTTGACTTAAGGTCGAATAGGCCGCAAGCTTTGATGAATTCATCTTTCCATTCTCGTCTTCAAGCCAAAGCCTGTCGCGAACGAGTTTTATGTACCAGCGTGAAAGCTTTTCGACGACGAAATGGTTTAACTGGGAAACTGCTATGTGATAGTTGTTTTGGGTTAATTCATGTGTGACATTTGAAACGAGAGTGTTGACTTCGGAGAGAATCCATTCGTCTTCAAGAGCGAGATCCAGCTTAACATCAGTTTTACTTTGAGGATCATATCCGTCCAAACTCATGTACCGTGTAGTGAATTCATAACAGTTCCAAAGGGTCCTAAGGAAGGGTAATACACTTTCGTTCAAACTTTCCATTCCAAAGCGTCTTGCATTCCAAGGTGCTTGAGCGCACATCTGAAGCCGTACTGCGTCGGCGCCGACGGTGTTGAAAAGCTCCCAGGGATCGATGATGTTGTTTTGGGATTTGCTCATTTTCTCCCCGTTGTCGTCTAGTAGGAGTCCTCCCACGACGCAGTTTTTGTAGGCGGGTTCGTCAAACAAGAGCGTTGAGATTGCAAGGAGGGTGTAAAACCAGCCCCTTGTTTGGTCGGTGGCCTCGCATATGAAGTCGTAGGGGAAGCTTTCGGCGAAAAGCTCCTTGTTTTCGAATGGGTAGTGGTATTGGCTGAGAGTTGCCGAGCCTGAGTCATACCAGCAGTCGATTACGTATTCGACGCGAGTCATTTCCTTTCCGCAACTGCATTTAAGCTTTACGTCGTCGACGTAGGGGCGGTGCAAGTCAAGGTCGTCGGGCACGCCTCCCACAGATTTTTCATTAAGCTCGCTCCGAGAGCCCACCACAGTCTGCTCCCCGCACTCGCACGTCCAGATGGGAAGCGGAGTACCCCAGAAACGGTTTCTGGACAAACTCCAGTCCTTCACGTTTACCAGCCAGTCGCCGAACCGGCCGTCTTTAATGTATCCTGGAAACCAGTTTATTTCATCGTTGTTGGCTAGAAGACTATCTTTCACCTTCGTCATTTCGATGAACCAAGACTTCATCGCATAATAAAGTAATGGTTTATCACACCTCCAGCAGAACGGGTACTCGTGCTCGTAAGGATACTTTACGACAATCGAGCCCCGCTCGGAAAGTATTTCGATTATCTTCGGGTCGGCGTCTTTTGCGAACATGCCGGCAAGTTCGGGCACTTGCTCGCTGAAGGTGCCGTCCTCATTTATCGGGTTTACCAGGGGCAGATTGTTTTCTTTTCCGACATTGTAGTCGTCTTCTCCGAAGGCGGGGGCTATGTGAACTATTCCAGTTCCTTCTTCAGTGGTCACGAATTCTCCCGAAATAACCCGCCATGCAGGTTTTTCGAGTTTTCCGATGAAGTGGTTGAAAAGGGGCGTGTATTCAAGGCCTACCAAGTCTTTGCCAGGGATTTCCTCGACTATACTTGCTTCAGGGAATCTTTTTTCAGCCAGGTTTTTCGCAAGAACAAAGTGTTCGCCTTTATACTTTATCTTCGCGTACTTGATTTTCGGGTGCACTGCAAGTGCAAGGTTTGAAATAAGCGTCCAGGGTGTGGTCGTCCAGGCGAGAAGTGAGAAGTCCCAGTCTTTAACCGGAAAGCTTACGATGACTGTCTCCTCCGTCAAGGTTTTATATCCTAACGCCACCTCGTGACTTGAAAGAGGCGTTCCACAGCGGGCGCAATACGGCACGACCTTGTAGCCTTCATAGAGCAGGCCCTTGTCCCAGATCTGTTTTAAGCTCCACCAGACGCTTTCGATGTAGTCGTTGTCCATTGTGACATACGGGTCAGAGAGGTCAATCCAGTATGCCATACGTTCGGTGAGCTTGTCCCACTCTTTTATGTGGGAGAATACGCTTTTCCTGCATTTTTCCACGAACTTGTCGAGCCCGAATTCTTGAACCTCTTTTTTGTTTTTCAGGCCTAATTCCTTTTCGATTTGCACTTCCACGGGGAGGCCGTGGCAGTCCCAGCCAGCTTTTCTAGGGACGTAAAAGCCTTGCATGAATTTGAACCTGTTCACAAGGTCCTTGAACACGCGGACTTCGACGTGATGGAGTGCGGGAGGCGCGTTCGCAGTCGGCGGGCCCTCAAGAAAGCTGAAACGCTTCGCCCCGGACCTGGGCTCAAGAGTCTTCTCGGCAATACCCTCCTTCTTCCAATACGCGAGGACTCGCTCCTCCAAATCCCGAGGATTATAATCTCCAGCCTGCTTAACAGCCATTTTGAGTAAAATACATGGAGACAATGGTATTTAAGTGTTTTTTAATCTAGGATAGTTCTTCTAAATACCGTAAAAGATACCTTGAGCCAACAAGCTCGAAGACATATAGTTTAGTCCACCCCCCACTTTGACTATCGTAAAGCAGTTGGATAAAGGAGGTGTATTCCCGTGAATCAGTGTCGTAGGTGACTGTTAAGACTTCAGCGTGTCTCCCGGATAACCCGGTAACCCAGCTGTCTGAAATAACACCGTTTCTTTCTGTAGTCCAATGGGATGGCATCGAAAGAGGCCGCTTAAGTAGTGGGTGATCTTCCGCTAGAAGTCTTTTTCTGGGATCCATGAGATACTTTACTACCGACGAGTTTACACCCGCAACTCTGGCTTCTTGCGATGGAATGAATTTTCCTTCAGAATAAGTTCCCGTTCGGTACAATATTTTCTCGCCTTCATCGGGTTCCCGTAAAACAATTTTTTGCGAGGGATTAAACTCTCTTTCCCCGAGGAAGAAGAAGTTGTCGTCGTATTGGAGGACATGTCTTACATAAAAGCTGTCTTTAACATACCCTGAGAGATCATTAAAGTTGGGAAGACTCCGATAGGGAGATGACTTGAGATTCCACAGCACAATCTTGATTCTCTTATCTTTTAACGCACTCTCGTACTCTAGGGGGTCGATCAAACGCGCTCTATGAATAGTCGTGTCTAT
>Ga0265594_1000498_pt1 | contig 32373 bp, 20 predicted proteins | sample saktaG_11_FD_190147 | JGI IMG/M metagenome (GOLD analysis project Ga0265594, IMG submission 190147) | Saline water microbial communities from Sakinaw Lake, British Columbia, Canada - sak_2011_5_24_80m | ecosystem: Environmental > Aquatic > Non-marine Saline and Alkaline > Saline ... | reverse complement strand
AAATGGTCTTGAAGTACTTAAAACCCTTGAGTTCACGTTCCTTTATTTTATGCCTTTTTTTGCTCATGAAAGGCATTTAAACACAAGCGCACACAGCGCGCCAGTTTAAAATAGGTAATATGTAAAATTATTTTTGCGTAATTCTCCCCCATAAACCACACTGCAATTCTTGTGCCGAACAGGATTGGGACGGACCCTATTTTACGAGGGTGAATTAAAGGTTTATGCCTTCCGCATAGGGGCTTGTCCCATAGTGAGTACATTTTTCGATGAGTTGTGCTTGCTCATGCTGCGGGATAAAATTCTCTTTCGTGTTAATTTGAAAGAAAACCTAAATATTTTGAATTGTTGAGATTTCTGTGCATCGTATAAACCGCGAGATACGAGTCACGAGTCACGCTGTGGAGCTTTGGGACGCATGGATTTGCTTTACCACCAGAAACACGGATTGCCGTACTGCTCGAAGAACCAACGGTGCTGCATATCTTTTAAGTGCCGCCACTGCACGTGCCCATCGACAAAAAGGATATTTGCCCCAGTAGGCTTCGAGCCAGCTTTCAGATGGTTAGTTCTGTCATAGACTTGCCAGCGTGTCCAGCAGCCGCCGTTTGCCCGGGTGAAATCAGACGTCTCGCGGTCCGGCCCGTCGCTGGCGGTTACGTCGGTGATAAGCTCCACCGATGCGGGAGCATTTTTCGTCGCAGCGATGGATCTGACCCATTCCTTGGATGCTGACTTGTCGGGGCTCATAGGCGGATTTTTTCTGCCGTCGGCCGTGTCGATGAACCAGAAGTATCCCATAATGCGATGGTAATTTCTGCGTGTCGCTTCATCCTGCGGCTCCGGCTGAGTAATGTTCTCCGGCGTCCCCATTGGAAAGTTCTCGCCGTAACGCCAGTAGATGATATTGTCTCTCTGACGCCAGGAGGGGCAATAAAAGATATGACGGTCGAAAGCCCCTGTCTCCAGAATGATGTCCGTCGTCCAGTATGAAACGTCAAACAACCAGCGATCGACCACATTCAGAGGCAGCTTGCCGTCGTAGTCGTCGGCGTACATGAACAAACCCAGGCCCGTGTTCTTCTCATTTTGGCCGCAGACGGCGCGTCGGCCCTGCTCCCGAACCGTTCGCAACGCGGGTAAGAGAATGCTCATTAAAAGAGCAATGATGGCAATCACCACCAGAAGTTCTATGAGCGTAAACCCTCTTTTTCTGTCCATAGCAGCACCTAAACTTCCTCGCGGACACCTCTGGAAACGATATGTTACTATACTCCTTTTCCACCGGAGAAACAACAACAAACCGCAAAAGCATCATTTTTGATAATGATAACCTTCAAAGGTGGGAAGTATAACGGATTTTCGGTATAATTGTAGGTTATTGGCAGCTATGTATGCAAAGCAGGGTCGGCTCGTAAACCACCCGTGTGTAAATGATATAATTTTGAGAGAGTGACAATTGAGCCGGGAACATGTAATTAAAATCGCCTCGGAGCTGTCAATAGACTCCCGCCAGGTGGCGGCGACGGCCGAACTGCTTGAAGGCGGAGCCACGATACCGTTTATCGCCCGGTATCGCAAAGAAGTCACGGGCAGTCTGGACGAGGTGGTTGTCACGGCTATTCGTGACAGGCTGAATCAGTTAAAAGAGCTGGACGACAGGCGCGAGTCGATCATCAAGTCGCTCGAAGAGCGTGAGCTGCTCACCGATGAGCTTAAAGAAAAAATCATGCAGGCCGAGACCATGGCCGTGCTGGAAGATATCTATCTACCATATCGGCCGAAGCGGCGAACGCGAGCGACAATCGCCCGGGAGAAAGGACTGGAGCCTCTGGCCGAAATGATTTTTGCTCAGGACCCTGCTGTCGATCCCGCAGTTGAAGCGAAAGCTTTTGTCGATCAGAGCAAGGGAGTCGAGTCCGCCGAGGACGCCCTTGCCGGAGCGAGGGACATCATCGCCGAGTGGGTCAGCGAAGAGCAAACAGCACGAGCAAGAATTCGTGAGCTGTTTTCCGGAAAAGGCCTGTTCCAGACTAAGGTCTTGAAGGACAAAGAAGAAGAGGGGCGTAAATACGAGGACTACTTCGACTGGGCCGAGCCGGTCGCCAGGGCGCCGTCGCACAGGATTCTGGCGATGCGCAGAGGAGCGAGGGAAGGCTTTCTGAAATTGCAGGTAACAGCTCCCGAAGAACAGGCCCTGCAGATACTCGAAAGATTGTTCGTTAAGGGACAATCGGCCTGTTCGGCACAGGTAAAAGAAGCTGTCACCGACAGCTACAAAAGGCTGCTGTCACCATCGATGGAAACGGAGATTCTCACCGCGACAAAACTCAGAGCCGACGAGGAAGCCATAAGAGTTTTCGCTGAAAATCTGCGGCAACTATTGCTCGCCCCCGCGCTGGGCCAGAAAAACGTGCTGGCAATCGATCCGGGCTTTCGCACGGGATGCAAGGTCGTGTGCCTCGACCGGCAGGGCCAGTTGAAACATTCCGACGTGATTTTTCCGCATCAGAGCGGGAAACTGGCAGCATCGGATGCGGCGAAAACTGCTTCCTTATGCGAGCGTTTTGACATCGAGGCAATCGCAATAGGCAACGGCACGGCAGGCCGGGAGACCGAAGCTTTCATCAGGAGCATCAAGTTCGCCAGGGACATTCCCGTGATCATGGTCAACGAAAGCGGCGCCTCGATCTATTCGGCATCGCCGGCGGCACGCGAAGAGTTTCCCGATCAGGACGTGACAGTCCGCGGCTCGGTCTCCATCGGGCGAAGGCTCATGGATCCTCTCGCCGAGCTGGTAAAGATCGATCCGAAGTCGATCGGCGTCGGCCAGTACCAGCACGATGTGGACCAGTCACTGCTCAAGCACGGCCTCGACGACGTCGTTATCAGTTGCGTCAACAGCGTCGGCGTCGAAGTCAACACTGCCAGCAGGCAATTATTGACGTACGTTTCCGGGCTGGGCCCTCAACTGGCTCAGAATATTATCGAATACAGAAACGAAAACGGGCCATTCAAATCCCGGAAGCAGCTTAAAAAAGTTCACCGTCTCGGGGCGAAGGCCTTCGAGCAGGCGGCGGGCTTTCTGAGGATACGGGACGCCGTCAATCCGCTCGATTCGAGTGCCGTGCACCCAGAAAGTTATCACGTTGTCGATGCGATGGCTGCGGACGCCGGCTGCTCAGTCGAGGATATGATGAAGGACAACTCGCTTCGGATGAAAGTCAGCCTGCAGGACTATGTCACCGACACCGTGGGACTGCCCACACTTAATGATATCATGCAGGAACTGGCCAGGCCGGGCCGGGACCCGCGCAAGCAATTCGAGATTTTCAGCTTCGCCGAGGGTGTCAATAAAATCGAAGACCTCGAAATCGGTATGAAACTGCCCGGAATCGTCACCAATGTCACTAACTTCGGCGCGTTCGTGGATATCGGCGTGCACCAGGACGGTCTCGTGCATATCAGCAACATGTCTAACCAATACGTGAAGAATCCCGCAGATATAGTCAAGGTGCACCAGAAAGTACAAGTTAAAATTCTCGATATAGACCTGAGCAAAAAGCGAATCAGTCTTTCAATGAAAGATTTCTGACAATAACCTCCCTCAAATCGAGAAAGGAGATAAAGTCCATGTTAAGCATCGATTTTTCTAAAAGATCCATTGTTACAATAAGCATTATTGTTTTTGCAATGGCTTTTTGGGCGATTCCATCTGAGTGTGCACGGATTCCCTATCTACAAAAACAGGGAACCGCTACACAACTCATCGTGGATGATAATCCGTTTTTGATCTTAGGAGGAGAGCTGGGAAACTCAAGTACCTCTAACCTCGATTACATGAAATCCCAATGGCCGAAGCTTGTCAAGCTGCACCTTAACACCGTCCTTGCCCCCGTTTATTGGGATCTCATAGAACCCCGGGAGGGCAGCTTCGATTTCACGCTTGTGGACGGCCTGATACAGGACGCCAGAAGTTACAACTTCCGTCTTGTTTTGCTGTGGTTCGCAAGCTTCAAGAACAGCATGTCCTGCTACGCCCCCGTTTGGGTCAAGACGAACCAGCAGCGGTTTCCTCGCGCGCGGGACAAAGAAGGCCGGGGCATAGAGATTCTCACGCTGTTCAGCGAAGAAAACAGAGAAGCGGACGCCCGCGCATTTACAGCACTGATGCGGCATATTCACCAGGTGGATGGCAATAAACATACGGTCATCATGGTTCAGGTTGAGAACGAGATGGGAATGATACCGGAGGCAAGGGATTATAGTGACACTGCGAACGAACTTTTCAACAAGCCGGTGCCAAAAAAAATGATGGAATACCTTATTCAACATAAGGAGACACTGATGCCGGAATTCCGCAAGGTGTGGGCTGATTCCGGTTTCAAGACGTCAGGGGCATGGGAAGAGATTTTCGGTGAGGGACTGGGAACGGACGAAATCTTTATGGCGTGGCATTATGCGCAATATACAAACCGAATCGTTGAGGTCGGTAAAGCCGAGTATCCGCTGCCGATGTTTGTGAATGCGGCACTGATCCGTCCGAATTATAAGCCCGGCCAATACCCGAGCGCAGGACCGCTACCGCATATTATGGACGTCTGGCGGGCCGGAGGGCCGCGGATAGATTTTTTCTCGCCGGACATCTACTTCCAAAACTTCACCGAATGGTGCCGGAAATACGACAGATCGGGCAATCCCCTGTTCATACCCGAAGCAAGAAGAGAAGCGCAAGCGGCCGCAAATGTGTTCTACGCCATCGGACAGCACGATGCTATCGGTTTTTGTCCTTTCTCAATCGAATCGATCAGCGATGCTGAGAACGATCCCCTTGCAAAAGCCTATGATATACTTTCGCAATTAGCGCCTATCATTCTAAAAAATCAGGGCAAAGGGACAATGGCAGGAACGTTGCTGGATAAGGATAATCAGACACAACAAGTGGAGCTAGGCAACTACGTACTGAAAGTCTCTCATGATTATACATGGAGCTGGTCGTCTGGCGCGGGTGAATCCGGTCAGTGGCCGCGTGCCGGGGGTATTTTTATTTCTACCGGCCCGGATGAATACATAATAGCCGGCACAAGTATCATCGTGACATTCTCTCCGATTTTGCCGGGTGACCCGATGGCTGGAATCGCCAGTATTCAGGAAGGTCAATATGTGAACGGTCAATGGATACCCGGTCGCTGGATGAACGGCGACCAGAGCCATCAGGGCAGACATCTCAGGATCCCGTCCGGCAGTTTCGGTATCCAGCACATTAAACTGTATCGGTATCATTGAGAGGGATGAGTAATCGTAACAAACATTACAGATATAATACAATACAAAGTACCGATATTGAAACCAACAAAGCAATAAAAGCATCCGTCACGTGCTCCCTGTGCTTTGGGTGCACTAATGGAAAAATAACGAGAAGGAGACCGTCATGAGTATTAGATTTACACGGCGAAATATGATGCAGTTTTTAGGAGTCGGAGCAATGTCTATGGCACTGCCCAAAAGGCTGCTCGGCGAAGAGAAAGACGGAAAGGATAAACAGCCGGCGGAAAAATCGTTAACCTTTTTTGGCTGGTCGGATACCCATATACCGATCAACGGCGACGGCAGCAAGCTGTGGCCTGCCGTTGACGCGATGAATTCGCTGCCTGGCAAAGCGTATCCGAAGAATATCGGCGGCGCTGTCGATACACCGGCTTTCGTATTTAATTGCGGGGACATTACCGACTGGCCCACGCATCAGGCGAAAAAGACATACGAAGACCTGCTCACGAAACGATTGAGATATCCCAGCTATGAAATATTGGGCAATCATGACGAGGCCGGCGCTGACGGCGTGGAAGGCGCACCTCCTATTATGAAAGAGTGGTTCAAAAGACGCTATGGCGATTTGTGCTATACTTTCGATCAGGGCGGCGTTCATTTTGTGTGCTCCTTTTCGGCATACGATGAAAGCCTGGGAAATCCGGCACAGGACATAACGACCGAAGCGCTGGATTTTATCAGGAAGAACCTGCACCGGCATTATTCGCCCGATCTTGTGCCGGAAAAGCTGGTCTCCGTTCCGAAGGGAACACCGGTCGTTGTGGCAACGCATCTATGTTTAGATGCGATGACCAACCGGGACGCATTTGTGGACGCTTTGGGTGACGCGAATGTGATTATGGTGCTGGGCGGCCATTATCACAAGGCACAGGTAAGATCTTATCGAGGCATTAATTTTGTACAGCTTCCATCGGTGAATTCAGCCTGGACCGAGGTGACAGTCATTCGAATCACTTCGAACCGGTTAGTTGCGATTCCATACGATTACAGCAAGCACCAATGGACAGATAATCCCGGCAAGATTTTAGATGTTAAGATATCGAGGCCGGTTAGTAAAACAGGGGAGGATCAATAGAAGTGCATGGAAATATGATTTATCGTACCGACGGCCTCCAGATCGATATTTCGCATTCGTACATGTGGACTTCGAGATGTGTTGACTAATTCTATCTACAGCACAGCCTGGTCTCAGGTCGGACAAAACAACATAGAAATCTATACTTGCTTTTGTAAACTTTACCGCACTTTCAGAATGCTTATCTTGACCAACTCTTTCCGACTATGGTATCATTCATGGTAGTTTTTCCTGGATAAGATAAGGATGGAATTTTTTGGAGGCACAGTTTTAAAATGAAACCTGAAAAGAAAATGAACCGCCGGGAATTATTAGGTTCGGCTGCAGCTTCTTCAATAGCGTTTGCAGTGGTTCCCCGGCACGTTTTGGGAGGGCAGAATTATACTGCTCCGAGCGAGAAGGTAACCGTTGCAAACATCGGCTGCGGTACACAAGGCCTTCGCGAGATGCCGGGTATGCTCGAGAATCCGGACGTGCAAATCGTGGCCGTATGTGACCCGAACAAATTTACCACTAATTACATCGACTGGTCGTCGAACGGCATCCGTGACGGGATTCGAAGAACGTTAGGCGACTCGACATGGGGCGCGGGCATCGAAGGTATTCCCGGTGGGCGCGACATCGGCAAAGAGTATGTGGAAAAATATTACGCCAAGAACGCTCCTTCGGGAACATATAAAGGGTGTAATTCTTATGAGGATTTTCGTGACTTGCTCGAACAGGAAAAAGACCTGGACGCCATAAAAATTATGACGCCGGATCATCATCATGCCACGATAGCCATTGCCGCAATGAAGAAAGGAAAGCACGTCATTACCCACAAGCCGATTGCCAACAGGATTTCGGAAGGACGGCTGACAATAGAAACGGCCCGCCGGAAAAAGGTCATAACGCATCTTTTGGCCTGGAGCGATAGACCCGGGAACAAACTAACGCTCAAATGGATCAGGGACGGCGTAATCGGCACGCTCAAAGAAATTCATAACTGGTCGCACAGACCCGTCTGGCCCCAGTGGACATCCAACCCCACGGAGACACAGCCGATACCGAATGGATTCAACTGGGACCTTTGGCTGGGGCCCGTGCCGCATCGTCCGTATCACCTGAACTACACCCATAACGTCTTTCGCGGCTGGTATGATTTCGGCGGCGGCAGTATCGCGGACATGGGACATTACAGCCTGTTTCCTTTATTTAGGACCCTTGGCATAGAGACCCCGGCAATCAGCGCCGAAGCCTACGGAACGACTACGCGGACAATCGTCGATCAAGTGAGCCAGGCTGTGAACAATAACGTGGCCTTCCCCTACTCCTGCATGATCCGGTTCAAATTCCCAAAGCAAAAAGTCCTGCCGGCTTTCGATCTTATCTGGTACGACGGAGGTATGAAGCCTTTCCCGCCGGAAGAACTCGAGGCGGACAACAAGTCGCTCGAAAGCGAAGGAATGATGTTTGTGGGTGACAAAGGCAAGATCCTGGCCGGTTTTCACGGCGATAAACCCCGAATCATCCCGGAAAAGAAAATGCGGGCGTACGCCGGAGAAAAAGAACTTCCGGAAGACAGCCGGCGAAGAAGATCCGACACGTGGGCAAATTCCATCAAGAACAAGAAGGAATCACCCGGCAGCTTCCTGTTTGCTGGTCCGGTCACAGAGACCATCAATCTCGGAGCCGTAGCCCTGAGGGCTGGGCAAAAAGTGGATTATAACTCCGAGACTATGAAAATAACCAACCTGCCGGAAGCAAACAATTATTTGACCCGAAAATACAGGAAGGGTTGGGAGCTATAGCAGTACTGCCGTAAGATTGCGAAAATATGAAAATTATCAACTTGTCTAAGGCAGACTAATACTAATTGTGTATAATCAATGCGCTTGTTCGTGTCATCTCGAGCCCATTCGGCTTCACTCAGGGTAAACTCCGCGAAGCGGAGTCGAGACACGAAACGAAGTGGAGAGCTCCGAAGGGAAATTTTTTTAATAGATTTCTCCACTTCGGGCCACTTTGTGGCCCTACGATCGATGATAAAAGGTTCCATTGTCATTCCGACCGGAACGATGCGCAGCATCGCGAAGTGGAGGAATCCGGCTTCGAGCGGGAAAGATTGTGCTCGCCGGTTCGAGACCCGATGAAAGATGGTAAGTTGATATAGCACGGCAGCCAGATTTCTCGATTGCGCTGCGCTTCGCTCGAAATGACAAAAGCGCAAATTATAATCACAATTGGTATAATACAGCCATAGACAATACCGCAAAAGCTGTACTTTGCGATACTATGGCTTGCTGGAACCGATAAGAAATTAATTCTAAAAATAAAGAAAGGATAGCCATGAAAGGGATCAATCGAAGGGGATTTCTGGCCGGATCAATTGCTGCCGGAACTGGTTTTGGCAGCTTACTACTGGCAAAAGATACGAAAGTTCATACTGCACCCGGAACCGTGAAAGACGATATTTCTATCGCTCAATGGGCCCTGGTTCAGGAAATTCGAGACGGCAAGTGGAAGACCCTGGATTTTCCAAGAATTGCCAGGGATGATTTTGACATTAATGGAATTGAATTTGTCAGCACTCTGTTTGAGTTGCCGACCTACTCCTACCTGCAGAACCTGCGGCGTAATGCCGAGAAGTACGACGTCACGATGGTCCTCATAATGGTGGATGACGAAGGAGAGACATGTGATCCGAGTAAGGATGTACGGATCCAGACCGCCATAAACCACCGTAAGTGGGTGGATATAGCGAAGTACCTCGGCTGCCATTCGGTCAGGACGAATTGCCGCGGCCCGAAGGATGCTCCTAAGAATCAGGCGCTCGAGTGGGCGACCGACTGCTATAATCGTCTGCTGGAGTATGCTGCGCGTGCCGGCATACATGTGCTGATTGAGAACCACGGTGGGCTGTCGAACGATGCCGATTGGATGATCTCACTATTCAAGAAGGTTGATAATCCGTATTTCGGCTCATACCCCGACTGGAGAAGTCCCAGCAAAGAATTCGACAACTATGAATATCTGAGAAAGATGCTCCCTTACGCCGGCGGGTTGTCATACAGAAACCAGCCCGAGGAGAAGCAGACAGCCAGGATGATAAAGCTCTGCCGGGATTCCGGCTACAAAGGCTGGTATGGTATTGAGTCGAGCGGTCGGGAAGAGATCAAACGCGGTAAAGAGCTTCTTGAAAAGTATCTCTTGAAATAATAGGGGATTAATTCGGGACGCATGGAATTTTATGAGTTAACGTATAAGGCAATCAAATCTGTTTAACTTATTGTCTTTATAAGGTGATCCATGAATTCTGCGTAAACCGGATATTGTGCCGGGCGGAAATTTAAAAAACTCGGACAACAGTTGCTTTTCCGGCATAAAATCAGTAGCTTTATGTATCGTGCTTTGATTGTATTGCCGGTCAAAAATTGCAATTGTATGGAGAACAATTATGAAGCCTCTTACACGCCGCACTTTTTTAAAGAGTTCCCTTGTGGGTTCAGCAGCCGCAGCGATTGCGCCTTATAGCCGCGTACTCGGCGCCAATGATGACGTTCGCGTGGCCGTGGTGGGTTTTCGCAGCCAGGGCAACAATCATATCAAGTGGTTCGGAAACATTCCCGGCGTGCGGGTGGTGGCTCTATGCGATGCCGATCGGAATTTAATCGATCGCGAGGTCGCGAAATTCAAAGAACGCAACGAAAAGGTCGATACCTACGTCGACGTTCGCAAGCTGCTGGAAGACAAGAATATCGACGCGATTATTACCGCCACGCCGAATCACTGGCATTCACTGGTAACGATCTGGGCCTGTCAGGCCGGCAAGGACGTTTACGTCGAAAAGCCGGTCTCGCACAATATCTGGGAAGGCCGCAAGATGGTCGAGGCGGCAAGGAAATATAAACGGATCGTGCAGGCCGGCACGCAACGCCGTTCCGACGAGGGCCTTGCCGAAGCGTTCGAATATATCCGGCAGGGCAATCTCGGCAAGATACTCCGCGCCCGCTGTTACTACTTCAGTCCGCGCGGCCCCATCGGCAAAGTCAACGGCCCGGAGCCGATTCCCGAAGGCGTAAATTACGATCTATGGACCGGCCCGGCCACGATGGAGCCGCTGATGCGAAAGAATCTGCATTACGACTGGCACTGGCAATGGCTTTACGGCAACGGCGACCTCGGCAATAACGGCATACATTTCCTCGACGTCTGCCGCTGGGCGCTGGGCTATAAGTCGATAGCCCCAAGGGCGATGAGTTTCGGCGGTGAATTCCTCTGGGACGACGACAGGCAGACCCCTAACACACAGGTGGCGTTCTTCGACTACGAGCCGGCGCCGATTATTTTCGAGATGCGGAACCTGCCGCGTAAGAAGGGTGACTCGGCCATGGATGTTACCTACCGCCGGACCCGTGCCGATACGGTGATCGAATGCGAGGGCGGCTACTTCGCCGGCGGCTGGGCCTATGACTACGACGATAAGAAAATCAGGCAGTTCAAGGTGAGCGGCGGCGGCAGTCACCATGAGAATTTCATCAAGGCGGTGCGCAGCCGGAAGGTCAGCGATCTTAACGCCGATATTCTCGAAGGCTATCTTTCGACCGCCTTGTGTCACATGGGAAATATATCCTATAGGCTCGGGCGCACTGCTTCGCCTGAGGAAATAGCACAATCGACCGGTTCGAAGAAAGACCTGCTGGATACGTTCGAGCGCGCCTCCGGGCACCTGTCGCTCCACGACGTGGACCTGGAAAAAACGCCAATGACACTTGGTCCCTGGTTGACGATGGATTCCGGCACGGAAAGATTCACGGGCGAATTCAGCAATGAAGCGAATCAATATCTGTCGCGAAATTACCGCGCGCCATTTACCGTCCCGGCGAACGTTTGATTATATGTGGGCCGAATAGTAAGGTAGGTTGTTAATAGTCTTTGAAGCCTCTCATCCATTCGGGCCAGTCTTCGGGCTGGACCTGGGCGGCTCTGGTCCAGAAGTTTGCTGTGTCGAACTCGCGATGCCACTTTAATGTCCACAATTCCTTAAGCCCGACTTTCCTGACTGTGCTGAAGTCCGCGAACAGACAATTGATATGGCCGGAATGGCGGTCTATGCAGACGACATTCCATTCGCTGTTCGCGACATCCAATCCTTTGATCGGGGGCGGACCCGCGTTATGATTAGGCATTGCGTCAATATAGGCGCAGTCGAAGAACAGCGGCACATTGGTCGGCTTCTTGATCTTGTGGTGCTCTCTCCAATGGCTGTCATTGTCGCGATCGCAGATCCACTCGTTCTGGCCATAGCTGCCCGTGTCACGTATTTCCGGGTCCTTGTTTCTGATATTTCCCCAGCCATCCACGTCCCAATTCCAGGCTCGATACTCGAAGGCGCCACCCGAAGCCATGGGTAGCGTGGCGGAAGGACATAACGTCAATTTGCCCTTGTCCTTGTAATAAGGCAACATCGTGACGGGCCAGTCGTTCGCGGCAGGATTATTATTGTGAGCTCCTCTGTTGAACTTGCCGTCATTGTCCCCGTTGTAGAAGTACCAAAATAAGCCCCACTGTTTCAGATTGGACATGCAGGCGACCGCCTGTGCCTGTTTTCTGACCCGCTGAAGTGCCGGCATCAATATCGCCATCAACAGCGCGATGATGGCGATTACCACCAACAACTCAATCAATGTGAATCCTCTTTGTCTGTACATGCCGGCTCTCCGACAATCTTTAGGTGAAGCAGCGATTCCAAAGTTCATCATATGCTTTCACAGATAGAAAAACAAGGAAAATGCCGGGAGCTTTTGAGCGTGTGCCTGAATTCCCCCTGCTATGCATCTCGAACATGAAGCGGAAAGGGCCCTGCGTATCTGACTTGCCAATCAGTAATCGCTGATTGGATTTATTGCTTAGCCAACAGGTTCAGACTCGCTTCCACTGCTTTGTTTCAAAATCATACTGTTTTATAATCTTCCCCGGATTTCCGGCTACTACGCTGTAGGCAGGGACATCTTCGATGACTGTGGAGCCGGCACCTATGACTGAATTGTTTCCTATTTTTACTCCGGGGAGTATTACGGAGTTGGCGCCGATCCAAACATTTTTTCCAATGACCACCTGCTCGGTTTTTACGCCTTGTCGAAGGAAGTTTTTCGAGACATCTTCGTAATGATGGGATTGCCCGCTGATAAAGCAGTTTTGGCTGCACGCCGAGTTTTCTCCTATCAGTACCGGCCCCATTACTATACTGCCGATACCGATGCTGGCGCCATCTTTCAAGATAACATCACCATGCCATGTGCAGACTACACACATGCTTTCGATAAGCGTTTTTTTTCCCAGCAAGAGTCTGTGACGCTCAAGGTGTTGGGCTCGCGGTATAACATCGAGCCTTGCCAATAGACTGATTGAAGAGGGTAGTTCTCTCTCGATGTAAGCCAGTCTTGTAAGAACTTGAATTATTCCCAAATAAACGCTCTTTACGATATCCCTGATTAGTCCAAGGATCGATTCGACTGCGGTACGGATACTTCTCAAATGGTCAAGCGTGGGATAGGGTATATTCCACACAGTTTTCATTCTGCTATTCCCCAATACGTAAAGTGCATTTTTCCTTTTTAAATACACTTTACTATTCGATTACTCCCTTCCCTGGGGAAAACACTCGGCGAGAACTATAATTAAGTGCCATTATCGAGGCCAAACGTAACGCTATATTTATCTACGATCTTGCGAAAACAAGGTTCATTTGCGGTTCAGGAAACTTAAAAAGAGTTTTAGCTGATATCTTCCGTTTAATTTGCGGGAAGAAAAGTCTCAGGTAAATCAATCTTTCACTGCGTCCTGCCGCCGATGGAGATCAGGTGTGAATATGTGCGCAGGTACATCCTGTCGCCGGCAACGGCGGGGGTGGCCTGGCTTTTTTCACCTAAGGGATTGACATCCGGCAGTTCGTAGGCGGGCGCCGCTTTAAGAACGAGAACTTCGCCTTGTCTATTGATACAGTACAGCAGGTCGTTAACCCAGACCGGCGAGCCGTAAAACCTGCCGCCCGGCCTTTCGGACCAGAGCACCTCACCCGTTTCGATGCGCAGGCAAGAGACATCTCCCTGGTCGTGAAAGGTAAAGAGCAGGCCGTCTTTCGCTAAGGAGGTAGAGACATACGGAGCGGTTTTTCCGTTGTGTTTGTATGCGAGAGTCACCTGTCCGGGATTGTCTTCGGAGCCCGGCCGGACCGCGGACAATTGTATCCCGGCCCCGCCTTTGCCGCCTTCCCATTGCTCGTGAGTAAAAACCACGATATCATCGAAGAGCATGGGTGACGTCCCCGGCCCGAAGCGGGAATTGATACCCGGAAAAGTACGCTGCCAGAGTTCCCGGCCGTTATGGTCCAGGCCGGCAATAATCGTCTCGTTGCTCGTTTGCCACAAGACGTAAACTCGCTCGGCGACTACAGCAGGCGTCGCCGTAGCATAGCTATTGTCATTGTGGGAGCGGTAGGGGGGTGAGTTTATATTTTTTTTGCCACAGCACCCGGCCGTCGGAAACGCTAAGGGTCAGAAGTATGCCGCCGGCCGGTTCCGGATTCTTGCAGGTCACGAACACTTTGTTATTCCAGAGAACCGGCGAGCCGTGGCCTCCGCCGGGCAGTTTCGCCTTCCAGTTGTAATCCTTTTCTGTCCATTTGACGGGAATCGTCCGGGCATCACTTATCCCCTAGCCATTCGGGCCGCGGAACCGCGTCCACTCCTGCCCCTGAGCCGTGCAGGTTAATAATATGCCGAAAAGCAAAGAAAGACTCCATCCTTTGATTCCGTTTATCATTGCCGACCTAATCGCTTGTTTCATCGTGCCCTTTCTTCCTGAAATTAATTCTTACGCCACACTGTCATTCCCGCGAAGGCGGGAATCCAGTTTTGATTCCATCCAATTATCCTGGCAAAAAACAAATCGCTGTTGCCTGGCAAAATCCAGTCAATACAAGCGTGCATATTAAACACAATTGGCAGGACTATTGTCAAGTTAAGTGTTCGTTCATCACCGTTACAGATCTGCGCGATGCCGAGCGGTTGCCCGGATAATTTGCTGCCGCGATTCGAACGGCAGGTACATCGCCCGCATGACAAAGCGATACCGCTGCCCGACTTTGTACTGCGGCACGAACCACTGGAAATCCCATGCCGGATTCCCGCTGCCGCCTCCCGAAGGAGATTGACTGAGCCTGATGTTGTCACCCGGCCGGAACATCAGCACGAGAGCCATGTCGTGACTTACACCGTAATACCACGGCTCGGTGTAGCGATAATTCGATTTATTGAAGACGAGTGTGAGCGGGAAATTCGGATCGTGGGCGAAATTACGATTGTCATCGACAGCCAAATGGGTCGGCAATTTTCCGTGCTCAAGCGTCACGCCGCGAATCCACCGGGGCTCTACATCCTTCTCGTCGGCGGGGCGGCCCAAAAAGTGAATATCCAGCGACTCGGGCTTGTCTATATAGCTGGCGAAGAACAAACCGATATAGTCGTTCTTAAAAGTGCGGGCGCGCGGGATGCATTCCAGCGTCATTTCAATAGCGCCGTCTTCGAGCAGTTGATACCGCAACCAACTTTCGAGCTGCCAGTGCGGCGTAGGCGGCTGGTAGAGCTCCGCCGTATATTCATCAATTTGCCTTATCTGCATCGGGGCCCGCCGCGGCTCAAACAGGATGTCCCTGGGCTTGACGGTTCCATCATGGATGTGCTCGAAATTAAGCCCGGCATAAAACGGAACGAACAGGTTCCTGTCTCGCGCTCGGTGAGTGAGTGACGCTAAGCCGCTGTAACCGCCGCGATGCCCCGGCAAAATATCATCGTCGACCGGCTCGTTGTCGACTATCACGGCCCTGACATCGCCACGTTCCAGGACGACATAGGGCTTGTCCGTGCCGGCAATGAAATGGGAGAATAATATTAAAATCGTAACCTTGAACATAAATGACTCCTTAATCCAAATTGTGCCAATGGTGTGCATACGAATCTAAGTTCGCCGGTAGAAATTATAGGCCGAATCAGTGAACGGAACAAGATTTATATCCCGGCAGGATTTTGCTTCTATGTCTTATCTTGGGCCTGGGAAAGGAAAGTCGGTATAGAGACGGGGGGGGTTGCATTTGGGGTATGTATTTCTTATATTATAATAGGGTGACTACTGAAGAATCGCCGAGGTCCCTGTTGACATGAGTAAATTACAGTTTAACAACAAGCTATAACAGGGTGAGGTATTATGGGTACTATAAAAGGATTTTGGCAGCATACCAACGGCAAGATTTACGCGGTCGAAAGCGATACATTCGGAAATATCTTAGGCGGCGTCGGGCCACTGGACCCCAACGACCTGCACGGTCTCGAAGATTATGATTACAAGCCCGCTATAACCAAGTGGCTGGTCGATGCAGTAGCCCAGCATAAGCTGCACAGAATCAATGTCCACTCATATCGATAATATTTTGCCGTTCCTGGTTCATTGAGCTAAGAATGCAAATCTTCTCGCTGCGAAGAACGCCGAGGTTGAAGAGCCTCCCATTTCATAATTAGCCCCAGGGATTCCTTACCTGGATTTTTCCCGGCTGTCAAACTACGAAAAAAGTAGAAAAAAGCCTCCGGTTCAGATATGATATCATCAAAAAGACTTGGTTTTTTGGAGGTTAGAGCCGTGAGGATAATCACGATAGCCCAGCTACTTATCATTGGTTTTTCAGTGGCGGTTTCAACCGGGGATAAATCTACTTTCGACAGAAGGACCCCGGTAGTGAAAGTGTACGAACAGGCCCATGAAGCCGTAGTGAACATAGCCGGTGAGCGTTTGGTATCAAGCTCCGTCTGGCCCGGTTATGAATGGCCGGATATGTTCGATTTTTGGGGACCGAGATACCAGAGGCAGGTTGCCGTGCTGGGTTCGGGCATGGTCGTACATGAAGACGGCTACGTTATAACCAACGCGCATGTTATAAAAGGCTCCGAGAAAATAAAGGTGGTCTTCAGCGATGGCAGCGAATTTGAGGCGAATATTATTAGTGGTGATGAAAGTAAGGACCTGGCCGTTCTGAAAATACCGGTTAATAAAAAACTGCCGTTTATCCACCTGGGTCGAAGTAACGACCTGATGATCGGCGAAACTGTTGTAGCCATCGGCAATCCTTACGGCTATGCCAACACCGTGACCAGCGGAGTAGTCAGCGCCGTCGGCAGGGATATCCAGGTCGCCGAGGGTTTCTGGCTCCGCGGTCTGATCCAGACGGATGCTCCGATTAATCCGGGCAACAGCGGCGGCCCGCTGCTGAACATTAACGGCGAGCTGATTGGAGTCAATACCGCCGTCAGGGCCGAAGCGGAGAACATAGGATTTGCGATACCGGTGGACATGCTCGTTGACAATCTGAGTCATATGCTTATGCCGGAAGAGTTGCGACGGGTTCGTCTGGGCCTGGCAATGGGCAGAATGAAGAAAATTGGCGGGTTCAGCGGACTGCTCGTGGACTCGGTGAGTAAGGAAAGCCCCGCCAACCGGGAGGGTATTTCCGCCGGAGATTTGATTCTTGAAATTGACGGCCGAAAGCTCACGAGCGTTATAGATTTTTATGTCAAAATGATGGGTAAAGAGGTCGGCGAACCGATAGAAGTGACTTATGTAAAGTCATCCAACGCCCCTTTGCGGAGCCGAACCGTCAAATTGACGATGCTGCCAAGACCGTTGCCGGACGGCCGGAAGCTCGTAAGTGAATTCTTTCAGATGGATGTTTCGGAGCTTACGGATCAGGTTGCACGCAAGTTCGGCTTCCAGAGCGCATACCCCATTTTGATCGTCACTGACATTGAGCGAGGCGGGATTGCAGAAAAGGCGGGCCTTACCGCGGGAGACCTTATACTTCAAATTAATAATGCTACGGTGCGCAACGTCAGAGAACTCTCGCTGGAAATGGAAAAAATCAACGAGGGCGATGCCGCGGAAATAAAAATCATGCGTATTAGTGTGGGTATCTTCGGACAGGTTCAACAGCGATACACCGCGAAGTTAACCGCGCAGAGTAAGAAGTCCGGTGAGTTTTTATTTTAACCATTGTTTAATGGATATTTCTATCGTAGGGGCAACCCCATGTGGTTGCCCTGGGCAGGCACGCGGGCCTGTCCCTACGGGGATTTATGGTTGCCGCGTTGCCGGTTAGTCGTTCAATTCGAGCACGGTTTTAATGAAATTTATTACCAAACGGTCATAGTGTATGCCGCCTATGCCGTGCCGTGATTTTGGATAAATCATCAGATCGAATTTCTTGTCGGCCTGCTGCAGCGCATTTACAAGCTTTAATGTATTTTCGATATGCACGTTGTCGTCGGTCGCACCGTGAATAATCAGAAGCTTGCCGTGCAGGTTCTCCGCCGCTTTGACTACGGAAGTCTTTTCATATCCATCCGGATTGTTCTGCGGCGTGTCCATATAACGCTCGGTGTAGATCGTATCGTACAGGTGCCAGTCGGTGACAGGCGCCCCGGCTATTCCGCCGGTGAACAGTTCGCTGTGCGTCAGGGCATAAGCCGTCATAAATCCGCCGTAGCTGTGCCCACTCATTCCTATCCTGTCATCGTCGACGTAAGGCTTGTCCCTGAGCCACTCGATTGCCTCTTCGATGTCTTCGAGTTCCTGCACGCCGAGCTGCTTATACGCGGTCCATGACGAGCATGCACCTTTTCCGCTGGCGCTGCGCGGGTCGCACCGGAAGACAAGCATTCCCATCTGTGCCAGCATGTGGTCTCTGGCCCGGCCGCTGCTCCACGTATTGCGAATAGTCGGTGAACCCGGGCCGCCGTATGTCATAAACCAGATGGGATATTTTTTGTTGCTGTCAAAGTCCGGCGGTTTGACTAAGCTCGCTTCCAGCAAAAAACCGTCCGACATCTCAATCTGGAATTGTTCGTATGTGCCGAACTTATACTCCTGCCGGTTATAAACGGGATTCGTATCCAGCGTCCGCATCTTTTTTCCGTTAATGCCGTACAGCGTGACTTTTGTCGGTGTCGAATCGTTGCTCCAGGTGTCGATAAAATACCTGCCGGTCGGGCTCACGTTGACGCGATGGTCGCCGGGCGCTTTGGTAAGGCGTTTGATTTTACCGCCGTCGATCTTCAAGCGATAAAGATTTCCTGCGATGTGCGAATCGCGCATCCCCGTGACATAAATCCAGCCGTTTTCTTCATCGAGATGTTCGAGCCCTCTGGCTTCCCACTCACCTTTCGTTACTGCGTGCTTGAGCTTTGCGTCCTTATCATACAGATACAAATGCTTCCATTCGGTCCGTTCACTGAAAAACAGGAACGATCCGTCGGTTAGAAACTTCGGGCTTTCAGGCATATCGACCCAGGCATCCGTCGTTTCACGGAAAAGACGAGTGGATTCTCCGCCGCGCTTCGAGGCCGTATTGAAATCGAGCCAGGTCTGAGCCCGGTCCTGGACATAGAAAAATATCCGTTTACTGTCCGGTATCCATCCGGCACCCGTTACTAAATATGTCCCTTCGAGATAATCATCCAGATCGATCCATCGTACAGGCCCTCCGGCCGTCGTTACGACTCCGATCCTTACGTTCGGATTCGGCTCGCCCGCTCGTGGATAAGGCGTCTCTTCCACCTCTTGCTTTCTCTTGGTGTTGTTAACGACGGTAAATTCATTGACCGGCGCATCGTCGAACTGCATAAATGCAATAGCGGATGAATCCGGACTCCACCAATACGTCTTCCAGCGTCGGCCGAATACCTCTTCATAATAAACCCAGTCGGCCCGGCCGTTCGAAATCAATCCGCCCCCGTCGGTGGTCAGCGCCCGCTCGGTCTGCGTCGCAACGTCAACCACATACAGGTTCTTGTCCCGGACAAATGCGACGAATTTCCCGCCCGGATCGAAACTATTTAGCTCCTCTTGCCCGGGACTGCTTGTCAATCGCACCGCCGTTTTTCCATCTAACGTGCAGTAGTACAAATCGTTTTCATAGTCGATAAGAACCGCGCTTCGGGCGGGATTCATCGTAAGCCGGGTCCGTTTTGAAATGGACTCGGCGGTCTTTTCATCTATGGTGGGCAGACTTTTTAATCCTTCGGCCAGCTCGTTCAAATCGAAAAATAAAATCGAACGCCCGCTTTCGGCGTGAACTTTATATTGCCGGCCGTCACGGACCTGGAGATAATGCTCGCCATCTTCCAACCAGGTTAAGCCCGAAACGGGTGAGCCCCGGAAACTGACCTTATCATTCGGATCGTAGATGGTCTCAAATGTAATCGGTTTATTTAGCTGGCGTTTTTCTTCTAAAGGGCATACGGGGCCGTGTGTGATCGGTACGTACGCATTTAATATGACAATCGGATAATCCTCTGCCGCGTTTGGCCGCCTGAGAAGCTTTCGGAATGAGGCTTTCTTTTTAGTAGTCGGGTCCAGCAGTTCTTTTACTTTGTCACTTGCCTTTTGATCCGTTTTGACAAAAATTGTGCGGGCCTTGAATCGCTTCGTTTCCTGCCTGTGCTCGGTTTTCAATCTGAATGATCGCTCTTTCCCGGCCTGCTTTTTGTCGCGCACGATACGATCTATAAGATATACTTCGATATCCAGCTCAATATCTTCACGAACCTCGTCGACTTCGATATCTTCTCGCTGCAAGTGTTGTGTCAGCTTCTTATATTTTGCCGGGAAGAGATATGCATACGGCTGCTCGGGGGATTTCACGGATTCCTGCTCGGCCTGGAGCTTATTTGACAGGAAAAGAACTAAAAAGCCGCTGAGAATCAAAGTCTTGAATATAATGTAATTTACCGATAAGTTCTTTTCTTGCTTCATGTTCTTCATTATATCCTGGTAGTCCGTGCCAAATCAAGTTTTTGTATATTTGCTCTGCCGTTTGAGTGAATATATTGAGACTGTTATACAAGTATGGTATATTGTGCCTGTAACAAAATTCTGTTCGCTGAAATTGGAGGTCTGAAATGGTCAGGTCGGTTCGTATCGGTGTTGTTCTGCTGTTGATCATATCCGGTTTCTGTCCCGGCTCGGATGATTTTGTCAGGATAGAAAAACTCTCCGACCGTGTTATTATCGGCTACTGGCTTGGGACCGGCAGGATGAATATCGTGGCGATAAAGTCGCAGAAGGGCCTTGCCGTAATCGACACGGCGATGTCGCCGCGTATCATGGCGCCGGTTAAGGAGAGGCTCGAAAAAGAATTGGGCCGGGATGAATGGAAATACGTCATCAATACTCATGCCCACATGCATCATGCCGGCGGAAACTGCCTGTTCAAAGACGCGGTGATAATCGGTCACGACAATCTGCCCGGTGACATGCAGTGGCTCATCAACAAGCAGATAGATGAAACCGCCAAACGCAAGTCGCTCGATTACAATGCCGCCACGATTCGCAACCTGCAGGCCCTGCTCCCACGTGTCACAGGCCGCCGGTTGCAGACAAGGATGATACAAGGGGAGATAAAGTTCTTCGAATTAAACACGCAGGATGTGGAGGAAGGTTTTGAAATAGTCAAGCCGACCTTTACTTTTTCCGACAGGTACACCCTTGATCTTGGGGACCTTCGGCTGGAAATGGTCTATTTCGGCAAGGGACACAGCATGTCCGACATACTGATTTATATCCCTCAGGAGGGTATTCTGGTCACTGGGGCCATCGTTTACCTGCGAGGGCACCTGCCTGGCATAACTGAAAATGCGGAACTTGAGGATGTACAACGGTACATCGACGTGCTGAACTCGTTTCTCGAAGAAGGATTGAAGGTCGATCGTGTGATTACTTCGCACAGCCCCGTGCTCACGCGCAACGACTTGAAATATGTACGGGATTATTACCAGACGATGCTCGATGGAATTCGTGCGGCCCGGCAGGAGGGCCTGACGCTGGAGCAGGCAAAGGATCGCTTCGCTGTGCGTAAGAAGTTCCCCCGATTCTTTCAGAAGCAATCCGCCGAATGGTCCAAAGCCAAGCAGGATCGCAATATTACAGTGCTGTGGCAGCGGCTCGAAGAGGCGGAACAGAAATCGCAGACGGATAAAAGCATAAAGTGACGGCAAATAAAAAGCTCAGAAATAAAGGAGATAACAATGGATCGACGTAACCTGATTAAAGGATTTGGGCTCGGCATCGCGGCGGGCACTCTGGGAATTGTCTCGAAAAGCGACGAGGCCATGGCAAATGAGTATGCAAAGGCGACGAAGGGACTGCCTGCTTTGAAAATCACCAATGTCAAGGCCATCCTGACCGCTCCGCAGCGCATACGCCTCTGCGTCGTGAAAGTCGAGACGAGCGAGCCGGGCTTGTACGGCCTCGGATGCGCCACCTTCAATCAGCGGCCTTTGCCGGTCGTCGCGGCCGTCGATAAATACCTCGATCCATTCGCTAAGGGCAGGGACGTAGACAATATAGAGGATATGTGGCAAAACGCCTACACCAGCTCCTACTGGCGCAACGGGCCCGTTCTGAACAACGCCCTGAGCGGCCTGGACCAGGCCCTGTGGGACATCAAAGGAAAGCGTGCGAACATGCCGGTCTATCAGTTGCTGGGCGGTAAATGCCGCTTCGCGGTCGATTGTTATACACATTGCGGCGGCAGGGATTTTGCCCAGACCGAAAGCAGCGTCCGCAGGGCAATGGAGGAAGGCTTCAGGCATATAAGGATACAGCTTGGCGGCTATGGTTCGCCGCACCTGTCAAAGACGCCGGCCTTTAAGGACGCGGGATTTGGGCTGCCCTCGGATTCGCTTATGGAGCCGGGACCTTACATCAGGGCCACGGTCAAGATGTTCGAGCATATCAGGAATGCCTGCGGCGATGAAATCGAATTGCTGCATGATATCCACGAACGGATACCGCCGATCCAGGCCATAAACCTGATAAAGCAGTTGGAGCAGTTTCACCCTTTCTTTATCGAAGATCCGTTCGCGCCCGAGGACAATGGATACTTCAAACTGCTCCGGCAGCAGACCAGCGTGCCGATAGCGATGGGAGAGCTGTTCAATAATCCTCATGAATGGACGGGACTCATATCCGAAAGACTCATCGATTTCATACGCGTACACATTTCACAAATCGGCGGCTTGAGCGTCGCCAGGAAAATCGCTGCCTTATGCGAATGGTTCAATGTCCGCACCGCCTGGCACGGGCCGGGTGACGTTTCGCCGGTAGGGCACGCCGCCAATGCGCACCTCGATCTGGCTGTTTCGAACTTCGGGATTCAGGAAGGAGTCCGCTTCAACGACAAAACGAGAGAAGTCTTCCCCGGAAGTCCCACTGTCAAAAACGGCTACATGTACGTAAACGAGGCTCCCGGCTTTGGCGTCGATATCGACGAGGAGCTTGCCGCGAAATTCCCGCTGCCCGACCATCCGGGCTATTGGAGCCCCGTACGCAGAAGCGACGGCACCGCAGTAAGGCCGTAGAAGCGATTATGTTCGCTATGGTGCTGTTCTTCGCTCTTATATAGACGGCAATACATAATCCCGGCGGTATTTTTTTCTTGACGGTAAGGGCGTAAATCTGGTATAAGTGTTACATATCGCAACTGTTGATGTGTAACTTTCAATTGATGGATGCTATTCGGTGTTTGAGGAGAACGAGGAAATTTCAGGCCGCAAAATCATTCTGGGCAAGGATGTATCGAAATATTGTGAAGGAAATGGTTCATTCTCAACCTTTTTTATCTTAACTTTTTAGAAGGAGGATTATTATGAGTAGAAAAATATTTTGTTTGATTTGCTTTGTGTCGGTGCTGAGCATAGCTCTGGTAAGTATTGCCGATGCCCAAAATCAGATTAGTAACTGGGAATTCGATGAGCCGTTGGTGGTTGGTACAGAAGGCGACTGGTGGATGTGGGAGGACATCAATTTTACCGGTTTGTCGGTAGTACAGGACGCAGCTCTGTCGGGAGATAATGCAATGCATGTCGCTATACCTGACGGCGCATCGGGATCTTTACAGGTCTATCATTCATACTTGAAACTCGAACAGGGCGTAACCTACACGATCAGCTTCATGGCCAGAGCAGACGCCCCGAGAACCATTAGCGTGGTACTAATGGGACGGACGTTATATAACTGGTCGTGGTTCTGGAATCAGAGTGGAGTAGAACTGACAACCGAGCCGCAGACATATACTTTCGAATACCTGCACACGGGTGCTACGGTGGGTGGAACCGGAAATTTCAACGATGACATCGATTGGTGTTTTGACCACGGCGGCAGCGATGTAGATACCTATTTCGATCACATCTGGTTGGGCGAGGGTCCCCCGCCTCTTCCGATTGCTCCCGACTCGGCTCACGATCCCAGCCCGGCAGATGAGGCGGTTTATACCGATACGTGGGCAACCCTCAGTTGGATCCCGGGCGAGTCAGCCGTCTCACACGACGTCTATTTGGGTGAGAGTTTCGATGATGTCAACGACGGCACCGGCGACACTTTCCAGGGCAATCAGGAATTAGCGTTTTTGGTTGTCGGTTTTGTCGGATTCCCCTATCCGGACGGCCTTGTGCCGGGCACAACCTACTACTGGCGAGTCGATGAAATCAATGATGCGGACCCGAACAGCCCGTGGAAAGGTATGGTCTGGAGCTTTATGGTTCCGCCTAAAAAGGCGTATGACCCCGTTCCGAACAATGGTGTTAAATTTGTAGATGCGGAAAACGTGACCTTAAACTGGACGCCCGGTTTCGGTGCTATATTGCATACCGTCTACTTCGGCGACGATTATGATACTGTAGCGAATGCTACTGATGGAGAATCGCTGGGAAGTACAAGCTTCAAACCCGGGCCGCTTGAATTAGAGAAAACCTACTACTGGCGGGTCGATGAGTTGGAAGCTTAGGGTACGCACAAAGGCGACGTCTGGAGCTTCACCACCGCGAAAGTCGGCGGCGGCATACGAGGTGATTACTACAAAGGCATGAACTTTGATAATTTTGTGCTGACCCGCACAGATCCACTGATTGACTTTAGCTGGGGCGATCCCGGCGGGCCGGACCCGTCGGTTGGCGATGACAGCTTCTCAGCCAGATGGACCGGTGAAGTCGAAGCAGCATTCACCGAAACCTACACGTTCTACACCAGCACCGACGACGGCGTGAGGCTGTGGGTCGATGGCCGGCAACTCGTTGATGCGTGGGTAGATCAGGGCACGACCGAGCACCGCGGGACGATTGACCTTGTCGCCGGAAATACGTACAGCCTTGTCATGGAATATTACGAGAACACCGGTGGCGCAGTAGCACAACTGCGATGGTCGAGTCCGTCCACGCCAAAAGGTTTGATTCCCCAGGCGGCATTCTCATTGCCTGTTAAGGCAAGCAGTCCTACTCCACGCGGCGGGGCAGTCGATGTCAAGCAGACAACCGACCTTAGCTGGGGCCCGGGAGATTCCGCCGCTTCGCATGAGGTGTACTTTGGTACGGATGCCGACGCAGTCGCAAATGCCACCAAATCTTCGCCCGAGTATAAGGGCACCAAGGCACTGGGTGACGAGAACTACGATCCCGGCAAACTGGAATGGGAAGCCACATATTACTGGCGAGTCGATGAGATCAATACCGGTAATCCGGACAGTCCGTGGGTGGGCAATGTCTGGAGTTTTACCACAGCCGGCTTCCTTATCATTGACGATTTCGAAATCTACGATGCCGGCGAAAACCAGATATGGTACGCATGGCACGATGGGCTTGGCTATGGTACAATGGGTATAGAACCTTACTTTGCCGGTAACGGCACAGGTGCGGCGGTCGGCGACGAAACCACGCCTTCATTTACCGAAGAAACCATCATCCACGGCGGCACCAAGTCGATGCCTTTGGCCTATGACAACAACAAGCAGGGTTACTCGAAGTATTCGGAGACAGAGCTGGCGTTGACCGCTCCGCGTGACTGGACCGAAGAAGGCGTCACGGAATTGTCGCTGTGGTTCAGAGGCTACCCGGCATCCACCGGCAGCTTCGTAGAGGGCCCGGTCGGCACCTATACGATGACCGGATCCGGCACGGATATCTGGTTAGTGAATAACGTGGAAGCCGATGAATTCCACTTTGCTTATAAGATGCTCACCGGTGCAGGCTCGATTGTCGCGAGAGTCGACAGCGTCGATAACACGAACGTCTGGGCCAAGGCCGGCGTGATGATTCGCGAGACGCTCGATCCTGATTCGGCGCACGCGATGATGGTTGTGACGCCTGGTTCGGGTGTGTCCTTCCAGCGTCGTCCCGGCACGGGCCAGACCAGTCTCGACACGACGACCGCTTCGATAACTGCACCGTACTGGGTGAAAATAGAGCGTAGTATTTCCGGCAGCTTTACAGCGTCTCATTCAGCTAATGGCTCGACGTGGACGATGCAGGGCGCACCTGAGAACATCCCGATGGGCGCTAATGTCTATATCGGTTTGGCGGTAACGAGCCACGATGCCGCTTTGACGTGTCAGGCAGTATTCTCGAATGTCACGACTACCGGCTCAGTCACCGGGCAGTGGGCGCACCAGGATATCGGCATAGCCAGCAATGACCCAGAGCCGCTTTATGTGGCCGTGTCCAATAGTGCCGGCACACCTGCGGTTGTAGTCAACGATGATCCGGCGGCAGCAACAGTAGACACCTGGACCGAGTGGGTTATCCCGCTGCAGGCCTTTGCCGATCAGGGCATAGTCCTGACCAATGTTGACAGAATCGCAATTGGCCTGGGAACCAAAGGCAACATGACGGTCCCCGGCGGTTCGGGCAAAATATTCTTCGATGACATCCGGCTCTATCGGCCTGAGCCTGAACCGCAGCCGTAAACCGAGACTTCGACGGCAATTGGGATTTAATTATAACGCAGCAGATTCGCATAAGTTTGGGGCCTATACCGAGTGATATGGTATAGGCCTCTTCTTATTTACCTGATGATGTGGGCGGTGATATCTTTCGAATTATTTGGGGCTTTTTTTGAGAAGGATGCTATAATATCGTGTCGTCGCAGCCGTTTCTGCGTAAGGATGCTTTACAACGGCTGTTGAACTATATCCCTGAAAATAGACAGGGGAAAAACAAAAAGGCTCAACAACCGGTTGACGAGCCTGATATTAAAGGAGATTTGCCATGAGACCTATGCCCTCCCGTCGAAACGCCTGCTTCTGTTTCAGTTTCATTTTGTTGCTGGTGACATGCTGCACTGTCGAAGTGTTTTCCGCCGATGAAAAACCATTGCCCGAGACTTTGCTGCTCAAGGACTATCGGCCGAAGTCTGTCTACAATGTCCCTCAGACGACAGTTGACAAAGCCAAATATCCCGTGATTGATATGCACACGCATGACTACGCAAAGAATCCCGAGCAGGTTGCCGAATGGATTCGGGCCATGGATGAGTCGGGAGTTGAAAAATCCATCGTATTGACAATGGCTGTAGGCAAGGAGTTCGATGCTGTCTACGCGAGATACGCCAAATATCCCGACCGTTTCGAGGTGTGGTGCGGATTTGATTACACCGGATACGACAAGCCGGACTTCGGACCCGCGGCGGTTAAAGAGTTGGAGCGGTGCTACAAGGTTGGTGCCCGAGGCGTCGGCGAGCTTGGCGATAAGGGCAAAGGATTATTTTATTGCAGGCCAACGAAAGCCTGGGGAATGCATCTCGACGATCCTCGCATGGACCCACTGCTGGCTAAATGTGCGGAGCTGCGAATGCCGGTGAATATTCACGTTGCCGATCCCTATTGGATGTATCTACCGATGGACGCAACCAATGACGGGCTTATGAATGCTTACAAATGGAGGCTGGACAACCAGCCGGGAATCGTTGGGCACGAAGGCATGGTGAAGATACTGGAAGGGGCGGTAAAACGGCATCCGAAAACAATTTTCGTCGTCTGTCACTTTGCCAATTGTTCTTATGATCTCAACAAGCTCGGAAGGTTGTTCGACAGGTATCCGAATTTGTATGCAGACATATCGGCCAGGTATGCCGAGACGGCGCCCATTCCGAGGTTTGCCGCCCGGTTCTATGAGAAGTACCGGGACAGGCTTGTCTATGGGACCGACATGCGGTTCAACACGAAGATATACCGGCTGACTTTCCGGATACTGGAATCGGAAGATGAGCACTTCTATGCTTATGATAATTTCGGCTACCATTGGCCCTTATATGGTTTCGGTCTGGACGATCAAGTTCTCAGGAAAGTATACAGGGACAACGCGCTGAAGATTATAGGAGACCAAACGTCCGCGGGGGTAACTTCCACACGGTAGCTGTACGTGATGTAACTTGTTCCGGCTGACCCGTTGAAATGCGGATGTCAGTTGTTTTCTACTTTTCCGGTCGGGGACACGCATCGACGAACTTGAGGGCTTCGTCCATGAAAATTTCGCCCATCGTTTCTGACAGCGATGTTCTGCTGATGTAGTCGTAGCGTTCGAAGCTGTTGAAGTCGACTTTCGTCAGGATGTAGCCGAAGGCATCGTTCGTCAGGCCGAACAGCATGTTGTGCTTGCCGTACATGTTGCGCTTCAGATAATAGCCGATATTCGGCAGAGCTTCGCCGGGAATTGTGAGCATCTGTGCGGTACCGAGGTTCACGACATTGACCTGCGTGGCGATGGTGCCTTTTTCGTTGAGTTCGAAGCCTAACGGCGAGGCTTTTACGATGGCCAGCAGCATCTGGTTCTCAACCGGGAATTCGACACTTGTACTGCCGCAGAATAACTTCGGCTCTTTCTCGATTGGAGCATCGGTAACAATCCGTAAAGCCTCATCGGCAAGGAGATTTCCGATACGAATGCACTCGTCCCAGGTTCGCATGTCCCTGCCGTCCGGTCCCCGGCAGTCGGCCGTTACCATGCCGCCAAGGGCGCCGTTGACGAAAATGCCGACGCCTCCCGCTCGCTGCGCGATACGCTCATAGAGCGGCCCCACGAAATCCGGCGACAGAATTCCCTGGCCGGCGCCGATGACTTCCGGGTGACATGCGTAATTAACAAACGTTGCTAAAGGTTTGCCTTCTGAATCGAGGAATTGGATTACGTCGCAGCGCGGATCGTAAAGTTTGTCCGCGTAGTAGTTGTAGGCGATTTTGCCCCGTGCTTTGCCGGTGGCGATTTTTACATTAGTCGGCTGCAACTTGCCGACGGCCTCGTTGATCGCATCGGCCAGTTTTTTGCAGACGCCATTCAGGTACTCGATATCGGCAGCGGTTTTGCCACTCCTGTCTGGAAAGCCGTAGCAGTCGGGCCCGCTGTGGTTGTGCGTCGCGGCGATAAGAATGTTATTCGGGTCGATCCCCGGCACCTGCCGCCGAACCTTGCTGCAAAGCACGCCGGGGAAGCCGAGAAAATCCGTGCTGCAGATTGCGACACGGGTGCCGTCATTTTCAAACACCAGGGCACGCACCGTCAATTCTCCTAACTTCCTGCTTGCGGCTCTGGATGGGCCGACTCCACCCGAAACGGGCAGCAGAGGGTCGGGGGTGACGTTACGCACGGCGATAGCGGCACGAAACTCCGCCAGAGCAGGGCGGCTGTGGAAGAAACAGATTGAAGTTAACACTATGAGCAATGACATAATTAGATTATGCTTTTTGTCTTTCATGTACGGTTTCTCCATTTAGTGTGTGCTGTTACAGCACCTGGCACTGCGTTCAATCAATCGATAAATCCATGCATCACAAAATAGACCAGCTTATCTGCCGGCTATTATATTTGAGAGGTCTTTCCAAGTCAAATGCTGAGGTATCGACTTTCGTAAGTCTATTTGACTGCCATTATCCTGAAAAAAAACGGGGCCTATACCGAATTGATTGGTATAGGCCCCGAACTAAACAAAACCTGCTGTCATTTTCGCGAAAAGCAGCTTAACTATTCAGCAGTCTCTCTCGGTCGGTACAACCGGATGTCGTCGAAGAACATCTTGCCCGAACCGCCCGGGACGGTCATATTGCCCCTGGTTCCCAGGCCGATAGCGATTCTGTCCACGTTGGTCAGGACTATGCCCTGATCGGCAAGAGTCTGCAGCGGGATAACCCACTCGGTCCAGGCTCCGATCTGTGCCGCGTCCGGATCGTCATGGACTACCACCGCAGGTGCGCCGGCACTGTTGGACACGGCTATATAAAGCGGCTCAGCATCATTGCTGGCTATGCCGACGTCCTGGTTCGCCCACTGCGGACTGACTGTCCCGGTAGTCGTGACATTCGAGAATACGGCCTGGCATGTCAAAGCAGGATCATGACTCGTTAAGGCCAAGCCAATATAGACATTCGCGCCCATCGATATGGTCTGAGATGTGGCGCCCGTTACCGGCAGCCAATTCGAACCGTTCGCTGAATGTGAAACCGTAAATCTGCCGGAAATACTACGCTCCAGTTTCACCCAGTATGGAGCAGTAATCCCGCTCTGGTTCGCACTTTCACTGGTACCACCTGTACTGGGGCGAAACTGAAAGGCAACCCCATTAACGGGTGTAACACATGCAAAGGCATGCGCCGAGTCGGGATCAAGTGTCTCGCGAATCATCACGCCTGCCTTTGCCCAGTCATTCGTGTTCTCGACGCTGCCGACTCTCGCGATAATCGAGCCGGCGCCGGTGAGCATCTTGTAGGCGAAGTGGAATTCATCGGCTTCCACGTTATTCACTAACCAGATATCCGTGCCGGAGGCGGTCATCGTGTAGGTGCCGACCGGGCCTTCGACGAAGCTGCCGGTAGATGCCGGGTAGCCTCTGAACCACAGCGACAATTCCGAGACGTCTTGCTCTGTCCAGTCACGCAGTGCGGTCAATGTCAGCTCTGTCTCCGAATAATTGGCAAAGAACTGCTGATTGTTGTCGTAGACTAAAGGCATTGACTTGCCGCTACTGTGGGTGATTGTTTCCTCCGTGTAGGAAGCAGTGTTCTCATCGCCTACGGCAGAACCTGTGCCGTTACCTGCAAAGTAATCTGCTGTACCGGGCGTGCCGTAACCGAGCCCGTCATGCCATGCGTACCATATCTGATTATCGCCCGCGTCGTAGTCTTCAAAGTCGTCCACAAGGATGAAATCAGCTACTGTAAAGCTCCAGAGCTGGCCTTTACTGAGCGTCCCATCGGTATTATATTCGTCGATTCGCCAGTAGTAAGGCCCGCCGCCCCATTCAACACCTTCAGGCGGAGTATAGCTGGTTGTCGCCAGACGACCGCGATATATATCCGTCGTCGTAGTATCGGCATCATCCACAGCATCTTTGTCCGTACCGAAGTAAACATCATGCTCAGCCGCTTTCTCTCCCGGCGACCAGCTAAGAGGTGTCGCTCTGTCTAAGTCTGGTGTTGACCTATGGGCCGGACTCGGGCCCCACGCAAGGGTCGTGTCACCTCGCATAATTTGTTTAATCTCGTCCTGAGTCAGTGCTTTGTTGTAGATGCGAGCGTCGTCTATCATCCCGAGAAAGCTTCGAGTCGCGCCCTCCTGCGACCTGCCAATAAACACATTAGACGTATCTGCTGTTCCCGGCAGCACAACTCCTGATCCGCCTGAACCGGCATCTTCACCGTTAATGTAATATTGGTGCTGACCGCCGGTGACCATCGCGCAAACATGCACCCATTCATTTAGCGGTACCTGCTCGCTGCTCGTAGTGCCAACGTCAGCCGTGCTGAAATGAAGTGTGCCGGGGGAGTAGGTGTAAAGGCTATACGAGCGGGGACTGTTGGACTTTGCAATAATGCCTTGCCACTCTTCAGTGCCAGGACCGCTATGTCTTTCAGCATTTATCCATGCCATCACAGTGACTTCGTTGTCGACCGTCAAATTGGCGGCGTGCGGCACATTTACCCAGTCATCGACGCCGTCAAATTCCAATGCATCGCCATCATGGCCGATTACCCACTGCGGGTTACCTTTAAGCGTGCCGTGATTGCCGTGCCCGGAGCTGTCAAGAACAGTAACATCGGAACCTTCGTCAAACTTCCACAAGCCAACAAGATTAGGATCGGTAATGGGTAAATAGGGCATTGTCTTGAAGCTCCAAACATCGCCCTTATGCGTAGCTGTACCGTCAAACTCGTCGACCCGCCAGAAGTAGCTCTTACCTGCTTCAAGTGTGCCGGGATCATAGGATGCAGACGCAAGGGGTGGTCCGCCGGTTGCGTTTGCCACAGTGTCAAAATCATCACCGAAGTACACGGTGTTCAATATTGCGCCGAAGCCTTTCGTCCAGCTTAGAATGACGGACTCGGCATCTATGTAGCTGGATCCATCTGCCGGGGCAGGCTCATAGGCCTTCTTGGATGGGACCGTAAAGCTCCAGACATTACCCTTCCACGGGCTTCCTGCGTTGGCATCGTTGACCTCATCTATTCGCCAGTAGTAGGTTGTACCCGGGACGAGACCATCGGGATAGGGATATCCGATGAAGCCGGCCACAAAATAAGGTGAGCCTTCGTTGCCTCGGAATACCTCGGATTCTCGGGTTCCATCGTTTACGTCGCCAAAATCATCGCCCAAATAAACATCGTGCGAGACGGCAAAATCTCCGGCACTCCAGGATAGCGTCACCCATGTATCTTTGTGCATTCCGCCGTCTTTTGGATCCGGACGCCGGGCGAGCGGCTGGCGAGTGATTCCCGCAAGACCATTGTTCATTATCGTTTCAATATCTTCGGGCGCAAGAATGACATTAAAATAGCCCACCTCGTCAATGCTTCCGTTAAAGAAGCCGCCGGCAGAGCCGGCATCAGATCTGGCACCAATTAAAAACCGTCTACTCTCATCAAGCAAAATACCTATTCCCGATACGTTTGAAGCTAATTCACCGTCATGATAGAGCTGCATCGTATCTCCGTCATAGGTGGCAACGATGTGATGCCATTCACCGGTAGTGGTCGAGGCTGTGATACCAGTCCAAGCGGTGTCATTGAACGTTTCAAAAAGGATGGTCTCCTGGGCGTCGTACATCATAACGCCCCAATTAACTGAGCCAGGACT